>Ga0065721_10051182_pt1 | contig 15906 bp, 8 predicted proteins | sample Mesricmetagenome_FD_59108 | JGI IMG/M metagenome (GOLD analysis project Ga0065721, IMG submission 59108) | Mesophilic microbial community from rice straw/compost enrichment Sample: eDNA_1 v2 (version 2) | ecosystem: Engineered > Solid waste > Grass > Composting > Bioreactor | place: USA: Davis... | reverse complement strand
GCGCTCCAGCAGGCCGTCGTCCGCCTGCCCGGCCTGGAGCAGCGCCAGCGCCGCCCCGACCAGCGCGTCCCCCGCCGCGGCGTGCTGCGGGTCCACCGCCAGCGCGCGGCCCAGCGCGCGCATCGCCCGTGCGACCAGCGCGCGGTCGAGCGTCCGGTGGTGCGTCAGCGGCCGATCCAGCCCAGCCTCCGCCAGGGCGCTGACGGCGGCGTTGTGCAGGGCGTCGGCGTGGTCCGGAGCCAGCGCCACGGCCTGCCGGCGCAGCCGCGCTGCGGTCCCGTGGTCGCCAAGTGCTTCCAGGGCGTTGGCTCGGTTTATGCGGGCCTCCGCGTCCTCCGGCCGGCGGGTCAGCGCCTGCGCAAAAGCCTCCGCCGCCTTGGCCGGGTTCCCCAGCGCCAAAAGCGCGGTGCCCAGGTTGTTCCAGGCCGCCGGAAAATCGGGATTGCGGGCCAGCGCCTGCCGATAGCGCACCGCGGCGCCGCCCGCGTCGCCATCCGCCAGCAGAAGGTTGCCGAGGTTGTAGGCCGCCTGGACCTGCGCCGGGTCCAGCGCAAGCGCGCGGGTGAAGCCGCGCGCCGCCCCCGCCGGGTCGCCCGACGCGCGCAGCGCCTGCGCCAGATTGGCGGTGTAGTCGCCATCGGCGGGCAACAGCGCCACGGCGCGGCGCAGCAGCGGCACGGCCCGTTGCGGCCGGCCTTGCTGGCTTTCCAGAACGCCCAGCAGATGCAGCGCGTCGGGGTGGCCCGGCAGGCTGTGGAGGATGCTAAGATACAGCGGCCGGGCCTCGTCGAGCCGGCCAGCCTGATGGTGGCCGACCGCGGCGGCCAGGGCATCCCGAACTGTGACCATGCCGCCTGTCTACACGCGTGCCCGGAGCAAGTCCATGCGGCCCAAAAGTCCATGCGACCCAAATTCCAGCAGCGTGGCGATGCGCCGAAGGAGGATCCATGGCCGACCGGCCGCTCGTCAGCATCATCACGCCCAGCTGGGGGCGGGAGGATTTCCTGCCCCTGTGCCACGCCTGCGTGACCGCCCAGACCTGGCCTGAGATCGAATGGCTGGTCTTTGACGACAGCCCCCGCCCGTCCCCCTACCTTCAGCCGCGCGCCAACCCGCGCCTGAAGTATTTCTACTCGCCCAGCCGCTACGCGATCGGGGAGAAGCGCAACATCCTGGCCGAGCACGCGCGGGGCGACATCATCGTCCACTTCGACGACGACGATTTCTACGCCCCCACCTATGTGGAGCGGATGGCTGGCTGGCTTCAGCAGGGGTTCGACGCGGTGAAGCTGTCGGGCTGGTTCCTGCACAGCGCCGTGCACGGCGCCTTCGGCTATTGGGACACCGCCCGCGGCGGCGCGCACCACCGCTGGGGCCGCACCGTGCGCGCCTATGTGGACGCGCCGGACACGCCGGTCGCCGACGACAACCTGATCGGCTACGGCTTTTCCTACGCCTACCGACGGTCCGTGTGGGAGGCGGTGCGCTTTCCGCCCGTCAACGCCTGCGAGGACGCGCCCTTCATGAAGGCCGCGCGCGACAACTTCCGCTTCGCCGCCTTCCCCGACGCCGAAGGGCTGTGCCTGCACACCCTGCATCCCCGCAGCACCAGCCTGTGCCTGCCCCAGTACGAACTGCCCCCGATCCTGCTGGAACGCCTGTTCGGGCCAGCGGTGGCGCCGTATGCAGGACAGAGCGTCGGGTAATACCGTTTCCGAAGCGACGGTCGAGGTCAGGCGGTCACGAACCAGCCCGCGTTGACCTGGGTGTGATCGACGCCGGCCAGCAGCACGGCGGCGTTGGGGCCGAAGCTGATCCAGGCGCCCTCCGCGTTGCTGAAGGCTGCCCAGCCGGTGCCCGCCGCCAGCACGATGCGGTCGCCCGCGGCGTAGTCGAAGTCGCTGATCCGGTCGAAGCCGCTGTTCGCGTCGAAGCGGAAGCTGTCCGCTCCGGCCCCGCCGACCAGGAAGTCGTTGCCGGTCCCACCGTCCAGCAGGTCGTTGCCGACCCCGCCGCTGAGGAAGTCGTTGCCGCCCATGCCCAGCAGCGTGTCGTCGCCCAGGCCTCCGTCCATGCCGTCGGTCTGCGCCGTGCCGGTGATGCCGTCGGCGAAGATCGAGCCGTCGTACCAGCCCGAGCCGTCGCCGTTGTCCCAGCGCTGCGCCGCCACGATCACGATGGGCGCGTCGGTGAAGCCGACCGCCTCCACGCCGACCAGCGTGTCCACCTCGCCGGTCCGCGTGTCGGTCACCGTCACCGAGCCGTCGCCCTGCCGGGCCAGCGTGAAGTTGGCGCGCGCCGCCCCGTACCAGGCGTAGTCGTTGCCCGCCCCGCCGTCGAGCCGGTCGGAACCGCCCTCGCCTTCCAGGTAATCGCGCCCGCCGGCGCCCGACAGCGTGTCGCTGCCCTCGCCGCCACGCAGGCCGTCCTGCCCCTCGGTGCCGGTAATGTTGTCGGCCCGGTAGGTGCCCTGGATCCAGGTAGAGCCGTCGCCGTTGTCGAAGCGCTGCACGATCAGCCCGACGTAGGCGTCGGTGAAGCCGATCGCCTCGACATCGACCAGCGTGTCGACCTGCCCGGTGGTCGTCTCGGTGACGGTGAAGGTGCGGTGATCGACCATGGCCACCGTGTAGCCGCCGCGCGCCGCCTGATAGCCCACGAAGTCGTGCCCGGCGCCGCCGTCCAGCGTGTCGGCGCCGTCGCCCGTCACCGCATGGAAGTAGTCATCGCCCGCTCCGGCGGTCAGGCTGTCGTTGCCGGCGTCGCCGAACAGGCCGTCCGCACTCGCCGTGCCGGTGATGGTGTCGGCGAACACCGAGCCGTACAGCCACGAGCCGACCACACCCTGGGTGAGGTGGACGAAGCCATCGCTGAAGCCCAACCCCTCCACGTTGCGCAGCCTGTCGGTCTCGCCGGTGGTGGTGTTGATCACCGTCACCGTGCCGTCGCCCGCACGGCTTAGCGTGTAGCCGGCCCGCGCCGCCGAAATGCCCACGAAGTCGGTGCCGTTGCCGCCGTCGAAGGTGTCGTTGCCGGCGTCGCCGTACAGGTCGTCGTCGCCGTCACCACCCAGAAGCACGTCGTTGCCCGTCCAGCCGAACAGTCTGTCGTTGCCCGCGCCGCCGTCCAAGCTGTCGTCGCCCTCTTGGCCGAACAGACTGTCGTTGCCGGCAAGGCCGCTCACCGTGTCGTTGCCGGCTTGAGCGAAGATCGTATCGTCGCCGGCCGTGCCGGTCAGGCTGTCGTCGCCCGTGCTTGCCGTGGTGGAGTACTGGACCGCCCCGGCTGCGGCCACCAGGTTCGTTCCCCCCGCGCCATCACTTTGCAGGGTCAGATTCGAGACGCTTCCCGTTACCGCGAAGGACGTCAGAACATCACCCAGACTGTTCAGCACGCTGAGAGTTCCGGAGGCAACCACGGTGCGTGAAGCGCCCGTGATGAAGCGCAGGTCCAGAACGCCGCCTCCCGTCAAATCGATGCCGGAAATGAAGCCGCCCGACGAAACCACCACCGTTCCGCCGCGCAGAACCGTTCCGCTCGCCGTCCCGCCGGAATAGACGATTTCCATGCCGCCGGAACTGACCACCGTGCCGACAGCGGTGGTGTTGGTCATGAAATACGGGCTGCCGACCAATTGCACGCCGCCGCTGGTGATCACGGTACCGCTCATCACGGCGCCGTCTCCCGCGGATTGACAACCGCCGGCACTGACGATCGTGCCGTTCGTGACACCGCCAGAACCGACGTATTCATAGCTTCCAGAGCTGACAACGGTGCCGGTGGCGATGCCACCGGCGCTGATGGACAGGGCGCCGTAGATACCGTCCTTGGTGATCACGGTCCCTATGGCAAGGCCGCCGGAGTTCACGTCCATCCGGGCACCGCGAATGACCGTGCCGACCGCGATACCGCCCGAATACACGTATGCAGCACCGGTCTGCATGCCGGTGCTGATGACCGTTCCGCTGGCGACACCGCCGGAATAGATGTTCTCAACACCGCCGCTGCTGACGATGGTGCCGCTGACGACGCCGCCGGAATAGATGTTCTCAACGCCGCCGCTTCGGACCACCGTTCCAACCGTGGCCCCCCCGGCCGCGGCGATCAACGTCCCGCCGCTGCTGACGACGGTGGCGCTGGCAACGCCGCCGGCGGTCACGCCGTCATATCCCCCACTGGTGATCGACGCGGATATCTGGACCCCGCCGGCAATCACCCCGCCGATGGCCCCTGAACCGAACACGGCGCCGCTGGTGACACCGTTGCTGGCAAGGTTGGTCGGAGCATACAGATAAACGGTGTGAGCCTGCCTGTGCTGCATGACGTCCAGGATGTTCGGGGCCAGAACATGGCCGAACAGTCCCGGCACCGCCCCGGACAGCGCAACGGACGTCATGGCGTTGCCCGCACTGTTCACGATGTTCAGCACGCCGTTGGAAATCGTGAAGCCGGCGACGCCGTCGACGTCCAGGAAGTTCAGCACGCCGCCGCCGGTCATATCGATGCTGTTCAAATGACCGCCCGACGACACCAGGACGGATCCGCCCCGCAACACGAGGCCGTTGGCCGTGCCATTCGCCTGAATGTTCTGAATTCCGCCGGTGCTGACCACCGTGCCGTTGGTAACACCGCCCGACCAAACGCTCTCCGTCCCTCCGGCGCTGATGGTCGTGCCGGTGGCGCTGCCGCCATTGGTCACAAACTGGAAGCCACCGGAGCGGACCACCGTGCCACTGGCAATGCCGCCGGACTGCACGAATTCCTGGCCGGCTGAGTAAACCACCGTGCCGCTCGTCACGCCTCCGGACCAGACGTTCTCGCTGCCTCGGATGTTGACCACCGTGCTTATGGACACGCCCCCGAACACATTCTCAACACCGCCGGAGTGCACGATCGTGCCGCTCGTGACACCGCCGAACGAAACGTTTTCCGTTCCACCGGAGCTGACGACCGTGCCGCTGGCGATGGCGCCGCTGCTGATGACCTGAACGCCGCCGGAACTGATCACCGTGCCGAGCGCTCTTCCGTTCGACGCCACGGAGAGGCTGCCGCCGCTGACAACCGTCGTTCCTTGCGCGACGCCTCCCGGCATGACATTTCCGATGCCGTTCGAACTGACCACGGCGTTGATCGTGGTTCCGCCCGACAACACGTTCAGCGTCCCTCCGGCACTGACGTAGCCGCCGCTGACCACCCCGCCGGTCCCCGCGTACAAAATTCCTCCGTCGCGGGTCACGGCGGAAAGGACGACGCCGCCAGAAACCGCTTCGCCGATCTGGCCGGAACCGAACACGGCGCCACTGGTGACGGTGTTGCTGGTGAGGACCGTCGGCGTCAGCAATTCGACATTGCCGGCCTCTCCGCCACGCAAAATCAGTCCCTGCACGTTGCCGTACGCACTGAACGAGGACAGTACGTTGCCCGCGCTATCCATCAAATTGAGAATACCGCCAGTGAAAGAATACCTTGTTACCCCCAATCCATGCATGGAAATGGAGCCGCCCTGAAAGTCGACTCCAGAGATCTGGCCGCTCGGCGACACAAAGATGGAGCCGCCACGCAACGTGATGTTCTGGGCTGCACCGCCCGAACTGACGTTCAGCCTTCCACCGTTGCTGATGACAGCACCGCTGGTGATTCCTCCAGAATAGACGGTTTCGCCGCCACTGGAGTTGATTGTCGTACCATAGGCAATTCCACCGGGCGCGACCGTGCTGTTGCCGCCGGCCCCAACGATCGTACCGCTGGCAACGCCACCGGATTCGACCGACATGGTGCCGTTTCTGACCGTGGCGCCGGTTGCAAGGCCGCCGGAGCTGATGAATGCCGTCCCGGTGTTGATCGTCAAACCACTGGCGACACCGCCGAAATTGACTGTTCCGACCCCGGCGCTGATCACCGTTCCACTGGCAACGCCGCCGGAGTTGACGTTTTCCACACCACCGTATCGGACCACCGTGCCGACCGTGGTGCCGCCAGCCCCGACGAACAGCGTTCCGCCGCTGGTGACGGACGTTCCATTGGCGATGCCGCCGGAGCCCACGCAATCATATCCGCCGCTGCCGATCACCGCGGACAGTTGAACACCGCCGGAGACGACCCCGCCAATGGCCCCCGAACCGAACACGCTGCCGCTGACAATTCCGCCGCCGGTAAGGACGGTGGGGACAAAGAGGTCGATGCCGCCCATGATCCGGCCTTGCATCCCAAACGTAGCCGCGCTTCCGGCCATCGTGATGGACGACACGACCTGACCGGCCGCGTTCCTCAGATCCAGCGACGTGCCGGAAATGGTTGCGTTCGCGATTCTGCTGTCGAAGAACTGTAGAACCCCGCCACCCGTGAGATCGATCCCCGACACGCGGCCTTCCGAGGAAACCGTCACGAGCCCGTTCCGCAGAGTGGCGCCGTTGACGATACCGCCGGATGCAACGGTCAGTGTGCCGCCGCTGATCGTTGCACCGCTGACGACACCCCCGGACGAAACGGTTTCGTATCCCCCCGCGTTGATGACCGGGTTCCGGACAACACCGCCGGAGTAGACGGCCTCCCCTCCGCCACTGTTGATCGTCGTGGCGGCGGCAACACCCCCGCTGACGATTTGATGCCCCGAGTTGACCACCGTGCCACTGGCGACGCCGCCCGGGAAAACGGTCACGTTGCCGCCGTTGACCACCGTGTTGCTGGCGACGCCGAGATTCCAAACGGCTTCGTAGCCACCGGAGTTGATGGTGGCGCCGATGGAAACGCCTCCGAAACTGATGTTCTCAACGCCACGCGAATTGACCACGGTTCCGACGGACAGACCGCCGGAATTGACATATTCGTAAGCGCTGTTGACCACCGTGCCGCTGGTCACGCCCCCGGAGGACACAGTGAGGGTAGACCCGCCATTGACGACAAACCCGGTCATGGTCTGCCCAGCGCTAACGATAAGATTGCTCATTACAATCTCTCCAGATCAGATCATGCCGGAAGCGGTGACGGGTGCGCGGAAGCCGGGAATCGTCCGGATCATCGCCTTGACGTGTTCCGCCGTAATCAGCCTGGTGCATTCGAAATGCTGCGGCGTGCCCTGGTGTCGGGGACACCACAGGAAGTCGTTGTGGTCGAAGCGGACCCGCGGATCGTTCCAGCAGCTGTTGCAGGCGTGGTAGTTGATCACCCGGTACGGCGTGTGGAATTCGTTGATCGGATGGGTAAAGCCGCTGATCATCACCACCGGCGTGCCCATTGCCCAAGCCAGCCAGGACAGCCCGCTGGACAGGCCGATGAAGGCATCGGCGTGCTTTAGCCAGCGGGCCCGCTCCGTCAGCGGGCGGTCCCCGGTCTCGTCCTGCACACCATGGGGGATGTGGGTCCACATCAGCTCATGGCCGTGCGCCGGCTTCTGGTCGATGCAGACCACCCGGTATCCCGCTTCCTTGAGGAAGTGGACCACTTCGCGCCAACCGAAGGGGTTGTTCCAGTATTTGCAGCCACTGGAACTCTGCACGGCGATGCAGACGTAAGGCTCCGCCAATGGCCGGCTGTCGTCGGCCAGGGCGATGCGGGGCGGTTCCTCGGCAGGATCGACCCCCAGGATGTAGCCGGCGGTGCGATGCAGCCCGACCAAGCGAAAATCGCAGGGTTGAAAGACGTGGCCCGAGTCGTCGAAGAACAGGCCGATGTTGTAGGTGGCGTAATACCGCCCCGGCTCGACCTCCTCCGGTGTGATCAGTTCGATTTCGGGATTGGCGGATTGCAACAGCGGGATGATCCGGCCCGCCACCACACAGGTGACGCGGCTGCCGTTCTGCTGCTGGAAGCGAACGGCATAAGGGAACCAGCCCAGCGTGTCACCCAGAGTGCCGACCGGAAACTGGATCAGAACCTGCCGGTTGCGGGCATCGTAATCGTGGGTGAGAACCTGATTTTCGCCGTTCCAGACCTCCAGCCGAATGCGCACGAAATAGCGCTTGGTGCTGTTGATGCGACCTTCCTTCAAGACGCTTTCGAACAGGATGTTGCCAGTATCGAGGTCCGACAGGCGGACCCGCCAGTTCTGCTCGCTCTCCGGCACCAGAACGCGGCAGCCATCGTTGAAGTCGTAACGTAGCCCCATCGGTCCAACTTGCGTCGGCATGTCGGCAGGTGCCGGAAACGGCCGCTTCGGAGCAGGATGGGGTGAATGCTCCGCGGCTTCGCCATCAAGCATGGCCGCATTATCGCCAGAACGCACCACCGGCGGCACATTTACGCTCATCAATCACTTCCGAGTTGATTTTTATTTCATGAAAACGCCAGGTTGAAGAGCGTTAATCGTCTTTTTCTCTTCAATCAAGCTGTCCGACACAACCGAATGCGCTGCATTCTGTCGCACATTTAGCTGCGCTGGTGTTTCTATCAGCTTCAAAAAAAACCCCAGGTTGGCTTTTTGTTTGCAAGCAAACGCAGGAAAAGCACAGCCAAATTGTCCTGCGATTGCCGCGTCTTGAATATAAGTTTCTTTGAAGATATTCTTTCTCAACAACAGCTTGCCGACCTTCGGGCAATCGCTTTCACGCGCATCAGCTGCTTTTCAGCGGCTTCCGAAACCAGACAGGAGCTTTTCGATTAGGGAAGTTTGGCCGTTGCAGCCCAGTCGATGCCTCCCGACAGCACGATGCGGTTGCCGCCCGCGCAGTTGAAATCGCGGATCGGGTCGAAGCCGCTGCTGCCGTCGAGGCGGAAGATGTTCGCTCCAGCCCCGCAGACGGGGAAGTCGTTGCCGATCCCGGCACCCGGCTCGTGCCGTGCCAAGCGTGGGTGCCTGTGGCGCGATAATCAGGATAGAGAGCGCGACAATCAGGATGAGAGGGTCCAGGGTCGCGGCATGGACATGATCGACGCTGAAGCGGGCGGGTTTCAAGCGTCCTGTCGCGGAGCGTCTGTCAGGTTGGATCTGTCAGGTTGGAGTTGATTGTCGCGCGCGAAGGCGGCCGGCTTGGGCCGCGCTTTCTCTCCAGGGCAGCCCGAACAGGATCAAGTTGGCACCTTTCTCCAACCAGCTGTCGCCCGCGACCATGGCCATTGCGTGGGCCTAGCCGGCCATGGGGACCGCCTCGAACTCAAAGGTCTCCAGGGCTTTGCCGGGTGGCAGGTTACCGCGCGAGTGTCCGCGCGGCAGGCTCAGCACGTGCTTTCCTCCCAGGAAGCAATCCAGGCGATCATCGAACAGGTGAACGCGCAGGCGATGCCCGAAAAGCCGCGAGGGCATGGTGTAGAACACTTTGCGCAGGGCGAGGCCGCCGCTGGAGGTAACGCAGACGATGGTCCGTTGGAAGTCGCGGGTCCGGTCGGCCGGCAACGGTTTGAGGGCGGCCCGTTCCACCGCGACCTCCTTGGTCCGGCGGGCATTCTGCTGAGTGACCACTTCGTCGATGACGTGGCGATAGGCGGCCAGGTGGCAAAGTCGCGGCTGCCGCGCAGCAGCAGCGCATCCTCCACCGTGCGCTAGAGATGGCCATGCGGGCTTTCGATACCGCCATTCTCGTGGGCGATGCCGCGGTTGTTCCAACTGGCGACCACGCCGTGGTGGGCGCACAGTTCCACGTAGCCGAGGGTGGCGTCCTAGGCGGTGTCGCGGTCGAGGTTACGGTAAGCGGCCGAGAGACTGTTGCTGCGATGATCGGCCGGCACGCCGCCCAGCGACCAGAGGGCATTCTGCAGCCCGTCGGCCAGGGCGACGAAGCTCTCTCCACCCAGCACGACATGGGCGTGTTCCCAGCCGGAATAGGCGAGGCGGAAATGGCAGAGGCGGTGCTCCAGTGTGCGGCGGACGCTCGCGCTCAGCTCCGGATGCCGCCGGCGGATTTCGGTGAAGACGGCGACCGCCTGCTGTCCGGGTGCGGCCTTAAGCATCGGCACCACCTCGCTGTCCCAAAACGCGTCCAACGGATCGGGCCGGTGCCGCCCCCGCGGCGTCTTCTTGTGCGACGGCGGGCGTGGGGCCCGCTCGATGCGGTAGGCGTTTGCCGGGCTGAACGCGGCTTTCGCCGCCGCAATCGCGGGGGTGTTGGAGGACCAGTATTTCATGTAGAGCCTTATCTGCTGGTCGGTAACGTGTCGGCCCGGCAAGGTCGGGGTTCCTTATTGGCGTCAAGACCCTCCATCCTGGCCGCGGTCACCGCTCCCGCCAGCAGCGTCCTTTCCAAGAGGAAGGACGCCAATGCCGCCGTCGCGCCTTAGGTGAGGCTCCGCCTCGCGTTGCGCCAGCAAGAGACCGTTTGAAAAAGGTTGGCGCTGAGGTTGTGTAGGGCTGTGGATCTTCGGGAGGTGTTGAATGCGCTGCATTTCTTGGCGCGGACAGGCTGTGGCTGGCGGTTATTGCCGGTCAATGAGAGATTCGGCCGGCTCCGAAGCCGCTGAGCGAAGAAAAAGATCCATGCGGGCATTAGGGAGTACAGCAAGGCGCGACCTCTGGGATCAACGCCAGAACCTCTGGGAGCCTCACTGATGCAGTCTGAGACCTGGGGAGCAATATCCCCCGTGCTTGGAGGAGCTTGAGGGGGACTCAGCGAGTCCCCCAAGAGCTAAAGCCGTGCCCCCGCTTCATCCTTGATTTTTGCACCACGGGAGGGCAATTCCGTACCTCCAGCCTGTATCCCAGGACTGTGCCACCGGAGCCTTCTGCAACACAGAAACGTCAGATTTCTCAACCGGCTAGGGCCACCAAAAAAAGTGGCGGAGGGGATGGGATTCGAACCCACGATAGGGGTTTGAGCCCCTATAACGGTTTAGCAAACCGCCGCCTTCAGCCTCTCGGCCACCCCTCCTACCGGGTCGGCGCTTGACGGCGCCGCTGGCGTTCGTGCGTTCTAACGATCCGGCAGGGGCCTGTCAACGCTTACGCAGCAAAAATCTCGCGGCTTCGACATACAAAAAATATAGATGAAATTTTATTTAATTTTTAACGGCTTCCGGGCTAGCGTGGCACCATCAGTGATAAGAAAAATCTGGTGATGGAGGATGCCATGGGCCCTTCACGCCGTTGCGCCGAGACGCTGATCGATCTTGTCGAAATCAAGCTGAGCTGCCTGGAGATCACCGACCGCGAGGACCTGCGCGAGAAGGAGCTGCTGATGCGCTGCGTGCAGGAACGGTCGGCCGAGATGCGAGGGGAAAACGGGGCCTTGGCGGGCTTCACCGCGCCGAAGCGCCGTGGTCGCCGCCCGAAGCACCTGCAGTTCCACGACCTTCACGTCGCCTGACGGCCCGCCCGTCAGGACGCCGGCAGGCTGACGTCCTCCAACGATTCGGAGGTCTGCGGGACGACGCGCGGCAGGCGCAACGCGAATCGGGTGCCCTGCCCCACCGCCGACTGCACCGACACCGTGCCTCGCAGCACATCCCGAACCGTGTTGAACACGATGTGCAGGCCCAGGCCCGAACCGCCCTCCCCCCGCTTGGTGGTGAAGAAGGGCTCGAAGACCTTGGGCAGATGCTCCGGGGGAATGCCGCAGCCATCGTCGGTGAAGTCCAGTGCCAGCCAACCCTCGCCCTCCGGCCACGCCTCGATGCGAATCGTTCCGGAGTCACCGTCGCGATAGGCGTGGACGATGGCGTTGATGACGAGGTTGGTCAGAACCTGGCTGAGCGCGCCGGGGAAGCTGTCCATCGTCAGGTCCTCCGGACAGTCCACCGCGACGGTCAGGCGCGTGCGCTTCAGGCGTGGGCGCAGCGAGAACAGAACCTCGTCGATGTAGGTCCGCAGGTCGAAGGCCCGCCGCTCGCCGGAGGTCTGGTCCACCGCCACCTGCTTGAAGCTCTGCACCAGCGCCGCCGCGCGGTTGATGTTGGCGACCAGAAGCCGTGCGCCCTCGGTTACGTTGTCCATGTAATCGGTCAGGCTGGTCTTCTTCAGCGTGCCGGCGGCGAAATGGTCGCGCAGGGCGCGTGTCTGCTCGGCGATGTGGCTGGCGGCGGTCAGGCCGATGCCGATGGGCGTATTGATCTCGTGCGCCACCCCGGCCACCAGCTGGCCCAGCGAGGCCATCGTCTCCGCCTGAATCAGGCTTTCCTGCGCGGCGCGCAGTTCGGCCAGGGCGTTCTCCGCTTCCTCCTTGGCGGCGATCATGGCCGCCTCGGCCGCCTTGCGGTCGGTGATGTCGTACAGCCAGGTGAGCAGCGCAGCACTGCCGTCCAATTCGATCTCGCCCCAGGAGGACAGCGTCCAGACGATGGTTCCGTCCGGCTTGCGGAACCGGATCTCCGCGTCGCGGAAGGGGCCGTCCCGTTCCAGCCGGGCGATCAGGGCGGCACGGTCGGCGGGATCGGCGTAGAGGTCGCGCGGCGGCGTCCGCATCAGTTCGGCGCGCGGGCGACCGAGAATCGCCTCGGACTGCGCGTTGCAGAACACCCATTCGCCGTCCCTGTGGGTGATGTTCACCGCGATGGGGCTGGCTTCCAGGATTTGCAGCAGGCGCTCCTTGCTGGCCCGCAGCCGTTCCTCCTGGCGGCGGCGCTCCGTGATGTCGGTCATGATGCCGACATAGCGCACCGCCCGGCCGTCCGCGTCGCGAATCGCCCGCCCTCGCGCCGCGATCCACACCCAGCCGCCGCCCTCGTGGCGCAGCCGGTAGTCGTAGGCGTAGGCCGAGGTCACGCCGCGCAGATGCGCGTCGATCGTCTGCAAGACCCGGTCGCGGTCGTCGGGATGCAGGCGCGACACCCAGAAATCCGGCGGCATGGGCGGCACATCGGCAAAACCCAGCAGGCGCGGAAGGGTGTCCGACCACCAGCAGGTCCCGGCCAGAACGTCCGCGTCCCAGGCCGCGGCGTTGGTCACGTCCAGCGCCATCTCCAGCCGCTCGGCCAGATCACGGCGGGCCGCGTCGGCCTGCTTCTGTTCGGTGAGGTCGTAAAACCAGCTGATATGGCAGTGCTGCCCGGCATAGTCGATGACCGTCGAACTCATCGAACTGCTGTAGGTATCGCCGTCGCCGCGCCGGAACAGTACTTCGCGGCCGTGAAAGGCCCCTTCCCGGTACAGGGTCTCGATGACGTGGGCGCGCTCCTCCGGATCGGCGTAGAGCGCTGGCATGCCGTCGCGGGCGAACTGCGCGTCGCTGATCTTGAAACAGGCGGCGGCGCAGGCGTTGTGATAGAGGTTCGTGCCGTCGCGCGTGTTGATCAGCACACCGACCGGCGCCGTGTCGAGCAGGGCGCGCAATCGCGCCTCGACACTGGCGGCCATAGAGGCATCCGTGGCGAGGCCCCCCGTCGATGAGGAAGCCCGACGTCCCAAGCGCCAGCCCACCAGCGCCCCACCCAGGGCACCGACGCACAACGCCAAAAGCGCAACGGCCAGCCAGCCTTCAATCATGGAGCCTCCCGCCGACCTCCAATGGAAACCGGCGGGAGAACAAAATCAACGGAATTATCGTCGCGCTCGCCATATGGGCGAGCGCGACTCCTTTGGTCGATCAGCCCTTCAGCTTCTTGGTCAGGATCTCGTTGACCAGGGCCGGGTTGGCCTTGCCCTGCGTCGCCTTCATGACCTGGCCGACGAAGAAGCCGAACAGCTTGTCCTTGCCGGACCGGAACTCGGCCACCTTGTCGGCGTTGGCGTTCAGCACCGCGTCGATGGAGGACTCGATGGCGCCCGTGTCGGTGACCTGACGCAGCCCCTTTTTCTCGACGATGTCCGCGGCCTTCTCACCGGTTTCGAACATCGCCTCGAACACCTCCTTGGCGATGCGGCCGGAGATGGTGTTGTCCGCGATCAGGTCGATCAGACCGCCCAGGTTCTCGGCGGAGACGGGGCTCTCCTCGATTTCCTTGCCGGCCTTGTTCAGGTAGCCGAACAGCTCGCCGGTGACCCAGTTGGCGGCCAGCTTCGGGTCGCGCCCCTTGGCGACGGCCTCGTAGAAGTCCGCCCGCGCTTTCTCCGACACCAGAACGTTGGCGTCGTAGGGCGACAGCTTGTACTCGTTGATGAAGCGCGCCTTCTTGTCGTCCGGCAGTTCCGGCAGCGTCTTCTTGATGTCCTCCACCCATTCCGGCTCCAGTTCCAGCGGCAGCAGGTCCGGATCGGGGAAGTAGCGGTAGTCGTGGGCCTCTTCCTTGGAACGCATGGAGCGGGTCACGAACTTGGTCGTGTCCCACAGCCGCGTCTCCTGGTCGATCTTGCCGCCTTCCTCGATGATCTCGATCTGGCGGCGCGCCTCGTACTCGATCGCCTGCATGACGAAGCGGATCGAGTTGACGTTCTTGATCTCGCAGCGCGTGCCGAAGGGCTCGCCCGGCCGGCGCACCGACACGTTGACGTCGCAGCGCATGGAGCCTTCCTCCATGTTGCCGTCGCAGGTGCCGAGGTAGCGCAGGATCGAGCGAAGCTTGCGCACATAGGCGCCGGCCTCTTCCGCCGAGCGCATGTCCGGCTCCGACACGATCTCCATCAGCGCCACGCCGGACCGGTTCAGGTCGATGTAGGTCTTCGACGGATGCTGGTCGTGCAGCGACTTGCCCGCGTCCTGCTCAAGATGCAGGCGGGTGACGCCGACCGTGCGGGACGAGCCGTCCGGCATGTCCAGGATGATCTCGCCCTTGCCGACGATGGGCTGCAGATACTGGCTGATCTGATAACCCTGCGGCAGGTCAGCGTAGAAGTAGTTCTTGCGGTCGAACACCGACTGCAGGTTGATCTGCGCCTTCAGCCCCAGGCCGGTGCGCACGGCCTGCTCGATGCAATGCTCGTTGATGACGGGCAGCATGCCGGGGAAGGCGGCGTCGACGAAGCTGACCTGGCTGTTCGGCTCCGCGCCGAAATCGGTCGCGGCGCCGGAGAACAGCTTCGCCTTCGAGATGACCTGGGCATGGACTTCCAGCCCGATCACGATTTCCCAATCGCCCGTCTCGCCCTGAATGTACGACATCGGTCTACTCTCTCGTCCGGCTCAGGCCATGAACGGCGGGGTGGCGGTGAAGGTGGCGGCCTTTTCGATGACCTGCCCGACGCGCAGCACGGTTTCCTCGTCGAAGGGCCGGCCGATCAGTTGGAGGCCCAGCGGCAGGCCGTCCGAGCCGACGCCCGCCGGCACCGACATGCCGGGCAGGCCGGCCAGCGAGGCCGGAACCGTGAACACGTCGTTCAGGTACATCTGGATCGGGTCGTCCATCTTCTCGCCGATGGCGAAGGCCGTGCTGGGCGCCGTCGGCGTCAGGATGACGTCGCAGCGCTGGAACGCCTCGTCGAAGTCCCACTTGATGCGGGTGCGCACCTGACGGGCCTTGTTGTAGTAGGCGTCGTAATAGCCGGCCGACAGCACGTAGGTGCCGATCAGGATGCGGCGGCGCACTTCCTTGCCGAAGCCGGCGCCGCGCGTGTTCTCGTACATGTCCTTCAGGCTGCCGCCCTCGACCCGCAGGCCGTAGCGCACGCCGTCATAGCGCGCGAGGTTCGACGACGCCTCCGCCGGGGCCACGATGTAATAGGTCGCCAGGGCGTATTTGGTGTGCGGCAGGCTGATCTCAACCGGCTCCGCGCCGGCGGCCTTCAGCCACTCGATGCCCTGGTCCCAGATCGCGGCGATCTCGGCCGGCATGCCCTCCACCCGGTATTCCTTCGGAATGCCGACCTTCAGGCCGCGGATGTCGCCGGTCAGCGCGGCGCGGAAGTCCGGCACCGGCATGTCGACGGAGGTGCTGTCCTTCGGGTCGAAGCCGCACATGGAGCGCAGCATGATCGCCGCGTCCTCGACCGTGCGGGTCATCGGCCCGGCCTGATCGAGCGAGGAGGCGAAGGCCACCACGCCCCAGCGCGAGCAGCGGCCGTAGGTCGGCTTGATGCCGACGATGCCGGTGAAGGCGGCGGGCTGGCGGATGGAACCGCCGGTGTCGGTGCCGGTGGCGCCCAGCGCCGCGCGCGCGGCGACCGCCGCGGCC
>Ga0065721_10051181_pt1 | contig 15908 bp, 14 predicted proteins | sample Mesricmetagenome_FD_59108 | JGI IMG/M metagenome (GOLD analysis project Ga0065721, IMG submission 59108) | Mesophilic microbial community from rice straw/compost enrichment Sample: eDNA_1 v2 (version 2) | ecosystem: Engineered > Solid waste > Grass > Composting > Bioreactor | place: USA: Davis... | reverse complement strand
TTGTTCTTGTTCTTTCAATATCCCAATGATCTGGGCTTCCGTGAATTTTGTTTTCTTCATGGCTAAATCTGAACGGTTAAAGTTAAAAAATCTCTAGTTTTAACCTGTTCGAAAAAAACAGCCAGGTACCTCATGGACTTTGTGAATGCACGGTCCCACCGCCACCGATCAATGATGTCGGGCCCCAGAAAACCTCCTTGATAGGAAAACTTTTGGCGTTGTTTCGTGCACAGGAAGCGCCTTACGAGCAAGAGCTTCCCAAAATTATTCAACACTCTTTACGAATTCACCGCTGCGATTCTTGCGGCTCTAAAAATCTGGAAGTTTGGGACCATAAGAAAAAGCAGTGCCCAAGGTGTAAGGAAACGGTGTTGATTGAGGACAAGTATCCTCCGATCATGTGGGATTAATTCCGGCAAACCATCAGCATTATTGTCAAAAGCTAACGAGGCCCTTGGTAAGGTTACAAAAAGGATAACATTATGCTATCGATGTTTCATCTTTCGTTGGGATACCATTGCGAAGAAAATCTTCAACTAGCTTAAATGCTCGCTTAAAGTCTGTTGTCAACTTGTCTTCAACAAAGAAGGTGAAGGTCTTCAAATTTGAAGGTTCAAGCGAATAAGTCTTCATGGCTAAGTGTGCCCAAGATGATGTAGATTTGCCGTCATCGTTCAGAATCGCGTACGTGCCAGCCTCTGTAAGGAGGGACCTTAAATTCTTCTCATATCGAAGAGCCTCTTTATACACTTCCAAGTAGATCGTCAGCTCGGGAGTCGCAGTAAAGACTTTGTCAATTTCGAATACGTAATAAACCAAGTCACCTTGCTTCCAGATGTGCCGCCAAGACCAACTCGCTCCATACAAGTCTTTTCCTGCCTTTTGAGCGACTATCCTCAACTGTGTGATAATATACTCATGAGCGGCATCAAGTGTTTGTTTTGCTCTTAACACCTTGCTAGGGTATTTGAAGAAAAACTCGGCATCGTCAGTCATAGTGGTTTGTGTTGTTAAGTTTTCCATGTTCGTGATGAAGTCATTTAGGTATACATATTCATTCATAGACAGCCCAGCGGGAAGGCCTCTTCTCTTTATTGCAGTTACCCATTGAATGTGCGTGATGTTAATGAATCGAGGTTGCAAAGTTTCTTCGATTTCATGGGGCTTTAATGTAAGAAGAACACCAAACTTTTTGTTGGCGTCAACAGAGTTCCAGTAATCTTCAAGGTCGTTATTGACTTGATGAAATATTTTGTTTTCTATGATTATGGCAGTTTTGGATTTCTCCTTGTTTTCCAGCTCTTCCTCAATCATTACTAACAAGTCAATTCGCCCCTTTTTTGATGGAACTTCCACTTCTACAAAGTAATCCACGTTATCAATAAGAAACTGATCTTCCTTCGATGTATGCGGTATAAGGTCAATGAGTGCCTGTAAGAATAGAGTCGCAATTGACTCATTTTTGTCTTTAGAAAGAAAATATGCGTAAAGGCGGCTAATAGTATTTTCTTTATAGTGGTTATTTGCGATGCTTAAAAAGGTTTCTCGGTTTTTTGTGGCCGCTGGAATTTCGAGCATCAGCAATTCAAGGAGATCGGGATTGGTGAGCATAATTTGCTTTTAATCAGAAATGTAGGACTTGGCCAAAATAACAATTCACGTCAACTTGTGCCAGCACTTGTTAAGCCCATGATAAAAGATAAGAGTTCGAGTCGTCTTAACTCGCTGGACGTACCGTTCTAAATTGATCGTTTGATGACCTCGTCGGGACGCATCAAAGGACGCTATCCAAAAGCCACGGTCTTTCAGAGTCAAATTCTCCTATCACTTCTCGAAGCAAGCTATCTTGAGCATCTACATATGGATCATACCAATCAATTCTTGTCTTCGCCCGCACGATATTGTCACGGAGTGAGTCGACGATACATCTGCTTATAAAGAAGTAAAACGCTGTAGCTATCGGAAGGTGAGCCCATCTATAGAGGGATTTATCGACCAGCACAACTATAAAACCCGTTACGGACATTGTAAAGGACCTCCTCAGCCAACGCGTCATCAGGCTTTTCCGGTAAGTCAGCGTTACCGAAAGCTTCGTTGACTTTCTGGATTTTCTCTTCAGCAATTTTCAACAAGTCTTCGTACTGGAACTCACCCGACCGGACTCTTAATAACCATTCTCTTTCCGGGCGTCTTACGTTCACTTTCTTGTATAGCGCAATCTCTTCAGCCATGTTCAGCAGGCGAAATACATGCATCATATTTTTAGCATCGTAGTTCTTGCCATGACTTACGGTATTTTCGTACCGTTCTTCATTCCGTTGTTCAACCCACTCCCAGTACTGCCGATATTCTTTGCAATAAACAGAATAACCGTCCTTGTTGAAGTAAAGAATGCATACCGGTTGCACTCCTTCCGGCACGGAGCTCAGTGACACTTCATCGGCATCGTCTCCCGAAAAGATTCCAGAAAACTTGCCGTCAGATTGAGATTGATGGAAAAGTGCATATATATCTCTCATGTGATCAATTCTCACAAGTCCACAATCTTCTTGCGCGTACCCGTGATTCCCAAGCCACTCAGCAACCGGAACCGAACCTTGTCCTTTCACTACGTAGCAAAAGTCAAGAATCGTCTTTCGTTTTCTATCAAGCGGATTAAGGATCTTCTTATTTAGTCCGCGTGCTTTCTTAATCTGAGCATAAGCATATTGACCAAATGTCTGATTGCATAACCTTGACAAAAACATTTCAGGCTTAAGTAAATCCATTACTGGATGTCGATGCAAAACACAATCAGCAGGAGTACTCAATAGTTCTAGAATATTCGGGTTGTTCTTTAGGAGCAGCTCAACAAACTTTTTGATCTCATAGTACATGATATCATTCGTTTCGTTGTTAATCTGATCGACATAAGTCAGTCCGTAGTATTCCTTCTTTGGCTGAATGAAAACGCCCTTGATATCTGTATCAGAATGTGGAAGAGCCAGGCCATAAGCTTGGCTACCACTGATACATTTCAGCAAGAGATGTGACGAATCGTCTTGAAGTTCATTTAGCGTCATGCAATAGATCTTTTAAATAACTTATTCAGCGCAACATCGTTATCGCTGTTTTTAGCCAGCGGAACCCTAGCTTCGCAGTAACGAATACATTCTCCAATAAACGCATTAACCTCTGACTTCTTTTCGATCATAAAGCTTTCATCAACCTTTACTTTTATTGAAAGCAGTTCATCTACAGCAGTGCTTATCTGCTCAGGCAATAGGACACTCAAGCTTTTAAAGTCCATTGGTGGAACAGATTTAATGTCCGCTATCCACTTAGCTGCAAGAACTGGGCGAAGCGCGTAAAAGTATCTCTTTAGCCTCACCATCTCACCAGATAGCTCACTTTCAAAGACGCCCCTTGCCATGCTGAGGTAATGGTGCATTCCCGCGCGTGGAGAAAAATAAGTTGGCATCAATGCCTTCATCTCCGAAACAAAGTTTGAATCTGCACTATACACTATTGGTGACTGTAACCATTCATATAGAGGCGCGTTGGACTTTCTAAAAAGTCTAAGCGCTTTCCTCAATTCCCATCCATTGATATCAAGTAGGTCGTTGATCGGAACCTCGATGACATCTCGCTGATCATCAATAGAAAGGTAATAATCCGTCTTGTGAACGTAAACAAAGCGCACGTCATAATCACTATCCGGAGACGCAAATCCCCAAGCCCGGCTTCCCGACTCGCAAGCATACAGTATCCTGACATCGAATTGATGTTCTATCGCTTTCAGTTTCTCAAAGATGATTTCCTTCATGGCTACAACTTTATGATACAATGTTACAGCCGATGTGCGCAGTCTTTTTGCGCAGGTTATACCAACAATCTTCGTTTCGGAAAATCTTTCCAAAACAATAAATATTCTGATTGCTCTTGGTATTTAAAGTGTAATTGCTCACCAGAATTCCCAATAGTGAAAATTGAAGAAATAAGTTGGGGCCCTTCGTAATCCGGCAGGTTACAACCAATAAATTGTGGTATGGGTTTAATCACTTGGATACGTCCCTTGCTATCTTCAAATTCATAAATTTGCCTATTATAGCCATCTTTGATTGAGCTCCGAAATAAAAATACATTCGGATACACTCCCTTCTCCTCCAGGATTTTAAATATGGATTCAACTGCATTTATTGCATCTAAAATCTGATCACGTGTTGGGAAAGAATCGGCTGCCTTTTTTCCTCTCTCCTTATGTTCCAACCGATTTCTTACGGACAGAACTTGGTTTTTTGCAAACTCTCGATGTAGTTCGGACATCAGAGATTTCAGTTCCCCATACTGGCTATCCTTCAGATCTAGTAACAACACCTTGCTGGGGAATGGAAAAACGGTTAATTCTGTCCTTTGATGGAAATGTGGGATTTCGCTTATGTCCCGACTAAACTTCATGCGTTCTTCAGACCTATATGTGTCGCAGATGTTCATTAAAGCTACGAAACCTTCAACTAATGGAAAGAGAGTATTGTTGCCACTTTTATCAAATCGTAAAGGGTCACCTGAACCAACTTTCGAGCCGTTCAATGTATCACACATGAAGTCTCGTGCCTCCTCGAATGTGTATCTAAACCTTGTTTTTAGGAAATGATCCGATAGGAGTACCCAACTGTTATATGCAAGTGTCTTCTCCAAAACCTCTTCCAATAGGACAAAGAAATTTACTCCTGCACTTCTAACATTATCTTTTTCCGTTTCAGAAAGGATATTGGAACACATAGCAGTAATGCTTCTGAATGTGTTCAGCTTGTCCCAAAAGGTTGACAGCGTATTCGGATAGATGTTAACGTCAAATCCTAATTTCCACAAAATTTTGTTAACCAATTGCTTTTTCTCGGATTCTTCATTCGGTACCGCGAAGTTACCATACATTAATTCAAGGACTTGCTGCATTTGCTTACGTCCATATAAGAGAGAATCCTTGACAATATTGGATGGTAGTTCGGAGAGAACGAAATTTTCTAACATCTCCTTAAAGGAGTCGCGTTTGTACCTCATTAAGCGCCATTCCAACTCCCTTTTGTCATCATCAGACCTATGAATCGTTTCTATTACATTCAGCAACCTTACAACCGAAATATTTGGGTCGTCAGGTATGGAGCGAACACCTAAAGCATTACACTGATGAAAAACACTGTAAAAGCCACCGGAACTTCTAAAGAGCGCCTCACGAACCTCTGTTGCAGGAATGTGGACGATTTCACTGTCGATCAATTCCTCCAAAGACTTTATAAGTTGTCGATCATCAACTAAGAGGAGTAGTTGAGCACATTCCGCTTTAGTTAGTTCACTAGCAATTGCCATCGCAGACCCCTTTAGACGCTTATCGGATGGAAATCGTTGACGAAAATCTTTCGATGAATTAATTACTTGTTTTAATACTTCCCTCAACTCAGACTCACTGAAGCAATTGATTAACATTATAGGAGCTTCGTGTACGCGATTTATATCATAAAAATTGTTTTCGTGAGTAATCAAATTCATGAAAAACCTGAAATAATCGGACGCTTCAATATCTTGAAATTGGTTTTCAATCTGTTCAAGAATATTACCGTATACAGTTCCCCCTTCCTTCAAATCCACAGCATGAAATGCTTGGCATGACGGGTCTGAACAATGCCACAACCGGACAGACTTAAATGGCGGTAAATATCGGAAGTCCGAAGACTCTAAAACCCCAAATGGGCCGATGACTGTTTTTCCAATTTGAAAAACTCCGATCGGTGTTCCAGTCAATAGTTTCTTAACATCGCTATTCGTAAGAGCGGTATCAGTTTCTTCAAATTCATCAAAATATTTATCGTAAAGTAACCGATCATATACCCATGGCGACATCAAATCATTATTATGTAATCTTTTGGTCATTTCGTTTCTTACACTCTTCAAGTCACACCTTTCGACATCTACGAGGAGCTCCTCATGGTAAAATTTTAAAAACAAGCCGAATTTTATCTCATGGTCCTCATAGTCATCTTGGTCCTTGCGCAGTTTCTCGTAAACCCTTTCCCCGTATTCGGTGAGGACGATGTGATCATTCATCGCTTCGCCTACCTGAAATGAATCAGTGAAAATCAATTCACGGAAAAAGGATTGAAGTGACATAAGTGCAATGAACTTTGCCTGAAAAGCAGGTTCGGAATGAGCTGCCTTCAGCTCATCAACATTTCTAGTGGCCATATTGTCTTTTTTTTATAAGTTAAATATTAATTTCTATAACCTAGGATCAACCTCCTCGCTCTCCAAAGCCAACACCCCAAACACACATTCATGCACTTTGCGCAACGGTTCTCTTTTAACAAATCTTTCCAACCCTTCAACACCCAAAGCAAACTCACGTAGTGCTAAAGATCGCTTGCCGGAAAGTCCACGATTTTTCAATCGAACCATGTTTTCGGGTGCGGTGTATTCAGGACCATAGATGATGCGCAAGTACTCTTTACCGCGGCACTTCACAGCTGGCTGAGCTAATCCTTTCTTGCCAGAAGCAATGAATTCAAAAGGCTTGATCACCATTCCTTCACCACCTTGTTGGGTAAGTTTCGTCCACCAATTGATTACAACATTTACTTGTTCATCATCAAACACATTTATGATCTTGTGATTTGTTGCCAAAAGCAATTCAGGATCAGCATCACAAATCGTTTTAATGGTTGACATGTGCCACTCATGATTTTTATCTACATGCACAGCGCCTTCTGTGGCGATGATGTGGAATGGTGCCAGTGTAAGATCTGCGACTGAGTTGACAGGCCAGCAATAATGCTGGTATGCTTCCTTGTAGTCGCTGATCATTTGTTGCTTCTGCTCGAATTTCGCCAGGAGTTGATCAATGCCTTCAATGTTTCTGCTCATTGTCTCGTTTAAGACATCAACCACGTTGGATAATGACGCACTTGCAGCTGCGCCAACAGAAGCATATTGGTCTTTCACCAATGCCTGTGCCTTTACAGACCATGGCATCAATTCAGCATCGAGACAAACCCAGTCAGAATTCATCCTCTCCCAAAAACCGGAATTCGTTAACGCACTGTTCACCTTCAACATGAATTGACGCTCAAGCGCAGCATCATTAAAGAAGTTTCTACCAGTACGTGTGTAACACACTCCGATTCCTTCATTCTCAATGCCGAATCGGTTACGGATGGCATATTCATCTTTACCAACTACCAACACAGCTCTAGAACCCATGTGCTTCTCTTCGCAAATGACCTTTTCAATGCCCTGACTTCTGAAATACTTCAAAGCTTCAAGGGGATGTTCAAGATATCCTTCCATCTCGCTGGTTTCCGAAGGCGACATTGTTGGAGGTAAATAGATCAACCATTTCGGATTGATAGCAAACCTACTCATCACCTCCAGCGCAGCAATGGAATTTTCTTCCTTCACCGTCACATTATTTCTTAACCGCGTGCTGATAATTCGCTTGCCAGTAACGTCTGAGATATCCAACAGGTCATCGTGTTCTTGTTGATGACTTAAAGTCGTATCCGCTTTCTCGAAGTCAATCGGTCTTGCAGGAACCTCATACACCTGTCTTGCTTTCACAGACACTAGTTCTTCTTCAGGGTAACGCAGTGCAGTTAACTTTCCGCCAAACACACATCCGGTATCAATGTCGATAGTTCTATTTAACCATTGTGCGTCTGGCACTGGTGTATGTCCGTAAACCACCATTGCCTTACCGCGATATTCCAATGCCCAGTTATATCTGACAGGCAAACCGAACTCATCAATCTCACCAGTGGTTTCACCATACATACAGAAAGACCGAACTGCTCCGCTTCCACGGCCTTGCATCTCTTCTTTTAAACCTGCGTGTGCAACGACAAGCTTTCCGTTATCAAAAACATAGTGGCTCACTAATCCATAGAGGAAATCTGCGACATCAGTTTTGAACCGATCATCTTCTTTTGCGAGCTGTTCTACAGTCTTTTGCAGCCCATGTTTTAACTGAACGTTTTTTCCATTCAAATACTTCTGCAACTTCAAGTCGTGATTTCCCGGTACGCAATAAGCAGTTCCGGCATTCACCATACTCATCACCAAACGCAAAACATCTGGAGAGTTTGGCCCACGATCTACGAGGTCACCAAGGAACACCGCAGTCCTTCCTGTGGGAGGAATTACCTCGAACCCGAAATTCTTTTGAACGGGTGTGGCTTTGTTCACAGTATAGCCAAGTGTTGTGAGCAATTCAACCAATTCATCGAAACATCCGTGAACGTCACCAATGATGTCGAATGGACCGGTTACGTCTTTTTTATCGTTGTACAGTTTCTCTCGTGTAATTTGAGATATGGCATCAATCTCCTCGGGAGAACGTAAAACATGGATGTGTCTGAAACCTTCATCCTTTAGCCTTTTAAGCGAACGCTTTAATTGTGACCTTTGCTGATAGATAACGTGTCTTCCAAAATTTCTGTCAGGACGCAAATCATTTCGATCTTCACACACCCGCTCAGGCACATCCAGCACTATTGCAACGGGAATACAATGGTATTCACGGGCAAGGCGAATGAGTGATGCTCGTGGTTCGGGCTGAACGTTCGTTGCATCAACCACCGTCAATAGTCCATTCTTCAATCGCTTTGCTGCGATATAATGCAATAGCTCAAACGCATCATCGGTAGCCGCCTGGTTATTCTCGTCATCAGAAACGATGGCACGGCAACGGTCAGAAGATACGATCTCTGTTTCTTTGAAATGCTTTCTTGCAAATGCTGACTTTCCAGAACCACTGATTCCGATCAGGGTTACAAGCGAAAGTTCAGGTATTTTAAATTCGGCAGTCATTTTCTTAAAGTAAAAGTTGCCATTTGTGTTTGTGCTCCGACCTTTTCATGAACATCTCCAACTGGCTTGAATGTCACATCATATTTATTTTCGTCTGCCACTGCTTTCGCCCACATCTCAAACTCTGGTCGTGTCCATTCGAAACGGTGATCAGTATGTCGCATCGCCCCACCTTCCATGGTCTCAAATAATTCATTGTACTCACGATTAGGCGTTGTGAGAATCACCGTATGGGGTTTGGCAAATTCAAATACAACACGTTCAAATGCCTTTAACCTATTAAGATCAAGGTGTTCTATAACCTCGACTATGGCAGCAGCATCGAATCCCTCAAGTCTTTTATCACGATAAGTAAGTGCACCTTGCATGATTGAAATCCGTTCCTTTTGCTTAGGCGGCATTTCGTTGTAACCAAGACGATCAACTGCTTTCTCAAGCGTGCGATATGAAACGTCCACGCCAAGAATTCTCTCGAACTGTTTTTCTTTCAATAGCATCTTCAACAACTTACCCTCACCACAGCCAAGATCTAAGACTGTCTTTGCTCCCGAAGACGCTAATTCATCAAATACGGTCTTTAGTCTTCTGTCATGGAGCCTTTCCTTCGCTACATCTTTTTGATTCTCGTTTTCCTCTTCGGGGATTATTGTAGGCTCATCATCCATCAACCTTGCCAGCGCATTTTTTGCAAGGCCACTGATATTTCTTAGATATCTTTTTATGATTTGCTCCTTCTCCGGATGGCCTTTCAACCAGCCTTCGCCTTTTTGAAGAAGCTTTTCAACTTCATGCTGACTGACCCAATAATGTTTTTCGTTGTCGAGCACCGGAATCAGTACATACAAATGAGAAAGAAGTTCTTTCAGCCTGAGATTGCCGTTAAGCTTTAGCGTAAAATATTTACTCTGACCCCATTCAGGAAACTTCGGATCAAGAATGTATTGCTGAAGCGATACAGTATACCCTAGCGGTTCGAACAATTTTCGGATCAGAATCTCACCACCTTTGGTTGCAGGAATCACTGAAACAGTCACATCAAAAGGCATCACCTGTTCAACAAGCTCAGGACGCTTATCACATTTTCCGTTCATGGCGGTTGAAAAGGCCTTGGAGATTGCGACACTCATAAATGATGACGCAACATATGGTCTATCATTGACATAATGGCCTAACGTGAACGAATCGGGACCGCGTTCGCCAGACTTCCGCACAAGCCCGATAGGATCGATATCAAGAAGTAATGCCACGGTACACCGATTGTCATCAGCATGTGGGTAAAAGATGTGTGCGTTTCCCTGTGACAGCTCTACAGATTGCAATCTTGCCGGGTGTTTGTGAAGCAAGTAACTGAGATCAGTTGCAGGTGTATGCATTGTAGTAATTGTTAATAACATAATCTAAGCTGCGTTGACTATTTCCTGCATGTCGATATGAGTTTCAATTTTGATTAACACCTAAAGCTCGAAACAGGTATTGCATTGACCAGGACGGCCAAATATTCAATTCTGCACCAATTGACTTAGCATGCCCGTTCCATTTCCTAATATCACCTTCCAACATCAAAGCATTCACACGCAAACTATTGCTATTAAAAGAATAACTTTTGTCAAGGTCTCGATCCATCCAGTATGTTAAGTCTCCTTCGGTACGAACTTCAATTCCATTGAAATAGCCAGCACAACCTGGCACACCACAGGAGCAGGTCCATATGAAATAACTTCCATCCTTCCTTGTGCTCAAAATGAATTCAACGATGTCAAAATCGTCGTCAGTATTTTGCAATGGAGAACCGCCATCTATTGTAAGGCTAAAAGCCAGATAGAGTTTCTTATCCGCAATTTCTCGATAGTCGGGTGAGAGATTTACTTCAATCTGATTCATAAGCTAGTTCCTGTTTTTATGATGGCAGGATTTCTGGCACCACCGTGTTCATCAATTTGGATAATCCAAACTTCAGGTGAATATGCGCAACCTTTTTGCGCAGTTGTAAATTATTTCCAAAAATTCCACCATTTTTTAGTAATCGCAGGGGTTTCGGTTCCTGTTTTGTCACTTGGCAGATAATCCATAAGCCGAAATCCTGACTTTTCCGACTCCTGCTTTTCAATCTCCGACAGGAGATTTTCAGCATCTCGTTTCAGGTCCGCCACCACCGTCTGCAGATTGTTACCGTAGTATTCAATATCCTCAATTTGATACATGTAATATCCTATTGGCTGGAGGAAATAATATCCATCGTAGCCGAGATAGTAAAAGTCATAAAGGATGCGATCCCTATTTTCTCTATTGGCTATCAGATCACGCAGATTCGATTTTACCTTCCACAACAGAAACTCATCTTCATCAAAATAGGGGAAGATTGCTTTCTTGAACCGGTATTTTGCATCGTCTTGCTTATAGTTGAAAATAAATGCCTCAAGCACCACGTCTAGGGTCATCAAATCAGCCAATACATCTGATTTATAAAGGCATTGCTCAAATTCTTCCAGAGTCATATAACCCTCAAGAACCTTAAAAACGTTTTCCCTAAAATCACCCAATATTGCCATGACCGATAAATTATGATACAAAGAATAGCAGTAAGTGCGCAATCTTTTTGCGCACTTCGAAGTTTTTTGGTTTTTTTATTAAAAATTCCGCTATGCCTGTTAATCGAAACGCCCTAATTAGACTGCGTACCATAGACCAATGCCTCCAAAACCGCGGACGCAGGTGGACATTGGAAGACTTGATTGAGGCTTGTTCAGACGCACTATATGAATATGAAGGCATCGACAAAGGGGTTAGTAGGCGTACTGTCCAGATGGACATTCAACTGATGCGCAGTGATAAGTTGGGATATAACGCGCCGATCATTATAAAAGAAAAGAAGTATTATGTCTATGATGATCCCGAGTACACTATTGAAAAGAGCCCCCTTTCTAAAGCCGACCTTGAAAAACTGTCAGAGGCGATCGATATCCTAAAGCACTTCAAGGGATTCAATCATTTTCAACATATGTCTGGGATTATCCAGGGACTTGAAGACAAAGTCAACAGTGCCGGACTGGATGGCAGATCAATCGTTCATCTAGAGACCAATGAAAATTTGCGAGGGATCGAATTTATCGATCCGATATATCGGGCGATTAGGAGTAAGCAGGTAACTCAATTAACATATCAGTCATTTAAGGCAAGAACACCTAATGTGTTTAATTTCCATTCCTACTTATTGAAAGAGTATAGAAACCGATGGTTTGTTCTTGGTAGAAAGAGTAGCAAAGAGCCCATGGTTACGTTAGCGCTTGACCGCATTAAAGAAATTGAGATAGTGCCCACCGTAAAATACGTCGACAACGTAAAGTTCGATGCTAACGAATATTACAAAGATGTAATCGGTGTTACCGTGAACGAAGGCAATAGACCGCAAACGGTTCACCTGGCGATAGATCGCAGCAATGCGCCGTATGTAATTACGAAACCATTTCACCATACTCAGAAGATTGTAACAAAGTCCTCTGAAGGCATTGAAATTACCATTGACGTCGTTCTTAACTACGAACTTGAGCGGGAGATTTTGGGATTTGGAGAATGCATTACCGTTATAAAACCGAAGAAGCTGCGTGAAAGGATAGAGGCTAAATTAAAGAAGGCGGTTGAGAAGTATCAATTCGCCGTCCACCAAGCAGATTGAATTTACTACCAAAAATTTGTTCTCTTATTGTAAAATTGTCTTTAAGCAAGGCAACTCCGGTCGTACCGGGTCGTATTTGATTTCATCCCCAAAAAAAACTACCCTGACCCCTTCAGTCAGGGTAATTCCTATTTAGGACACTCTTAATCTTGTCAGGCATAGTGAATTTGCTTCCAATAAAGGATTTAAAAACCCGGATTCCGTTGACAATTTTATCATTAAATGCTTCTAGGTCTTCAGCTGGAACCCAGAGCTCCTGATGATGATCGAGTCCCACTGTTTGAATCGGAAACTTTCTGAAGTAATCTTCTGGAATTTCGAATTCAGTAACAAATCCAACACCATCGGATTCCGGATCGCCCATATTCCAGCGCTCAGCGATTTCTGCTGCATAGTGGAGGTTCAGCACTGGATAAAAAATAGGCTGCCAGAAAAATCTGGGCGGAAATCTTTTCATTCCGCTATCTATGATCAGTGCAAGCTCATTTGCACCTGTTGGCCTATATAGGGTAACGTTCCTAATCATCATCTGAATTCTTTATTATTTCTCTAATCATTAACTCATATTCCGTATTCAACGGAAGAGTCATTTCTATATTCAATTTTCTTCGACTAGCGGATACAATGTTTTTATTCATGTGATTAACAGCCGAAGTCTCAACTGTGTCATAACGAAAACCAACTCCTCTTTTTTGCCAAGTTGGAAGATCATTGTAGTTGATGCCATTTTCAAATAGGAACTGATTCTTGTCCGCAACAGATTTTCCTTCCAATTTTTTGGTGGATTCTGCGACACTGGCACCCTTCTTTCTCATCGTCCAGTAGCACCATGCATTCAATGCATTCCTGCTGGCGTCCTCGGCCCGCCACCGAAAATAATCTACAACAAGTTCTTCGGTCGGCAACGGAATGATCCTGCAGTCGAAAACTCCCATCGCGCCCATCTCGCTGGTAAACCTTGCGCTTGCTTCTCCCGATAGAACAGAAAGAAGCTTGCGTGTTTTTCGCGCAAAGCCGTTTTCGTTTTTATCAAACAAGATTGATATCTCATCACTTTGACAATAGCCATAGGTGGCTTTAAATCCACAGTCCATTAAATGCGATACCGTCTCAATCATTGCATCTCGAAACGTTTCATCAAACGGCCTTTCAAGTGGAAGCACCTCCTTTGTTAATCGCGTAAAGCCACGTCCATCGAGTCGAGCTACGATATATACCTCCGGAAGTACAAATTGGTCCAGGTTCTCCTCAAAGGCGCGCATTTTCTTGTCAAGCATTTCAAATTTCATAACGCTATAGATTTAACATTAAACTGACCTTCTTCGATTTTCACGAAGTAAAGTCTATCAAAGCCCTCATTGAATGACGGAGGCTGAAGTTGTTTAAACTTTGCGATGACACCGACGTTTTCGATTCTGTCCCTTCCGATTCGCCTTTCATTTCTCTGCAAACAGTCAGAAAGAATTGATTCAAAGTAGTACCCTATCACTTCATATCGCTTTTCCTTTGACTGCGTGATGTAATTGTTTCGCTCGTCTCGCAATACATTGGTGTTGTCGATTACTACCCGTTGTTGAAGGGACAACGCCATTCAAAAAGCGTTGTTCTTTATTCCGGGTATTCAACAGATCAAGACTAAGCCGCAAGTGTGAATTAAAGAACTGCTCCTTATAAAAGGTGCTCTTTCCGCATCCGGGAATCCCAATAAGTATTATCAGTTGCATCACACCTTTGTTTGATATTCAATTTTATTTCTTTCTAAACTGCTTTAAATGCCTTTTTGCATGAAGCACAAGAAAGTATATGTATTGATACACGTCCAATTTCCCAATTTCATTCACGGACATTGTGGTTTTACACAATCTTCCTTCGCCATTCTTCAGAGCTAGTAGATGTTGCTGACATCTATCAAATTGTTCCATCATTCGAACACGGATTTCAGCAAGCGCTACCTTGCCCGATGGCTCCATGTGTTCTGGTCGCACCCAGGGGAATGATCGATGCACTCCAATGTCCACCAACGACTTTGGTAACAGTTCATAAGTATCCCAATCCTGGGGAATAGGACTAAATGCTGCCCTCTGCATTGCCTTTTGAGTCGCCTTATCAATGATGATTAAGAGATAATGACTTGTTAAGGTTATATGCTCAAGGACCTTGAGGGAACTCCATCCACCGTCCTTGGGCTCATAATGCAACATGTTCAAATTCTGGTCACACCATTGTAAGAGTACAGACCTGACATTATCGAGATCAACTCTAATTGTGCTTATTATTTTTTCAATAGTCATAGCTATAAAAGCAAAAAGCCCGGACTTGAATGCCCGGGCTCTTGTGTATTGTAGTTTAATACTAATACGTTCGTAAACGCCAGGCAAAACAATCCCATTCATAGGCATGACCTATGAAACCTTGTTCGATCTTACGGCGTTGTACTAACATCATGATGCAAAGGTAGTCGAAGTTTTGAAAGAAATGTTTGTCAGATAGAAAAAAGTTACTTTATCTTTGTGTCAACAAAAAGAAATGAGAACTGGTCATAACATATCTAGCAACAGCTGTTATCAGCACATATGCTATCAGCAGAAGGTATGTCTATGCCCGGAAAATTTGTTATGATATAGAATTACTATAAATAGTTAACAGAGCCCTGGGCAAACCGCCTGGGGCTTTTTGTTTTTACATGGTTTCGATTCATGTTTCTGGACCGAAGCACGGGCTTTGTATTGCCTATAAAATGTCAGCGTACCCAAGGGGCTTAAGGGGTCTCTCTGCAAAAGAGATATTCATCGGTTCGAATCCGATCGCTGACTCAACTTCCAACTACTTTGTCAGAAGCAACTTTACAGGTAGTAAAGCGATAGTTGGAAACGTAATTGAATTTGGGATCGTCTAATGGCAGGACGAATGATTTTGGATCATTAAATGCGTGGTTCGAGTCCCGCTCCCAAAACATATCGAGGTGTATTCCCTCACTCTTATACAGTGTGGAAAGGATAACTGGTTGCATGCTGGTTCGAACCCAGCCACCTCGACATAGATCGGAGAGTAGTCCGTAAGTGGAAGCGGGCTGGTCTGTAAAACCAGTGCTTTAGATAGCCTTGCGTGTTCGATTCGCGCCTCTCCGACATTTTAGAATGAGCAGTAAGGATATTTAACCAGCATGTGTTCAAGCGTCTTTCGCAAAACGTATCGAGACTACTGTAATCGGTAAACAACAATGCTCAGTTTTTGGCAATTAGGAATGCTCAGTTTTTAGTAACAACGATGCTCGAAAAATGGCAACAACGATGTGCAGAAATTGGCAACAAGAGTGCTCAACTTCTGAGCGAATAAAGCGGTAAAAAGTTAAGATTCAAAAATTGGCTTGCGATTTTTTAGGCGATAGCTTTTTCCGCTC
>Ga0065721_10051179_pt1 | contig 15909 bp, 18 predicted proteins | sample Mesricmetagenome_FD_59108 | JGI IMG/M metagenome (GOLD analysis project Ga0065721, IMG submission 59108) | Mesophilic microbial community from rice straw/compost enrichment Sample: eDNA_1 v2 (version 2) | ecosystem: Engineered > Solid waste > Grass > Composting > Bioreactor | place: USA: Davis... | reverse complement strand
CGGCGCCGTTGAACGCCTGCCAGCCGATTGCGCCGAAGATGCCGAGAACCAGCAGGAGACCGATGCCCGAGGCGATCCATTCGAGCCAGGGCACGGTGCTTTCCGTCTTCCTCGGGTGTGCGTCTCGATCCACGCGGTCGCGGCTCATCGAATCCTCATATCACCAGCCGCGCCGTCGCGGCTCCCAAGGAAGCCGGGAAGCCCAGCACGGTCAGCATGGTGGCGATCTCGCTCAGGGCCACGTTCTCGGTCCGCCCGAAGGTCCAGAGCACGTAGAGGCTCACCAGAAGGGCGATTCCGTAGCCGGCCAGGGTGAAATGCAGGAAGGTCGACAGGAACGTCCCGCCTTCGGGCCGAGCCTCCTGTCCCGAGAAGCCGACCGTGTAGACGAGGGTGTGCAGGAGGACGATGGAAAGCACGCCGAGCGCCAGGGCATGCCAGGGCGTCATCTGAAAGGCGATCAGGACCATTTCCTCCGTCGGCGCCACGGTGAAAGCGAGAAACAATGCGCCGGCCAGCATAAGGAAGAGCTCTCCGCCATAGCCCGCCTCCCGCTTGCGCTCCTCCTCGGCATCCATGTCCTGCTCCGCGCCGAGCTGCTTGCGTCCGAGCATCGCGCCAATGCTGGACGGCACGCTCTGCAGCGCGATTCGACCGACGATCTCACTCCAGGACATGTCGAAGGTCACCACGGCGAGGAGCATCAGGAGCACGGCGGACGTCGTCACGCCGACCCCGAAGGCGGCCAGAGCGTCCATGACATCCTCCTTCAGGCTGAAGGTCTTCTCAAAGCCCGAGAAGTAGGAGAGGCCCACGAGCATCGCGAGGTTGAAACTCATGAACAGGAGGAGACGCCCGCGGCCCATGACGAAGCCGAGCCACCACATCTCCATCGTCATTAAAAGCGGAATGCCGAAGATAATGGCGCCACCGAAGGCGCGCGCGAGGCCAATGGCGTAACGTTCGCTGGTCACGGACACTCACTCTTTCGCATCGCTCACCCCGCCTCAGGCGCCGTCATACTCCGGACATCCGAGCTTGGCCGCATGGGGAACACCCCACGCGGCTGCGGGTTCCCGGCCAGGTGCTGCTGCGTCGTGGCTCTCGCTGCGCGATGGGCAAGCCTCGCCCGCTCGGGCTGATGAACGACGCGGGCGACCCGGAGCGTCCGCCATGCGCCGGTGGCACCCTGCCACCGGGCCGATTGGCCCTCGGCAAGGCCGATCAGCGCCGTCCCCAGGGGCGACAGCACCGAGATCCGGCCCACATCCACATCCTCCTCACCTGGATAGACCAGGGTGGCGCGACGGATCTGGTCGGTAATCCCGTCACGGAAATCGAAGACCGAATGCATGGAGACCACGTTGGGCGGCAGGTACGTTGGGCAGACGATGCGCGCGCGTCCGAGCTCTTCCGCGAGGAGCTGCGCCGATGGCGGGACCCGCCGGATCCGCATGCCGGCCACAGCGATCCTGTGAAGCCGGTCGTGGTTGGCGGAAGACACCGTCAGGGGCGTGTCGGACATGAGATCTCATCCTCCAAAAAAGGCATCGACATCCGGGCAAACCATGCGCCCGAATGGACATTCGCGGTCGATGCGGAATTTAAAAACGGCCGGCGGCTGATCCCCAATGCAGGCACCTGTCCTGCATTGGGGATCAGAAGCTTGAAGACGGGCGGGAAATGTTCGCAGGCCTTAGCATAGCCATTCAAACATAGGTTGAGAGAGCGGAAAATCAAGGAAACCGGCCTTTCGGCGGGCTGCCGAAGGAGGAGAAGCACTCTTAAGGATAGCTTCCTGCGAATCTCGAACTTACCCTATGGCCGGGCGTTGCCGTAATGACATGAACATACGCACGATTTGGGACGCACGCACGATTTTGCAGCGCATGCTGCACCGGACGGGACTTCTCCAAACAGGCACGTAACCCCGCGGCGGCGTGGCAGCGCTGTCCGGGGCACACATCCATGTCTTTTCCCGAAAGTTCCGCAAGCGTGAGGCGGTCCGTAGCCCGGGCCGAAATCGGCGATGGCATTCACCAAGATCGTATCCCTGGTTACTCCTGCGCGCGTCATTCCAAATCTGCGTGCGCAAAATCCGCAGAATGTAATCAGCGAGCTGACGCGGATTGCGGCGGCGGAAACTTCTCTCGACCACGACATGCTTCAGCATGCGGTGCTCGGCCATGGCGGATCTTCGTCCTTCGGCTTCGGACGTGGCGTCGCGATCCCGCATGCGGCGATTTCAGGGCTCCCGCGTCCCATCGGCGTGTTCGCGCGCCTGTTCCCGGCTCAAGATTTCGGCGCAGCGGACGGCCTGCCGGCCGATCTGGCCTTCCTGCTCCTGAGCCCCGAGGGTGACGCTTCGACGCATCTGAGAACGCTGGCCTGCGTCGTGCGCCGCCTGCGCGACCGCGACGTTGCGGCGCGCCTCAGATCGGCGAAGGGTGCCGAGGCCATCCATGCCGTGCTGACGAGCGACACCTGGCGTGAAACCGGCGGCGCCTCCGGGCCACGCCCGGCAGATATGGCGGGCAAAGTGACCTCCGGAGAGGCACCTGCGGGTGATTTGACAAACGGGACAATGTGTAGGAGCCTTGAGTCACTATGTTGAGCTTCGCACAATACCATCGCGGCCTGCATCGGGCGGGCAACCTCATCGCGGGCAAGTAGCCCCGGGCTCAACGCGCATCTGCGCTCCGGGCTCGGGGTGCATGAGTTCCCTGAAATCCCCGGACATCGTGTGAGGTCGGATGCGTCGCATCCGGGCGGTGGCATGCTTCACGAGCTTTTTCGCGCTTTCGCGCCGTATGGCGAAACACAGCCGCTTCCAGGCGGCGCAGGAGAAGTGATCCGCGCAGCCGTTCCGCATTCGAACCTTCACGCAAACGCTTAAACCATGAACGCGCTCCGCACCCTGTGCGGAGCATAAGGAGACAGTGTCATGCACCAGTCCCCGAACGAACCGCCAGTACAGCCCGATCCGCAGGGAGCGGAGCAGACGGACGGGAAAGTGGTCCGGCTGATGCCACGACGACGACTCGATACCGAACGGCTTCCCGATCCGCCCGACGGCGATGACGACGATCCGGGCCCGACTGCAGCGTGATTGCGGCGGCGCCTACGACAGAACAGGAGACCTGAGATGACCAAGAGAACTGCCGGCGGCGCCAAGCCCCGTATCACCCTGACGGCCGCGGACCACGAGAAGCTGTCCGCGCTGGCCAACGCGGCCGCGAACACCATGCCGGACATGGCGGCCGAACTCGCCGAGGAGCTCGACCGGGCGCACGTGCTGTCCAAGGGCAGGCATGCCGCCGACATCGTGTGCATGGGCTGCGAGGTCGAATTCCGGGACGACATGAGCGGGCGTGTGCAGAAGGTGACCCTCGTCTATCCGAACGAGGCCGATATCGCCAAGGGACGCATCTCGGTGCTGACGCCCATCGGAACGGCCCTGATCGGCCTTCCGGTCGGCCAGTCGATCGACTGGACCACCCGAACGGGGGAATCGAAGCGCCTGACGGTCCTGCAGGTGCGCGAGCCCGCTGTCGCGGAGCGCCAACCCGCCTGACCGCTTCGCCCTGCGCGAATTCCACGCCGCGCGACAGCCCTCGCGGGCAGCGCGGCTTCGTTTTGACCGCAACCGGCAGGCATCCTGCCAACGGAGAATTGAATGGCCGAAACCTCCCGTCTCAGCATGATCGCGAAGGCAGACGCTCGTCCGCCGGCCCATGGGTTCGAGGATTCCGCGCGACATGCTGCCCGGACGGCAAAACTTGCCATTGTCCCTAATCCTGCACCGTCCGATGACGGGCGCCTCGATCACTTCATCGAACGAGACGGCATGCGGTTCGCCGGAACCCACCTGATCGTCGATCTCTGGCATGCCACCAACCTGGACGATTTGCCGTTGGTCGAGCAGGCCCTGCGCGATGCCGCCACCCGTGCGGGCGCGACGCTCCTCAATATCGATCTTCATCATTTTACGCCGAATGGCGGCATTTCGGGTGTGGCGGTTCTGGCCGAGAGTCACATCTCCATTCATACCTGGCCCGAGATCTCCTATGCGGCGGTCGACGTCTTCATGTGCGGCGACGCGCAGCCGCACAAGGCCATCGAGGTCCTCAAGGGCGCATTCATGCCCGGCCTGGTGACGCTCGCCGAACACAAGCGGGGAGTCATCCTATGAAGTGGTTTCAGGAGACACTCTACGAGCACCATGCGCAGGCGCTTTCGATCGGGGCCGTTCTGCATCAGGGGCGGACGGCATTCCAGGACGTGCTGATCTTCGAGAATGCGCTCTTCGGGAAAGTTCTCGTGCTCGACGGCGTCGTTCAGCTGACCGAGCGGGACAACCACATCTATCACGAGATGATTGCCCATGTTCCCCTGATGGCGCACGGCGCAGCGCGCGACGTGCTCATCATCGGCGGCGGCGACGGCGGCACCCTCAAGGAGGTCCTGAAGCACCCGGTCGAGCGCGCCACCATGGTCGAAATCGACGGTGAGGTGATCGCCCTGTCGCGGCGGCATCTTCCGGCCGTCTCGGAAGGGGCACTCGACGATCCGCGGACGTCCGTGCTGGTGATGGACGGCACGCGCTACATTGCGGAGACCGCGGACAGGTTCGACGTCATCATCATCGACTCGACGGACCCGCAAGGGCCGGGGGAGCCGCTCTTCACGCCTGCCTTCTACGCGGCGTGCCGGGCCCGCCTCCGCCCGAGCGGGATGATTGCGGTCCAAAGCGGCGCTCCCTTCTTCCAGCCGGAGGAGCTCGAGACGGTGTGCAGTCGTCTGTCGGGATCCTTTGCGGGAGTGAGGCCTTTCCTGGCGCCCGTGCCGACCTATGCGGGCGGTATGCTGGCCCTTGTTGCGGCAGGCGAGTCCCGCGATGCGTTGCGTCCTCCATGCGAGGTTCTGCAGGCGCGCTTCAAGCCGCTGCAGGGCCGGTCCCGCTACTATACGCCCGAGGTGCACCGGGCCGCATTCACGCTCGCTCCGTCCTTCGAGCCTGCCTGCCTGAGCGAAGATCCGATCTCCCAGGGCTTTCTGAAAACGGGATCCTGAACCCGTGGGCCAATGGCTCACGGGGACGACCGTTGTGCCGTACGTCGGATCATCATGGCTCCGCATCCCGCGCGATGCGGAGCCCAGCAGGAGGGCATTATGACCATCGTTTCGACGCCTCTGACGGTTCCGCTCAGGAGGATCGACCCGCCGGGATGGCCGCGTCCGCAGGGCTATTCGCATGCGGTGGCCGGAACGGGAACCTTCGTCTTCATCAGTGGACAGACAGCTGCCGATCACACAGGCATGGTGACCTCCATCGGGCTTGCGGCCCAGGCGCGGCAGGCCTTGCGGAATATTCGCGCCGTGATCCTGGAGGCCGGCGGAGGGCCCCAACACATCGCGCAGATGACCTGGTATGTGCTCGATATCGACCATTGCCGGGCGCGCCTCCGGGAGCTGGATGTGATCTATCGCGAGATCATGGGAAGCCACTGCCCGGCCATGGCGCTGGTGGAGGTCTCGGGGCTGGTCGACCCCGACGCGATCGTGGAAATCTCAGCCACGGCCATTCTCCCGCCTGTCCCGTCAGATCGGCAACCGGACCCGTGAGCCCAGGCTTCCGGAAACTGCCGGAGCATCGTCGAGAAAGGAGGTTGCCTTGAATGCCCGCCAGGAACTGCCGCCAATCGTCGTGACGACTCAGGACCACCGGCGCCTGATGCGCACGGCTCGGGTCGCGATCGAGGCGATCGGGCCGCGGGTGGTTGGCACTCTGGAGCCGGTCGGGACGACGGCCCCAGACCGCCGCTGGCATTGATGAGGCGGCTTGATGCGGGTTCTGCTCACGCGTCCCCAGGCTCAGTCCGAGGACCTTGGCGCTCGATTGCGCGCCCGAGGCTGTGACTGGCTGGGCGAGCCCCTGCTGCGGATCGTTCCGGTTCCATGGGACCCGGATGTCCTTGCAGAACCGCAGGCCCTTCTGCTCACATCGGCCAATGCGTCGCGTGCGCTGCTCCAGGTGCCCGGCGTGCGGCGGAACACGCTGATTTTTGCCGTCGGGCCGGCCACGGCGGCGCCCCTGCGGGCGGCTGGCTTCTCGGACGTGCATGCCGCAGGCGGGACGGCCGTGGATCTCATGGACCTTATCCGGCGCCGGATCGATCCCCAGGCGGGGCGGCTCCTTCATCTCGGGGGATACGACATCGCGGTCGATCTCGCAGCGGGCCTCGCGCCGGACGGATTCAAGGTGGACCGAACCATCGTTTACCGGGCCTGTACGGCCGAGCGGCTGAGCGCGCGGGCCGTGCATGAGATCTCGCAGAATCGCATCGATTCGGCCGTGTTTTTGTCCGCCCGGACGGCAGCCGCCTTCTGCGAACTGGCTTCCCGATCCGGCATCACCGGTTCCTGTGCCCGGATGACCGCCGTTGCGATCAGCCGCAAGGTTGCGGAGGCGCTGCGGCCCGCGCCTTTCCGTCAGGTGGCGGTTGCCGCCACTCCGAGTCTGGATGCCGTCCTCGATGCCGTATGCGGAAGATTAGGTTCATCTTTTCGGACAATGCTCTAGGCGTGGAGAACGGCCATCCGTTGCGGCTGATAGAGGACACGCAGCAGCGTCAGACTGCGGGCCCCTCTCGGCGTCCGCCACGTGATCGACTGCCCTTCGCTGAGGCCGACCAGGGCCGCTCCGACCGGGGTCAGCACGGAGACCCGGTCCACCGTATCGGCCTCGTCGGGATAGACGAGCGCAGCGCGCCGGGTCTCACCCGTGACGTCGTCACGAAATTCCAACCGCGAGTGCATCGTCGCGACCGAGGGTGGAATGGCCTGTGCGGCGATGACCGTGGCCCGCATCAGTTCGGACACGAGCAACTCCGCGGCGGGCCGGTGTCGCTGGCTGTACACGCCTGCGGTCGCGAGCCAGGCGAGGCGGTCATAGTCGAGGGCCGAGATCGTCACCGGCGGAAGGGTCGAGGAGGATTCCAGTCGGTTCATGCCGTGCTCCGTCCATCCAGGGAAGGGGCCGGATCGCAGCCGGGCGCCTGGCCGGCGGTGCCTCCCGTGCGCAGCACGGTCGAGCCGTCATCCAGGAACCGGAGGCCGATGCCCTCCACGAAGACCTCGCGGAGCGAGCCATCCTCATCGAGAAAAGGCATGCGGTCGCCGACGCGCAGTCCCAGGAGAGCTGTCCCCAGCGGTGTCGCGACCGAGATCTCGGCTCCAGGCCAGATCAGGTCGTCGGGATGGACGAGCAGATGCGCGCGGGTCTTCGGCTCATGATCGAGACGGTAGATCACGCGGCAATTGGTGGAGACCACATCCTCTGGCAGGTCCGCAGGATGGCAGATCTCGGCGCGCCGCAGCTCCGAAAGCAGGAAATCGGTTGCCCGGCGGCCCTGCTTTTGTCCGATGACCGCCGTGAACAGCAGACGGTTATAGTCGCAGGACGCGAGAGTGATCGGCGGAAGGCCGTGCTGCGTGCTCATGAAAACCTCCTCAGGGACGATCACCCTGCCGGATGCACAGGTGCATTCCCGTAAGGTGAACAGGCGTGACAAGCCGACATGCACCTAAAAGGCGCATGAGAAGCTCATGATGATCGAAGAGAACATCCACACCCCCGGAGCGCCGGCGACCATGAAGGTCCAGCCGGGTCCCGGGGCTTACCTGCCTGCTTGGAGGCGACCTGCATGTGCCAGGAGGCGAAGGTTTTTCAGGTACGGGATCATAATGCTAACAAGATAGCACCCCTGCCCACGAAAGCAACCGCCAGGCCGCGTTGGAGCTGCCGCGTGTGGCCCGTCCCGGCGGGTGCGGAATCGATCGAAAATCATTGAAATATTGCGCGAAGGAGCCGAAGCCGCCATTAGGGTTCCCTAAGGGCAATTCTTGCGGATCACATCAACAGACAGGAGTGAGATCAATTGCACGTCGTATCCATGCTGGACCAGGCTCTGACGCGTCTCGACGAGGCGGCTCGCCACCTCGACCTCGATGCGGACGTTCTGGAAAAGCTCAAATATCCGCGTGAGACCACGAAGGTCCGCCTGATGATCCGCATGGACGACGGCTCCCGCAAATCCTTCATGGCCTGGCGCTGCCGCTACGACGACACCCGCGGCCCGACCAAAGGCGGCATCCGTTTCCATCCGGACTCCACCATGGAGGAGGTGGAAACGCTTGCCTTCTGGATGACCTTCAAATGCGCCGTGATGAACCTGCCCTATGGTGGCGGCAAAGGCGCGGTCCGAGTGGACCCCCATACTCTGTCGAAAGCCGAGCTGGAGCGCCTGTCCCGCGCCTATATCCAGGCTTTCTCCAAGATCATCGGGCCCGACCGGGATATTCCGGCGCCCGACGTCTACACCAATTCGATGGTCATGGGCTGGATGGCGGACGAATATGCCTCCATCGTGGGCGAGGCGACCCCGGCGGTGATCACCGGCAAGCCGATCGCGCTGGGCGGCTCCCTGGGGCGCGAGGATGCGACGGCACGCGGCGGCTATTATCTCGTCCGGCACCTGGCTGGTGCATTTGGCCTGAAGCCCGGCGCGCGGGTCGCGATCCAGGGCTTCGGCAATGCCGGTCAGCACATCGCCCGCCTCCTCGGGAACGACGGATACAGGATCGTGGCAGTCTCGGATTCCAGAGGTGCGATCCACAATCCCTCCGGAATCGATATCGACAGGCTCTTCGCCGCCAAGAAGCAGGGTTCCGTCACGAGTCTCGTAGGAACGGACGGCATCTCGGCCCTGTCCGCAGACGATCTCGTCTCGGTCGATTGCGAGCTTCTTGTTCCGGCAGCGCTCGAGGACATGATCCACGAGGGGAATGCCGGAGGCGTGAAGGCGCGGGTCGTTCTCGAACTCGCCAATGGACCGATCACGCCGGAGGCCGACGGGATCCTGGCGGCCAAGGACGTGATCGTCCTGCCGGACATCCTGGCCAATGCGGGCGGCGTCACCGTCTCGTATTTCGAGTGGGTGCAGAACCGGCAAGGCTATTACTGGCCGGTCGAGGAGGTCCACACGCGGTTGAAGACCATGATGGAGCGGGAAGGAGATGCGGTCTGGGCGCTCGCCCGGGATCGGGGAATCAGCCTGCGGAGCGCTGCCTATGTCCATGCGCTGTCCCGGCTTGCCGGCGCCATCGAGGCGCACGGCACGCAGCAATTCTTCACGAGCTGAGGCCGGAGCGACATCATCGTGAGGCCAAAGCCCCCTGCGCGGGGGGCAAGAGACGTGCGGCGCCCGGGCGGCGCCGTCGTCAGCTTGCCCCGCGCTCTGTCGAAACTCGGCTTCTGCTCCCGCACCCAGGCCGAGACTCTGATCGCGGCGGGACGCGTTCGCGTCGACGGCCGGATCGTGCGCGATCCGGCCACCCGAGTCGATCCCGGTCGGGCACGTATCGTCGTCGACGACCAGCCCGTTGCGGCTGAGCGCAAGGTCTACCTGATGCTCAACAAGCCGCGTGGTCTGGTAACGACCCGCGACGATCCGCAGGAGCGGTCGACGGTCTATGATTGTCTGACAGGCTTCGACCTTCCTTTCGTGGTGCCCGTGGGGCGCCTCGACAAGGCGAGCGAGGGCCTGCTCCTCATGACCAACGACACTCGCTGGGCGCAGCGCCTTCTGGATCCGGCCTCGAACGTCAACAAGGTCTATCACGTGCAGATCGACCGCATGCCGGCCCCGGACATGCTGGAGCGGCTTCAGGCCGGCATGGTGCTCGACGGGGAGCGCATGAGTGCCAAGGCCGCAACCCTGCTTCGGACCGGCGAGCGCAAGGCGTGGCTTGAGATCGTCCTGAACGAGGGCAGGAACCGCCAGATCCGCCGTCTCGTCGACGCAACGGGCGCCGAGGTGCTGCGCCTCGTGCGCGTTGAGGTGGGAGGGCTCCGGCTCGGCGACCTGCCGAAAGCGGAGGCCCGGCTGCTCACGCCTGCCGAGAAAGCGATGCTGGACGTGCCAAGGCAAGCTGTCTCCGGTCGCGCATATCGCTGAGCTTTCAAAATCGGTGTTCTCACTCGGCGGCCTGCGCGGCCTCTTCTTCATGTGGACGGCTGGCCGCGTTCTTGCGCTCGGACCAGTGCTGCAGCACGACGAAGAGAGAGGGGACGAATAGAATCGCGATGCAGGTCGAGGCGAGCATCCCGCTGAACACGGTCAAGCCGATCGACTTGCGCGCCGCAGCGCCGGCGCCCGTTGCGAAGACCAGAGGCAGGACACCGAGAATAAACGCAATCGAGGTCATGATGATCGGCCGGAAGCGTATGCGCGCTGCTTCTATGGCCGCATCGGCAATGGTCCGCTCACCGCTCAGCCGCAGGTCACGGGCGAACTCGACGATCAGGATCGCGTTCTTGCTGGCAAGGGCAATCAACAGAACCAAGCCGATCTGCGTATAAATATTATTGGCAGCACCGGCGATCGTCAGCGCAGTGACGGTGCCAATCAGCGCAAGCGGAACCGCGAGGATGACGGCAAGCTGTTTAGGATTCTACCCCCCTTCGACGTGCTTCGTTGCTCCTTCCACCACAACGATGGCGTTATCGATCACGATGCCGATCGCCAGCACGAGCGCGAAGAGCGTCAGCAGGCTGATGGTGAATCCGAGCGCCGCGATGAGCGCGAAGGCGCCAATGATCGTGACGGGCACGGTCGTGGCCGGAACCAAAGTGGCGCGCCAATCCTGCAGGAAGACAACGATGACAAGAAGAACGAGGATACCGGCTTCGAACGGCGTGACATTGACTTCCCGAATCGAGGCTTGCACGAAGCGGGTGGTATCGAAGGGAATGCCATAAGACACGCCTGACGGAAACGACGCCGATAAGCGCGTCATCTCGGCTTTTACAGCCTCGCCCACCTGCAGCGCATTGGCGTCAGGAAGCTGAAAGATCGCGATTCCGGCAGCCGACCATCCATGCTCAGGAACTGACTATAGGTCTGGGCGCCGAGCTCGAAGCAGCCGATATCCTTGATCCGCGTAATGCCACCGCCAAGGCCGGTCTGCGATCTGACGGCGATATTCTCAAATTGCTCTGTCTCATTGAAACGTCTACGAAGGTCGAGAGTCAGCTGGAAGGCCTGCCCGGTTGGCCAAGATCTGGTCATAGTTGGTCTGGGTCGAAACGGATTGCTTATGCAGGGTTCCCTGGCGCCCGAATTCAGCCTCGGCATTCTTCAACTCGGCTTGATGCTGATCGATCGTTGCCTGCGCGAGTGCCACCTGTGCCTCATATTGCTCGGGTTCGATGAGGAAGAGCTGCTGGCCCTTCTCGACGTCGGCACCGTCGGTAAACGTGACCTCTTGAAGGAATCCCGGAACGCGCGCCACCAGATCGACGCGGAGCACCGCCGCCGCCTGCCCCGTGAAAAGGGCTTCCTCCTGCACGGACTACATCAGTGGGGTCGCGACCGTGACCTGGGGTGGCGGGGGCGGCACAAAAGCTGGCTGTTGATTGCAGGCCGCGAGAGCGGACAGAACCAAGACGAGCAATACTCTCACGGCAACATCGTCTGGGAACCGTTTCACTCAAGCCTCCGGAGGATGGCTAGGACGGCCACGATGTGGATGTGGGAGGATTCCGCCCGGATGTCCCCTTGTCAAGGTGAGCTTTCGGACAAGCGCATTACGGGTCAAGCCGGGGTCATAGACCCGCCTATCCTTATGGGCCAGACACGAACGTATGGGGAAAGGGCTCTCTATCCATACCGAGGCGGCAGCCTTGCACCGCGCCTTTCGCTCACCTGCCTCGGGGCAGATCCTGTGCGCCCTGCAGGGCAGTATCGGGCTCTCAGAAGCCAGTTGGACTTGCCAAACCCTCAGTTTCCCGAAAGAGAGGATGGTCTGCCCTCTAGGTTCATCATGCATTCCAGATCGATTGCTGCCGTCGCACTTTGCGCCTCTCTGTTCCTCTCGCATGTGGCGTATGCCTCGGAGCAGTGCCCCGCTCAGCAGGAGGCCCCCCAGCTTCCGACGGATCTCGCACTTTGCGCCAGCCTGGAAGGCGATGTCCGCCAACCCAGCCGTTTCGCCCTGGACGTCTATCAAGAGAAGTTGGGAACTTACCTGAGGGCCTATTGCCACCGAAACCCGGATTCCGGGTGGAGAGTTGACAAGACCATCCGCGACACCGGCCCATTCACGGCGGCTCTCAAGGACGGAAAGTGGGTCGGGAGCTATCACGGAACCCATGCCCCGGTGGTGATCTGGTACTCGCCGGAGATGTATGCTTGGCTCAAGGTTAATCGGCCTACGGACGAGCATCTCGCCCCGGCAAGCCCCGCGCCCGTTCCCGACGGGGCCATGATGATCAAAGAGATGTATCCGGCGCCAGCCGCCGCTTGCCGCCGCATCGACGTGAGCCGGCTTCAGCCGACGAGCGGCGCCGCCGTCATGGTTCGCGACAGCCGGGGTGCTTACGACGGCTGGTTCTGGGGCTGGTTCGGCTGGAAGGGTTGGGAGCCTGATTGGCCGGCCCAGGCCGGCAATGGCTATCCGAATATGGGGTTCGGGCAATATTGCGTGAACTGTCACGCGTCTGCCAAGGACAACTCCACCTTCGCGGCCCTGCGGAACATCAAGGGCGAGGCAGGCAAGCCCCTCGCGTTCCTGAGCCAGCACTGGTTCCAGGGGCAGGGGGCGCAACCGGACGAGAATTTCGCCGAGTTGCTCAATCACCTGCGCGTCGTTCAGAAATCGGACGATGTGACCCCTCAGGGGGCGGCAGCCCACGCGGGTTATGATCCTGAATTTACGAAGTTCTTCGGGCTGCCCTTCACAAAGCCCGCGCAATCGTCGGCTCTGGATATGCCGTCCCAGACCTATGACAATGTCTGGGCCCGGGCAGGGATGCCCAAGATGCTTCAGCCCTTCCTGACGTCGGATCAGTGCATCGGGTGTCATGATGCCGGGTCGACCGGTCTCCAGTTTGACATGACCCAGCCCGGCCATGGCGGGAAGCTTCTCAACCTGTCACCTTTCGGGACATGGAGCACGTCCCCCATGGGCTTGGCCGGTCGTGACCCGGTCTTCTTCGCCCAGTTGTCGAGCGAAGTTGAAACCTTCCATCGTGAGTCGTCCAAGCTCGTGGAGGATACCTGCCTTGGATGCCACGGCGTCATGGGCCACAGGCAATTCAAGATCGACCAGAAAGCGGCAGGGCAGGGCTGTACGCCGTTTTCTCGGGATGTGCTCAACGCCACGCCGTTCCCGGCAGGCCCCCATGCCAAGAATGCTGCTTATGGGGCTCTCGGTCGGGATGGGGTCTCCTGCACCACGTGCCATACGATGGCGCTCAGCGAGAGCGAACGGGCTAAAGCGGCCCAGGAGCCGCAGAACAGCTGCGTTGCCGAGCGTCAAGCGTTTCTCAACCCTGACAACAAGGGGTTCGCGAGAACGTTCACCGGAAGCTTCCTCACGGGCGCTCCTGATAAAATCATCGGGCCTTTCCCGGATCCGAAGGTCAAGCCGATGGAAAATGCTCTCGGCCTGACCCCTGCTCACAATGCGCATATCCAATCCGCCGAGGTCTGCGGGAGCTGTCACACGGTCCATCTGCCTGTGTTGAACAGGGGCAAAATCATCGGCCATACCTATGAGCAGACCACTTACGCGGAGTGGGCCTTCAGCGATTTTAGGACAGGCAAGACGCCGGATGGTCCGCTACCGATGGGACCGGGTGCCAAGGCAGAAACCTGCCAAGGCTGTCATATGCCGAGCAAGGACGCCCAGGGCCGGCCGATGCGGAGCAAGATCGCCAGCATTCAGGAGCACAGCAATTTTCCTGAGGCCGACAACACTCTCGAGCCTGAAGAGATCGATCTTGAGGTCCGGGGAGGGTTCGCGAGCCACGTTCTGGTGGGCCTGAACACCTTCCTCATCAAGATGGCCCAGCAATTCCCGGATATCATGGGAATTCGAACACAGGACCCGATGCTGACCCGAAAGGGTCTTGATCCGCTCCTCTATACCGAGCAGGCGATCGCGCATCAGGCCGAAGCAAAGACGGCGGATATTAGGGTCAGCCACCTCACGATGAAGGAGGGCGCGATGGAGGCCGATATCCGTGTCACAAACAAGGCCGGGCACAAGTTCCCGTCGGGGGTCGGCTTCCGCCGCGCCTTCGTCGAGTTTCAGGTTCTTGACCGGGATGGAGCGACACTCTGGTCATCCGGCCGGACAAACACCACGGGTGTTCTCATCGACGAAAAGGGAGAGCCGATCGACGGGGAGGTCTGGTGGAACAATGATTGTTCGGCGCGAAAGAGCCCGCTCGCCCATCAACCCCATTACCGGGTCATCACCCGGCAGAACCAAGCCCAGATCTATCAGGAGCTCGTGTCTTCGCCTCCCGCAGATGGCTCGGCGCAGTGTGGAATAGGCTCCCGTCCGGCGGGCGAACTGACCACGAGCTTTCTGTCGATCTGCTCGAACGTGAAGGACAATCGCCTGCTGCCCAAAGGCTTCCTGAAACGCAATGAACGTGTTGCCGTCGCGCAGGCTCTGGGAGCCGGATCTGATCTTGCGGATGAGGCAGGACCCACTCAGGTCGGGGGCGACCCCGATTATGAAATCGGTGGGAGTGACACGATCCGCTACCAGATCGATCTCACGCAGGTCAAAGGCGTACCCGCGGCCGTGCAGGCGACCCTCTACTATCAGGCGACACCGCCGTTCTATCTGCAGGATCGCTTCTGCACATCGAAGAGCACCGATACGGAGCGGCTTTACTTCATGGCCGGCCGTCTCAATCTTGAAGGTTCAAAAGCAGAAAACTGGAAGCTTCGAATGGTCAGCACAGGTCAGGTTACGATTCCCCAGCCTTGATCCATCGGATTTCGTGGATGTAAAGCGGTGACGGCGATTAACTATAAGTGTTTTCACTTAAGCAGACACATGCTGCGACAATGGCCGAAGCGCAGAAACGGCCTCCGGCGTTATCATTAACGCAAAGTAAACATTCGGAATATCAACAAGCGGACGTTGACAGAAGCGTCAGGCTTTGCCACATTCAGGGGGTCTTCGGACGTAAATGCAGTGCGCCCCTTTGGGCCTCACTGTTCAAGTAGATAGCAGGTTGGATGGTTTGCCCGTAGGCCCCTCCAATAGCATGACGCAACCCTGCTATACCGGTGCAAGTCCGGTATGTCCCGCCAAAACGTGTTGCTTTCTTAGGGACAAAACACATGTCTAGCCTTCTGACGAATACCTCCGCCATGACCGCCCTGACGACGCTGAAAAGCATCGCAGGACAGCTTGACCAGACTTCCAGCCGGATCTCCACTGGCCTGAAGGTGGCGGATGCCTCGGACAACGCGGCGTACTGGTCGATCGCCACCACGATCCGCGCCGACAACGGCTCGCTCGGTGCCGTGAAGGACGCTCTCGGCCTCGGTGCGAACTCGGTCGACACGGCCTTCAACGGCATGAACCGCTCGATCGACCTTCTCAAGGACATCCAGTCCAAGCTGACGGCGGCTCTGTCGCCGAACGTCGACCGCGCCAAGATCCAGACCGAAATCGACGCCAAGCTGAAGGAGCTCAAGCAGACCGCCGACGCCTCTGTGGTGTCGGGCGAAAACTGGCTCTCCACCGACTCCGCTGCTGGTAACTACGTCTCGGATCGTAAGATCGTGGCGTCGTTCACCCGTGAAAACGGTGCCGTGTCTGTCGACACGATCACGGTTTCGGTCGATGACACGAAGCTGTACGATAAGACGACCACGGCAGCCTCCGGCACGGCCACGGATGCCGACATCTCGACCGCCAAGGCAACCTGGACCTCGGCGCAGGATACCTGGAAGGCCGCTCAGGCCGCCTGGGAAACCAGCTCCAAGGACAGCACCGCCAAGTCGACCCTCGACACCGCGCAGACCACCTACAACG
>Ga0065721_10005250_pt1 | contig 15909 bp, 10 predicted proteins | sample Mesricmetagenome_FD_59108 | JGI IMG/M metagenome (GOLD analysis project Ga0065721, IMG submission 59108) | Mesophilic microbial community from rice straw/compost enrichment Sample: eDNA_1 v2 (version 2) | ecosystem: Engineered > Solid waste > Grass > Composting > Bioreactor | place: USA: Davis... | reverse complement strand
AAAAAAAAAAAAAACGCGTAGCGTGGCCGCGTTGCTGAGCATCGTGGTATGATCATATGATCGTCAACAGAGAAGCAGCATCTTCGTCAAGAATCGTCCTGCCATTAGGATGCTTCCTGATAAGGCTCGCCGGCACATCGGTACTGATGTCTCCCTGGAGCGCACTTCTGATGATCGGGGCTTTCTTTTGACCGCTTGCCATCAGGATAACTCGTCTACTTTGCAACATCTGTCGCAATCCCAAAGTGATCCCTTTGCTAAGCGTGGTATGTGTGCTGAAATACTTCTGCCCTACGGCGCGGGTAGTGTCGTCAAGATCAGCAACGTGAGCTTCCAGGTCTTCCCTCACACCTGGCTCGTTAAAACCAATGTGACCGTTCATTCCGACCCCGACAACCATCATATCGATGCCTTTTGATCGCACGTATTCATTCATGCTTGTGCACTCTCGGACGAGATCAGGCTGAGTCACATCAAACAGGCGAACTTGAGAGTGTTTAATGCCGAGCGGTCCAAACAGGTGAGTATGCAGGAAATGGCTGCAGCTGCCCGGGTTGTCCGAAGGAATACCGATCCATTCGTCGAGACCGATAAAGGTTAAGCCGCTGCAGTCAATCATTTCCTTCTGAACGATGTCCGATAAAAGTCGATAGGCTAACCGTGGCGTATCCCCGGCAGCAAGACAGAGGACGCTCTCGCGCTTTGACGAAATCTGCGCCGCAATTTCCGACGCAACGTGGAGGGAAAGTGACTCGTGACTTGGGTATATCTGAATCGCCATGCCTTGTCATTATTCAGCCAATAATGTAAAAATAGCAACAAAAGCACAGAAGCCCCTGCTTTCTTCAGTGACGAAAAAATCGTTCTCCTGACAGCAAAGTTCAATCGCCAAGATGACTGACGATCATTCAGTCCGCGCGGAAACTATCTTGTACAATTTGCCATCTGGCATTGCGGAGAGATAGATCTCCCCTTCGTGATCACGTCCGAAGCGGACGCTCAAACGTTCGTCATTACAAAGCTCCTTGAACGAAGTGATCTTGCCATTGAGCGATATACGAAGTTCTTGAAAAGGAGCCTTCTCCCCTTCCTTGATGTCAGCGACGTTGACGTAGAAAAGTCTTCCATTTACCATGTCACCGAAGATATACTTACCCTTCAGCGCTGGAATGGAGTTGCCCCAATACTCATATCCTCCGATGATCGCATTCCCTTCATCGTGATCATACTCAGCGATCGGGTAATCATAGTTGTTGGCTTCATCGTCGGGAGGAAGAGCATACAATTTCCTTGTACTTTCTCTGAGGTAGATCACGAAACTTCCTTCACGGAATGGCCATCCGTAGTTATGTCCGGGAAGAATCAGGTTGAGCTCTTCGATCATGTGTTGGCCAATATTGGAAGAGAGCATCTTGCCCGACCGTGTCCAAGTAATTTTGTGAGGGTTGCGAAATCCATACGCATATACTTCGCCGAGTGCCCTTGGATTGTTGCTATTGGCAAAAGGATTCGTCTTGGGGATCCCATACTTGCCATTCTTACTATTGCGCCCCATCGGGTCGATCCTGACAATCGAACTCCAGATATTTTCCGGGCCAATGTTGATATGAATGATTCCCCTTTCGGCGCTTCCACCGTCTCCAATACCAATGTAGAGCAACCCGTAATCTTCGTCACCCGGTTTGGAAAGTGGGTTGAACGTGATCTCCTGTACGCCGTGCGATTGACCGACCATGTTCACCCGGAACAACTCGCGGTGAGTCCCCTTAAAAGGAAATCCGTTCGGATTGTCAGTCTTCCATTCTGATAACACCCACTGCAGTTTAACACTAAGCGTGTCGTCATAGACGAAATCAGCCGGCGCAGATCCTGCCTTCTCCGTGTGCGTTGTGTAGAGCAGCCCATTCTTTGCGAACTCCGGATGGAATGCAAAACTTCCAAACCCGGTCGCGTGTCCCGGCGCATTGATGAAGTTTGGCATGTGTTCTCCGATGTTGAGATAATCCTCCGCCTTTCCATTCGTCAGGCGATAGAGTTTACCTCTGAGGTCGAGAACAAAGAACTCTTTCGTGTCGGGTCGGGAGAAGTACTTTGTAACGCGCGTCAGCGGTCGTTGCTCACTGGTAGCGGGCAACTGGGCGATCTGTTTGAGTTCAATCACGAGATTGGACATCATGATGCTTTCGGCGATAGGATTTTCGAGGACTTTTTCGTTCCTCGCCGCCACAGCCCTTGTCGGTGCAGCCTGGTGCGTATTGAGGTACGCGACCAAACCTTCTATCTCATCTTCCTTGTAGTAAGAAAAAGACGGCATGATGGACTTGTACTTGTCGTGTAACGCCACTGCCCGGGCGTCACCAGATTCGATCACCGACTTGGCGTCTTTGATAAAACTCTTCAACCAATCAGCGGATACCTCATTTGTGATGCCTGCTAGTGCCGGGCCGATTCCATCCTGATCCATACTATGGCAGGCGATACAGGTTTGATTGAAAATAGCTCTGCCCTTGGCAATGGTGGTTGAGTCTGTGCTGATAGAACTCTCGCCAGATCCCGACCCACAGCCGGTAAGCAAGAAGGTCGAGCAAATAGTAACCGCGCAGAGAAGAAAAATCGGGTTTCTTGTAGTCATTATGACAACGATTGAATACACAAAGCTAACACATTTTTACTGCCTGCCACGGGAAAATCCCCACGAGGCGTCTTATGGCTTTGCAACTGAAACGCTTATCTTTGCCGCCTTTATCTTAGCTATGATTTCAGTCGACAATGTGAGCGTGGAATTTAACGGGGCCGCGCTGTTCAAAGACATTACCTTTAATATCAACGAAAACGACCGCATCGCTCTAATGGGCAAGAACGGCGCCGGAAAGTCGACACTTTTGAAGATTATCGCCGGTGTCAACAAGCCCACTCGTGGTAAGATCTCCGCGCCAAAGGACGCCGTGATCGCGTATCTTCCCCAACACCTGTTGACGGAAGACACGTCGACTGTCTTTGAAGAAGCGTCAAAAGCATTCTCCCGAATCCTCAACATGAAAAAAGAGATTGATGACCTGAACCATCAACTCGAAACGCGCACTGACTACGAATCTGACGAATACGCAAAGATTATCGAACAAGTCTCCGAACTCAGCGAGAAGTATTATTCCATCGAAGAAATCAACTTCGAAGCAGAAGTTGAGAAAACTCTGATGGGTCTTGGTTTCCGCCGAAGCGACTTTGATAGAAATACCAGTGAATTCAGCGGAGGCTGGAGAATGAGAATCGAACTCGCCAAGATTCTGCTTCAGAAACCGGACCTGATCCTCCTCGATGAGCCGACGAACCACATGGACATCGAGTCCATCCAATGGCTCGAGGAGTTTCTCACCAACAACGCGAAGGCTGTGATTGTTATCAGTCACGACAAGACGTTTGTTGACAACTTGACAAACCGCACAATCGAAATCACAATGGGGCGGATTTATGACTACCGGACGAACTATTCACACTACCTCCAACTCCGCAAGGAAAGAAGGGAACAACAGCAAAAACAATTTGCCGATCAAGCCAAGCAGATTGCCGAGATAGAACAGTTCATCGAACGCTTCAAAGGAACATACTCAAAGACTCTCCAGGTGCAGTCGCGAGTGAAGATGCTCGAGAAGATGGAAATCGTTGAAGTTGATGAAGTGGACACGTCGGCACTCAACCTGAAATTTCCCCCTGCACCGCGCTCTGGCAACTACCCTGTCATTATCGAAGGTTTGAAGAAGAGCTATGGTGACCATACCGTGTTCTCCGATGTTTCTCTCACCATTGCACGCGGTGAACGAATCGCATTTGTGGGCCGAAATGGTGAAGGAAAGTCCACACTAGTCAAAGCTATCATGGGCGAAATCGACTATGAAGGGAAAGTCCAGGTCGGCCATAACGCCCTAATCGGATATTTCGCACAAAACCAGGCATCGCTCCTCGACGGGGAACTCACCGTGTTCCAGACCATCGATCAAATCGCGATGGGTGACATAAGGACCAAGATTCGCGACATCCTCGGCGCCTTCCTATTCAGCGGGGATACAATTGACAAGAAGGTGAAAATGCTCTCGGGCGGTGAGCGTACTCGACTGGCGATGATCAAACTCCTACTTCAACCCGTGAACTTTCTGATCCTTGACGAGCCGACGAACCATCTAGACATCAAGACCAAAGAGGTCCTGAAGGACGCGCTAAAGGCTTTCGAAGGAACCATGATCCTCGTGTCGCACGACCGCGACTTCCTGGACGGGCTGGCCACAAAAGTCTTTGAATTTGGCAATCAGCGCGTGAAGGAGCATTTTGAAGATATCAATGGCTTCCTCCGAAACAAAAAAATAGAGAATTTGAGGGAAGTGGAGAGAAGATGAGTTTTTTATCATCTTTGCTTTATGGACCGATTTTCCTCTGCCATTGAAACCTTCGACGAATACCATCAGAAGGATCCCAACACTGAATTGTTCAACGGCGTAAATTTCCCGAAGGAATTGCTCTACGCGACGCGAATGACAACACGCCTGGATGCATTCGCTCCTAATGCTTCAGAAGCAGTAAAACTTGCAGCGCGCTGTCAACACATCGGACGATGGGAAATTCCAAGGGAAAAGTATCCCATGGACCGAAAGGGATATCTCCAATGGAGAAATGAAGCGAAGTCGCACCATGCCCGCATCGCTGAAGAAATCCTACGCAGCTGTGGCTACGATCAGGATCTAGTCGACCAGGTAAAAGGTCTTATCCTCAAGAAGGGGCTCTTTACAAATCCAGAAACTCAGCTGCTCGAAGATGTCGCGTGTCTCGTGTTCCTCGAGCACTATGCCAGCGAATTTGCTGACAAACACGACGATGAAAAGGTCGTTGACATCCTTCGCAAGACGATGAAAAAAATGAGTGAGCGCGCCATCAAGGCTGTTGGTTCTCTTCCCTTGACCGATCATTTGAAAGAACTAGTCGCCCGGGCTGCCGGAGGTTCGTGACGTTGAACAATCGACTTTGTGGTTTCGAAGTTTGAACTTGAGCTATCGGAGAATGCAGAAAGTAGAACCTTGGGGGCTGGTATACAAATTGTGTTAGATGTCTAGATGAGACAATTTGTAATCGGAGTGTGTGTGGGTCTGCTGCTGCTTGCCGCGATGATGTCGTCACAATGCAGCGGTGGTGAAGAGGTAATTGATACGGTGGCTGTTCCAATCGCCCAGGCAGTTCAAAAGCTGGAGGTCGCGGAGAATCATTACGCTCGAAAAGTATTGCTTAAGACACGCGTCTTTTATCGCGCAACTAACTACGAGCGAACATGGCTGGACAAGCGTCGGCCAAGCAAGAAACTCCAGGCCTTTGCTGATGAAGTACGGGAATCGGCGCGCTATGGTTTTATTCCCGAGGATTATCACCTAGAGGAACTCGTGCAGGAAGTTGACTCCCTGTATGATAACCGAAAACGTACCGACGAAGAATTGTCGGATCTCGATATCAGGATCACTGCCTCATTCTTCCTATTCACAACACATCTAATAGATGGACGCATACGCCATCCAGGAGGACGCGACTTTCTTTGGAAACGCGGAATGCCCCTTGAGAACGATATTGCTATCCTGAAAGAACTCAACTCAGAAGGCGATTTGAGGAAAGAGCTCAAGCGACTTCATCCCGATGATGTCCAATATGAACGACTACAAAAGGCGCTTGTGCAATACATCGACATTGCCAAGGGCGATACGCTGCCCAACCTTCCACCGGTTCTGACAGTCAAACCCGGTGAGCAACACGAACAGATACCCTTGGTACGTCGCAGGCTAAACATCGCAAAGCCTTCAAAAAAGTCTGACTCATCAACGTTATACGACGACGACCTCGTTCTGGCAATAAAGACTTTTCAGGACCGGCACGGACTTGTCGCCGACGGAATAATCAGAGGTGAAACGGTGAGGTTTCTCAATCAGCCTCTATCGGAGAAAGCAGACATTTTGAAGATCAATCTTGAACGATTGCGTTGGCGACCACATCTCGACAAAAAGAAAGAACAAATTATTGTAAACGTGCCTGAATACATGTTGAGATTGTACAAGGATGAAAAGGAGAAACTCAACATGCGCGTCATCCTGGGAGCAGAGTTCACTCCCACCCCGGTCTTTCACGACACAATCACACAGATAGTGTTCAGTCCGACTTGGGCAGTCCCTGCAAGTATCTTCAAGAAAGAGTTCTTACCAGTACTGGCGGATGACCCAAGTCGTTTCGACAGAGAGCGGTTCAGATTCTACAAAAACGGGAAGGAAATCGACCCGACGGATGAGAAATGGAACGATGATGAACTCGATACAAGTGCTTATCGAGTGATAGAGAATCCTGGGGAACGCAACTCCCTTGGTCGAGTCAAATTTATTATGCCGAACGATTACAGCATTTATCTACACGACACTCCCGCAGGTCAGCTCTTCGGCCGTGAGGCACGAGCACTTAGCCATGGATGTATCCGTGTCGAAAAACCTTTGGAACTGGCCCTGTACCTTTTGTCTGATTCAAAAGAATGGGACCGCGAGCGAATACGAAAAGCGATGGAATCAGGTGAACCCAAACCAGTGAAACTGAAAGAGCCGATTCCAGTTCACATCGTTTACCGGACAGCGTGGGTGGATGATGACGGCAATGTGCATTTCAGAAATGACATCTATGGACATGACAAACGCCAGCTCGCTCGCCTCAAGAAGAATACTCTACAAACTGCCCTGGCTCGATGACGGACTTAGGATACCTGCAAGAGCGATTGGAGTTGAATCCAACCTGCGAAAGAGATCTTCGTCATTAACGTATGCAGATGATTTGAAATATTCCGTCTCGGGGTAGTAGCTAAAAATCGCAGTTCCTCCTTTGATCGTGTCTATGATTTCCTTGTTCAGATCTGGCGGCAATGCGGGGCATCCCTGGCTTCGACCAAGTCTTCCGTAACGTTTGATCCAGGATTCAGTCACGTAGTCGGCACCGTGAATGACGACAGCGCGGTTTCGAACATTGTCGTTGATAGACCTCTCTTTGCCGTCAAGGCGCAAACTGTAGCCTTTACTTCCATAGTAGGTCTCACCGGTCACAACAAATCCCAGGCTGCTTTGATTGGAGTGTAGTGTATTCGAGAATTTCTTCGCCAGGTTTTCACCGGTGTTTCTTCCATGCGCAACGTACGTATGGAACTTCACCACCTTGCTAGCGAGATCAATCGTGTAGAATCGTTTTTCCGTGCTGGGTTGTTCGAAGTTGATGATGGTCAACAGTTCTTTGTTCTTCAGAGCATCCTCACTTGCCAGACTAAAGTACCCGACCAAGGCCTTCCGAAAAATATCGAAGTTCAGCTCATAGGCTGAGAGACCAATGCTGTCGTATAATGATTGCGCTACGAACTCGAAATTTGCACGGGTTAACTTGGATATACTTTCCGCTCCGGCCGGTTCATTTACGCTATTGTGAGGGGCTTCAACTGCCGGCAGACGGCCAGACGAGAAGGCCGATAATATCACCACCAGGACGGTCAGGCTAAGTGTCTTGCGCATGGGGTCAATCAAAAAATGGTCTGGATATAGATACAAAGTTACTGAACCCCTACTCGGCGAAAAAAATTCCAAACGATCGAAACACACCGTTTACAGTATCAGCCCGTCAATCGTCGACTCCACGAAGCGGCTTTATCCGTGACCGATAAGCCGTGGGCCATTTGTTGACTGTGGTCCGTGGTCCGTGGACTGCCGCGCTTCAGCGTCCCATAGCTTCCGCCAACCCCTTCACATCATCCGTGACAATTACATCCATGTTCAATTCCATCAGCACCTTCCACGCTTCCGGAAAATCGGGTGTAGCCCAAAAGCGAAATGGTTTGCCTGTTACCCAGTGTGCATCATACACCATTTGGAGCATCTTTATTCGCTCGGACTCTTCTAGCGGGCTCCGACCATCCCACTGAAAGTGCTGGCGAAAACCGGTGCTGATCATTGCAATCCGATCCAGCTGTTCTGGCGTATACCCTGTCCCTGGTCTTCCATCGAAATAGATATATGCCGGGAAATCTTTCCACGTATCCGGAGGCGGGACACTTCCGCTGATCATTATTTGCAACGTGGGACATGTCGTTAAGGGTCTATAGCGCGCGAGCTCGCGAACGATGGCCTTGAGAGTAGGTGTTCCCTCCGTCTTCAGATCAATCATCAGCGTCAGGTGCGCCTTTGTGTCAGGGTACGCGAAGCCTTTATTAGCTTTGATCTTTGCCAGCAACGGTTTTAGATACAACTCCTCCAACGTTCGTCCCTCCGCGATCTCATGTTCGTAGTGAGCAACCATGAGCTTATTGTCCTTCAGAAATACATCCGATTCTATGTACCCAACACCCAATGAATAGGCTTCATGGAATGGGTTACTGCGGGCATAGTCGTTGTGAGCGAAAATCCGCGATGGTGTGTACGGCTGCGCACCACAGAAAAAAGGCAAAAAGGCTATAGCAAAAAAAATCGCGCGTAACATAAATACAGATCAGGAAATATACGTGCTATTCGGTGGAGATCAAATGGTTTCAAAACGCGGCCAAAAAATACGGTTTGAACGGAGAAAAAAGAATTCCTAAATGCAAACCTGTTGCACATTATTCGTTCCGAAATTTGTCAAAGAGTAAGAGCAGTATGGGACACGATCACGGACATCACCATCATATAAGCGAACACGACAGTCCGAGGAACATTGTCGTCGCCTTTTGGCTCAATACCTTCTTCTCGGTCATCGAAATTGTCGGCGGATTGTACACCAACAGCATGGCGATCCTCTCCGATGCCGTGCATGATTTCGGCGATAGTCTGTCACTTGGATTCGCGTACTACTTCCAGAAAAAGTCCTTGAAGAAAAAGGACACTACGTACACATATGGATATCGGCGATTCTCGCTATTGGGCGCATTTATTAATTCGGTCATTCTCATCGTCAGTTCGGTCTTTCTTATTCACGAATCAATCGAGCGATTATTTGCACCTGAGCAGCCCGATGCCGAAGGGATGATTTACCTGGCTATTATTGGCATCGTCGTTAACGGCGCTGCGATGATGGCGCTGCGGCGGGGTCACAGCATCAACGAACGAGTTGTCTCTCTGCACTTCGTCGAAGATGTTCTCGGATGGGTGGCAGTCCTGATCGGCAGTATCGTGATGCTGTTTGCCGACGTTCCGATCCTGGATCCGATCCTTTCCCTGCTCATCGCCGCATATATTTTGTATAATGTTTTCAAAAATTTAAGAGCCACATTCCGCATTCTCTTGCAGCGGAGACCAGAGAGCATAGACGAACTTTCGATTCGAAAAAAAATTCTTTCGATTCCAGGTGTCAATGATCTTCACGATCTGCACTATTGGACAATGGACGGCAGATACAACGTTATGACGCTACACGTCGTCGTCAATCGAAAGCAGACACTGGGTGATTTCGAAAGAATTAAACGAGAGGTAAAACACGAACTTCAGCACATGGACGTGCAGCACATCACGGTCGAGATCGAAACCGAAGACGAGAACTGCAAAGTCGAACACCCCCACTCGCACTGATCTTCTTACCACGGTTTCAAAAAAACATTATGTTTACGGCTTCAATGATGTCACTCATGAAGCACTTATTCCGCGTTAGATCACTTCTACACGTAACCATTGCGTTGACTTTTTTTGTTGCACTGCGATGTGCGTCGCCATCGTCCGACAAATCTCCGGACAATCAATCGAACTGGATAAAACTCGGACCCGGTGGTGGCGGAGCCACTTTCATCCCGACGTTCGCTCACGGCAATCCAAATCAATTTGTCGTTCGATGCGACATGACTGGAACATACATTACAAGCGATGGAGGGGACTCGTATAGTCAAACAAACTTCCCGAACGGAGCTACGGCGTATGCATATGATCCATCCGATGAACGCATCCTCTATGCTGGTAACAACGCGCTCCATCGTTCCACCGACGGAGGCAAAACCTGGCAACAGCTGTTTCCACATCCATCGGAGGTTAAGGAAACAAAATACTCTGGAGACCACGCATCGTTCCGCATTACTACGAAAGAGGGATCGCTCTATCCCGAAGAAAATGCACACGTACATCATATACGTGTCGACGCCTCAGACACTCGCACCATCTACTTTAGTATGGGGCGATACCTCTTCCGCTCAACGGATGGCGGTGAGCACTGGAATAGGTACGAGACAGACGCAATGATCGTCGGGCTGTACACCAATGCGACAAGTGCGAAGGATATCCTCTATATTCTTACCGCACGGGCGTTGAACAAGTTCAACAAGGAGACTGCTGAGATCACTACGCAGGCACTCCCGGAGGAAATGGTTCCGGTCATATCGCTTACGGCAGGCACTAAAGCCAACAGTGACGCGATCATCTTTTACGCCTTACACAATGCAGACGATGACAACCCCGATGATGAGTTCGGTGAAACGCAACTCTGGATATCCAGGGATGCAGGCGCGACATGGAACCGTTCGCTCGACAAAGTGCTTACCAATGATGGAAATACACCCAGCTACTCAATGGTTGCGTGCGCCGAAAAAGATGCAGGCACCGCATACCTGGTATGCAACCGGTACAAGGAGACGCTCAACGATGGAACTACACGCTACTGGTACGGCGCACTCAAGTCTTCCAATGAAGGTGAATCGTGGGAATGGGTATGGAAAGGCGGAGGCGGATCGGGACGGTACGGAGTGAAAGACGGACAAGGCGTAGCGAACCTGACGGATGCCTGGACTGAGAAAGCCTTTGGAGGTGAATACATAAGGCTGATCGACGCCGGTGTCTATCCCGACGACGGCAATGTAGCCATCGTTACCGACTGGTATCGCACTATGAAAACCACGGATGGAGGTAAGACCTGGCGCGAAATATACAGTGTCGCCCATCCGGATGGATCCTTCACAAGTCGTGGACTCGATGTTACTACAACGTATGGAGTACACTTCGATCCATTCGATCCTCAGCACATTGCAATCAGCTACACCGACATAGGATACCACCATTCATTCAATGGTGGGAAGAGCTGGATACGCTCCGCGGAAGGTGTGCCTTCCGAATGGGTGAATACATGCTACTGGGTTGCATTCGATCCTGAAGTGAAAGGGAAACTATGGTCTGTGTGGTCAAGCTTACACGACTTCCCTCGTGGAAAAATGACACGGAACCCGAATTGGAAGAAATATGGCAAAGGTGGAGTTTGTGTATCCACAGACGGCGGTAAAACATGGCAACCAACTGTCGAAGGAATGGGATTCGACTCCCCCGCAACATCGATCGTTGTTGATCCAAAGTCACCTCCAGGTCAGCGGACTCTCTATGCGAGTGTCTATAGCAAAGGGGTCTTCAAATCTACGGATGACGGAAAAACTTGGACACTTAAGAACAACGGCATCGGTCCCAATACGGCAGCTTTCGAATTGACTCTCTCCCCTAACGGAGATCTCTTTCTTACGATCAGCGCAACCCCGGCCCACACGGATGGAAAGGCCGGATTGGACTTCTACTCTGGTGCAGTTTATCGCTCAAAAGATGGCGCGGAGACATGGACAAAACTGAATGTGAACGATGGTCTTCTCTTTCCGAACGGAATCGAAGTAGACCCTAAAGATCCAAATCGGGTCTTCCTTGGATGCTGGAGCGACATTACGCTGAGCGACCTCGTGGGAGGTGCCGTAGTCAGACGTTTTAACGCAGAGAACAAGACACTCGACATGCCCGGCGGAATATTTCTTTCCGAAGACGGAGGCGACACATGGCAATCGATCTTTGATCCTGAGCAATATGTGTACGATGTGACCATCGATCCTCGACATCCCGGAAGAGTGTACTGCAATACCTTCAATGGTGTGGCGTGGAGATCCGACGACGACGGCAAGACATGGAATCAACTCGCCGGATACAATTTCCACTGGGGCCATCGTGTGGTTGTCGATATCCACGACGAAGAGAAAGTGTACCTGACAACGTTTGGATCGAGCCTGCTGCACGGCACTCCTAAAATCGTAGCAAATCAATAAAAAGAATTAGGTGAACTATGCGTGTTAAGAACATACTCTATGTGGCCATCGCAATCGCGTTGGTATCATGTAGGGACAATCAAGAGAAAAAAACCTTTACCACTAATGACAATGGTAGAAACGACCTGTGGGGTTACGTCGGGTACGGCGGTGGTGGTGCGATGTTTTACCCTGCGATCAGTCCGCACGACGACAACTACGCATTTGTCGCATGCGACATGACCGGTTCGTACGTGACTTACAATGGCGGAGAATCGTGGAGAATGTTCAACCTCCGGGGACCGGTTGATTACTTCGTCTTCGATCCTCACAACGAAAACACGGTGTACGCAAACTCGATCGGACTATTCAAGAGCACTGATCGCGGAAAAACATGGAGTATCTTTTATCCGGATGCATCACTAGTGGCGGGCGTCGTTTCAAAAGGAGACCATGCCCAGGAAGTTCTTGTTCTCAACGATAGTACAAGGAGAAGAGTGCATGCCTTCGCGATTGATCCTGGTCAACCGAATACACTCTATGCTGCTGTCTCCGTTGACGGGAAGAACTCGTTTATCGTTTCTGTTGACGGTGGAAAGACATGGAGCACTGAACGAGAACTGAAGGAACCAGCGATGGATATATTCGTCGTTCCATCTTCACCAGCCGACAAGCGAACAATTTATGTCACTGGGAAAAGTGGCGTTGAAGCGCGGGACGGCGATAGCTGGAACACAAATCCTGCACCAGATGGCGTTAAGCAGTTGACAAAATTCGCGGGTGGCTTCGACCGCGAAACAAACCGATTTGTTCTTTACGCGATCTCGGGAAAATCGTACTTCAACCCTGCCGGAGACGTGTCAGGTATCTTCTCTTCTGTCGATGGTGGAGCTACCTGGGTGAATCTCCAGGACGGACTCCTGTCGTTCTCCGATGGATCGAGTCTTCCTGAATGGCGAAGTATCGCGACCAGTGCTTTGCACCCGGCAGTAGTGTACGTCTCTTACAATGACCTACCCCTTGGCGATAAAACTTCATGTCTCGGCGTAGCAAAGAGCGAAGACTTCGGCGTGACATGGAACTTGACCTGGAAGGACCAACTCTCACCGCAAGGTCACGTTGTCGCGGCGAACTACGAGAGCGGTTGGATCAATGATCGGTTTGGTCCTACCTGGGGTGAAAACCCGTTTTCATTGGGTGTCTCGCCGAATAATCCCGAGGTATGCTATGGCACAGACTTCGGTCGCACAACAAAGACCACAGATGGAGGAAAGACATGGCAACAGGTCTACACAAAAAAGGACAACTCCGGAAACGGATGGATCTCCCGTGGGTTGGAAGTCACAACGTCGTATGCTGTGGTGTTTGATCCGTTTGATGCCAATCACGTCTTTATCGCCAACACGGATGTTGGTTTGATGGAGAGTGTCGACGGCGCAAGGAGTTGGAGAAGTGCGACCCATGATAATGGAATCCCGCGATCGTGGATGAACAGCACCTATTGGCTGACTTTTGATCCGAAGGTAAAGGGTCGAGCCTGGGCTGCAATGAGTGGAACTCATGATCTTCCTCGTCCGAAGATGTTCAGGCGCAACGGTACGGCTGGATATAAGGGAGGCATCGTGATGACAGACGATGGCGGGCGCACATGGACACCTACTAGTGCTGATATTGGCGAAGCCGCGATGACTCACATTCTCATTGACGAGAGCAGTCCGGAATCAAACCGCACTCTGTATGCCTGTGCATTTGGCAAAGGGGTTTACAAATCCGAAGATGGGGGAAAAACCTGGAAGCAAAAGAACAACGGCATAAAAGGTAACGAACCATTCGCGTGGAGGATCGTCCAACGTGCCGGAGACAAAGCCCTATTTCTCATTATATGTAGACGCAGCGAAGATGGCTCTATCGGCAATGATGGGGATGGCGCTATCTACCGATCGGATGATGGCGCTGAATCCTGGCGCCAGGTGCCACTCCCTCAGGGAACAAACGGACCGATGAGTATAGTCATCGACGACAGCAACGAACGACGCCTCCTTCTTTCAGCGTGGGGAAGAAGGACCAATGGGAAGTTTTCGGCTGACATCGGTGGAGGAATCTTTGTTTCGAATGATGAGGGGAATACATGGACTCCAACATTAAGTTCTGACCAACACATCCACGATCTGACATTTGACCCGCGGACTCAAGCGTATTATGCGTGCGGATTTAACGGCTCGGCATACCGGTCAGAAGATCGTGGCCAGACATGGAGCCGTCTAAGGGGTTATAACTTCAAGTGGGGCAAACGGGTGGATCTTGATCCTCGCGATTCCAGCAAGATTTTTATTATAACATTCGGCGGAGGTGTCTGGTATGGTCCGGCTTCTGGCGATGCAAACGCCGCCGAGGACATCGTTCCCGCAATTCCTCTGGCTCATCCAGCCCGGTAGATCCATAAAACGAAAGCATTCGAAAGATTTTGACAAAGGTCCGCCCGGCGCAAGCCGGGCGGTTTCCTTATGTGCCCGGGGACATAAAGAATCTGAGCGGTCTCGTGAAATTGCTTGAAAACGCGGTTTATTTTCAAAACCTTATTTTTTTCAAAAAAAAATCTTCCTTACTCATAGTAATTCTATTATTTCCTCCTATTTTCAGGCATAGAAAGGATAAATAAGCCTTGCTTGGCTTTACAACCTTTCAAATTTCGAACGTCAAGATTCGAAAATGAGTAAGTAAGCATTCACTAACCCCAATTATATGATCAAACTGCTACACACTATTGGCAAAGTCGTTTGCCTAGCGATCCCGGGGTTCATTTGTTTCCAAGGTTATGGATATGAATTGGACCGACATCCGGGAGAAGTTTCCGGTGCGACGTTCATGCAGGAACGCGTCGTCTCAGGGAAGATATCAAACGAAGATGGCGAGGGTCTGCCCGGCGCGAGTGTTATTGTGAANGGAACCGCGATCGGAACGACATCCGACATGAACGGCGATTTCAGACTTTCCCTTCCATCCGATGCCCAGGTGCTTGTGGTTTCCTACATCGGGTATCAATCGCAGGAGGTCACCATCAACAATCGCTCACAGATTGATGTATCCCTCTCCCCTGACCTCTCACAATTGCAGGAAGTCGTGGTGGTCGGTTATGGCGTTCAAAAGAAGAGCGACTTGACGGGGGCCATCTCCTCAGTCAAAGGTACTGAGCTCTCCCAGCTTCCGATGCAGCGTGTAGACCAAGCGTTACAAGGACGCGCTGCCGGTGTCATGGTGTTGAACACCAGTGGCCAACCCGGCGGTAACACAACCATTCGTATCCGGGGTATGAACTCCATCTCCGGAGGCAACCAACCACTTGTAGTTATTGACGGGTTGCAGGGCGTCGACATCAACTCACTGAACCCGAATGACATCGAATCTATTGAAATCCTGAAGGATGCATCTGCTACCGCCATCTACGGATCTCAGGGAGCTAACGGTGTCATCCTTATTACAACCAAAACAGGAAAGAAAGGCAAACCGGTTGTTAACTATAGCTTCAACCAAAGTTATCAACAACTCAGGAAGAAACTCGACCTCATGAACGCCCGTGAGTTTGTGAGCACGATCAACGCATATCGCGCATCACTTGATCAGCCTGGAGAAGACATCATCGTTCCGACGCCCGTATTCGACGATACCGAAGTGAATTACTGGAACACTCATGAAGGAACTGACTGGCAAGACCAGGTCTATCGCACTGCGCCGATGACAAGCCATCAGCTTTCCCTGAGCGGTGGAACTGACAACATTGATTACCTGATCTCCGGCGGTTATCTCGACCAACAAGGTATCCTGATCAATTCGGAGTTCGAACGCTTTAGCCTTCGCGCAAACGC
>Ga0065721_10051178_pt1 | contig 15911 bp, 14 predicted proteins | sample Mesricmetagenome_FD_59108 | JGI IMG/M metagenome (GOLD analysis project Ga0065721, IMG submission 59108) | Mesophilic microbial community from rice straw/compost enrichment Sample: eDNA_1 v2 (version 2) | ecosystem: Engineered > Solid waste > Grass > Composting > Bioreactor | place: USA: Davis... | reverse complement strand
TCCGCCGCCGCCGCCCAGGGATCGCCGTCGGCCGCGGGCGCGCCGCCGTGCCCGGGCGGGTCGACTCCGACGACGTCCACCCGGTCGCCGAGCGCCTCCGCGACGGGGCGGTAGGCACCCACGGGGATGCCGGCCGCCGGCACGATCAGCACGAGCGGGTCGTGGCCGGCGACCGCAAGGGGTCGCAGCGCGGCTGTCATGCGACGGGCGGAACCGCGGTCTCGGCCTGAAGGGTGCGCACCGGCGTGATCCCCAGCAACGAGCGGCCGCCGAGCTCCGGTCCGGTCGTCTGCAGGTGGCACCGCACGCTGCCGCCGCCGTCGACCGGGGTGGGCTCGGGGTCGACCTCGGCGCAGATCGGCATCGCGTAGGCGCACCGCGCGTGGAACGCACAGCCCGTCGGCGGGTCCGTCGGGTCGGGCAGGTCGCCCGGGGCCGCGCCGCGGTCGCGTCCGCGCTGGAGCACGGGGTCGGGAATCGGCACCGCCGCGAGGAGCGAGCGCGTGTAGGGGTGCGCGAAGCTCTCGTAGACGCGCTCCGTCGGCCCCTCCTCGACGACCTGGCCGAGGTACATCACGACGACGCGGTCGGAGATGTGCCGCACCACGGCGAGGTCGTGCGAGATGAACACGTAGCTCAAGCCGGAGTCCTCGCGCAGGTCGCGCAGCAGGCCGAGGATCTGGTTCTGCGTCGACACGTCGAGCGCGCTCACCGCTTCGTCGCACACGAGCAGGTCGGGGGCGACGGCGATCGCGCGGGCGATCGCGATGCGCTGGCGCTGGCCGCCCGAGAACTCGTCGGGGTAGCGGTCGGCGGCCGAGGCCGGGAGCCCGACCTTGCCGAGCAGCTCCGCGACCCGCGCCTCGCGGTCCACGCGGTTCAGGCTCGTGTGCTCGATGAGCGGCTCGGCGATGCTGTCGCCGACGCGCATCGACGGGTCGAGCGACGAGTACGGGTCCTGGAAGACCATCTGCACCTTCGACCGCAGCTCGCGGAACTGGCGCCGCGAGAGCTCGCCCGTCTCGACACCGTCGAGCACGATGCGACCCTCCGAGTCGACGAGGTGCAGGAGGGCCCGCGCGAACGTCGACTTGCCGGAGCCGGACTCGCCGACGAGCCCGAGGGTCTCGCCGCGGCGCAGCCCGATCGTGACGCCGCGCAGGGCGTTCACCTTGAGCTTGCGCCGACCGCGCCGCAGCGGGAAGGTGACGGTGACGTCCTCGGCGACGAGGAGGTCCTCCACCTCGGCCGTCGGGGTCTGGATCGACTGCTCGCTCACGCGCTCTCCCCCAGTTCGAGCTCCTCCGACCGCCAGCAGCGCGCGAGCCGGTCGGGGGCGACGATCCGCAACGCCTGCGGCTCGCCGCACGCCTGCACTGCGTGGGCGCAGCGCGGCTGGAAACGGCATCCGACCGGCCGGTCGTCGACCGCGGGCGGCGCGCCCGGGATCCACTCCAGCTCGCCGCGCCGGTCGAGCCGCGGCATCGACGCGAGCAGCCGCTCGGTGTAGGGCATCCGCGGCGATCCGAAGACCTCGTGCACGCCGCCCTGTTCGACGACCTCGCCGGCGTACATGACGGCGACGCGGTCGCAGATGTCGGCGACGACGCCCATGTTGTGGGTGATGAAGAGCATCGCGAGCCCGAGGTCGCGCTGCAGCGATCCGAGCAGGTCGAGGATCTGCGCCTGGATCGACACGTCGAGCGCGGTCGTCGGCTCGTCGGCGATGATGAGCTCGGGGTCGTTGGCGAGCGCCATCGCGATGAGCACGCGCTGGCGCATGCCGCCCGAGAACTCGTGCGGGTAGCTGTTGACGCGACGATGTGCCTGCGGGATGCGCACGAGGTCGAGCACCTCGACGACACGCTTGAGGGCGTCCTTGCGGCTCAGCCCCTGGTGCAGGCGGATGCCCTCCGCGATCTGGAAGCCGATCGTGAACGACGGGTCGAGGCTCGTCATCGGCTCCTGGAACACCATCGCGATGTCGTTGCCACGGAGCTTTCGGTACTGCGACTCCGGCAGCCCCACGAGTTCCTGCCCGCGGAATCTGATCGACCCCTCAAGCCGCTGGCTGCGCTTCCGGCCGACGAAGCCCATGATCGACAGCGCCGTCATCGACTTGCCCGAGCCCGACTCGCCGACGAGGCCGAGGGTCTCGCCCGGCGCGACCTCGAACGACACGTGGTCGATGAGCCGCAGCTCGTTCCTGTCCTGCGTGAACACGAGTGACGCGTCGCGCACCTCGAGAACCGGTCCGGCGGTCACCGCTGCACCTGCTTTCCGATCGAGTCGCGCACCCCGTCGCCGACGAGGTTGAGCGCGAGAACCGTGACCGCGATCGCGAGTCCGGGGTAGATGGCGAGGATGGGCGCCCGGCTGAGGTAGCGGAACGACGTGCCGAGCATCGCGCCCCAGCTCGCCTCCGGTGGCTGAACGCCCAGGCCGATGAAGCTGAGGCCGGCCTCCATGAGCATGACCGTGCCGGCGAGCACCGCGGTGAACACGATGAGCGGCGCGGCGGCGTTGGGCAGCACGTGCTTGACGATGATCTTCCAGTCGGGCGTGCCGATGCTGCGTGAGGCCTCGATGTAGGTCTCTTCGCGGATGTGCAGCACCGAGCCGCGCACGAGTCGCAGCGCCCGCGGCGCGGTGATGATGCCGATCGCGAGCATCGCGTTGGTGAGGCTCGGGCCCCAGATGGCGACGATCGCCATCGCGAGCACGAGCGCGGGGAGCGCCATGATCGTGTCGGTCAGGATCATCACGACGCGGTCGGTGCGCCCGCGCACGTAGCCCGCGATGAGCCCCAGCGGCAGCCCGATCGCGATCGCGACGGCGGTGCCCTGCACGGCGGCGAGGAGCGACACACGGGAGCCCATGATGAGGCGACTGAGCACGTCGCGGCCGAGCTCGTCGGTGCCGAGGAGGTGCTCGGCGGACGGCGGCTGGAGCACACCGCGCAGGTCCTGCACGTTCGGGTCGTGCGGCACGAGGAGCGGTGCGAGCGCCGCGACGAGCGCGATGAGCACGAGGTAGACGAGGCCCGTCATGGCGAGCGGCTGGCGCACGAAGCGCTGGAGGAACCGGCGGCGGCCTGCGGCGCGCTTGGGCGGCAGGATGGCGGCGATGGCGCGCGTGGTCACGACGACCTCACCTTCGGGTTGAGCAGCGTGTAGACGAAGTCCGTGATGAGGTTCAGCACGAGCACGATGAGCGCGTTGACGAGCACGACACCTTGGATGACCGGCAGATCCTTCTGGAACACCGAGTCGATGACGAGCGAGCCGAGGCCGGGGAGGCTGAAGATCTTCTCGATGATGACAACGCCGCCGAGCAGCATCGCGAGTTGGAACGCGGCGACGGTCACGAGCGGCAGGCTCGCGTTGCGCAGCGCGCGCCGCCAAAAGATCGCTGCCGAGCCGAGGCCCTGCGCGCGACCGGTGCGGATGTAGTCCTGCCCGAGGGTGTCGATCATGCTGCTGCGGGTCTGGCGCAGCAGCTCGGCGGCCCCCGCCGCGCCGAGCGCGATGCCCGGAAGCAGGATGTGGGAGAGCCACGGCCACAGGCCCTGCGTGGGCGGCACGTAGCCGACCGCGGGCAGCCAGCCGAGGGTGAACGAGAACAGGATGATGAGGAGCAGCCCGATCCAGAAGTTCGGGGTCGCAATGCCGATCGTCGAGAGCACCGTCGTGACCTTGTCGACCGGGCCGCCGCGGCGCGCCGCGGCGAGGATGCCGCCGAGCAGGCCGACGACGATCGTGAAGATCATCGCGACGAGGGCAAGGGAGAGGGTTACCGGCAGACGACCGAGGATCGCCTGGGCGACAGGCTGCCCGTTGTAGAGGGAGACGCCGAGGTCTCCTTGGAATAGCTTTCCCATCCAGACGACGTACTGCTCCCACAGGGGGCGGTCGAGGCCGAGCTGACGGCGGATCTCCTCGACCTGCTCGGGCGTGGGGTTCTCGCCGGCGAGCGCGGCGGCCGGGTCGCCGGGCAGGAGGGAGGTGAGCCCGAACACGCAGACCGTCACCAGGAGGAAGACGGGCACCGTCCGCGCGAGGCGCGGGAGGAGGACTGAGAACACGTGGGTCTCCGAAGGACTCGGGAGGAGGGTGGCGGGGCGGCGCTTCGTGGGTGCCGCCCCGCCGTCTGATTACTCGGCCGCGGCGGCGATGCCGACGCCCGTGAGCACGGGGAAGCCGGACTGGTACGGCTGGAAGCCGACGACGCGGTCGGTGTACACGACCGCCTCGTAGCCCCAGACGACCGGCCACACGCCGAGCGGCGCCTCGTTGAGCTTCTGCGCGATCTGCTTGAACAACGCTTGGCGCGCGTCCTCGTCGGTCTCGGCGCTCGACTCGGTGATGAGGCGCGTGACCTCGTCGTCGACGACGTTGCCCGGGTTGTTGACCTGGTTGGGCAGGAACAGCGCGCGCAGGGCGATGCCGATGTCCTGACGGCCGTCGAAGTTGGCGAGGCCGATGGCGGCGGTCTTGTCGTACCACATGGCGACGCCCGCGCCACTGCCCGGGAGGACCTGCACCTCGATGTCGACGCCGATCTCGGCCCAGTTCGCCTGGATCGCCTCGGCCTCCTTCTGGTAGCGCGGCTGGGTCACGAAGACCATCGACAGCCCGTCGCCGTAGCCGGCCTTCTCGAGCAGGTCGCGCGCGCCCTCGGGGTCGTACGGGATCGGCTCGACGCCTTCGGAGTAGCCCGGGAAGCCCACGGGACGCAGCTGGTCACCCGGCTCACCGGAGCCGAACAGCACACCCTGCGCGATGCCCTCGCGGTCGATCGCCATGTTGAGCGCGAGTCGCACGTCGGGGTCGCCGAGCGCGGGCTCGAGGTCGGGGTTGATCGTGATGAGGCGCGCGGCACGGCCCTTGATCTCGTAGAGCCCGAGCCCGGGAAGGTTGCGGGCCTCCTCGATCTGGTCGGCGCCGATGAGCGTCGCGTCGATCGAGCCGGAGCGGATGGCGTTGAAGCGCGCGACCGGATCCTCCATGACCTGCACGTCGACGCCGGCCACCTTGACGGCATCCGGGTTCCAGTAGTCGTCGTTGCGGTCGAGCGTCAGCGACACCGTCTGCACCTCGTCGACCCACACGAACGGGCCGGTGCCGACCGGCTTCTCGACGGGGCCGGCGGCGAACGACGCGGGCGAGATCATCATTCCCGGACGATCGGTGAGCAGCACGGGGAGCGTCACGTCGGGCGTCTTCTGGGTGATGACGAGCGTCGTGTCGTCTTCGGCCTCGACCGTGTCGATGTTGGAGAGGATGCCCTTGAGCGTTCCGGCCTCGACGGTGCGGTAGTGCTCGAGCACCTCGACCGCGACGTCGGCGTCGAACTCGGTGCCGTCGGTGAACGTCACGTCGTCGCGGAGCGTGAAGGTGTAGGTGACACCGCCGTCATCGGTCGTCCACTCGGTCGCGAGCGACGGGATGGGCCGGTTGTCGGGGTCGAGGCCGACGAGCGTGTCGTAGACCATCCGCAGGAAGGCCGGCTCGGGTCCACCGACGTTGAGACCCGGGTCCCACTTGGTGACGGCGGCGAGCGACGCGACCGAGATGCGGGCATCCGGGTCGATCTCGACGGTCGGCGCGGCGGGTTCGGCCGAGCAGCCCGCCAACGCGACGATCGCCGCGAGGGCGACGCCGACGACCGGTGCGCTTCTTCGCATTTCAACTCCTTTGTCGAAGGGTGCACGGGTGCGAAGCGCCGTGGCCTCAGGGCAGCCGCGGCGCGTCGGGAACCCCGGAGCCTGGTCCGGAAGTCACCTGTTCGTCACCCGATTGGCCGACTGTATCAGTTCTGATCTCAAAAGTGGAGATCGAGGACTGTTGAAGAGTTCAACTAAACGAAGAAGCGGTCGGCTCGACCGCGCGGTCGCCGAACACGAGCTTGCGCAGCAGGGTCAGCAGGACGTCGCGCTCCTCGACGTCGAGGGCCGCGAGCGCCTCCTCTTGCGCCTCGCCGATCGCCTCGCGCGCCTCGGCAAACCGCTCTTGACCCCTGTCGGTCGCTCGCACGACGCGCGAGCGACGGTCCGTGGGGTCGACCTCGCGGCGCACGAGCCCGTCGGACTCGAGCTCGTCGACGAGGGCGACGATCTGACTGGGGTCGAGCGAGAGGAACTCGGCGAGGTCACGCTGCGTCACCGGGCGTGCGCCGCACGTGATCGCGAGCACCGAGTAGGAGCGCACGCGGAGGTCGAGGCGGGCGAGACTGCGGTTCGCGATGCGCGTGCCCGTGGCGAACGCCTTGACCGCGAGGAAGTCGACGTCGGTCGCGAGCGCGGACTCGGCGAGCGCGTCGATTGCCGTCTCGGATGCCATGCCGCCTCCCGGAAGCTTGAAGATTTCAATCATTGACCAGTAGCATTCAATCCTGATCGTAGGGGTCACTCTACGACCCAGCCACTCCGGAGCGGGGAACCGCTCCCACAGACATAAGGGAACTCATGGGCGAGCACCTGACAGGGAAGACCGCGATCGTCACCGGCAGCGGTGCAGGACTCGGCGCGTCCTACGCGAAGGCGCTCGCGGCCGAAGGCGCCGCCGTCGTCGTCAACGACGTCTCGGCGGACGCGGCAGACGCGACCGTGGCGGCGATCCGGGCCGGAGGCGGCCGCGCGACCGCGGTGGTCGCCGGCGTCGGCACGACCGAGACCGCGGAGCAGCTCGTGCAGACGGCGCTCGACGAGTTCGGCGGCTTCGACATCCTGGTCACCAACGCGGGCATCCTGCGCGACAAGTCGATCCTCAAGATGACGGACGACGACTTCGACGCCGTCATCAACGTGCACCTGCGCGGCACCTTCACGTGCGCCCGCGCCGCCTACGCCTCCTTCAAGGAGCGGGAGGTGCCCGGCCGCATCATCACGATCGGCTCCCCGACCGGCCAACGCGGCAACTTCGGCCAGACCAACTACGCCGCCGCGAAGGCCGGCATCGTCGGCATGGTGCGCACCTGGGCGCTCGAGATGAAGAAGGCGGGCGTCACCGCGAACGCCGTCATCCCCGTCGCCGCGACCGCGATGACCAAGACCGTCCCCTACTTCGCCGCCGCGATCGAGGCCGACGAGGCCGGGCAGCCCATGCCCGACTTCTTCCGCAAGGACCTCGGCTTCGGCACCGCCGACGACGTCGCGGGGCTCATCGTCTTCCTCGCCTCCGACGCCGCCGCGGCCATCACCGGCCAGGCGATCGGCGTCGGCGGCGACCGCCTCCAGGTCTGGTCGCACCCCGAGCCCGTCGCGTCGTACTACCGTGACGGCGGCTGGACGGTCGACGCGATCGAGCAGGAGATCGCCCCCGCGGCGGCGTGGCAGAGCGTCGGCGAGAAGTTCCCGCCGCTCCCGCCCGAGCTCGACCGCACTCCGGCAGCCTGAGCCCGACCCGATGACCGGGATCGACGTCGACGCGCTCGTCGCGATCGACACCCACGTGCACATCGAGGTCGGACACGACGGGCACGCCTCCCTGCCGGGGGCGCTCGCCGACGCCGCCTCGAAGTACTTCAAGACCGACGGCGCGCGCCCCGACCTCGAGATGGTCGCCGACCTCTACCGCGCCGAGCGGATGGCCGCGGTCGTCTTCACCGTCGACGCGCGCACCCAGCTCGGCCACGATCCGATCCCGAGCGAGGCGATCGCGGCCCAGGCGCACCGCAACGGCGACGTCCTCATCCCGTTCGGCTCCGTCGACCCGCGGCGCGGCGCAGAGGCCGTGACTCACGCGCGCGCCCTCGCACACGACCACGGCGTGCGCGGCTTCAAGCTGCACCCGACCGTGCAGGGCTTCGACCCGTCGCACCCCGATCACCGGCCGCTCTGGGAGACGCTCGCCGAGCTCGGCCTCCCGGTGATCGTCCACACCGGTCAAACGGGCATCGGTGCCGGCACGCGCGGCGGGTACGGCTTCAAGCTCGGCTACTCGAACCCGATGCTCCTCGACGAGGTCGCCGCCGATTACCCCGAGCTCACCCTCGTGTTCGCGCATCCGTCGGTGCCGTGGCAGGACGAGGCGATCTCGGTCGCGACGCACAAGGCGAACATCTTCATCGATCTCTCCGGCTGGAGCCCGAAGTACTTCCCGCCGCAGCTCGTCCGGGCCGCGAACTCGTTCCTCCAGGACCGCGTGCTGTTCGGCTCCGACTTCCCGATGATCACCCCGCAGCGTTGGCTCGCGGACTTCGCCGACCTCGACCTCAAGGACGAGGTGCGGCCGAAGATCCTCAAGCACAACGCCGCCCGCCTTCTCGGGCTCGGCACGCCGTGACCGCCCTCCCCGCCGACCTCTACGACGCCTTCTCGCTCCTCCCCGAGGACGAGCGGGCGGTGCTCGTCGAGCTCCGCGGGATGCTCGAACGCGACGTCGCCCCCCTGCTCGACGAGCACTGGGAGTCGGGCACCTTCCCCGACGCGATCATCGAGCCGCTCGTCTCCCGCCGGCTCATGGACCCGCCTACGCTCGCAGGTCGCGAGCCGAGCGAGCTCTACGCCGGCATGCGGAACCTCGAGCTCGCCCGCGTCGACGCCTCTGTCGCGACGTTCTACAACGCGCAGTCGGGGCTCTTCCGCACGACGATTCTGCGCGGCGGTAGCCCCGAGCAGGCCGCCGCGTGGGATCCGCTCGTGCGCTCCTTCGACCTCACGGGTGTCTTCGCCCTCACCGAGCCCGACCACGGCTCGGACATCGCCCGCGGGATCGCGACAACGTGTCGCCGCGACCGCGACGCCTGGGTCCTGGACGGCCGTAAACGCTGGATCGGCGGCGCCTCCCACGCCCAGCGCCTCGTCGTGTTCGCGCGCGACGACTCGGGCGCGGTGCGGGCGTTCCTCGTCGACCGCGAGGCGACCGGTGTCACGCTCACCAAGATCCAGCGCAAGACGTCGCTGCGCATCATGCAGAACTTCGACATCGAACTCGACGGGGTGCGCGTCGCCGACGAGTGGCGCCTCGGCGGCATCTCCTCGTTTGCCGACGTGGCCGACTGCCTCCGCGCGATGCGTTCCGACGTCGCCTGGATCGCGACGGGCGCCGCCGCCGGAGCCTACGAGTCCGCGCTGCGCTACACGCTCGCCCGCGAACAGTTCGGGCAGCCGATCGCAGGATTCCAGCTCGTCCAGGAACGCCTCGCCCGGATGCTGGGGCTCGTCACGGCGTCCGTCAGCCTCGTCGTGCGGCTCACCCAGCAGCAGACCCGGGGCGTGTACCGCGACGAGGACTCGGCCCTCGCGAAGATGGTCACGAGCGCCAACCTGCGCGAGACCGTCGCCCTCGCCCGCGAGGTCTGCGGCGGCAACGGCATCACCCTCGACACCGGCGTCGCCCGCTTCCACGCGGATGCCGAAGCCATCTACTCCTACGAGGGCACCCACGACATCAACTCGCTCATCGTTGGGCGGGCTGTGACCGGGATCGGCGCGTTCGTGCGCTCGTCCCCCCGATGAACCGAAAGGCAGCACCCATGACCACCCTCACCGCGCAGAACGTCGTCCAGTTCGCCGACCTCCCGGGCCTCGTCGGAACCTCCTACGGACCGGGCGAGTGGTTGGAGGTCAGCCAGGAGCGCATCAACACGTTCGCCGACGCGACCGACGACCACCAGTACATCCACGTCGACCCGGAGCGCGCGAAGGACTCCCCGTTCGGCGGCACGATCGCGCACGGCTTCCTCACGCTCTCGCTCGTCATCCCGCTGTGGAGCGCCCTCTTCGACGTCGACGGCGTCACGACCAAGGTCAACTACGGCCTCGACAAGGTGCGCTTCATCACCCCCGTGAAGGCGGGCTCGCGCGTGCGCATGTCGTTCGTCCTCGCCGCCGTCGAGGAGGTCAAGGGTGGCGTGCAGATCAAGGTCGACGCCACGATCGAGCTGGAGGGCTCGGAGCGGCCCGCTGTCGCCGTCGAGTTCCTCGCCCGCTTCTACGCCTGAGCCCCGCCCGGCAGGGCCCGGGCACCCCGTCGGATAAGGAGAACACCGTGGTTCCCACCGGAGTCGGCGACTGGATCCACCGTCGTCGCGTCAAGTCGGCGGGCTCGCCCGCGCTCATCTGGCGCGGCGGTGAGCTCGCGTACGACGAGCTCGCCGGGCGCGTCGACCGGCTCGCCAACGCGCTGCGAGCGCGCGGCGTCGGGCGGGGCGATCGGGTCGCCTACCTCGGCGACAACCACCCGACGTTCGTCGAGGCGCTCTTCGCGTCGACCCTCGCGGGGGCGATCTTCGTTCCTCTCAACACGCGCCTGAGCATCCCCGAGCTCGCCTACCAGCTCGGGGACTCGAGCGCGGCGCTCCTCATTTCGTCGACGGCGCACGCCTCCACCGCGCGCGCCGCGGCGGGGTCGGTCGCCGTGATCGAGGTCGGGGCGGAGTACGAGGAGTTCCTCGCCTCCGGTTCGCCCGAGCATCCCGAGAACCCGGTCACGCTCGACGACCCGGCGCTCATCATCTACACGTCGGGCACGACGGGCAAGCCGAAGGGCGCCGTGCTCACCCACGGCAACCTCACGTGGAACGCCTACAACGTGCTCGTCGACTACGACGTCACGTCGGATGCGCGCGGCCTCATGATCGCACCGCTGTTCCACGTCGCCTCGCTCGGTATGGGATGCCTCCCCACTCTCCTCAAGGGCGGCGCGGTCGTGCTCGCCGAGCGCTTCGTGCCCGCCGAGGCGCTCGAGTTGATCGAGCGGCACCGCATCACCGCCATGAGCGGCGTGCCGACGACGTTCCAGCTCATGCTCGAGGACCCGGCGTGGGAGTCCACCGACCTGTCGAGTCTGCGCAGCCTCACGTGCGGCGGCTCGGCCGTGCCGGAGCGCGTGCGCGCGGGCTTCGAGGCCCGCGGTCTCGCCTTCTCGAGCGGCTACGGGATGACGGAGACCTCCCCCGGGGTGACGTCGCTCGCGCCGCGATACTCCGTGAGCAAGGGCACGTCGAGCGGGCTGCCGCACTTCTTCACCGAGGTGCGCCTCGCCGCGCCGACGGGCGAGGGCCCGGAGGGCGCGGGCGAGATCGAGGTGCTCGGCCCCAACGTCTTCGCGGGCTATTGGGGCAACGCGGCGGCGACCGAAGACGCGTTCACGGCCGACGGCTGGCTGCGCACGGGCGACCTGGGCGTGCAGGACGACGACGGATTCCTCACGATCGTCGACCGCGCGAAGGACATGATCATCTCGGGCGGCGAGAACATCTACTCCGCCGAGGTCGAGCAGGCGATCATGACGATCCCGCAGGTCACGGGCGTCGCCGTCATCGGCGTCGAGCACGAGAAGTGGGGCGAGGTGCCGCACGCCGTCGTGACCCTCCAGCCGGGCACCGACCTCGACCTCGAGTGGTTCGTCGGCTATCTGTCGCAGAGCCTCGCGCGCTACAAGGTGCCGCGCACCGTCGAGGTGATCGACGAGTTCCCCCGCACGGCGAGCGGCAAGATCCAGAAGCACGTGCTGAGGCAGCGGTGACGCCGTCCACGGCCGGGCTCGCGTGAGCGGCCCGCGGTTCGCGGCGTTCGGCTCCCCCGCGTTCCGCAGGTACTTCGTCGCGCAGATCGTGGCGCAGACGGGGATGTGGTTTCAGACCCTCGCGGTCGCCCTCGTCGTCGCCGAGCGCACCGGCAGCGCTTTCGCCCTGAGCGGCGTCGCCGTGGCGACCTTCACGCCGACGCTCGCGTTCGCGTGGCTCGCCGGCCGCGCGTGCGACCGCTGGTCGCCCCGGCGCATCCTCATCGCGTCGACCGCCGTCATCGGCGCCGTGTCTCCGGCGATGATCGTCGTGCTCACCGCCGACAGGCTCGACCTCCTCGCGCTCTATGTGGCCCTCGCCCTGTCGGGCTCGGCGGCGACCTTCGCGCGGATCGCCGCGCAATCGCTCGTCTTCGAGCTCGTCGGCGGGAGCCTTCTGCAGAACGCCTCGATCTGGGCGTCGATGATGGCGTCGACGGCGCGCATCGCCGGACCCGGGCTGGCCGGCGCGACGATCGCCCTCGTGGGCGAGGCGGGGAGTCTCATCGTCAACACGGTGCTCGCGGTGGTCGGAGCGATCCTCGTCGCGACGATCCGCGAACGCGACCTCGTGCCCCGGCGCGCGCAGTCCGGACCCGGCAACGCGCGCCCCGCCCGCGTGCGCCTCGCCGCGCCGGTCGTGACGGTCATCGCCATGAACGGCGTCGTATGCCTCGTGGCGATGAACATCGCGATCGGACTCACTGCGATCGTCACGTTCGAGTTCGGCGGCGACGCGACCGTGCTCGGCCTCTCGCACAGCCTCAACGCGATCGGCGCCGTCGCCGCCGCCCTCGTGCTCACCCGGCTGCGGCGGGTCACGCCCGTCGTCGCGGCCCTCGGCGCCCTCGCGTTCGCGGTGGGGCAGCTCCTCACCGCGGCGCCCCCGTGGATCATCGTGTTCCTCGGCATGACGGGCCTGCTCGGCCTGGGGATGGGGCTCTTCCAGTCGGGCGTCGCGACGGCCGTGCAGACCGGCACGCCGCCCGCGCAGCTCGGCCGTGCGATGTCGCTCGTCAACCTCACGTCGTTCGGGGCGCTGCCCTTCGGCGCCGTGCTCCTGGGCGCGCTCATCGAGCTCCTCGGACCGCGCGCCGCCCTCGCCGTCGACGGCGGGGTGTGCGCCGTCGTCGCGCTCGTGACGCTCCTCATGCTGCGACGGCTGGGCCGGAGGACCTGACCCTCCCTCAGCCGAAGAAGGTGCGCGCGATGCCGACGACGGCGGGCGTCAGCAGCACGATGAACAACACCGGCAAGATGCAGAACACGAGCGGGAAGACGATCTTCACCGGCACCTTCACCGCCTGCTCCTCGGCGCGCTGACGACGCTTGACGCGCATCTCGCCGGCCTGCACGCGCAACACGTCGGCGACCGAGATGCCGTATGTCTCGGCCTGCACGACGGCGCGCACGAATCGGCGCAGGTCGGGGGAGTTCGTGCGGCGCTCGAGCGCGCGGTAGGCGTCGACGCGCGACTGACCGATGCCGATGTCGTGGAGCGCGCCACGCAGCTCCTCCGCGAGCGGGCCGCGTCCGTTCGCGACCGCCTTCGCCATCGCGGCGTCGAAGCCGAGTCCCGCCTCGACGGCGATCGTCATCTGGTCGAGCGTGTCGGGGAGGGCGCGCGTGATGAGCTTCTGCCGGTCGTCGGCGCGCGCGTTGAGCACGACCTCGGGGGCGATGAGCGCGACGAGGATGCCGACCACGCCGAGTCCGGTGCGCATGAGCGGAGGGAACGGTGCGGCGGCGATGAACAGCACCCCGACCACGACGGCGGGCACCGTCACGAGCAGCTTGATCGCGAGGAACCGCGCCGCCGTCCACTGCCCGAGCCGACCGGCGTGCACGATCTTGCGCTCGATCCACGCGACGTAACCGCGCGGCGCGACGCGGTCGAGCCCGGGGGTGCGGGGTCCGGGTCGCAGCGCCCGCGCGCGCGCCTCGCCGGGGGTCGGCGCGAGGTGGGCCGTCGGCGCCCCCAGGGGCACGAGCAGGAAGAGCGCGAAGAGGAACCCGGCGCCGCCCAGACCGGCGGCGAGCGCCGCGACGAGGGGGACGGCATCCATCAGAACCTCACCCGCGTGAGCAGCATCATCCACACGCTCCCGACGACGAGCAGCACGAGCGCGACGACGATCGCGGCGATCCCGATGATCGACTCGGTGAACGCCGCGAGGTAGTCCGGCTGGATGACGAGGAGCGCCGCGAGCACCGCGACCGGGAGGCAGACGAGCACGATCGCCGAGAGCCGCCCCTCCGCGCTCAGCGCCGACACCTGGCGGCGGATCTGGTTGCGTTCGCGGATCGTCGCGGCGACGCGCTGGAGCACCTCGGAGAGGTTGCCCCCCGTCTCGCGGTTGATCGCGATCGCCTGCGCCGTCCAGTCGAAGTCGTCGCTGCGCATCCGCTGCGCGACCTCGGCGAGCGCGTCGTTGAGGTCGCGGCCGATGCGCGTCTGGTTGACCGCGCGGGCGAACTCCTCGCCCGTCGGCGATTCCGCGTCGCGCGACACCGCGTCGAGCGATTGCACGATGCCGTAGCCGGCGCGGAGGTTGCCGGAGAGCAGCTGGAGCGTGTCGTCGAGCTGTTCGGCGAAGCGAGCCCGACGCCGCGCCGCGCGCACCGCGAGCACGACTTTCGCGACGAGGGGCCCGAGAGCGGCGAACAGGATCGCGAGCGGGATCGCCCACAGCGACCCGAAGCCGAGCAGCACACCGACGAGGGCGAGCACGGTCGAGAGCGCGAAGACGACGAGCGCGAACGACGAGGGGGTCATGGCGACGCCCGAGAGGAGCAGGTCCTCGGCGTCGAACGGGGAGCGCCGGCCCCGCGTCGCGGCCTCGATCGCCGTGGTCGTACGGTCGGCGGCGCGCGTCAGCGCCGAGACGTGGACCTCGCCCGGGGCGGTGCGCCGCGCGGCCGCGACCCGCGCCATGGGCGGGGCGACCACGAGGAAGACGAAGGCGAGGAGGGCGGCGAGCACGAGCACCGCGCCGAGCAGCACGACGGTCATGCGCGACCCCTTCGCGGGAAGAGGCTCTCCGCGTCGAAGATCCCCGCGGGCACCTCGATGCCGACGTCGCGGATCCTGTCGGTGAACCGGGGGCGGATGCCGGTCGGCATCGCGCGGCCGAGGTAGCGACCCCGCTCGTCGCGGCCGGCGGCGAAGTCGAACGCGAACACGTCCTGCAGCGTCACGACGTCACCCTCCATCCCCGAGACCTCCGCGACGTGGGTCACCCGCCGCGTGCCGTCGCGCAGGCGCGCGAGGTGCACGATGACGTCGATCGCCGAGGCGATCTGCTCGCGGATGGCGCGCAGCGGCAGGTCCATGCCGGCCATGAGCACTAGGGTCTCGAGGCGGGCGACGGCGTCACGCGACGAGTTGGCGTGGATCGTCGAGATCGAGCCCTCGTGTCCGGTGTTCATCGCCTGGAGCATGTCGAGGCTCTCGCCGCCGCGCACCTCGCCGACGACGATGCGGTCGGGCCGCATCCGGAGGGCGTTGCGCACGAGGTCCCGGATCGTGATCTCGCCCCGGCCCTCGATGTTGGCGGGGCGCGACTCCAGCCGCACGACGTGGCGCTGCTGCAGTTGCAGCTCGACCGCATCCTCGATCGTCACGATGCGCTCGGTGTCGGGGATGAACGACGACAGCACGTTGAGGAGCGTCGTCTTGCCCGTGCCGGTGCCGCCCGAGACGAGCACGTTGAGCCGCCCCTCGACGACGGCGCGGAGGAGGTCCGCGATGCGCGAGTCGAGCGTGCCGAGTGCCTCCAGGTCGCCGGCGGTGAGCGCGCGGCGGGCGAACTTGCGCACCGTGAGGGCGGGCCCGCCGACGGCGAGCGGCGGGATGATCGCGTTGACGCGCGAACCGTCCTCGAGGCGGGCATCGACGAGCGGCGACGACTCGTCGATGCGCCGGCCGACGCGCGACACGATGCGCTCGATGACCCTCCGCAACTGCGCATCGCTCGCGAACCTCAGCGGGCTCTCGACGAGCACGCCGCCGCGCTCGAGGTAGATCTGGTCGGCGCCGTTGACCATGATCTCGGTCACGGTGTCGTCGTCGAGGAGCCCTTCGAGCGGGCCGTAGCCGAGCACGTCGGCGGCGATCTCGTCGATGAGCCGACGCCGCTCCGCGGTCGACAACGCGACCTGCTCGGCATCGACGATGCGCCCCAGCTCGTCGCGGGCGAGGGCGTGCAGGCGCTCCTCGGTGAGGCCGGGATCGCTCAGCCGCCCGCCGATGCGCGCGAAGAGCTCCTGCGCGGCGCGCTCCTTGACGTCGGCGAGCGCGTCGGGAACGGGCGACGGTCCGGGGCGCGGAGCCCCCGTCGGGGCAGGCGGGGCGGCGGGCGGGACGGGCGTCGCGGGCGGCGCCTCCGCGGTCGGGGCGGG
>Ga0065721_10051177_pt1 | contig 15917 bp, 18 predicted proteins | sample Mesricmetagenome_FD_59108 | JGI IMG/M metagenome (GOLD analysis project Ga0065721, IMG submission 59108) | Mesophilic microbial community from rice straw/compost enrichment Sample: eDNA_1 v2 (version 2) | ecosystem: Engineered > Solid waste > Grass > Composting > Bioreactor | place: USA: Davis... | reverse complement strand
GAGAGTAGGTCGCCGCCAGGTCACCACGGCCCATGCCGACCATCACACTTGTACGGATTGCACAGCTGCACTGCAGGTCTTCTTCGCGATTGCCGACCAAAGCCGGCGCTCCACACAAGGAGCGCCGGTTTTTTTGGTGTTCGGGGGTTGGGTACGTGTCGGCTCCGATGCCCCCTCCCTAACCCTCCCCCGCACGGCGGTGGAGGGGATGACGTTTGCTGGGCGAGGAGGCTTTGATATTATCCGGGCGCGCGATGCCTGTGCGGGACGTTGTGGTGCTGATCTCCGGCCGGATCGGACCAATGGAGGGAGCCATCCGTTTGTTGGGACGACGCAAGGACTGACAGGAGCTACGGCCTTGAGCACAGGACTGATCGCGCTGCTTGACGATGTGGTGGGCTTGGCAAAGGTCGCCGCCGCTTCCCTGGACGATGCCGCCGGGCAGGCCGCGCGGGCGGGGGCCAAGGCTGCCGGTGTGGTGGTCGATGACGCCGCGGTCACGCCGCGCTACGTCGTCGGCTTCACGGCCGACCGGGAGTTGCCGATCGTCGCAAAAATCGCGCTCGGTTCCCTTAAGAACAAGCTGGTTCTGCTGTTGCCCGCGGCTCTGATCCTGAGCCTCGTTGCGCCCTGGGCCATCACGCCGTTGCTGATGCTGGGCGGCGCCTTCCTCTGCTACGAAGGGGCGGAAAAGGTTTACGAGGCCGTGTGGCCGCACGCCGCCCATCATGGCCATGGCGGTGAGATCGCGGACGACCGGCAGTCGGCCCGGCAGTTCGAAGATGCGAAGGTGAACAGCGCGATCAAGACAGACCTGATCCTGTCCGCCGAAATCATGGCGATCACCCTGTCCACGGTCGCTGCGGAGACGTCTTCCTTTTGGATGCAGGCGCTGATTCTGGGAGTTGTCGGGATCGGCATCACCGTCGCGGTCTATGGCGTGGTTGCCTTGATCGTGAAGACCGATGACGTCGGCCTGTCCCTGGCGCAAAATGAGCGACCGGTCTCAAGCTTGTTCGGGCTGCGTCGACCGGCGGCCGGCGAGCCGGGCGGGGCGGACCGGTCGTTGCGTCCGCTGACGCAGGGGCTGGGGCGCGCGCTCGTCTATGGCATGCCGGTGTTCCTGAAACTGCTCAGCATCGTGGGCACCGCCGCGATGCTCTGGGTTGGCGGCGGCATCATCATTCATGGGCTTGAGGGCTATGGGCTGCCGGAGATCGGGCACGCGATCCACGCCGCCGCCGTGGCGGTGGGACATGCTCTTCCGGCCGGTGCCGCGGTGGCGGAGTGGCTGGTGGCGGCCGCGGCGGCGGGCGTGTTCGGCCTCGCTCTCGGCGCGGTGCTGATCCCGTTGGTCCACCGGATCGCCCTGCCAGCCCTGGCGAAGCTGAAAGAGCGAAGCTGAAGGGGGGACCGGACGACCGGCGAGGCGCTCTCCTGGCCCCGCATCGAAGGTGAGGATGCATGAACGCCGGCCGTGTCCTCAGAAGGCTTCTGCGACTGGCCCTGCGCCGGGCCACCGGCGGCGGCACTCGCAGGTCCGGGTATGGCCAAGATCGATCCGGCGAGGATGCGCCTGCCCGCGCCGCACAGATGGCGGCGCGCTGCCGGCGAGCGCTCGGAGAGGCTCGGGCCCGGCGCAAGACTCTCATCGCGGACCTTCTCCGTTATGGTGAAGCCCGCGACATCCTGATGACCCGTGAAGCGGCGGAGCCGGCCGGCCCAGAAAAGGACGCGCTGCGCCGGTCGCTTGAGACCCTGGATAAACGGCTCGTCGCGTGGTTTGACGAACTCGATGCGCTGGATGCGCGCATTGCCGGGTTGGAATCGGAACTGGCGTTTCTCACGGGCATGGCCGGAGAAAGCGGCGGGAACAGCGCTCGCGACGAAGCCCGCTCCGAAACGACGGCAGAAGCCTCCATTGATGCTGAACGCGCCCGCCACCTTGCCGCATTGGGGCTTGGCGCCATGCCCGCGACCTTGGCGGAGTTGAAGGCCGCCTACCGCACGCGCTTGAAGGCGGTTCATCCGGATGTCGGCGCCCAGGCCTCCACGGACGACGCGGCGGCGGCAACGGTCGCCTTCGCGGAACTGCGCAAGCACTTCGTCCGCTCGTAAGCGTCTCCCCGATCACACCTGCGTTTCCCCGTCTGGCGGGCGGTTCGCGGCGTTGCCGTCGCGCGCCCGCAAGGGTGGGCCGAGGCCGCGTAAATCGTTGGCATAGCCATTAATTCGCCCTGCCACACAAAGCGCTTGCCTGGGGTGCGGTATCTGGTATACCGTATGAACCATGCCAATGAGCGTTGCCTGAAGCGTTGGATGCAGGATCGAGATGCAGCGAACGAAAGCCAGCGTTGGACCCGATCACCGGGCAGCCCGCATCGACGCGAAACGCGACGGATTGTCGTGGCGGGCAAACGGCGCGGTGTTGGTCGAAAAGGCCTTGGTCGAAGAGATCCTGGGCGAAGGGGAAAAGTAGTCCGATGAGCACCGCGATCGACTTCGAACAACTCGCCAAGGTGGCCGGCGATGCGGTCATCATTTCCGACGCCAAGGGGGCGATCACTTTCTGGAATTCCGCGGCCGAGCGCATTTTCGGATTTACTGAGGCCGACGCTCTCGGCCAGTCGCTCGACCTGATCATCCCGGAGCGCCAGCGCCAGCGGCACTGGGATGGCTATGAAAAGACCATGCAGACCGGGAAGACGCGGTACGGCGCCGACGTGCTGCGGGTGCCCGCGGTGCACAAGGACGGGCGCGCGCTGTCGATCGCCTTCACGGTCGCCCTGCTTACCGCAGCGGACGGCACGGTGACGGGAATCGTCGCCATTGTCCGCGATGAAACCAGCCGCTGGACCGAGGAGCGCAAGCTGCGTCGGCGCTTGGCGGAGCTGGAAGCCACAGCAGCCCACTGATCTCCACCGCATCCTCATTCTGTTTCCTGACACCGCCCCCGTTCGGGCGGCCGTGAGGGCAGCGTTGCAATAACTCAAAACGGGAGTGAACGAGCCATGAGCAAGCCGCTCGAAGGGATCAAAATCATCGATTTCACGCACGTTCAGGCTGGCCCGGCCTGCACGCAGCTGCTCGCCTGGTACGGCGCCGACGTGATCAAGGTGGAGCGCCCCGGCGCCGGTGACGTCACCCGCAACCAGCTGCGCGACATCCCCGACGCGGATGCCCTCTACTTCACCATGCTGAACAGCAACAAGCGCTCGCTGACGCTGGACACCAAGACCCAGCAGGGCAAGGAAGTGCTGGAGAAGCTGATCCGCGAATCCGACGTGCTGGTCGAGAACTTCGCGCCGGGCGCGCTCGACCGCATGGGCTTCACCTGGGAGCGCATCAACGAGCTGAACCCGGGCATGATCGTCGCCTCGGTGAAGGGCTTCAGCGACGGCCACCACTATGAAGACCTGAAGGTCTACGAGAACGTCGCCCAGTGCGCCGGCGGCGCCGCGTCGACCACCGGCTTCTGGGACGGCCCGCCGACCGTCAGCGCCGCCGCTCTCGGCGACAGCAACACCGGTATGCACCTCGCCATCGGCATCCTGACCGCCCTGATGGGCCGCGCCAAGACCGGCAAGGGCCAGAAGGTCGCCGTGTCGATGCAGGACGCCGTGATCAACCTCTGCCGCGTCAAGCTGCGCGACCAGCAGCGCCTGGACCGCGTCGGCTACCTGGAGGAATACCCGCAGTACCCGCACGGCGAGTTCTCCGACGTCGTGCCGCGCGGCGGCAACGCGGGTGGCGGTGGCCAGCCGGGCTGGGTCTTGAAGTGCAAGGGCTGGGAGACCGACCCGAACGCCTACATCTACTTCACCATCCAGGGCCACGCCTGGGCGCCGATCTGCAAGGCGCTGGGCAAGCCGGAATGGATCGAAGACCCGGCCTACAACACCGCTCTGGCTCGCCAGGACAAGATCTTCGACATCTTCGCCTTCATTGAAAGCTGGCTGGCGGACAAGACGAAGTACGAAGCGGTCGACATCCTGCGCAAGTTCGACATCCCCTGCGCCCCGGTGCTGACCATGAAGGAAATCGCCGAGTGCCCGTCGCTGCGCAAGAGCGGGACCATCGTCGAGGTCGAGCACAAGGCCCGCGGCACCTACCTGACCGTCGGCAGCCCGATCAAGTTCTCCGATATGAAGGTCGAGGTCACCGGTTCGCCGCTGCTGGGTGAGCACACGGACGATGTGCTGGCCGGCCTGGGCTACACCAAGGAGCAGATCGCGGAGCTGCACGCGAACAAGGTGGTCTGAAGCCTGTCACCTCCAGTCCTGGCTTTGGAAACCGTGGAGACGGCGCCCCCCGTGGGCGTCGTTTCTATTTGGGCGGCCGGCTACCGCAGCCACTCCTTCACTTCGCGGATCCGCTGGTTTCCCTGCGGCGTTCGGGCATAGGCCTTGCCGAACTGCGTCTGGTATTCGCGGACGTACCCCTGGCGGAGCAGGATTTCCATTACCGGCCGGACGACGGCCGGTTTCAGGTTCGCCATACGGGTGATGTCCAGCAAGGAGGCGGGCAGGGCCATCACTTCCGGCCCCGGCGTGGCCCGCAGCGTGTTGAGCGATGTCCAATCGACGGACGTCGGCGAGATCATGTGGGTTTTCCCTCGACACTCGACAAACGGTTGGCTTTCCGTCCCTTCGGTCCGCCCCCTTTCCGCGTCGTGCGTGGGGATTGCGGTGCGAAGGAGATCAGCGTACAACCTCAACCTAACTTGAGGTCAAGAGGTTCCTGCGGTCTTTGGAACTTCGAACGCAAGGTCGAACGCAGGGGGGAGGCCGGGCATGGGCATTCTCGAACCACATCAGATGGGGAAGGATCTCACCGTCGGAGAGGTGGCGGAGCGATCCGGCGTGGCGGTGTCCACCATACACTTCTACGAATCGAAGGGCCTGATCAAAAGCTGGCGGAGCAACGGCAACCAGCGCCGCTTCCCACGCGAGGTGCTGCGTCGCGTGGCGGTCATCAAGGTGGCGCAGAGGCTGGGCATTTCGCTGTCCGCAATCGCCGAGGCGCTGAAGACCCTGCCGGAGGAGCGGTCGCCGACCACCGAGGACTGGAAGAACCTGTCCGCGACCTGGAAGAAGGAGCTGGACGAGCGCATCGCCACGCTGGTCCGGCTGCGCGACGAGCTGGACGAATGCATCGGCTGCGGCTGCCTGTCGGTCAGCGCCTGTCCGTTGCGAAACCCGTGGGACGAGTTGTCTGAGGAGGGGCCCGGCCCTCGGCTGCTCGATCCGCGGTAAGGCGCGGATGGAGTGACGTACCTCTTCCGCGTTATGCCGAAGCCCGAAAATTGTCCCAGCGGAGACGCTTGGAGCGCGAGCTTGAGCGCACAATCTGTGTGCTAAGATGGCCGCAAGGCTTCGCGAGAAAAGGAATATCGGGATGTTCGCCAAGATTGCCATGCGTGGGTTCGGCGTTGCGCTGGGAGGGGCCATTCTGTCCCTGGCGCTGGCGGCACCGGCATTGGCCGGCGATCATGGCCACGGGCACGGCCATGGCCACAAGCATAAGCATAAGCACAAACACCACCATGGGCATTACGATTACGGCTACGCTTACGGCGCCCCGGTGGTGGTCGTCGAGCAGCCGCGCCCGATCATCGTTCGCCGCCCGCCGCCGGTCGTCTACGCGCCGCCGCCCGTGGTGTACGCGCCGGTGCCCGCACCGGGCGTCAGCGTCCAGATGAACATTCCGCTGCGCTGACCGACTCCGCCGGGCCGGCCACCGGAAGAGGGGCCGGGACGATCGTCGTGAAGGGCGTCACCGCGGAACGGTACAGCCCTTCACGATCAGCATGTCGATGGACTGGTCCGCGGCCATGGCCGAGGGATTCGGCTGCCCGTTCGACGGGCGGGGCATGTCCTCGTGTGCCGGCACCAGAAGGCAGCCGCCGTTCTCCTTCATGATGCTCTTGACCCGGAACTGCATCGTTTTCGGGTTGCTGCCGAAGGTCACCTCGAAGGCGTCGCCGATGGCGATGCGTTTCGGGATGTCGACGTGACCATATTCCCGGCATTCGTGCCGGAACAGCCAGTCACGGCACAGTTTCAGCGAGGCCTCGCCGTCGGTCGTCACGACCGCAATGTTGCCGGCGGCTGTCCGGTCGGACGGCTGCTTGTGCTGCTCGGCCGAGGCGCCGTCCGGACCGGCAAGGCCGGCCATCAGCACGCAGGCAAGAAGCACGCTGCCGGCAAGAACACCGGGGAGAGCCGTTTCTGCGATCCTCATTCCGTCACCGGCCACCACTGTTATCCACATCGATCATACCGCAACGGGTGGGCCGCGGGTGCGATCCTTCGGAGTCATCGTTACGATGTTTCCTGGCGTTGAAATGTTTCCCGGAACATGAAGCCGCCGGGTGCACCGCTGCTGTTGTGCTCCGTCGCGGCCTTCGGCATGCTGCACGGGCATGGACGACCGGCTGACCGTGACTTTGAACAGCGATGCGGCGAACGACGACTTGGGTGGGCTGGAGCGGCTCGCCGGGCTGGTCGAGACGTTCGTGGCGCAGGCCGGCCTACCGGCGGATATGGCCTTCCGCCTGAACCTCTGTTTCGACGAACTGATCGCGAACACGCGGGATTACGGCACGCCCGGCGGCCGAACGCCCGCGATCCAAGTCGATGTGGCGCTGGAGGATGGCGCGATCCGCGCGCGGATCGAGGATGATGCCGCACCCCACGATCCCTTTGCCGACGCGCCGGCTCCGGACTTGGAGGGGACGGTCGAGGATCGGCCCATCGGCGGGCTCGGCCTCCATTTGGTTCGCCGGTTCGCCGATGACGTTTCCTACAGCCGGGATGGTGGGCGCAATGTCGTTGCCCTCACGCTGCGGATTTCGTGAGAGGGGCCGCACAATGCGCTGGACAAGCGCGCTGGTTCTTCCTATAAGGCAGCCCCCGCACGATGCGGCGCCCAGGTAGCTCAGTTGGTAGAGCAGGGGACTGAAAATCCCCGTGTCGGTGGTTCGATTCCGCCCCTGGGCACCATCCCCCCTTTATTCATGAATGTTCTGGTCGGGCAGCCAACCCTAATGGGGTGGTCCGGCGCCGAACGCATGCCCTGCTTGGCCCCCTGCTTGGCCGATGCCGGACAGCGCACCGGGAGAACGATACCCGGCCGGCCTGCGGCCTTCGCGTCCTTCATCAGTGAGGCGGAGGACGGCGACACCCCATTCGTGGCCGGCAATCCGGGGATCGGACATCCAGACGATTGCGTCGCCGGTGTCCAGGCTCAGTTCGAGGATCGTGTCGCCGTCGCTGGCGAGCAGGCCCGTGTCGTCAAAGCCGGCGCGCTCGTACAGGCCGCGGGCCGTGTCGTTGCCCGGCGTCACCTGCAGGCGGATGCGGCGGCAGCCCTCGCGCTTCGACAGGTAGGCCAGGATCAGGCGCAGAGCGTTCCTGCCGTAGCCCTTGCCTTGCTGACGACGGTCGAGCAGAAAGTAGCAGAGCCACCAGCAGCGCGGATCGCGCAGGTCGCGGCGGACCACGAAGAAGCCGACCCTTTCGCCCTCAGCCTCGATGGCGAAGGCGCGGCGGTCGGGGTGGGCCGTAATTTCGTCGGCGATGTCCGGCATGGGGACGAACCAGTCGAGCTGACGGGGTTCGATCTCGAACGCGAGCAGGTCGGACGGCTCGTGGATCTTCGAAAACTTCAAATCCGAGGTGTTGACGGCCCTCGGCGCCGTGACGGTGGACATGGGAATCCATGTGAGGGAAGCGTTGCAAAGCCGCAGGCCCAGGCCACGCGAACGTTGCCTGTGGGCCATCCGCCCGGTGGGGCGAACGCCGCGGCTTATCTGCCCGGACCGGTCCGATCCAGGCGGGCAGCCCTCAGGAGGTTATGGGGAGTGCAAAGGGCGGCAGGGTTGGTCCTGTGCCGCAGCGAAGCGAGGTTCTCGCCGGCCGGACGAAAACCTCCGGCCACTTTGTCGATGGTATCGGCGCCGTCCATGATCTGGATCGTGGCGCGGCCTCGGGAGAGGCTGGAACTCATAAAACACGCTGTGCAGTTTCACCTTGCCGTTAGATGGGTGGCGGCCCCGCAGGCGTGAAGAGGGGGCCAAATCAAAAAAGTGCAGGCCCGGCCATCCCGCGCCGTTCCCCGTCGTTGATGACCGCCCCCCATTCACTCCCGCGGGCGCTTCAGTTTGGCGGTGGAGACCGCGCGCCTCACGATGGCGGCGAAGGACCGCACCGCCGCCGCACGCTCCCCGTCCCGCTTCCACAGGATTCCAGGGGTGCGCATGGGCGTCGGGCTTTCCAGGGCAACGATGTGGACGTTCTCCATGTCCGTCACCGCCTGTTCGGAGACGATGGCGGCGATGTCCATCTGGCGCACGAGGCTCAGCATGGCGGCGATGGTGTTGGTTTCCGCCACGACGACCGGCTCCGCCCCGGCGGACTGGAAGCAGCCGTCGAGCATCTGCCGTGTCGAAAACTCCTTCGGCAGCAGCACCAGGTTCCGCCGGTGCAGTTCGATGACGCGGATCCGCTTGCGGTGAGCGAAGGCATGCTCGGGGCCGACCGCCAGGACCATCTCCTCGTTGTACAGCGGCTCGAACCACAGGTCGCGCAGTTCCACGGGGCGGTAGGCGATGCCGATGTCCAGCTCGTCCGCCTCGATCCGTTCCTCGATTTCCGCGGCGGACAGTTCCTCCACCGTGACCCGGACCGAGGGGTTGTTGGTGAGGAAGGTCGCGAGGCAGGTCGGAATCAGGCTGATGTTGAAGGTGTGGGTGGCGCCGATGCGCACCATGCCGCTGAGCTGGCGCGCCGATCCCTTCAGCGTGCGGATCCCGTCGTCGATTTCGCGCAGGGCCTTGGTGACGACGGGAAGCAGCGTCTCGCCGGCTTCCGTCATGACGACGCGCTTGCCGACGCGGTCGAACAGGCGCTGGCCGACCTCGTCCTCCAGCTGCTTGATCTGGTGCGACAGGGTGGATTGCGTGACGTGCACCTTTTCCGCGGCGTGCGTGAAGTTCAGCCGCTCCGCAAGCGCGGCGAAGTACCGAAGGTGACGCAGTTCCATACCCTGTTCCCCCGCACGCAACGCCTGGACGAATCATCGATGCCATCGATCATAACGATGGGAAACTATCATTTCGCCGTTGATGCGGGAAACGGTAGATTAACCAGCATTCCGCGGAACGGACGATGGGCGCGTTGCCCGGAATCCACCCGCCGGACAACGAAGACCGCACAGCAAGACCGCCACGGGATGGCGGCGCTCCGATGGGGGGAACGATGCCTCAATTCAGCGAACTGGACATAACGGACGCGGTGCTGGAGCGCTTCGCCGACTGCGGCGATCCGCGATTCAAGACGATCATGACGGCGCTGGTCCGGCATCTGCACGACTTCGTCCGGGATGTCGAGCTGACCGAAGCGGAATGGATGGCGGCCATCCAGTTCCTGACCGCCACCGGCCAGACCTGCACCGACAAGCGGCAGGAATTCATCCTGCTGTCCGACACGCTGGGCGTGTCCATGCTGGTGGACGCCATCAACAACCGCAAGCCGGCGGGGGCACTGGAATCGGCGGTGCAGGGGCCCTACTACTGGGAAGGCGCGCCGGAACGGCCGCCCGGCAGCAATCTGGCTGAGGGCGTCAAGGGGGAGCCGACCTTCTACTCCGGCCGGGTTCTGGGGCTCGACGGAGCACCGGTGGCGGGGGCCGTACTGGATGTCTGGTCGGGCGACGGCGAGGGGAATTACGACATGCAGCTCCCCGGCCAGACCGAGATGTTGGCGCGCGGCAAGCTGCGCACCGACGCGGAGGGCCGCTACCAGTTCCGTTCGATCCGGCCGGCCTCCTACCCGGTGCCGACGGACGGCCCGGTCGGCGCGATGCTGGGCCGTATGGGGCGCCATCCCTTCCGGCCGGGGCACATCCACATGATCGTTTCCGCACCCGGCTTTCAGACGGTCACGACGCAGCTGTTCGTGGCGGGCGACCCGTACCTCGATTCCGACGCGGTGTTCGGCGTCAAGAACTCGCTGGTCATCGAGTTCCAGCGGCATGAGCCGGGCATCGCCCCCACCGGCGAGGCCATGGACACGCCGTTCCACACGGCCGAATACGATTTCGTGCTCTGCCCGGTGACGGAAGCCGCCCTGCAGGACTAGGACGCAACACCGGGGCGCAAGAGTAGGGCGCATGGGGCCGCGGCATCGCCCGCGGCCCCCAAAAGACAAAGCCAAAAAATTCGGAGATTTGCGATGCGCAGCGAGATCTGCCGCAGCGATGCGGACAGCATCCGTATCCATGGGCTCGACCTCACCACCGACATCCTCGGCAAGGTCGATCTCGGCCAGATGGCCTTCCTGGAAATCTGGGGGCGCCTGCCGAATCCCCGGGAGGACGCCGTCTTCAACGCGCTGGTCGTCGCCCTGGTCGAACACGGCCTGACGCCCAGCGTGCTGGCGGCCCGGCTGACCTACCTGGGCGCGCCGGACTCGCTCCAGGCCGCGGTGGCCGCGGGGCTCAGCGGGGTCGGCACGGTGTTCGTCGGCAGCATCGAAGGGGCGGCGCGAATGCTCCAGGACGCCAAGCCGGCCGACGCGTCGGAGGAACAGCTGCAAGCCCTCGCACGGGACATCGTGGCGCGGTTCAAGGCGGAAAAGCGCATCATTCCGGGGCTGGGGCATCCCATCCACAAGCAGGCCGACCCGCGCACGGCGCGCCTGCTCGCCATCGCCACGGAGAACGGCTTCCGCGGCGGGCATGTGAGGCTGCTGGAAGCGGTGGCGGCGGAGGCCGAGCGTTCACTGGGCCGTCACCTGCCGATCAACGTGTCCGGCGCCATCGGCGCCATCGCCAGCGAGCTTGGCATGGATTGGCGCGTGTGCCGCGGCATCGGGCTGATCGCACGCACCATCGGGCTGGTCGCCCATTTGCTGGAGGAAATCCGCTCGCCACTGGCGCGGGAACTCTGGCTGCGCACCGAGCACGAGGCGCAGGCGCCGGAGTGATCCTGCCGGCTCCCACCCGCGACATTCTTTTTACCTGGGGTGCCCCCATGCCGACCGAACTCAAGCCACGCGACGTTCTCAACCTCTACGCGCCGCACGGGGACACGATCCCGTCCCTGCTGGCTTCCCGCCGCGCCCATGGGCCGGACCGGCCGGTCCTGCTGTTCGAGGGCCGGACGTGGAGCTATGCCCGGATCGACGACGCGAGCAGCCATCTGGCCCGCGCGCTGGTGCTGCGCGGCATCCGCAAGGGCGACCGCGTCGGGCTGGTGTCGCTGAACAGCGATGTGGCCCTGCTGGTGTTCCTCGCCACGGTCAAGGCGGGCGGCGTCTTCGTGCCGATGAACCCCGGCCTGACCGATACCGAACTGACCTACATCCTGAAGCATTCCCGGCCCACCGTCGTCGCCAGCCAGACGGCTGACCTGGAGCGGGTGGAACGCATCACCGGCGGCTTCGATGAGGTTCCCTGGCTGCTGCCGCTGGACGAGATCGGGGCCGCCGCCCAGAGCGTTGACGGCGTTGCCGCGGCGGTCGAGCGCTACGCTGGCGGCAACGGCGCCATCGACCTTCCCGAGGTGCTGCCCGACGACCCCGCCGTGGTGATCTACACCTCGGGCACGACGGGCTTTCCCAAGGGCGTCGTGCACAGCCAAAAGAATTACGTGTGGGCGGGCGAGGCCTTCGTGGAGCGCATGCACCTCCAGCCCACCGACCGGCTGCTGACGGTGCTGCCCTTCTTCCACATCAACGCCCTGTTCTATTCCTGGGGCGGTGCGCTGGCGGCCGGCGCGGCGATGGTCACCACGCCCCGTTTCAGCGCATCGCGCCTGTGGACGCTGGCGGCGGAGACCGGGGCCACGGTGTTCAACATCCTCGCGGCGCTGGGCAACATCCTGGCCAACCGGCCGCGCAGCGAGTTCGACCCCAACCACCGCATCGCGAAGATCTACGGCGGCCCGATCAGCGCCGAGATGATGCGGGTGTTCCAGCAGGACTTCCACGTCCCCACCCTGATCGAGGGCTATGGGATGTCGGAGATCCCCGGCGCCTGCAACAACCCGTTCGAAGGGCCGCACAAGGTCGGCAGCATCGGCCGGCCGGCCCGTCACCCGCGCTTCGACGACACCTTCGTCGAACTGCGCATCGTCGATGACGAGGGGCGCGACGTGCCGGTGGGCGAGATGGGCGAACTGCTCGTCAAGACGCCGATCATGGCGCTGCACTACCTCGACGATCCCGAGCAGACGCGCGCGGCCATGCGCGACGGCTGGTTCTCCACCGGCGACTACGTGCGGCGGGACGGGGACGGCTACTACTACTTCGTCGCCCGCAAGCGCGACATCATCCGCCGCCGGGGCGAGAACATTTCCGGCGCCGAACTCGACCGCATCCTCTCCGAACATCCGGGAATTCTGGAGGCCGCCACCATCGGCGTGCCGTCCGAACTGGGCGAGGAGGACATCATGGCCGTGCTGGTCCCCCGCACCGATCCGCCGCCCGCCGAGGCGATCCTGGAATGGTGCAACGGCCGGATGGCGGCGATGAAGATCCCGCGCTTCGTCGTCTTCGTGAACGCGCTGCCGCACACCTCCTCCCACCGGGTGGAGAAGTACCGGCTGAAGCAGGATCCGTCCCTGCTGGCCCGCGCCTTCGACCGGGAACGGCGCGCGTCGGCCTCCGCCCTTTGACGCCCAGTTCGACGTAAAGCTTCGCCCGGTTCGGGCGCTGCCAACAGAACCTCGACAACAAAACACCATACGAACACCATAACAGGAGGAACGCCATGTCCCGCGAGACGCATCTCGACCCGCTGTCCCGGTCCGGACCGGCTTCACTGGCGCAAACGGCAGCGGGGCGGGAAACCGGCGTCCGCTGGCGCCAGCTGGTGTTGGGCGTCGTCGCGATGATGGCGATTTCCAGCCCGCAGTATGTCTGGGCGCTGTTCGTTCAGCCGATGCTGAGCAGCTTCAACGCGTCGCTGTCGGCGCTTCAGGTGACGATCGCGCTGTTCAGCATCTTCCAGTGCGGCTTCGGCCCCATGCACGGCTATCTGGCCGAGAAGTTCACGCCGCGCCAGTTCGCCACGGTCGGCGGCCTGTTCGTGGCGGCGAGCTGGATGTCCTCGGCCTACGTCACCAGCCTGCCGGTCCTGTACCTGACCTACGGCGTGCTGAGCGGCGTCGGCACCGGCATGATCTACGTCGCCGTCATCGAGCTGATGACGCAGTGGTTCCCCGACCGCCGCGGCTTCGCCATCGGCATGGCGGCCGGCAGCTACGGCTTCGGCGCCATCGTCACGACTTTCCCGATCGACGCGGCGATCAAGTCGATGGGCTACCAGAACACGCTGCTGGTCTTCGGCGTGATCCTGGGGGTGATCTGCGTGCTGGCGGCGCAGGGCATGAACCGGCCGCCCAAGGGCTACATGGCCGATTTCCGGGCCGCCGCCGAGGCGCGGATGGCCGGCCTGCGCAGCTACACCCCGCGGGAGATGCTGCGGACCCCGATCTTCTGGCTGCTGTTCGCCATGATGACGATGGTGGCGACCGGCGGCCTGATGGTCATCTCGCAGATCGGCGCCTTCGCCAAGGATTTCGGGATCACCAAGGACGTGATGGTCTTCGGCATGGCCGCACTTCCGCTGGCGCTGACGGTCGACCGCATCGCCAACGGCCTGACGCGCCCCTTCTTCGGCTGGGTGTCCGACCATCTGGGCCGCGAGAACACGATGGTCTTCGCCTTCGCGCTGGAGGGTCTGTCCATCCTGCTGCTGCTGAAGTTCGGCAGCGATCCGCTGATGTTCGTGCTGCTGACCGGCGTGGTGTTCTTCGGCTGGGGTGAGATCTACTCGCTGTTCCCGTCGCTGCTGGGTGACCTCTTCGGTCCGCGCCACGCCGCGAACAACTTCGGCTTCCTGCTGATCGCGACGGCGGTGGGGTCCATCCTGGGCGGGCCGCTGGCGGCCCTCATCTACGAGCAGACCCAATCCTGGCCGCTGGTCTTCACACTGGTCAGCGTGCTGGATTTCTGCACCGCGGGCCTCGCCCTGTGCGTTCTGAAGCCGATGCGCCGGAACTGGGTCGCCCGGCAGGACACCGCCCCCGGCGTGGCCGGCGCCACCGCCGCCCACTGATTATCCGGTTCCGCGCGGGGGAGGGGGCATGAACCGCTCCCACCCCTCGCGCCGGTTCCGATAAGGAGATTCACCGCATGCACAGCCAATCGCCGGTCCGGGTTCTGGGAATTTCGGGCAGCCTGCGCCGGAACTCGTACAACGCCGCCCTGCTGCGCGCGGCGCAGGAGCTTGCGCCCGACGGCATGGCGATCGACGCATTCGACCTGACGCCGATCCCGTTCTACAACGACGATGTCCGTCTTCAGGGGTTTCCGCCGGCCGTCGAGGAGTTCCGCATGAAAATCCGGCAGGCCGACGCGCTTCTGTTCGTCACGCCCGAATACAACCGCTCCATTCCGGGGGTGCTGAAGAACGCCATTGACTGGGCGTCCCGCGCGCCCGACCAGCCCTTCGACGACAAGCCGGTTGCCATCATGGGGGCGAGCCTCAGCGCGTTGGGAACGGTGGCCGCCAACCATCACCTGCGCCAGATCCTGGTCTACCTGAACGCCCAGATGCTCAACGGGCCGGAGGTGCTGGCCGGCGGTGCCGCCGCCAAGTTCGACGAGGCGGGGCGTCTGGTGGATGACACGACCCGCAGCTTCGTCCAGAATCACCTGTCCAGGCTGATGCATCTGGTGCTGCGGCTGAAGGGCTGATGGCGGGCGCGGGGGGAGCTTGGCCCCGCGCGATGAAGGAAAAGGCCACGTCGATGTTGTCGTTCGTCTACACCGGGCTGCCGGCCCGGGTCGTCTTCGGTTCCGGGACGCTGGCGCAGTTGGGGGCCGAGCTTGAGCGGCTCGGCTGCAAGCGGGCGCTCCTGCTGGCCAGCCGCCGCCACCGCGCCGCGGGCGAGGCGGCGGCATCCGGGTTGGTCGCGGCCGTGTTCGAGGACGCGGCCATGCACACCCCCGTCGATGTGACGGAGCGGGCGCTGGCGGTGCTGCGGGACCGGCAGGCCGACGGTATCGTGGCCATCGGCGGCGGCTCCGCCGTCGGGCTTGCCAAGGCCATCGCGCTGCGGACCGACCTGCCGCAGATCGTGGTCCCGACCACCTACGCCGGGTCGGAGATGACGCCGATCCTGGGGCAGACGGAGCAGGGGATCAAGTCGACGCTGCGCAGCCCCAAGGTCCTGCCGGAGGTGGTGATCTACGACGTGGACCTGACGCTGGGGCTGCCGCCGGCCCTGTCCGTCACCTCCGGCCTGAACGCCATGGCGCATGCGGTGGAGGCGCTGTACGCCGAAGCCCGCAACCCCGTAACCTCCCTGATGGCGGAGGAGGGCATCCGCGCGCTTGGCCGGGCGCTGCCGCGCATCGTCGCGCGGCCGGCGGACGCGGAGGCGCGGTCCGATGCGCTGTACGGCGCGTGGCTGTGCGCCGTCTGTCTCGGCACCGTCGGCATGGCCCTGCACCACAAGCTGTGCCACGTGCTGGGCGGTACTTTCGGCCTGCCGCACGCGGAGACGCACTCCGTGATCCTGCCCCACGCGATGGCCTACAACGAGCCGGCGGCGCCGGAGGCGGCGGCCCGCATCGCCGGAGCGCTCGGCACCGAAGGAGCGGCGCGCGGGCTGCACGACCTTGCGGTCCGGCTGGGGGCGCCGCTCTCCCTGAAGGATCTCGGCATGCCAGAGGACGGCATCGACCGCGCCGTCGCCCTGGTGATGAAGGACAGCTACTGGAACCCGCGCCCCATGGACGGGCAGGCCATCCGCGACCTCATTGGCCGGGCCTGGGCCGGTCTTCCGCCGGCGTGACACGGCGGGTGCCGGCATCCCCGAAGCTGCGGTGCTGGCGGCCGAGAGC
>Ga0065721_10007054_pt1 | contig 15923 bp, 12 predicted proteins | sample Mesricmetagenome_FD_59108 | JGI IMG/M metagenome (GOLD analysis project Ga0065721, IMG submission 59108) | Mesophilic microbial community from rice straw/compost enrichment Sample: eDNA_1 v2 (version 2) | ecosystem: Engineered > Solid waste > Grass > Composting > Bioreactor | place: USA: Davis... | reverse complement strand
ACTATTGGCATCATACAATATGACGGGCTTGCCCACGCTGGGCGCTTCTGATAAACGGGCATTCCGATGTACAATTGTGTTGAAGACGATGGTTTCAAAATGTCTTCTTACTTCGCTAACCACCTGGTTGCAAAGACGCAGTCTTCCATCATACATCGTCATCAGGATTCCTTCAATCACCAAATTCGTGTTAAGCCGGCTCTGTACAATTTTGATGGTATTGAGCAGTTTACCAAGGCCTTCCAGGGCAAAGAATTCACATTGTACCGGAACAACCACCGAGTCAGCAGCGGTCAAAGCATTCACGGTAATCAAACCCAGTGACGGGGAGCAGTCGATGATGATGAAATCATAGTCATTGCGTACCGGGTCGAGCAGATTTTTTAGGACTGTCTCCCTGTTGGGATAGTTGATCATTTCTATCTCCGCTCCAACGAGGTCGATATGTGAGGGCAGGAGGTCGAGATTTGGGATATCGGTTTTAAGTATCACGTCCCGGGCGCTGGCCTGGTTGACCATGCAATCATATAGGCTCTGGGTAATATTGTGCAGATCAAAACCAACCCCCGTGGTGCTGTTTGCCTGCGGGTCTCCATCCACCAGCAAAGTCCTGAACTCAAGCACAGCAAAGCTGGCCGCCAGGTTGATGGCCGTGGTTGTCTTGCCCACGCCCCCTTTCTGATTAGCTACGCCTATGATTCTTGCCATCGGGATCTCCTGCTATTTATTTTGAAAAAATATTATATGTCGAAACGGTCAACGGTAAAATTGTACTCTATCAACAAATCGGCAAAATTAAGTTTTGCCCATTTTTACGGCGCATTCGGGCAAAAATAAGCCTTCGCCCAAACAATAGTATAAATCCCCGGTTATCTTTGTTCTTAAATTATATCCATGCGAAATTCCCCGATTTGGTGGGTAATGATCCTGGTGATGATATTGCTCGACTTTTATGTCTTCCAGGCAATTAAAGTGGTGGCACAACCGGCAGGACACCGTACCCGCACCATCGTTTATGTATCATACTGGGTGATCTCGGTGGGTGCATTAGTCATTTTATTTATACTTCCTTACCTGCATACGGCGCACCAGGCGAAAATCCTTCGGACTACTTTATTTGCAATTGTACTCGGGTTGTTCTTTGCCAAACTGGTCGCGGGTTTATTTTTCTTTATCGACGATATCCGGAGGGGTGTTCAATGGCTGGCAGCGCGATTATTTAGTGCATCTGAAAGGCTGGATCCGGCGGGGGAGCGCATCAGCCGCTCCGTGTTCCTGAGCTGGGTGGGTATGGCCGCAGGAGGGGGACTTTTCGCCACCCTGATCAATGGCTTTGGAAACAAATATCAATACCAGGTAAAAAGAATTCCCCTCAGCTTTAGCAACCTTCCCGAAGCATTTAGAGGTCTGAAGATTGTTCATATTTCTGATATCCACTCCGGCAGCCTCATGGATAAGAAAGCCGTTATGAGAGGAGTTGAGAAGATACTAAACGAAAAACCTGATCTGATCCTTTTTACCGGCGACCTGGTAAACAACACCGCGCATGAAATGGACGGTTTAATTGACGTGTTTAGTAAACTTAAGGCGCCGATGGGAGTCTATTCAACCCTGGGGAATCACGACTATGGCGACTATGTTGAATGGGAATCGGCCGCGGCGAGAAAGGAAAACCTGGAAAAACTTAAAGAAATCCAGGCACGCATGGGCTGGCGGCTATTGATGAATGAACATGTGGTCCTGGAACGGGGCAATGATAAAATAGCATTGCTGGGCGTAGAGAACTGGAGCGCAAAAGCCCGTTTTCCAAAATATGGTAACCTCGAGAAAGCTTATCACGGTTCAGAGCAATATCCTTTTAAAATTCTGATGAGTCACGACCCCTCACACTGGGATGCTGAAGTAAGACCCCGCTTTTCAGATGTGGATCTCATGCTTTCAGGTCATACCCATGGAATGCAATTTGGAGTAGAAATACCCGGTTTTAAATGGAGCCCGGTACAATATGTGTATCAACAATGGGCCGGATTGTATGAACAGGCAAACCAGAAACTCTATGTAAACCGCGGATATGGATTTATAGGTTACCCGGGCAGGGTTGGAATACTCCCGGAAATCACCGTTCTGGAACTGAGCTGATAGTTAAAACTGTATACGCACCCATTTTTCAGGAAAACAAACCCACATGATCAAAACGCTATGGACTGGTCTCCTTTGCCTTATGATTTCGGCTACAGGCTTTGCACAGGTGCGTGACACCCTGCCGGATCAGGATCTGTTTTCTGACACAGCCATCGATTACGATGAGCTCCTGAATGATCTCGACGCCTTTCTTGATTCCATTCTTAATCCACGCAGTTATTTTTTGGCAAACGTATCGGCAGGCAGCGGTTATTTCAATTATGCCAGGGGCAACAGTCTAAAGGTTGATACAAAGAAATCAATCGCGCTTTCACCCACAATTGGGTATTATCATAAATCAGGCCCCGGTCTTACTTTATCGGGAAATATGGCAGACGGTCAAAAAGGGTTGACCCTGTATCAATATGTCCTCACTCCCTCCTTTGATTTTAATCAGAATTTTAATTGGGTTGCAGGTGTGTCCTATTCACGTTATTTCAACCGCGATTCACTTCCGTTTTATATCTCGCCTTTGCAAAATGAAGTGAGTGCGTATTTTACCTGGAGAAAACCATGGTTGCAACCGGGTATCACAGCCAGCTATGGGTGGGGTAGCCGCGAAGAGTTTCAGAAAAGGGAAAGATTTATCCGCATACTCCGCTTGCGCAGATTGATTGTAACCTCCGACAGAAGTGAAGAGGTTTCTGATTTCTTTGTTGCTGCATCAGTGCGTCACAGTTTTTACTGGATGCGCCTGGGTGGTGAGAAAAATTATTTGAAGTTTACACCACAACTGGCCTTTTCTGCAGGCTCACAAAAATTCGGATTTAATCATACCACCAGCGCTTTTGTAAACAACAACCGGCGCGACTTCTCCATGGTATATAATAATGGTGATGTGAGTATGGATGAAAAAACAAAGTTTCAGCCGCTGTCGATGACCCTGTATCTGCGGCCCGAGTATAACATGGGCCGCTTCTTCGTACAACCACAATTTATTCTCGATTACTATATGCCGGCTGAAGACCTTTCTGCATTGTTTTCCCTCAATGCCGGCGTGATACTTTGATTTGCTTTCACTTTATTTTAACGCTTTCTGCAAGATTACCGTAGGGGTAACTCTGCGATAAGTTGTCTAGCATATACGGATAAGTCAATGCATTGAAGAAGTCAATGATCGTTACAATCTTTAAGAAGCTTTAACGACGAAAACTTAAACGCAATGCATTTGATATTGTCCCAGCTAAGGCTGCATTTTTTGATAATCTTCACAGGCGGTTTGCAATTTTTGATTTCAAAAATTGTTTGAGTACTGAAGTTGATCCGGATGCATGCCCAAACTTCCAATCATTAATCTAAAAATTAACACATGAAAGCAAAATTCTTTCTGCCGGCGCTTGCAGCCCTTTTCCTGTCCACCACAGCTATGTCGCAGTTTCACATCGGTATCAAAGGAGGATCCAATATAACCAAAGTGGATGGGTATTCTTTTAAAGATAAGTTCAGCTATGGTTATCATCTCGGGGGTTTTGCAGAGATCGGTTTAGGAGATAAAGTGTGGATACAACCGGAAGTAGTGTTCAACCAGTATGCTACTTCACTGGACAGTAATTACAATCATGTTTATGAAAACATTTTTAATTCCGATCAAAGCAAAGTGAGGCTGAATTACCTGTCGGTGCCAATCCTGCTCAACTATAAACTGATTGGCAATTTTATGTCCATCCAGGCGGGTCCGCAATTCAGCATCCTGATGAAACAGGATAAAAACCTGCTGCAAAATGGTGCTGATGCTTTCAAAAAAGGAGAGTTTGCCATGCTGGGCGGGGTGCAGTTTAACCTGAGTGCCATCCGCATCATGGGGCGCTACATGATTGGGCTCAATAATATCAGCGATATAGGCAACAAGGATGAATGGAAAAGCCAGGGATTCCAGGTTTCTGTTGGTCTGGCATTATAGAGTTTCAGCTATTTTATAGATATTGCCCTCCCGATTCCGGGAGGGCTTTTTTATACAGGTTGTCAGTCGGCACCCCGCGGCATACTTCTTGACAAACAGGTATATCCCGTGTTGGTACTCAAATTAATAACGAAGGAGTGACATATTGACTCAGGAGATTGACTATGATGTTTGACAAATTCTTTTTTAGACCCGAAGATGAAATGGATTTCATGCCTATCATTCCCCTGAACGAGAATGATCAGGATGATTTGAACGGCATTGATGTACCGGCAGAAATCGCTCTTTTACCGCTTCGGAATACAGTTTTATTTCCCGGGGTCGTTCTGCCGATCACCGTAGGCCGGGATAAAAGTATAAAAGCTGTCAATGATGCCTACAAATCTGACAAATTGATAGGTGTCGTTGCACAGAAGGACAGCAATGTGGAAGATCCCGGTAAGGATGACCTGGAAGAAGTGGGTACAATCGCCAGGATCGTTAAACAAATAAGGATGCCGGACGGGGGTACCACCATTATTATCCAGGGTAAGAGCCGCTTTGCAATAGAGTCTGTCATAAACGAGGATCCTTATTTCAAAGCAAAAATCCGAAAACTCGAAGAAGAAGAGATTCCCCGCGATGCCGATTTTGAAGCATACGTGTCCAATATTAAAGACCTGGCTACCGAAATCATCCAGCTTTCGCCGAATCTGCCAACGGAGGCTTCGATCATCCTGCGAAATATCGAGAACCCTTCGTTCCTGATACATTTTGTTTCCAGCAACCTCAGTACTGATATCAAAGAAAAGCAGCGACTGCTTGTTTTGAATAATATCAGGGCAAGAGCAGATCTTCTCATGCAATTGTTGCAAAAAGAACTTCAGTTTGCTGAGTTGAAAAATAAAGTGACGACCAAGACAAGGGCAGAGCTCGATAAGCAGCAACGTGAATACTTCCTGCAACAGCAGCTGAAAAGTATCAAGGATGAACTGGGCGGTGACACCAATACCCAGGAATTAAAAGAAATGCAAAAACGTGCCGAGGCCATGAAGTGGCCGGCAGCTGCCCGCGATACTTTCCGGAAGGGAATCGAAAAGCTGGAAAGAATGCATCCCAGCACACCCGATTATTCGGTTGTATATAATCACCTCGACCTGATGCTGGATCTTCCCTGGGAGACATATACGGAAGATCATTATGATCTCAACCGTGCAAGAAAAACACTGGATGATGATCACTATGGCATGCAGAAAATCAAAGAGAGGATTTTGGAATATCTGGCCGTACTGAAACTGAAAGGAGACATGAAAAGCCCGATCCTTTGCTTTGTCGGTCCCCCCGGTATTGGTAAGACATCCCTTGGTAAAAGTATTGCCAGTGCGATTGGAAGGAAATATGTGAGGCTGAGCCTGGGTGGTTTGCATGACGAAAGCGAAATAAGAGGGCACCGCAAGACTTATATTGGCGCCATGCCAGGCCGAATTTTGCAATCACTGAGAAAAGTGAAATCTTCAAACCCGGTCATCATCCTGGATGAGATTGATAAAGTGGGCAACGATCACCGCGGTGATCCAAGCAGTGCATTGCTTGAAGTGCTGGATCCGGAACAGAACAATACATTCTACGATAATTACCTGGAACTCGAATACGATCTCAGTAAAGTATTATTTATCGCAACAGCGAATAATATCCAGAACATTCAGCCAGCCTTAAGAGACCGTCTCGAGATCATCGACCTGAGTGGCTATGCAATAGAAGAAAAACTCGAGATCGCTAAACGACATCTTATTCCCAAGCAAAGAGAACAACACGGGTTGAAGAGCTCCAACTTCAAAATTGCTGACAAGGTTTTGATCAAACTGATACACGATTACACCCGGGAAAGCGGTGTGCGGGAACTGGATCGGCAATTGGCTGCCGTAATGCGTCACCAGGCAAAGGATTTGGCCATGAAGGGTAAGCTTAAGACCAATCTTACCGCAGATGATATTGAGAAGATCCTCGGCAAGCCCAAATACAGCAACGAGATCTATAAAACGGCAAACATGCCGGGTGTGGCAGTCGGCCTGGCCTGGACTTATGTGGGTGGCGAAATCTTATTTATTGAGACCAGCATCAGCGAAGGCAAAGGCGAATTGAAGCTTACGGGTAATCTCGGAAACGTGATGAAGGAAAGCGCTACCACCGCTTTGACTTATTTGCAGTCAAATGCAAAGAAATTTGACATCGACAATAAAGTATTTGAAAAGAAAAATATCCACGTGCATGTACCGGAAGGTGCGGTGCCAAAGGATGGCCCGAGTGCCGGCATCACCATCATGACATCCATTGCTTCAGCCCTGATGGGAAGAAAGGTAAAACCATTCCTGGCAATGACAGGCGAGATCACGCTGCGTGGACAGGTATTACCGGTAGGTGGTATCAAGGAAAAAGTGTTGGCGGCAAAAAGAGCGGGATTGAAAGAGATCATGCTTTGCTGGCAGAATGAAAAAGATGTACAGGAAATTGAAGCCAGCTTTATCAAAGGCATCACTTTTCATTATGTAAAGACCATGAACCAGGTGCTTGAACTCGCACTGGTCTAATAGCAGGCCTCTCCCTAACTTCGTGGGGCTTTGCGTAATTGTTTAATCATATTTATTTTTTTGATGAATACGGATCTGTCGGCCCAAACACTGGGCGGACAATCCGTATTTAATTTTTTGAAATTACCGGCTACGCCTCAGCAAACAGCCCTGGGAGGATTGAACCTGACCAAATCATCTGATGATGCGGGAATGGCATTTCATAACCCGGCACTCCTCACACCTGCGATGCATACACAGTTAAGTACGGCATTCAATGCTATGTATGGCAAGATTAAAAATTACACGCTTCTTTTCGCTTATCATCATCGGGACCTTAATACAAGTTTCCTCTGGGGGCTGAATTATTTTGACTATGGTTCCATTGTTCAGACTGATGCCGGTGGAAATATCATGGGAAATTTCAAACCAAATGACTGGGTGATGCACCTGTCTGCATCGCGGACCTACCTGCAGAAATGGAAATATGGCGGGACGATAAAATTTATCAGCTCCAACTATGGCCAATACCGGTCCAATGGCATTGCCGTGGATTTTGGCGTTATGTACAGCGATACGGCAGCTGCCATTTCAGTAGCTGTTTTGGGAAAAAACATGGGCACACAATTAAGGAAATATGATGGTACTGACCCGGACGATCTGCCCTTTGATCTGCAACTTGGGATTACAAAAAGACTGGCCAGCGCACCTTTTTCTTTTTCACTTACTACCCATCATCTTCACCGGTTCGATATCCTGTACCAGGATGAAAATTTTAATAATGAAAATGGTTTCGAAAATGTGCGTTCCGGTAAGTTTACTCTCGACAAGTTATTCCGGCATTTTGTTTTTGCCACAACCATTTACCTGGGTGATAAGGTGGAAGTTGATGTGGGTTATAATTATTTGCGGAGAAAGGAGCTAAATATTGGGCAGGGCGGTAACGGCCTGACTGGATTCTCAATGGGCGCTGGTCTCATACTACCCAGGCTGCAGGTTCGCTACGCAAGATCCGCTTACCAAAACAATACCGCTTACAACCAGTTTGGGATTAATATGACCCTGAATAAATATTTTGGTCTTAAAAAATTTGGAGAACGAATCGGCTGGTAAACACAACCGGTCAATAATGCCATGAAAGTTCTGTTTCGATCAATAGAAAAATTCCTCTCCGAAGCCATCGCCTCACGCATCGTGGTGTTCTGCTGTGTCGCTGGAAAAATTCCGGTGATATTTTTTTATAACTATACCGGAAGAGATAAAATATACAGCCTGTCGGCCAGCTATAATTTACTGCATGGTAAAGGTTGGACCAACAGTTCCTACTCCCTGTCAAACCTGGATACAGAGATACTCCAGCCGTTTTGTCACTGGCCTCCGGGGTATGGACTATTATTGACACCTTTCCAGGCAATATTCAGGGAGAATATTTACTTGTCAACGGCATTGCTTGAATCAATCTTTTTTATCCTGTTTGTTTTCTTATGCAGGGGTATTCTTGCCACGCAAAAATTATCACGTGGGTGGATTAATATCTCGACAATCTTTCTTAGTTTTTTCTCGCATGATTTTATTGAAAATTCCTTAGGCACGGATCTGCCTGCACTGGTCTTCCTGCTTGCTGCATTTTATTTCAGTATAAGACTTTGGCAAAATGCTTCGCATATGCCGGTGAAACGGACTGGCTTTATAATCGGGATAAGCCTGTTTTTTACAGGCTTTATTCGTTATATGTATGTTCCTGTTGGGATCTTTATTGCATTGCTGATGCTGATGTTGTGTCAATGGAAAAAAAATCAGGCAGCAAGACCTGGTTTTGTGATAGCTGCATTCACAACAATCGCAGGACTTGCCGCGGCAATGATATTCCAGGATAATGCCTGTGGCAGCCCCTTTTACACCGGCATACATGAGAAGGGAATCTTTTGGAATCATTTGTCTTACTGGCATCCGGCAACTGTGGCTGCAGTGGCTGATCTGAACTTCATGCCTGTGCAACTTTCAGGGTTTGCGGGAATTTCGTTCACCGGTTGGTTGTACATCTTCAATGTGATTAACCTCTTTGTTTACGCATGGATCGTGTTTATCGCGATTAAATTTTTCTCTAAATATCTACCAAAGCGTGATTCGGAACTGCCCTGGTTTGAAGCGCTGGGCCTGCTTATAACCGGTAGTATCATTGGGGAACTGGCTATATTAAGTCTTACCAATGGTTTAAAGTATACTATATCAGGTGAATCCTGGACTTTCATTGTGGAAGGGCGCTATCACGCATTCCCGGTTGTTTTCTTCCAGTTGTTTTTATTAAAAAAAGTTTCCGCGGTTACAACTTCGGCCTGGATCAATATAAAAAAAATATACAGGTTTGCCCTGATCATTTGTATGACGGTATGGATTGTTAACAGCCTGCACCAAATCTATTACACCGTAAAAGTCACCGGTAATTTCAGGGAAATGAAAGCGGGAGTCAGCCGGGAAAAGGACTATGTTTATTTTGAAAAATTATTGAAGGAAACAAGAGATAACAATCCCGGAACCCGGATCCTGGTAGCATCAGACGATCAGTACTATACTTTTTTAGCGACCATGCTTAATGCCAAAGGGATCCATAGCGTTGAATCGCTGAACCAGCCATTACCGGAAGTCAGCGAAACGACATTATTGATTACAGCCATTCATAATAACAATCTTGGTAAGTTGAAGACATATTTTGATAATAACAAAGCGGAATTAATTCATGAAGTGGCAGGGACCCGTTTTTATTTTCAAAGCATTCAACCAAAACCCGCCAATTGATCATGCCCGGTCACAATCATAAAAATATTTATGTTGTCATTCCTGCTTTTAATGAAAAGGAAGTGATCGGTTGCGTGGCGAAGCAGGTTGCCGAACTGGGCTATTCCATTATTGTTGTTGATGATGGATCAGAGCAGGATGTTGGGGAGGTTTTGAAAGATATTCCTGCGCTTACACTTGTGCGGCACCAGGTAAATCTTGGGCAGGGAGCCGCTTTACAAACAGGTATCGATCTTGCCCTGGAGAATGATGCTGACTACATCGTAACATTTGATGCGGATGGCCAGCATATGGCAACTCATATCCCGCGTATGCTTGAACCTCTCATAAACGATCAGGCTGATATTGCCCTTGCATCCCGTTTCCTGATCAAAGGCTCTCACAACGCACCGAAAAAGAGACAGTGGCTGCTGCAGGCAGGCCGCCTTGTGAATTATATATTCACCGGATTATACCTCTCTGATGCACATAATGGGTTTCGCGCACTGAATCGTAAAGCCGCAAGCAGCATTCGACTGACGGAAAACCGGATGGCTCATGCCACGGAGATCATTGCCCAGGTAAAGCAAAACAAACTGCGTTACCTGGAAATAGCCTCGCATGTGAGTTATACCAGTTATTCCAGGAAAAAAGGACAGTCTGGTTTACAGGGCGTGAAGATTTTTTTTGATTTAGTTTTACAAAAACTGTTTAAATGAACGGTATCCAGGTTTTACTTGTCACCGGGTTGTTGCTGGTCGCGATATATTTTTTTGTACGACTGCAGAATTCGGTCATGGATATTCTTCTCCTGCTGCTCATGGTGGCAACGGGTATTGTATTTGTGCTGTTTCCTTCCATCACCCAAACGATTGCCCACAAGCTGGGAGTTGGGCGTGGAGCCGACCTGATCTTTTACCTGAGCATAATTATCTTCTGGTTCGTGATACTTAAATTATATACACGACTTCGCCGGGTGGAAAAAATTCTCACCGATATTGTCCGGAAAGAAGCACTGGATGAAGTCCGCAAACGCTAACCTTTCTTACATATAACTCAGATTGGTCTTCGGAGTTAACACAAGGAGACTTTCATACATGAGGCGAATTGTGTTTTCAATATCGTCGCGATGAAGCATCTCTACGGTTGTATGCATGTAGCGAAGCGGAATTGATATCAGNACGGACGGACAGCCGTCATTTGAATAGGCAAAAGAGTCAGTGTCNGTACCGGTACTGCGACTTAAAGCACGCCATTGCACATCNATCTTATTATCATTGGCTACTTTTTCAACCAGTCCCAGCAATTTATTATGTACAGCAGGCGCGTAAGACAACACAGGGCCCTTTCCGCAGGTCACATCACCTTCGATATTCTTGTTAATCATCGGTGTGGTTGTATCATGCGTCACATCGGTCACAATGGCGATATTGGGTTTTATCCTGCGTGCAATCATTTCTGCACCACGCAATCCGATTTCTTCCTGCACGGCGTTTACAATATATAATCCAAAAGGGAGTTTCTTTTTGTTGTCCCGAATAAGCCTGGCTACTTCAGCTATCATGAATCCGCCAATGCGGTTGTCAAATGCCCGACCTACATAATTCCCATTAGCCAGTTCATCAAAACCATCCTGGTAAGTAACCACTGCGCCGATATGAATACCGAGAGCTTCCACTTCTTTGCGATTACGGGCACCACAATCAAGCCAGAGATTTTCTGTTTTAGGCTGATTTTCTTTTTCAGAACTTCCGGAGCGTGTATGAATCGCCGGCCATCCGAATACAGCTTTTACAGGTCCTTTTTTCCCATGAATAATAACACGGGAAGCCGGTGCAGTCTGGTGATCCACGCCGCCATTTCTTTTCAGGTAAATCAAACCTTCTGCCGTGACATAGTTAACAAACCAGCTGATCTCATCAGCATGCGCTTCTATTACTACTTTGAACGGATGATCAGGATTGATAACACCGACAGTTGTTCCATAAGGATCAACAAAGCTTGTATCCACATAGGGCTTCAGGTAGTCAAGCCATAATTTTTGTCCCCATGTTTCGAATCCAACCGGTGAAGCGTTATTAATATAATAGCGAAGGAATTCAAGGGATTTATCAGACAGGATAGATTTATTCGATTTGCTGCTCTTTGCCGATTTTGCCATAGAAAATTAATTTATAAGCTGGCAAATTAAACAAATATCGGATAGGATTATTACCTGATCAGTGTCACTGTACCACGTCTGAAGTATGGATGCCCGTTAAAATCGACAGCTTTAACCATCCACACATAAACATTATTTGATTGAACTTGGCCGTTTACCCGGCCATCCCACCCTTTGCCTTCCTGTGATGTACCAAAAACCAGCTGGCCCCATCGATTATATACCTTGAAATACTCAAATTTTTTCATACCAACAACAACGGGCCGCAATACATCGTTCAGTCCATCCTGGTTTGGTGTGAAAGCTGTCGGTACAAAAACATTTGGGCCGGTAGCGTATACTTTAATATTCAAATAAGCCATTTCAAAACAGCCCAAGTCATTCATGACTTTTATGCTATATCGAATATTGTCCGCGGCCTCGTTGAATTGGGCTACCGGGTTTAGAATATCAGTTGCAGATAAAGCAAAGGACGGAGACCATTCGTATTGGGTTCCACCAGAAGCACTCAACTGAAAAGGTTGTCCGACTACAGCAACAGTATCATTACCTGCATATGCAATGATTCGCGGTCTAACCGTTACTACCAAAGTGTCGTAACCTGGTTTGGGGCAACCATCATTGAACTTTGCACTAAAGATGTATGAGGTTTCGTCGTCCGGCCTCACCACCGGATTCAACAGGTGTACGTCACTGAGACCTTTAGCCGGTAACCACGACCACTCATCACCATTTGTGCTGGCATGAAGAAATGCGGGTGTATTAAAGCAAATGATTGTGTCACCGCCTGCCTGTACAATTGGATAAGGTTTGGTGCTGACCAGAAAACTTCTGCTGGTTGAGCATCCGCCAATCCGGGCCGTCACGCTATAGCGTGTGGTTGTGTCAGGAAAAGCTTTGGGGTTTTTAATGCCTGCATTGTTCAGACTTTCCGCTGGCGTCCACGTATACTGCAACCCATCCGATTCAATGTGCAACTGTATCTCATCTTTGTTGCAAATCGTAGTGTCTCCCATAGTTTGCAGGTTCACATGATCGGTAACACGTACGAGTACAGAGTCGCGATTCAGGCATCCGTCCAGGTTCACATCCACAAAATATTTTGTTGTGGTTGATGGTGAAACAAGCGGGCCGTTTGCATTTAAATGGATGACGCCTGTTGATGGCGACCAATGCTGACTTCCGGATGATTCAGCCTGAAGCTGCAACTGGTCATTTAAGCAAATCAGCGAATCACGAAAAGACAGTTTAATCGGAGGTTTAGATATTACCTGGATATTTTGAACCAGGGTATCACGGCAACCTTCGGTTGTAGTGACAATCAGCCTGACATCTTTTGGCCCTTCTTTTGGATAAGTGTACGTTGGATGTCTGAGCGTGGATGTGTCGGTTAATGATTGCGTTTCTCCAAAATCCCAGGTCCATGAATTGACACTCCCGGTTACAACAGTTGTTTCATCACGAAAAATTGTTGGATTGGTATTACATATTCCGCTGGCACTAAAAGCCGGATTCAGGCCTGGATACACAAGTACTTTTGCATACCCGGTATCAGTACACGCACCATTTTTGTTTACGATCAGTTGAACCGAATAAGTTCCGTTTTGAGGAAATGTATAATTAAGTGTATTGGACTCAGTATTGTGAATGGCATTACCTGCTTCGTTAAATAAGGTCCAATCGTAAGAAACAATCAGGGAGCTGTTAGAAATGTTTTTGATGCTTGCGACCCGTGTGTCTCCACATAACATATATTCTTCCTCCAGTTGTGCGGCAGCCACACTGCAATCTGCCACGTGTATCTGCAGGTCCTTTCTTTGTGTACTAATGACCTGACCTCCGCGAATCTCCTCCACACATACGGTTACTACATAGATGCCACCGGGCGGAGCCACGCCGGTGATCAAGCCTGTCTGCGGATCGATAACTACCCTGGAACCCATAGGTGATCCCGAGCTGTATCCAGGAGCATTGTATGGCACCGGCTCGTAGGGTGGGGGACCAACCGGAACAGCATTGGGACCGGGACTGGTACTGTTAAACGCACTGCAAAATGAATAACGAAGTGCATCACCATCAGGATCAGTAGCAGCGAAGCTATAAGAGAAAAAATTGCCGGCGCAAACAATCACGAGGTCCGAGCCGGTAAAACTCGCGCTGTTATTTCCCGGTGCAATGGTTCCGGGAATTTCACAACTGTAAGTAGCCCCGGTTTGACTGAATGAGGTAAGATTGTTAATCCCATTGATCCGATAGTTGACCTGGCTGGCCAGTGTATAACCCGAAGCCGTTGATGGCAGCGCAACCCTGAAATAGTAATACGCCACTTCATAACACACGCGCGGCGGATCTGAAATACATGGATCGGAATCAAGAATCTGGATAGTTCGCTGATAAAACAGGTTCACATTAATATCCTGTATCCTGCTTAAACTTCCCCTGTCAAAAACCGAAATCACGGCCGGATCAGGAAACTGCCTGCCGGAATTACATCTCATGAAAAGCTTCAGGGTGACATCATAGGTGTACAATCCATTGGTAAAACCTGCGAAGGTGTAATACATTTCGCCTCCTGTGATATGATCGGCGATCGCCTGACGGGGAATGAAGTACAGCAACAATATCAGGCAATATCTTCTCATGCAGCCCGTTAGTCCGGAGTTTCCTGTGAATTTATGATAAACTACTTTAATATCACGGAAAGTTCTAATCGGGGTTTGCTGATGCCCGGTTGCCGGCTAATGGCTTATAAAATGAGACCTTTTGCAGGCGATATTGCCATCGATGCAACCCATATTCAGCTTTAAAAATCTTATTTTAGCAAGAACAGACTATGAAGTATACATTTTTAGCGGCACTGTTGATCATGGCAACAACCCTTTCTGCGCAGGACTCATCGGCAATTACATGTAAGCTGATCAGGGAAACCGATCCTTATACACGTGAGACACGTCTGTCATCCGGCTTTATGCGATTGCAGGGAGGGTCGCTGGCCATTGAAGCAGACAGCAAGGAAATAGACTTCTTCTTTGCCATTCCCGGCAAATGTTTTTCAGACGGATCTACGGTTTTCGTGTACTTCGAAGGCAGTAAGGTTAAAACAACCTACCGGAATACGGGAAGCATGAACTGCGAGGGCAATTTTCATTTCATCTATCGCAACAACACTAATCCGAATACAGTACTCAAAAAAATGTCCGCACAAAAGGTGGCCAACTTCGTATTTACAGATAACGACGGCAAGACCACCATTGTGAGCCTGCTTCCTGATCAGCAAAAGACACTTATGGATGCTGTGACCTGTATGTTGCAGGAAGCACCAACTCTGATAAAATAATCTTATTCGAAAATTTTGTTGAGAACGGCAGCAAGCCTGACGCCGCCTTTCAAAAACTGTTCTTCCATCAAATTCTTGAACTGGTAGTTATACCGGTAGCTGAGCTTCGATTCTGCAGGTGTTGCAGCATAAATGCTGTCTGAAATAACGTGGGATTCATAAAACCAATCTTCCAGGGATGAGGTTTGCCATGCTTTCACCTGCTCCCTGCCTGCTTTATTCAGCAACTTTGCGTATTCAGTATAGCTGTATTGCTGGAAGTCTGGCAGGGTGCTGTCCCAAAGTGTGTGAAGATTCGTTTTCCTTTCAAACCAGTAAACCACGATGCGATTCCCTCCGGCATCTTCGTCACGGCCGACATGCAGGGGTTGATGCAGGTCGCCAAGTAAGTGAACCAGGAAATATAAAGCGGTCCTTCGTCTTTCTATGGGAAGCGAACGGTCTTTCAATTCGCGTGACATCTCCTGTATTTGCGTATAGAGATTCTTCCCGGATTTATTTTTCAGCTCTTCTATAAATTTTTCTCTTTCCATATTCCCGGGCAGGTCAACATAATGCCAGGGTGATGCGTGATCCCAGGTGGAATCGGACTTGATAAAATCCGGCCAGTTGGCCCACCAGGCGAGCGTTTCAGTTCCTATCAGTTTCTTCAGTTCCTTTTTGGCTTTTTTGGAAAGATGAGCCTGCGCTATCTCACCTACCACCCGGTGTCCGAGTAATCCCCAGCAAAAAGCCTGCTGGCTGAAAAACAGGGTGATGCACATTAAGAATACATGGGAAAAGCCCGGGCGTTTATTTTTTTTCATAACATTATTTCAGGAGCGGGTAAAGATAAACAAGTTAGATATTCGAAAAATTGAGAACCTAATGATAAAACCGGCACGGTATTTTTACGGTTTTCAGCAGAAAAAATTTCGATTCATAAATGAATTTTCCACAAGTATAATTCGGTATTCCGAATAGAGGTAATAGATACTTTTTTATAAATCACGCCACTATAGTGATTTTCAGGAAAACACCTAG
>Ga0065721_10051176_pt1 | contig 15925 bp, 10 predicted proteins | sample Mesricmetagenome_FD_59108 | JGI IMG/M metagenome (GOLD analysis project Ga0065721, IMG submission 59108) | Mesophilic microbial community from rice straw/compost enrichment Sample: eDNA_1 v2 (version 2) | ecosystem: Engineered > Solid waste > Grass > Composting > Bioreactor | place: USA: Davis... | reverse complement strand
CTCGCCTCCGCTCCGCCTCACCCCAAAGGGGTGGAGGCAGATGGAGGAAAGACAATTTACAGAAAGATTTTTACACCCCCAAGAGCGCAAAGAACGCAAAGATGATTGGAATCATTCGTTCAGAACGTTTCATGCCTCCCCGGCCCTCAAAGCATCGTCGCTCCCCTGCCTTCCCCCTCGCCTTTTCAGTCACGATTCGTGCGGCGATCGGCTCGGGCGCGGGCTTCTCGCAGCGCTTTCAACGTGCTTTCAGAGGATTCTCCGCTTCCAGTCTGTTTGGGATCGGCCTCCGCAACTTGGGTTTCCGCTCTCACGGGTTCGGTCGGGACCGGCTTCTTCGTGCGAACTCCTAAGCGGGATGGCTTTGGCTGCGCTTTTGCCGGGGCACTGACATTGGCATCAGCGACCGGAACAGCTTTGCGGTTCAAGACGCGTCCGATCCAGCCCGTTCTGCGTTCGGAGACTTCGATCAGGAACAACAGCGCCGCGATCACCAGCAGCCACGGACTCATGTCGATCAATCGCGGTTTGGATTTCAGATCGGACCAGATCTGCGCGAGATCCAATCGTTCCTTTCCGCCGCTCGTCGCTGAAATCTGAGCCAACGCCGCAATACCGCGGCCGGGTTGATCCGGCTTGAACTCAGGCGAATATGGCAAGCAAACCGGCGCCAGTGTCACAGGTTGCAACCCCTCGATTTCAACCGTGTTCAACACCGTTTCGCGTCCCGCAATCGGAATCGCCGCTTCCAACAGGTCCGCGTTTTTCCATTGCAATGGAATCGTTTCGCGCGTCGGCGTCGCGCCTGGAATGCCGTGAAGGACCTTCACGCGCGGCATGCGCGAGAACGGATCGCTTCTCCGCTCGGGATCGAGGTGAAGCTGAACAAAACAGACGCCATCGCGAACCTCCTGCACCAGCAGTTGATCCTGTGGCAGGGCCTGACGTTTGCCTGCGGTCCATCGCGCGAGGGTGGAATAAAACTCCCCGACCTGCGCCCATTGCCCGAAGTCACCGCTGAATTTCCCGTCCGCTTCGCCCAGAAACGCCAGCACGCGTCCACTGCCCGCATTCCACGACGCCACAACGGGCGCCTTGTATTCATCTTCTGTCACCGCCGCGAGATTCGCCTCGGGCCGGATGTAACAAAGGTTGTATCCACCGAGTGGCAACGGCTTTTCCGGCAATGTGGTTCCCAGCGTGGAGAATCCGGCTGTCAGTTGAAGCGGTGTTGGCTGATCGATGAACGTGCTGCGCGCCACTGTGAATGTGTCTTGCGCAAAAAGACGCGGGATTTCGTCCGGCGCGGCAGTGAAATAACAATTGCCGCCGCCGCGCGCCGCGATGTCTTTCAGCAGATGCGCATCCACGTCGTGCTCGGTTCCCAGGCCGATCACGCTCACGGTGATTCCCGCCTCGCGACATTTCTCCAGAAGCTCGATGTAGCGTCCCGGCTCCTCGGAGTCTGCGGCATCGGCGAAGAGAATGATGTGCTTCGTTTCCGCGCGCGCATTCATCACCATGCGCGATGCTGCCACAAGCGCTTCGTAAACGAAGATGCCGCCGCCCATGGAATCGATGGAAAGAATCTTGTTTCGCGCGCCGACATTCACCTCAACGGTGTTCAGATCGACGATGACATGCGGCGAACTGTCCACGGCGATGACGCCCATTTCGTCCAGTGGCGAGAGCAGGTCGAGCACCTGGACTGTTCCGAGATTGGCGAGATCCATTTTGCTGCGGCCCATTCCAGCCGGTGCAGCCATGCTGCCGGAGCGATCCAGCGCGACCACGATTGCGAGCGAGAGCTTCCGATGTTCGCGGCGCATTTCCATTGAGACGGGCAGGATGCGGTCGAGCGGTGATTTGAAGTAACCGCCCGGACCGTAAGATTTCTGTCCGCCGGTCATCATGAGTCCGCTTCCCGTTTCTTCCACCCACGCCGCGATCGTCTCCATTCCGCTGACGCCGATTTGATTTGCGGAAACGTTTTCGATGAGCACCGACGAATAACGCGCCAGCGATTCGATCGACCACTGGCTTTCCAACGGCTTCTGTGCGGCGACATCGATTCCGCTGCGCCGCAAAAGCTGGTAAAGGCCGGAATCCGATCCTGCAGCCGAAACGAGCAACATCGGTCTGGTGCCCTCGACCGAAAGAATCGCACGGGCCTGATTGTTCTCCGGCATGGGATCGTCATCCGCTCCACGAATAGAGAACGTGTATTCCGCCACGCCCGCCTCCCCTGCCCTGTCGCGGAACAGGACTCGATTCAACCCCGCGGACACTGGGCGCGATCCTGACGCAATGATCGTGTTTCCACGCCGCAGTTCGTATTGAATCTCCTGATCGCCCGGCGAACGAATCCAGCCGCTGATCACATAACCCTGCCCCGGCTGAACCGACTCCGGCACCAGAAACGAATCAATCGCCACATCACTCACCTGCGGACGTGTGAGCAATCGAAAATCAATTGGAACGACGCGACCTGCCGCACGACTCGCTGCTGAAACCGGATCGCGCCCGGTCCATTTGCCGTCCGAGAGAACGAGGATTCGTCCACTGGCTTCGGGAGGAATCAATGACAAAGCTGTGTCGATGCCATTGTTCAGATCGGAATGTTCCGTTCCCACCTGTGCTGTGAACCCGCCGAACTTTCCGTGCTGCGGCTGTTGTTCCACGACTGCCTGTCGGCCGAACGAAACCACGCCCAGCAAATCGTGCGACCGCATCGATTTCTGGAGCAGTTCAATGGTTTCCTTCTGTGCCGCGGCGGCTTCTCTCGGCAGGGATTCACTTCGATCGGCCACCACCACAACGACTCCTGAATGGTCCGGAAGTTTTATGGCGAACCGGGCAAGTGCGAGAACGACCAGAATGAAAATAGCTGCGCGCAAGATTCGCAAACCGCGATTCGGCAACGGCCAGACAAACCAAGCGACACCGAGCGGAATCAGCAACAGCAGCCAGACCGGTTGGAAGAACGTCAGCATCAGTTCCCTCCTTTCCCGTTCGCGAGCAGACACAGATGCAGCGAGAGCAGACCTGCGGCGCCGAGCGCGAAAATCCAGGCGATCGACGACTGCTCATAACGCGATGTCATGTCACTCTTCCACTCGCCCCACTGTCCCGGTTCGCAACTCCGCAGATTCGATTCCTCGGCAGCATGCGCGTTCACCGAAAACTGATTCGTCCGTCCCTGCCAGCTGATCGCGTAAAGTCCGGGCATTGGCGTTTCGAGCGCGATCTGTCTGGATGTTTCGGAATAGGTCCGGCTCGATCCATCGGGCTGAACCACAACCACACTGCCGCCAGTGGTTTTCAAGATGACGTCCGATCCCAGTCGAACGTTCGGCTCGGACAATCCGGGCGTTTCGCTGATGCGCCATTGCAGGAGGTTCCAAAGCAGAGCCGGCCAGTCGGGCGCACGTTGCAGCGATGACAGCTCCGGAGTGAAGTTCAGCGTGACAAAGCGTCGTCCGGACAAATCCTCGCGCACGGAAAGCAGCGGAACATTTCCAGCGAGAATGACGGGAATTTCACCAGGTGAATTCGTCACGGCGCCGCCCGCCCAGATCACGCCCTGCAAACCGATCCCTTCAGCCAGCGGATGCGACGAATCGATCACAAACGGTCCCGTGTACGCCTTTGGCTCGGCCGCCATGTGCCAGTTCAGAATCCATGCATTGCTGCCGGTGGATGCGTTGGAATGATGAATCACCAGTTCCGGATTGCTGCTGATGGACGATCTAAGGCCCGTGGCGTCCAGCGCGCGTTCCAACAACTCCGCCGCTTCCGAATTCGTGACCACCACCTGAACACGCACCTTTTTCCGGATCGGCGGCAGCAACTGAATCTGATTGTCGGCAACGAGCGCGTCCTCCGCGAGAGCCGCCTCCAGCAGGTTTTCCGATCGCGGCAAATTGAACACAAACCGCTGCCGTTCCATCGAAGCAAGTGTCAGAGTGGTTTGCTGAACCTGATTCGATCCGGTCCGAACCGCCAGCCGTCCGGAATGCGTGCGCGTCGAAAAGTTCGCCACCTCCAAAAGACAACGATCCTCCTCGCCGAAAGCCGTTCGTGACGCGTTGACGATCGCCACGTTATCGACGGGCCGCCCAAAGCTCCGCCAATGCAATCGTTCGTTGGCCACCTTCTTTTCCTCTGGCGGATGATCCGTCAGCACGAGAATGTTCGCTTCGTGTTTTCCGATTTCTGACGCGAGCGTGATCGCGCGATCGATGGACGACACAGGCGCAAGGCAACGCCATTCCTTGAGCGTGAATTCCACCTCGTTCCAATTGCGCGCCGTGCCGCCGATCAGGCGCGGTTCGACGCCTGCGAGGATGAGGCGTGTTGAAGGCGGCGCCTGTTGCTTGAACAATTTCTCCAGTGCTTCACGGGCCCGATCCTGTGCGCTGCGCTGTTCGTGCAACGCCTGCATCGAGAACGAGTCGTCGAGCACCACGACGAGTGGACGGCTTCCCTGCGCGAGATTCCAATGCGGACCGGTTGCAGCCGTCACGAGCAGGAGAAGCGCGAGCAGTTCGAGGAAGAAGATTAGCGGCAACTGAAGCGGGTTCACCTTCGCGCCCCCTTCCCTGGATTGCAGCCGAAAACGCCAGAGCAGAAGCGACGAAACCTGACGTTTGCGAAAACGGTTTCGCAGAAGATAAATCGCGGCGAGCGCCGGAAGCGCGGCCAGTGCAATCAGCGCGAGCGGATATGTGAGGAAGGGAATCATGCCGGAACCACGAGCTGAATCGTCTCCAGCTCAGAGAGTTTTTCCTCCAGTTCCTCTGCCACGATGGTGGTCATGTGTGCGCCGCACTGGCGGCATGCGTCGTCCCACGACTGCTGCAGTTGCGCAAGGTTCTCGGAATACTGCCGCCGGATGGTGGCATCGACGAACAGTTCCACCGTTTCGCCCGATTCCGAATCGACGAGTCGCAGGCTGCCATTCTCAGGCGGATTCGCATCGTCGCGCGCGAGCAGCTGGATCACAAACAACGCCGCCGCACCTTCGCGCAAACGGCGGATCGTCTGAACCGGATTGCCCGGCCAGAACAAATCGCTGATCAACACCCGCACGCCGAGCCGCTTCAATTTCGGCGGCAAGATCTCATACGCTTCGTCGAGCGTGCGTGTGCTGTTCAAATCGAATCGTTCCCATCCGGCGGGCGAAAGCGTGTCGTTGGGCATCCGATGAAAACCGTTGCCGGAAATCCACACCGCGCGCGAACACTGTGCATTCACTGCCGCCACGGAAAGCATCGCGCTGAGCTTCGCTGTGGCCGCGGCTTTCATCGAATTTTCCAGATTCATCGACGACGAACCATCCACCACGATGTCGAGGTGCGGCGTTACCTCCTCGCGAAACAACTTGATGCTGACGCGATCGGTTCGCGCGTAGATGCCCCAGTCGATAAACCGCAGGTCGTCGCCCGGCTGATATTCGCGGTAATCCTGGAAATCGATCGATGATCCGGCGCGACGGCCGAGCCGCGATCCGACCTGGCCGGTGGCTGCGACCTGCGGTATCTGCAACGCATAGCGTCCCCCGAGCATCTCGCCTTCGCGCAGCGCCTGTTGAATGGATGGGTCCATCGTTCGGCGGCTTTATGAAACGGTGGGTTCAGCAGGAATGCGGGGCGGCACGGACGGTTCGACGCGCACTGTCGGTCCAGCACTGCCGAGTGGACGAAATTCCCGGAGCTGTCGGATGAACCAGCTGAAGTTCAGCACCACGACGACGACCAGCCACAGGCTCGCGCAGGCAATGTGCGCGATCTGCTGTTCAGGTGTTTTCGTCATGTAGAGGTTGAAGACGTTTCCAAGCTGCGTCGCCTCAAGCGACCGGAAAGAAAGCCTGTTTCCGAAGAACAGAACGATGTTCGGAATCAGAGCCCAAAGCGCCGGCAGAAGAATCGTAAAAATGCCCGCGAGTTTCGGCGGTCGCCGCGAAAGAAATTTTCTGTGGATGAACAACGCGGTCAGGGCATAGGCCATGGCGTAAAGGATCGTGCCGCACATCATCCACTGAAACTCCGTGCGATTGGGAATCGACTTGTAAGCCGGCAGAACGGACGGGATCCATTTCACGGCGAGCATTGTGAGAAAATAAGTCGCAAAGGAAATAAACGTCACCCAGACAAGCCCGCCCGCCGCGCCGTTGTAAAAAAGGAATGCCAGCAGCCTTCCCACAGCGTTGGCCGGAATGCTGCGGCGCACGCGCAGGCTCAGTTGATCCTGATTGCTCACCACCACGATCAGACTGCCGCACATCAGGATCATCGTAATCACACACCAGACAACCGCCGGTGCGGTTTCATGCGTTTTCACCATCCACGCGAGACTGATGATGGCACCGATCACCCAGATCACGGTGAGATATGTTTTGACCGGCAGACCGCGATTCGCCGACGGCGGCGAAATCAATGCGACGGAAAGGAAGTAGAGAAGCACCACCACCGCCAGCACAATTCCTGAGACCGTGAAGAAAACCGACCAGAACATTGTTCCCGCCATCATCGATCCCACACCGGACTGCATCAACGAATAGAAACTGAAGATCAGGCCCGAGGTGATCGGGAAGGCGGTGACCAGGCCGGCGAGGCCGAGGAGAATTTTGAACCATTTGCTGATCGGCAGGCAGGCAATGAAGATCGCCACCTGATTGACAACGCAAATGACGGAGAACAGGTAAATCAGGATGAACGCCACTGTCGGCAAATCAACGCCGCGCAGCAGATTTGTAAACGCCATGAACGGCATGCACGCGCTGAAGAAAAGCACGGTCATGTAAGCACCGCACAGGAATTTGCCCCGAATGATCCGCGCCGGCGTCAACGTGGTGATGTAAAGCAGGTCGAGATTTGAATCCTGGCGCTCGGCGGCGAGCCGGATGCCGACATACAGCGGGATGAAGATCAGACTCGCCCCGGTGAGAATGCCCGAGAATATCTGAAAGATTTCCGCGCCAAGCCGCGTGTTGGTGGAGAATTCCAGCGTTTGCGTCACGAGAACGATGAGCGCGGTGCAGAACAGCACCGCAAGAAACAACAGCAGCATGCCCGTCACAGACCAGCTGCGCACCGCCTGCCGAAGTTCCTTCACGACGATTGGATTGAGTTCCCACCGCCGCCAGTTCGCGAAGTGCGCCTTGAGTTTCCCGATTGCTGAGGTTGAAGAATTCATTGAACAGGTTCTGAAATTTTATGATCAGCCGACGGTTGCCGCGGGATTACAGTCATGAGATTGCTGCGCGATTTCTTCGTGAGAAAAAGAACGCACCGGAGATTTGATGAGAAAACTGATCGTCATTGCGTGAATGAACAGCATGACAGCCAGAATCAGCGCTCCCACCACAATCGTTGTCGCCCAGAACGTCACCGTCGCGATGTCGATTCCGGAGAATGCCGTGTAGGAACCGATTGCGGAAAGAACGATGCTCAGCACTACCACGCCGCAGGCGAGAAAAAGACCAAGAATTCCGCGCGCCGCGAGACTGATGGGAAAGACAGCCACCAGCATGGCGCACTCGGTCACAAAACAAACGGCCACGAAAAGACAAAACAGAACCAAGACGACAGTGAACAGATCGACGCCACGCAACAGATTCGCCAGCGTCATGAAAGGCATGCAGACGCTGAACAGCAGAAACGTGAGATACACTCCAGCCTGCATCTTCCCGGCAATGATCCGATGCGGCGACAACGATGTGATGAACATCAGGTCCAGATCGTCCTGCCTCCGTTCAAACGCCAGCCTCACCCCGACATAAAACGGAATCAGAAACAGAGAAGCCACCGTCAGTATGAACACCTGCCATCCCCAAACCTGCAATCCAAGGTAATCATCGAGCCTCTCCGAAAGTGCGGCTCGCATCAGAAACAGAACGAAAACACTGAGCTGCACCACCATCGTTCCCATCAATCCCACGATGATCGCGCGACTGCGCATCCCCTGCCGAAGTTCCTTCAGTAAAACCGGATTGATCTCCCATTCCTGCCAGCGAGCTTTCCAACGTTGTCTCCAGCCTTGTCCGGAAGACACCCGCGTCATCTCCTTTCGCCCGGCGGATTCAACAACGCTGGCAGGATGAATCGCCGCATGCAGATTCATCCACGACTTCTCGGTCAAGCCGGGGCCGCTGTCCGGAGCCGCGTTCATTTCTACTGCACGCCTCCCTTCGTCACGTTCATGAAGATGTCCTCCAGATCAGCCTTGGTCTGGCGGAACTCCAGAACCTTGAAACCTTTCCCGATCAAGAGGCCGAGGATTTCGCACGCCGCGTCATCCTCACCGCCCAGTTCGAAATGCACTTCCGTTCCGACCTCGCGCGGCTTGTCCACCAGTGGTGTCTGAAGCAATTCCTTCAACAACGACGGCGTCTGCTCGCGATTCAGCAGACGCACCGCCACGGTCCGGCGCGCCGCGCTCTTCTTCAAGACCTCCTCGATCGTTCCGGTTTCGAGCAATTTTCCACGCTCGATGATGACAACGCCCGTGCAGATTTCCGTCAGCTCGGTGAGAATGTGCGAGCTGATCAGGATCGCTTTCTTGCGTTCGGCGAGCAGCCCGAGCAATTCGCGCAGTTCGACACGGGCGCGCGGATCCAGCCCCGCGGCCGGTTCGTCCAGCACGAGCACGTCGGGGTCGTAAACCAGCGCGCGGCCAAGACTCACGCGCTGCTTCATTCCCTTCGACAACGCCTTCAGATGCTTCTGTCGAATCCCGGCAACGTTGGTGAATTCTTCGATCGCCTCCACCGCCTGCGTGCGTTGCCGTCCTTTCAATCCATACGCCCGCGCGTAAAAGTCCAGATACTCGTGAACGGTGATGTCCGCGTGCGCGGGAAGACTGTCCGGAACATAACCAACCGCCTTGCGCGCAAGTTCAGGCTGTTCCCGCACCGAAATGCCGTTCAGCAGAACGTCGCCATCCGTCGGCTCTTCAATCGTCGATATGATCCGCATGGTGGTGGTCTTGCCGGCGCCGTTGGGACCGACGAATCCGAAGATGTGGCCCGAGTCGAACGCGAACGAGATGTTGTCCACGGCCACTGTTTTGCCGAATTCCTTCCGAAGATTTTTGACCTGGACCTTCATGGCTGGGGATTGGGGGTGCTTTCAAGCTGGCCGAACACGACCGAACGCGCCTTCACCCGGGCTGATTTGCTGCGAAGGCCATTTTCGATGAACGGGTTTCCTTCAAGCTTGGCGACGTACGAATTCAGCCAAAGAGATCCTGCCGCCAGCTGCTGCCATTCGGCCTCCGTCATCGAGTTGAAATATTTTTCCTGAAGCGTTCGAACCGAATCGGAGCTGGCCGATTCGACTTTGCGATCCGCCACATGCGTCAGCCGGACCTTGCCGCCGGCCGGAACATTTGTGGCGTGGAAAACTCGTCCCTGCTGATCCGCAATCCAGAGCGAGCGAATCTCCGCCCCAAGCCCGTTCACAACGTGGCGGTCGGTTCCAGCGCCTTCGAGCTGAAGCCGCTCGCGCGCAACTTCAGATTTGCGAATCTGAAAATGAGCGGGCACACGAGCGCTCACCCAGCCCCGGCTCAACCGCTGCCCGTGCGTCCAGTCCATCTCGCGAGATGTCCCATGCCGATAGTTGAACACGCCTACCATCGGAGTGGCTTCAGTATCCGATCCAAACAACAGGCCGCCGCCGGGCGTGAGAGGACAATAAAACGCCGCCCTGCCCCACGTCGCCGCGCGTCGATTCTGCTGGTCCAGAAACGTGAGCCCATCGATCCGCACGTCCGGCGTCACGCCTTCCCGCAAAAAGCTGTAAACGAACACCAGCAGAGTCGTCACGATCGAGATCGCCGGGATGGTCCAGAGCAGCCAGGTGCGACGATTCCTCTTCGACAGCAGAATGATGTTCACCGGGCCGATGGTGATGACGAATGCGAGCATGATCACCACGATTCCCTGGACCGGAATTTTGATGTTGTCGATGACAGGAAAGCTTGCGTTTGCAGTCTCCTCGTCGGGAATCGACTGCCATTCGCGACTGGAGGTGGCCAGCGCATTCAATACAGATTCACGCGTACTGCCGCTCAGATTGGCCGGCGCCACCGATGCCAGCATGAAACAACGCCCCAAACCGGCGTGAACCACAAGGGAATCTCCCGTCTCGCTCACATGCATGGATCGCCAGGCGCTCGGAATCTCTCCACCGCCGAACACCAGCAGCATTCCGCCACATTCCACATAACGTTGCACCGCCGTTTGCACAGCGGCAGGCATCGACTTGAGATCGCCGGCTGAAACAGCAATTCCGTCAAACGCACTGTAACTCAGCCACGCATCACTCCATTCCGCCACGGACGATTCCGCACGCAACAGTGAGTTGGCATCGCGTGTCGCGCCGGACGCACCCGGGCTGAGCACTCCACCCTCGGAACTCGCAGTGGCGCTCGTGGCAAACGCTGACTCCGAAGGCCCTGCCAGTTCGACGGCATCGATGCTTACCATGCCTGCATAGACAGGTCCGATTTCGAGGCGCACGGTCTTGATCGCCTCCGACATTGCAGGCAGAAAAATCTCCCGAGCTGTCCTCGGCGCGGCCATTCCATGCGAAAACGGCAATTTCGTGACATTCGTTCCTGACACGTCGGTCAGCACGATGCTTCCGTAGTAGTTCGCCCCGAGCGTGTCGTAAATCCTCAGCTTGTCCGCCTTGATGGGGGTTGCATATTCCAGTTCGATCCAATGCGGCCCCGACCCTGAGGTGCTGTTCGGACTCCACGCCGTCGGCACCATCCCGCGCGTCCGCATCGATGTTGGCGCACCCACCGCCATCGATGCCTGATAGCCGTCGTTCTGCGCCTTGAGCACGCGGTTCAGCTCGTCGTAGTTGAGCGATCTGCTGACAAGAATCACCGCTGGCAACAACGCTCCGCTGTAGTGCCCATGGGACCGGTTCATATGAGATAACGAAGGTGTCGAAACCTCGCCCACGGCCTCTCCATCAACAATCACCTTGATTGCTGCGCTGCCGTTCAAAGGAAGCGGCGGCTGCCAGATCGGAACCTGCACGCTTGTGCCCGGAGCCAGCGAAACGCGACGAACGATTCGCCCGATCGAATTCCCGTAGTTGAACGATCGATCAGGATAAATCAGAAGAACCTCGTGTTTGTCCTTCAGCGAGCGGTTCTCAACGAAAACCCGAAGTTCACGGTAACCATGATAGGTATCGCCTGAAACGATCGCCTGCGGAACAACGGAGATCGGCCCGAAAACGTCGGCGTGCAACGAGGCCACAGCGCCGAGAAAGAAAGCCCAGGCTGTTAGAACGGAATGCAGTTTCATGCGGGTTCGAGTTCAACATCCGCCGGAAGTTTCATCCCAGCCTCGTTCAACTGGCCAAGAATTTCCCGGACCAGTTTCGACGACGTCATGCGATCGAACCGTGCCTGATAGTTCAATACGAGCCGATGATTCAGCACCGGCTCAGCCACCGCCTTGACGTCTTCAAAACCAACCGTTGGACGGCCCGCGATCAACGCGTGCGCTCTCGCGGCTTCGGCGATCGCAATCGCCGCGCGTGGTGATGCGCCATAACTTACGTAACGCGTCACTGCTTCGGTGGCCTCCGGTGTTCCGGGATGCGTCGAACTCACCAGCCGCGCTATGTAACGCGAAACAGGTCGCGGCAGGAAAATCCGGCCCATGATCTCGAACAGGCTTTCCAGCTCGCTTCGCTCCATCTGCCAGGTTGCCTCCGGCAGTTCACCCCGGCGGCGTTCCGAAATAATCTGGTCGAGCGTCGAGGCATCCACGACATCGAACATCAGCCGGAACAAAAACCGGTCGAGCTGCGCCTCGGGCAATGGATACGTTCCCTCCAGTTCGATCGGATTCTGACTGGCAAGAACGAAAAACGGTTGCGGCAATTTCCGTGTCTGACCGAGCAACGTCACCGAATGTTCCTGCATCGTTTCCAGCAACGCCGATTGTGTCTTTGGCGATGCGCGATTGATTTCATCCGCGAGGAGGATGTTGGTAAATACCGGCCCCGGCTGGAACACCATCTCTCGATTGCCGGAATCGGTTTGTTGCAGAATGTGCGTTCCGAGAATGTCACCTGGCATCAGGTCGGGCGTGAACTGAATGCGTTTGAATTCAAGCCGGAGAATCTGGCCGATCGTCCGCACGAGCGCCGTCTTGCCCAGCCCGGGCAGGCCTTCGAAGAGAATATGTCCCCGGCTCAGAATTCCAATGATGACCAGTCGATGAAGCTCCTTTCGTCCCAGAAGAATTCGATCCAGTTGTTCCAACGCCTTCCCGACCAGTTCCGTTGCCGGTTTCAGTTGATCGGGCTTAAGAATGACATCGCTCATAGTTTAAAGCTCTCACTCCGCTTCTGATTGTTCCGTGGCCGCACTGCCACACGGCCTCCCTGCATCATTTCGCCGCCTGTTGCCTCTCCTGAATCCAGGAAAGTTCGAAAACAACTCGAATGCAGTGAATTGGTTTCCTCCTCACGCTTTACACGCAGCGGCACATTTCAAAAGGCTCATGCACTATCAATCACCGCGCGTGAAGAATCGTTGCACTGTCTGTTTGTGCCTGGGCAAAACCACCTGTGCGTTGCCAGCGCCGCCGCCGGCCGCCGCATTCGCCAGCGCGCCACGTCCCGCCACAATTTCCTCACCGCTCAATTCCGGCGCGGTCCGGCTGACACCCACAAACTGCGCATCGGTCAATCGATCCGATGATGGCAGTGCCTCTTCCTTGAACTTCGCTCCCTGCTCCTGCGATTCATCCTTCCAGGTCATCGGCGCATCGCCGCGGCCTCGATTCACACCACCTCGACAATAAAAAGCCGCCGCATCGCAAAACGAGGCGTTTGTATTTTCACAGAGAAACGCGGCCAGTCCGGCGGGATTCGGACATTGCCCGGCACCATTGCACTGCGACAGCGATTTTGGATCGATCAGCTTCAGCTTCGCCAGATTCGTGACGGTTTTGCCGAGCGCACTCTTGTTGAATTGAATCGCTCCAAGCAGCTTCTCGATGTCTTCCCGCTTCAAACCTTCCAGTTGCGACAACAGTTCGGGCGGAATGGATCCATTGAGCAAACCTTCCTCAAGCCGCGCCGCCTTCACCATGCCCGCCAGTTCCTGCGCCACACGCGTCGCGGTTTCATCGCCCAGCCCCATCTCATTCGCCATCTGCAACGCCTTCGCCAGCGCCTCTGCTTCGGTCAGGTTCTTTGTCTTCGTCACCGCTTCCTCAGCCGCCTGTTGCGCAAGGTTCTGGTTCGATTCCTTGATGTGATCCAGCGCCTCCCACGTTTTGCTCGGATCGATCGCGGAGGATTTCTCCTGCAACCGCTGCAGCTCCTTCTGGACGTCCTCGGCCTTTTCCGGTTCGAGAATCTTTTCCTCTTTCAAGGTTTCGACCTCGGCTTTGAGCTCGGCCACCAACTGGCCAATCTCAAGCGGTTTCGATCCCGTTCGGGCCGTCAATCGCTCTGGAAGCAACAAGGCGACAGACACGAACAACACCGAAAGCCCAAACACTCCCATCGAACGCCCCGAACGCCAGCGCAACACCGGACTTTTCGGTGCAGGCAACTGATCTTCCCAGCCTGCGAGGTCATTTGATTCCGACGCCATCATCAGGCCGCCGCACTGGTTCAATCCGTCGTAAGCCGCGCGAACCGGTGCTGATAAAAACCGGGTCCTATATTCCCGAACGGCCGCGACAATCGCCAGCGGCACAGCTCCGAGCAGACCCAAAAGCAGCAACCGATAATCGGCCAGTCCGGCCAGCCGCGCGGCCAGCACCACTGCGCCCCAGATGAAAAACCACGCAGTGCACCATCGAATGGCCCCGCGCAACATCAACGTGACCGCCAGTTTTCTGGCAAGGCTGTTCAAAGCTTCGGAATGAGATTTCATGTCGTCACCGCCTCGTTGCTTGGTTTCAATATTGGAGAGACATCGCCCGAACTCGTCACGTTCATTCTCGATGAATCTTCAGGCAATCACCCCTGCCGTATCTTCCGCTAAAATCCGACTCGAGCAAGCCTGAATCGTTGGCTGTGGCCATCGACTATCGGGCTATTGGCATCCGAAGGACTATAGGACTATGGACTTTAGGACTATAGGACTATGGACTTTAGGACTATGGACCATGAGAACGTCACGCATTCATTTGCGAGATCGAAATGATCGACAAAAACTTCGCGACGCTCGTCTTTGTTAAAGTATGGGCGAACCGGCAGGTTCGCCCTACCTGTCTTGATCGGTAGGACAAAGATGCCGCTTTGCTTCAATCTCCAATGACCTATGCGAAAGACGCACAGAAGGGAATGAAGAAGGCGTTACTGATTTCAGAACGGCTTTGCCTGGTCTGCCAAGAGTATTCGAATGCTCGCAGACTCTTGTCCCCACCCTTCGCTTCCTTCGTTTCCTTCTGTCAAATCTGCCTGGCTATTTGGTTTATTCCTTGACCAAAAATCTTTGAGCTCGACGAGCTGTTGGAACTGGGAGATAGAAGGGAAGTTGATTTTTATTCCGGCAGGCTGCCGGGAGAAACAGGAGAGAGGACCAAAGCAGGAGCATGCAACCCAGACCCAATCCGCGTGTCACGAAGCGACTCAATTCAACCAGGTGGAAACATTCGCTCCAGCATCTAATCGCCCACGTGTACTGCAACCCGAATCAACCACCCACTCCGCTCATGTGAAACCTTAAAGTCAGCCCTATGCGTCGCTGGAGCATTATCGTTGCGTGTGTCCTCATCCCGATGGCGGCGCGTGCCAATCCGTACGCTCTCAATCCCTCGTCGTTGATCGCATTCGGAGTCGTGGCAATCTCAGCATTGTTTGTTGAGGCGGCCATCGTTTCCCTGATTCTCACATTCGCTGGCATTGCTCCTGTCCGGATGCTTCTGGCGTTCCTGTTTGCAAATATCGTGATCTTCCTCTTTGTGTTCGTTCCGTTGCAGCATCGCATCGCGTTGCCGGGCCTCGAGCAGATGATTGTCGTCATCGATGCTGTGGCCATAAAGCTTTTGTCCATGTTGTCCGGTTTGCAGAATGACTCGTATCGGAACGTTGGCTGGATCTTTGCAACCTTTGCGTCCCTGATCGGGAATGCAGCCTCGTTTTGTGTTGGGATGATGGCTACCGGCGAACTCTCGAAGGCGATGGAAGGTGGCATTGAATGATGGCTCACGAAAATGGCTTTGGCCGAAAGAGGAGTGCCGATGCCCACCTGGCGACGAGTCGGGTGATTGTTTTTATAGAGTAAACTCTGAGAAAAGTGTGTGGCCACACATCGCGCCAAAGATCAGACCGGCAGGCTGCGTCCGTTTTTCAATTCTGATGCCACTGTTCTTTCGCAATTTTCGAGCAGCTGGGGCGGCGCCTTATCGCCACTTCGATCAATTCTGTAGTTTGCAAAAAGCGCGTATATGAACCGCCCAGTCACTGTTTCAGTAATTGCTCTGGCTGTGATCGTCGCGATGACGATTTGGGAAGTTTATGACTTCGCGGTCACGGACGAAGGCTTCCGATACTTTTTGTCAGGTGCTTTTGTAGCCTTTCTTGTTATGGCCGCTTTGATCTGGCGTGAGTTTCGACACGTATGGCGCCGGTCATGAAACCAACGGTCGCGAATGTGCTGCCAACGGCTGTTGTTATTCAGCCATCCCAAATTTATGACCTGCGAGCATCTCAGATCATTGGAACACGCGATTCTCGCCCAAGGAATTCGCGAAACGTTTCGTGGAAATGCATGGTCGCAAAATTGTGTCACCGGGCGCTTCAAAACCGGCCAGTGATGGGCGGTTCAAAACCGGCCACCCTGAGGTGTGTGTTTCATAACATTTTCTTCGTTGGTTTCAAGTAATGGGTTGGCTGCGAGGTAAAACGAGCCGGGGCCGTGCTGCGAG
>Ga0065721_10006659_pt1 | contig 15925 bp, 15 predicted proteins | sample Mesricmetagenome_FD_59108 | JGI IMG/M metagenome (GOLD analysis project Ga0065721, IMG submission 59108) | Mesophilic microbial community from rice straw/compost enrichment Sample: eDNA_1 v2 (version 2) | ecosystem: Engineered > Solid waste > Grass > Composting > Bioreactor | place: USA: Davis... | reverse complement strand
TACCTTGCCGTCACGGTGCGCAACACCTCGGGCTTCGAGATCCAGCGACTCGATATCCAATACGTCAAAAGTCATGGTGGGAATAGGAAGAGGAATGCAGTGGGCGATTTTACTCTTGCCTGCAGACGCTTCGCTGGACCCGGCGCACACCCAGGCGCTCTCAAGGAAAAAGCCTGCCGCAAGGCAGGCCTTCCCGTTCAAGCTACGGCGCGCCTCCGTTCACGCGCCGGCTGCCATGGCAAGAACACTCAAGTACTGGACTTCGGTGTTGCTTCAGCACCTGAGGGCTGACGTTTCTCGCGACGCTCTTCCCGCTGCTCCGCCTTTTCTGCGCGATCCTTCATGTGCGCCGCGATGCGAGTCTGCTGGTTCTGGTCGAGTGCTTTCCACACTGCAATCCATTTTTCGTCGATCTGCCGACGTTCGGCCATGGCCTTCTCACGCTGCTCTGCCGCTTGCTTGAGGGCCTGCTCCGGGTCGAACGGGGCGTTCAGCCGCTCTTTGCGCGCATCACGCAATTGCTTGAAAGACTCGCGACGGTTCTCGCGCAGTGTATTGGACGCTGTACGGGCTTCTTCCACCAGCTTAAGCTGGCTTTCATTCAGGCCCATTCCATCGACAAAATCCTGGCTGACGAAACCATAACCGGGAATCACAAGGCCCGCGCGGTGCATGTCACCATGACGATGTCCGTGCTTGCCCTTGGCATGATGGCTCATGCCGGGGCAGCCCGCCTTCCCGTGCGCACCCGGATGAGCCTGGTGAGGGAAGTGACCGTGATGCCCTTGATGCGCGCCGGGGTGTTCGCCACCCTGGAACCGTTGAGGCGCCTCGGAGGGGGCCGCGAACGCGACGCCCGCGGCAGCCACTGCTGCACCGATAATAGCCAGTTTGATGCCGTTGAACGAGTTGATCTTCTTCATGACAGTTCCTTTGTTACTAGGGTGAACTTGGAGACTGCATTGTGCGGGGAAGCCCGTTACTTTCCTGTTTCGCGGGCTACGACCATTTTTTCAATCGATTTCGCGCGCTAGGACTTTACGCAGCGGACTGCCAGATTTGAAGATATTCGCGCCAGTGGTCGCCCTCGGTCTGTTCGAGGGTGTGGCGAACCAATTCCACTTCATTTTCATACGACTGAAAATCAAGTTCACCACGCATCAGACGAAAACGACAGTAGACGAGCCATGTATTGACCACGTCGGTTTCACAGTACGCGCGGACTTCGGCGCGACGGCCGTCCGACCAAGCTCTCCACACCTGGCTGCCGTCCATACCCATCTTGCCTGGGAAACCGCACAACTTGGCCAGGTCGTCCAACGGAGCGTTTGCACGGGCGTTGTACTTGGCCAGCACATCCATCAGATCAATATGCCTGAGATGATATCGACCGATATAGTTATTGAATTTAAAATCGCGATCGTCATCGCCCAGGTCCCAGTAGCGGGCCGCCTGCACACCATTGATCAAGCAGCGATAGTGAAGCACGGGAAGGTCGAATCCGGAGCCGTTCCAACTGATCAAGCGCGGTGTGTATCGCTCGATCGTCTTGAAGAAGCCCGTGATGAGCACGGCTTCGGTGTCGTCTTCCTTGCCCAGTGAACGGACGCGAAAACCGTTATCGTCCCTGAAGACGCACGCAATCGCTGCTACCTTGTGCAAATGTAGCGGTAGAAACTCATTGCCATGGGAAGCACGTCGCGCCTCAAGCGCCAGCTCGACGACTTTGTGATCTGCCAACCCCCTCCACTCGCCGTTCAGCTTGCGGAGGGCATCGGCATCAGGAATGGTTTCCAGGTCGAAAACCAGGCAGGGAATCATCGTGCCGGAAGATAGGAAAGCGGATTCACCGGCGTTCCGCTACGACGGACTTCGAAGTGCAGCCTTGGAGACGTCGTATCGGTTTGACCCAACAGGGCAATGCGCGCGCCCTTCTTGACGGTATCTCCGGTCTTCACAAGCAATTGTTGATTGTGGGCGTAGGCTGTGATGAAACCATTGGAGTGGCCAAGCAGCACTAGGTTGCCCAAGCCCCTCACCCCGTTGCCCGCGTACATCACCTTGCCATCAGCGGCTGCCAGCACGGGGTCGCCAGGCTTGCCTTCGATGTCGATGCCTTTGGTGTTGTTGTTGAACCCTTGGATTATCTTGCCCGTGGCCGGCCAGCCCCAACTGAGCAGGTTGGCATCATTGGCCCGTGCCGCGGTGGTGGGTGCAGGAGGCGTCACAGGTTTGACCTGAGTGGCAGGTGCCGGTGTCGTCGTGGCGACCTGAGGCTGATCAGGCATGGGCGTGCCATCGTTCAAACGCAGAACCTGCCCCACTCTCAGTTGCGACGGGTCACTGATGCGATTCAGGCGTACCAAGGAGGGCACATCCACACCATGTTGCTGAGCAATCTTGTAGAGTGTGTCACCGGGTCGTACCGTGTAGGTCCCCGCGGCAGGAGCCTGGTCTACAGTGGACATATCGGTGACCGGCGCACGAGGACCGCTCGTACCGCAACCGGCCAGCACGGCCAACACGCCGAATGCAGCCAACGCGTGACGAGTATATCGGGCCAGCAATCCGGCCGTAGGATGGGCAGTGCTATACCCTCCGTGCATATGATTCTCCTAGTTTCTAGTACTGCGTGCCCGGCCGCAAAGGCACAAAGCGCACTGCATCGAGCTCATGGCGCGCCCATGTGGCTGCGCCCGTCCGTTCGATCAAAATAAGCCGCTGCGTAGCGCCGCCTTCGGGAGCGATCAAGCGCCCCCGTGGTGCCAGCTGCTCCAGCAGCGTCTGAGGAATTTTAAGTCCTGCTGCCGCAATGATAATGGCGTCAAAGGGCGCGCTGCCTGGCAACCCCACCATGCCATCACCAAATACGACTCGTAGTCGATTGGGAAGTCGGACCTTGTCGAGATTGCGACGCGCCAATTCATAGAGACCGAATATACGCTCAATCGAGTGAACCTCGCGCGCAATATGGGCGAGCACGGCCGCTTGATAGCCACACCCTGCTCCCACTTCCAGCACTTTCCCGAGATTGCGACCCTCTGCAATGACGGAGATCATGCGCGCCACCACCCAGGGCTGCGAGATGGTCTGCTCATGACCGATCGGCAAGGCGACATCATCGTAGGCGTGGCTTGCGAGCCCCTCATCGACGAACAGATGTCTAGGCACTGCCTTCATGGCAGCCAACACTGACTCGTTGTCGATGCCCTGCTCGCGAAGGCTGGCAATCATACGTTCGCGTGCCCGTTCGGAACTCAGCCCCGGGTTCTCGGGAGTGCCTGCCTTGGCCGCCGAATCGCTGGGAGACCGGTTTGCGTCAGGGCGCCCGCCCTTGGCGGGCGAGCTGCGACCCGGAGAGCCGGCAACCAGGATACGCGTATTGCTATTGGCCGGCGACGGCCCACCCCCCAAGCTGGAGCGACCGAACCGGTTGACGGTTCCGTTCGAAAATGGCCATGGGTTCAGCGGCTTGCGCATATGGGTTCGGCCCAGGCTCCAATTTCAGGCAGTTGATCGTAATGAGTCAGGTCCAACCGGAGAGGCGTGATGGAGGCCATTGCCTGCTCGATTGCACCGAAATCGGTATCTTCCGAGAAGTCGGACGCCCCCCCCGCCGGACCGATCCAGTATACCGGCTCACCATAAGGCGTGCTGCTTCGAACAACGGGTTCCGATGGATGGCGCTTGCCCAAGCGAGTGACCTTCATGCCGTTCAAGGCCTCGAGGGGCACTGCGGGAATGTTCACATTGAGCAACACTGTCTTCTTCAGGGGCTGCGCCATATGTCGCTCGACGACCTGCCTGGCCACGTGCGCGGCCGTATCCAGATGGTTCCAGCCTTTTTCAGTGAGCGAGAAAGCAATCGAAGGAATACCGAAAAGAAAGCCTTCCGTGGCTGCCGCGACCGTACCGGAATACAGCGTATCATCGCCCATGTTCGCTCCGTTGTTGATGCCGGAAACGACCAGATCGGGTCGAAAATCAAGCAAGCCCGTCAGCGCAATGTGCACGCAGTCGGATGGCGTACCATTGACATAGTAAAAGCCGTTAGCCGCCTGGCGCACCGACATGGGGCGATTGAGCGTCAGGGAATTCGAGGCGCCGCTGCAGTTCGTCTCGGGCGCTACAACCGTGAGCTCACCCAAGCCCTTCAACGCATTGAATAACGCTTCGACACCTGCTGCGGTGTAGCCGTCATCGTTGCTCACCAGGATCCGCATGTCATCTCCAGCAAAACCCAACTGAAAGTAGCTGATTGTACCTGCTGATTTTCGCACTGCTCATTTTGGCGATCGTCGCGGCAACCGGTAGAATCCCGGCTCTGAGAAACGGAGACTTGAACGATGGACGCTGCATTGTCTGCCGCCGTATCGGCCGGCTTGATCCTTTTGTCGTACTTGCTGGGGTCCATCCCCTTCGCGGTGGTCGTCAGCCGACTGATGGGCTTGAAGGATCCCCGCAGTTACGGTTCAGGCAACCCCGGTGCCACGAATGTACTGCGATCGGGCAACAAGAAGGCGGCCGTCTTCACCCTTTTGGGCGATGCCCTGAAGGGCTGGATTGCGGTGGTCGTGGCGGCAATGTTGGCTCGTCACATGGGGCTGCCCATTGGTGTGGTCGCCGCTTGCGGCGTGGCAGTCTTCCTCGGACACGTGTATTCCATCTTCCTGAAGTTCAAGGGAGGGAAAGGCGTCGCCACGGCGTTGGGGGTGTTGCTCGGACTCGAGCCTTGGCTCGCGCTCGTCGTGGCCGTCACATGGTTGCTGGTTGCGTACGTAAGTCGTTATTCATCGCTCGCCGCGATACTGAGCGCGATTCTGGCCCCCATCTACTATATGTTGGGTGCCAAGACCGCATGGCCTCTACACATGTCGTTCGCGTTCGGCATTCTGATCATCAGCATCGTGCTGCTGTTCCGGCATCAGCAGAATATTTCGCGCCTGCTTCAAGGCAAGGAAAGCCGCATCGGTGGAGACAAGGCAAAAGCCGCCGCTCCGGGACACGCGTCGCGTAAGAAGCATCGCTAAGTGGGGCGGGACGTCGCCCCGCACGCCCTCCCCGGTACATTCAGGCGGGCGTTGGCACGCAGACGTCTTCCAAGTCCCACCGCGGGCGAACCGTGAAGGCATGATCCTTCGTCGAAAGATCCACCATCCCCGCCTTCACCCGCTGTGCCGCGGCGAAAGCGATCATGGCCCCGTTGTCAGTGCAGAATTCCAGCGGCGGAAAAAACACCTCGCCACGGCGCTTCTTTACCGCGGCGATCAATTGGGCGCGCAGATGTCGATTGGCTCCGACCCCACCCGCCACCACGAGGCGCTTGATGCCGGTCACGTCCATGGCTTTCACCGACTTGGCTGCAAGGACATCGACAATGGCCGACTCTGTCGCGGCAGCAAGATCGGCCAAATGTGTATTGGATAAGGCCCCATGTTCCTTTTCAAGCGCTCGGACCCGGGTCAGCACGGCCGTCTTCAGCCCACTGAAACTAAAATCAAGGTCGCCGCTGTGCAGCATGGGGCGCGGAAGCTCATGCAACTTGGCATCCCCGCTTTCTGCCAAGCGCGATAGTGCGGGGCCGCCGGGGTAGCCGAGACCCATGAGCTTGGCACTCTTGTCGAAGGCCTCGCCGGCCGCATCGTCCAGCGTTTCGCCCAACAAGGTATATCGGCCGACGCCGTCGACCTGCATCAGCTGTGTGTGCCCCCCAGACACCAATAACGCGACAAAGGGGAACTCTGGCTGCGGTTGTGCCAGTAAGGGTGACAGCAAATGCCCTTCGAGATGGTGCACCGGGATGGTGGGTAGCTGCCGCGCCCACGCGAAAGACTGCGCGACGCTGGCCCCCACCAATAAGGCGCCCGCCAGGCCCGGGCCCGCGGTATAGGCAACCGCATCAATGTCCGATATGGACAGACCGGCCGCCTCCAATACTTGCTTCGTTAACGGGATGACGCGACGAACGTGATCGCGTGACGCCAGTTCAGGGACAACGCCGCCATATTCACGGTGCATGTCGATTTGGCTATGCAGCGAGTGTGCCAGTAGACCCCGCTCCGTGCAGACGACGGCGACACCCGTCTCATCGCAAGAACTCTCGAAACCGATAATAATCATGTCAATCTGTAAACGGGCCCCGGAAGGCCGTAAAATCCAGTCTGTATTCTACTCGTCCACTCCCCTCCCGTTTCCCGGAGTCACTTTTCATGCTCGAGCGCCTATTCAAGCTGCGTGAGCACGGCACTGATGTTCGCACCGAACTGTTGGCCGGTTTCACTACCTTCCTGACCATGGCCTACATCATCTTTGTCAATCCGGACATCCTGTCCGGGACGGGCATGGATAGAGATGCGGTGTTCGTGGCGACATGCCTGGCAGCGGCGATTGGCTCCTTGGTCATGGCCTTGGTCGCGAACTGGCCCATTGGCATGGCACCCGGCATGGGCCTGAATGCGTTTTTTGCCTTCACCGTGGTCGGGGCGTTGGGATATGGCTGGCAGCAAGCCCTGGGGGCCGTGTTTATATCGGGGGTGATCTTCGTGATCATCACGGTGACGGGGATACGCAGTTGGCTCATCGAGGGCATTCCGCACTCTCTGAGATCAGCAATCGCCGCGGGCATAGGGTTGTTCCTTGGCATCATCGCACTGAGCTCCTCCGGAATCGTGGTGACGCATCCGGCCACCAAGGTCGCATTGGGGGACCTATCCCAGCCCGGGCCGTTATACGCCATGCTGGGTTTCTTCATCATTGCATCGCTCGATGCTTTGCGAGTGAGGGGCGCGATTCTCATTGGCATCCTCGCGGTCACCGTGCTCTCCATGTTGTTGGGTCACAACGAATTTGGTGGCGTGGTATCGGCGCCGCCCAGCCTCGCGCCTACCTTCTTTCAGCTCGACATAATGGGCGCATTTCAGGCGGGCTTCATCCAGGTGATTCTGGTGCTGGTGCTGGTCGAGGTCTTCGACGCGACCGGTACGATGATCGGTATTGCAAAACGTGCAAATCTGATCTCTGAAGGAAATCCTGGGCGTTTGAAGCGGGCACTCTTCGCTGACAGTACGGCCATCGTCGCCGGTTCCATGCTGGGCACCAGCAGTACGACCGCCTATGTCGAAAGTGCGGCCGGCGTGCAGGCGGGCGGTCGTACCGGCCTGACCGCTTTGGCCGTTGCACTGTTGTTCCTGTTGGCACTGTTCTTTTCGCCGCTTGCCGGGTCCGTCCCGGCATACGCGACCGCACCAGCCCTGCTCTATGTCGCGGGTCTCATGCTGCGTGAGATCACGGAAATCAACTGGGATGACGTGTCTGAAGCCACGCCGGCGGCACTCACGGCCTTGATGATGCCATTCACATATTCCATCGCAAATGGTCTAGCCTTTGGCTTTATCAGCTATGTCGTCCTGAAGGTTTGCACGGGTCGCTTCCGTCAAGTCCACCCCGCCACTTTTATCGTTGCAGCCCTATTCGCGCTTAAATTCGCTTTCTTCCATGGCTGAGTCTTCGCCTGCAACCGATGGGAAAGGCAAGCGCCTGTGGTTGCCCCTGCTGTTCCTGTTTTTTGGACTGCTACTGACCGCTACAGCGGTCTATCAGACGAACCAGCAACTGTTGCAGGAACGGCATTCCGTGCTGGATGCCCACGCCACACGAATCCGCAGCGAGTTTTCGCTGCGGATGCACCGCTACCTGGATGTACTCCGAGCCTACCAGACCGAGTATGCCGCTCATCCCTATTTCTCCGACTCTTCATTCCTGCGAATGACCGATGTGTTGCGCGTGCAGGATCGCATTGCCGGCATCAGCGCTGTGGGATACATGCAGGTACCGGCGTCAAGCCACCAGGATGTCTACCTCGTGCACTATTTGCATGGGCCGGGTTTGCGCCCGGAAGAATCCGCCTACTTGCTTGATCGCGACCCTGTTCGCCTAGAGGCCGTCCATCGTGCGCGGGATGCCGGCGACATCGCCGTGACCTCGCCCGTAGCACCCGCTTGGCAAGGCGATTCTCATGAAGTCAATATCGCGTATTTGCCCTTGTACCGCGGCGGTACCGTCCCGGACTCCGTCGGTGCACGGCGCGCCGACTTCGTAGGCGCAGTCTTTATCGCATTGCAGCCCGTCGAAATCATGCAATCCATGATGCTGGAACAATTGATTCCGGCGGTGCACGCAAAGCTGATATTTGAAGGCTACCAACATTCGTCGCCCGCGGAAAAGGAACGGCACACGGTATTTGACAGCGGCACGCGACATTCGACCCATGAAATGGTGCAGAAGACCATTTCGATGTCGTTCGCAGGGACGGCCTGGACCTTGGAGCTCGGGTTCGANCATCTTCATTCCTCCAGCTCCGATCTTTGGCTNCCNTGGGCGGTCTTCGCCCTGGGGGCGNTACTGTCGCTGGTGAGCGCGCTNTTAGTGGCTGCCCTTCAACGCTCGCACGAGATGAGCGCGNTGAGTGCCTTCCGTGACCGCAACCTAAGGCGGGAAGCNGAGGCCGCCCTGCATCTCCGAGAGCGGGCCATCGAAGCGAGCGCCAACGCCATCGTGATTACGAGCGCGACGGAGCGCGGCTACCCTGTGGTCTACGTCAATCCCGCATTCGAACGCATGACCGGCTATACGGCCGGCGAGATCATCGGCGGCAGCCTGCGGATCATGCATGGCGAAGACACTGGGCAGGAAGGCGTGGCAGCCCTGCGGACGCTGCTGAAGGAGAAGCGTGAAGGTAACTGTATTCTGCGTAACTATCGACGTAATGGTGAAATCTACTGGACACAGGTCTTTATCGCACCGGTACGTTCCGAAACCGGAGAAGTCACTCACTTTGTCGCGTCGAAGTACGACATTACACAGAAGCGCCTTGACGAGGAAAAGCTCGAGTTCCAGGCTTGGCATGACGCCCTCACCCTCTTGCCGAATCGCCATTCGCTGCGTAATGAGCTGGCACGGGCGCTGAACAACGCAGAACAGAGGCCATCGTTCTGGGTTGCCTTCATGGACATCGACAACTTCAAGCTCATCAACGATGCCGTTGGCCATACTTCCGGCGACCAAGCGCTGCGCGAAATAGCCGAACGTCTACAAAAGGCACTGCCTCCGGGAGACATGGTGGCCCGACGAGGTGGCGACGAATTCGTGTTCATCCTGCTCAACCGGGATCCGCCTTTCGATGCGATGGGTACCGTGCAACGGATCATGGCCAGCGTTTCACGACCGCTGGAGCTCGAACAACATCGGTTCTTCCCGACCTGCAGCCTTGGGATTGCTGTTTATCCTCAAGACGGCCATGACCCCGAAACGCTGATTAAGCATGCCGACATGGCCATGTATCACGCCAAGGAGCTGGGCCGGAACAATTATCAGTTCTTCAGTGCGCGCTTGCAGGAACAAGCCCTGGCGCGTGTCAGCCTCGAGGAGGACCTTCGCAAGGCCCTGGCCGAAGAGCAATTCGAACTGCATTTTCAGCCACAAGTTCGGCTGAGTGATGGTCGGATTTGCGGCGCAGAAGCGCTGGTTCGCTGGCGCCATCCCGTCCTTGGACTCGTGCCCCCCAGCCGCTTCATCCCGCTGGCCGAAGAAACCGGCTTGATCGTTCCCCTGGGCGGCTGGATCCTGAAGCGTGCGTGCGAATACGCCGCCAGATGGCACCGTCAGCATGGAATGAACATCCGTACCGCAGTGAACCTGTCCGCAAGGCAGTTCAACGAAGAGCGACTGCCGGCCCAGATCAACCGTTTGCTCAACGAGACCGGCCTGCCCGCGCATTTGCTCGAACTGGAATTGACCGAGACCATGCTGGTGGACGACGTGGAATCCGCCAACCGGATCCTTCACACGCTAAAAGGGCTTGGCGTGATCCTGGCACTGGATGATTTCGGAACGGGTTATTCGAGTTTGGCGCAGCTCAAGCGGTTTCCGCTGGACGTGCTCAAAATCGATCGGTCCTTCGTTTCGGACATCCACAGCGAACAAAGCAGCGAAGCCATTACCCGCACCATCATCAAGCTGGCCCACAATCTCAATATGCTAGCGCTCGCCGAAGGCGTGGAGACCGTCAGCCAGCGGACATTCCTGGAAGATCATGGATGCGATGTGGTGCAAGGCTACCTAATCAGCCCCCCTCTTCCCGCAGAGGCCTTCGAGGCGTGGATGGAAAAACAGGCTGCGGGACACACCTTGTAGCCCGTCTAGTGTGGCAGCACCCTTCTAAGGGTATACACTGGAGGGACGACTCACGGGCGGCCCAAGGACCGCCCATTTTTACAAGGACAATCCGCCCATGACTACCATTGACTTGAACAAAGACTCGTTTCAGGCAGCGATCGATAGCGACAAGCCTTTGATCGTGGATTTCTGGGCACCCTGGTGCGGCCCGTGCAAGACGTTTGCACCGGTATTCGAGGCTGAGGCAGCTGAGCACCCTGACGTCACCTTCGCCAAGATCAACACCGAAGAGCAGCCAGAAATCGCCGAAGCACTCGGCATCCGCTCCATTCCGACCCTGATGGCTTTTCGTGAACGCGTGCTTCTGTTTAGGCAGGCCGGTGCACTGGCCCGGCCGCAGTTGGCAGATCTGGTGAATCAGCTCAAGGCGCTCGACATGGAGAAGATCCATGCTGAGATGGCGGCGGCACAAAACAACGAGCCCGGCCACGAGTAAGATCGACGATCTCTGCCGCCACATCGGCGGCCCGCGTCCGCGGCACGGCAATCTGCCATACAGCCCCTTCTGCCGTAAAATCCGCTACCAGGATGCGTGCTCCCCACGTGGGCAGTCGTGATTGGACAAGGGCCAGTTCAGCAAAGGGGCAGACGCATTCGAACACAGCTTCCTCGACGATTTCAGCGCGAGAAGCCAAGCGCAGGCATTGGGAGGCGACGCCCCCATATGCCCTGACGAGGCCGCCCGAACCCAGCTTGATTCCACCAAACCAGCGAATCACCAGGACGGCGACCTGATCGCACTCCTGCCCTTCGATGGCTTGCAGGATGGGGCGCCCCGCGGTTCCACCGGGTTCCCCATCATCGTTGAAGCGGTACTCCTGCCCGATCCGATATGCCCAGCAATTGTGCGTGGCGTCTGGAACACGATACTCGCTGAAGAACGCCAAGGCGTCGTCGGCAGATTGAACAGGAGCCGCAATTGCGAGGAAGCGGCTCTTCTTGATGTTCTCTTCGTACTGGGCCGTTTCGGTAAGCGTATAAGCCATGGCCTGAGAAGAACTTAGGCGTCGATTCCGCGCGAGGCTAGGTAATCTTCGTAGCCACCCAGATAGTCGATGATCTCGCCCGACGGCAGGATTTCGATCACACGAGTAGCGAGACCCGACACAAATTCCCGGTCATGCGATACGAAAAACAGCGTACCCTTGTATAAGTCCAGTGCGTACTGCAGTGATTCAATCGACTCCATGTCCAAGTGATTGGTGGGTTCGTCGAGCAACATCACATTGTGCCGGCCCAGCATCAGGCGGCCAAAACTCATGCGGTTCTTTTCACCACCAGAAAGCACATTGACGGACTTACCGATTTCGTCCCCGGAGAATAGCAGGCGACCTAACACCGACCGCATGGCCTGATCGTCGTCGCCCGGCTGTCGGAACTCGGACAACCAATCGAAAAGGTTCACGTCTTTCTGGAACTGGTCGGACACGTCCTGCGCCATATAACCAAGATCGGCCGCATCGGACCACTTCACTGTACCTGCATCCGGAGCCACGTCACCGGCCAACAAGCGGAGCAGCGTAGTCTTACCAACGCCGTTGGCACCAATGATAGCGACCTTCTGGCCAGCCTCGACGGTCATCGAGAAATCCCGGATCACGGACTTGCCGTCATACCCCTTGGACAGGTTTTCAACGGTGACAGCCAGTCGGTGCAAGACCTTGTTCTGTTCAAAGCGAATGTACGGATGGACCCGCGACGACGGCTTCACCTGGACGGTGGACGCTTTGATGCGATCGATCTGTTTCAGACGGGAAGTGGCCTGACGCGACTTGGATTTGTTCGCCGCGAATCGACGCACGAAATCCTGCAGCTCGGCAACGCGCTCCTTGGCTCGCGCATTGGCCGCAGAGATCCGCTCGCGGGCTTCAGCGGCGGCCAGCATGTAGTCATCGTAAGTGCCGGGATACACACGCAATTCGCGGTAGTCCAGGTCGGCCATGTGCGTGCACACCTGGTTGAGGAAGTGGCGATCGTGACTGATGATCACCATGGTGCTTTGATAATTGTTCAGCACCCCTTCGAGCCAACGGATGGTATTAATGTCGAGGTTGTTGGTAGGTTCATCCAACAACAAGACATCCGGATTCGAAAACAAAGCTTGTGCAAGCAGCACACGCAGCTTCCAACCGGGCGCTATTTCCCGCATGGGAGAGTTGTGTTGCTCGACTGGTATTTCCAACCCCAAAAGCAACTCACCTGCGCGCGCCTCGGCGGTATAGCCGTCGTACTCGGCAAACCGCGCTTCCAGATCCGCGGCACGCATATAGTCGTCTTCCGTGGAATCCGGGTTGGCATAGATGGCGTCCCGTTCCGTCATTGCCGCCCACATTTCAACGTGGCCCATCATCACCACGTCCAGCACACGGACGTCCTCGTAGGCGAATTGGTCCTGCCGCAGTTTGCCGAGCCGAACGCCCGGATCAAGCGCGACGTTGCCCGACGAGGGCTCGAGGTCGCCCCCGATAATCTTCATGAAAGTGGATTTGCCCGAACCGTTCGCCCCGATCAGGCCATAGCGGTTTCCTTCTCCGAACTTGACACTGACATTCTCGAACAACGGCTTGGCGCCGAACTGGATGGTGAGATTGGAGGTGGTGATCACTGATGAGGGGCTCTTAATTGGGTAAGGGTGAAAACCCTATATTCTAGCCCGGCCGCCTCAATGGTGCTCTCTAAGCAACAGATGCGCCATGCCTTTTTCTGTTGCAACACCAACCTGCTCGCCAATGGGTAAAGTCGCCTTGACGGCGACATGGCCATACGGCAGGCCCGTCACGACCGGTACTGAGCAGACCGAACGCAACCATTTGACGACGGAAGGCATGTCGAAGCCGTTATCGTGGGACGCCAGCCTGTAGTTCGTGAAACGGCCCAGCAAGATTGCCTTCTGGCTGGCCAGTACGCCCGCATGAAGAAGCTGCGACAACATGCGCTCAATCCGATACGGATGCTCGCCCACGTCTTCGAGGAAAAGAATTCCCCCGTCGACCTGCGGGAAATAAGGCGTGCCCAGTAAAGACACGACCATAGCCAGATTGCCTCCCCACAATACGCCCCGCTCATCGACGGGATCCGAATCTTCGGACTCGAAGCTCAGCACCTCGAGCTCTTCCCGCATCGTTTCTACGAAGAGGTCGGCCGTCAGGTCCTCAAGCGTCTTGCGACCGAAATCCGCGACCGCCGTCGGGCCGGTGTAGCTGACTGCACCGGTCTGGGCAAACAGAGCCAGATTGAACGCGGTGAAGTCACTGTGGCCCACAAACACCTTTCCGCTGTCCGCCACGGCACGCCAATCAATCAAATGGAGGATGCGATTCAAGCCATAGCCACCACGCGTAGCCATGACAATCGGATGCGCTTGCTTGACTGCTCGGCCAATGGCCGCAACCCGTTGGCGGTCCGTACCGGCAAAGCGCTCGTGGACTGCGAGGGCGCTACGGTCCAAGGCGGTGCTAAAACCGAGGGCCTTCAGTCGAGAACGTGCCAGTTCAACGGTCGCCACGTCCTGGACCGCGCTCGAAGGAGAAATCAGGTAGACGCCCCGGGGATCCCGATGTTGGCGGGAATGATCGTGCTCATGCTGATGATCATGCTGATGCTCATGCTCATGGTCGTGCTGATGATCGCTGCAGCAATCATGATGGGGGGGGTGGGGATGCGTGGGCATGTGAGTCACAATGGGGGTCAGCCCTCAAGGGCGAATATGGGAAAGCATCATACACTTGGCTCTTGTCCCGAGCCAGACTGGCGCGCCATGCGGGCCGCCAGCCGACGACCGCGAAAGAATGCCCTCAACTTCTCGGCGCAATCTTCCGCCATGAAGCCACCTATCACCCTTGTCTGATGATTGAGCTGCGCAATGGAGGGGATGTCGAGGACACTCCCGCACACCCCGGTCTTGGGATCCGTAGCACCGAACACAACCCGGGCAAGACGCGCGTGCAGCATGGCGCCCATGCACATAGCGCAGGGTTCAAGCGTCACGTACAAGGCCAGCCCCGGTAGGCGGTAGTTGCCCACGGCTCTGGCGGCATCCCGCAGTGCAACGATTTCCGCATGCCCTGTCGGGTCATCGTCCGAAATACAGCGGTTGTATCCCCGGCCGAGAATATTCCCGTCGGCATCGATCACCACTGCACCCACCGGCACTTCACCAGCGCGCTCGGCGATATCTGCCATGTTCAGTGCGGCACGCATGCCCAAGGCATCCAGCTCTGCCTGGGCGATGGAGTCCACGGCCTGCGTGGCCATTTGAGGAGTCTTGGCGGCGTACATACACTACACTCAGTTTTGGCATCCCGTAAACGAGAGGCCGGCAATAAAGCTGGAAGTGTAGCGCCCTAGCTGCTCCCTGTTCGTGTGAAGGCAGCGATGTCACTTTCATGACGATGATGTAACATTCAGAAACCAACAAAGAAAGAGGAGACTGACTATGCTGGGCCGTATCGCCATACACCTGAGTAGCGACTCCGCCTGCGGGCGTCGTATCGACGCAGGGCTGCAGCTTGCGAAACACCATAACGCGGCTGTCGTGGGCGTGTTTCCCATCGACATGCCGGGTCATTATTACGATGAGAGCATCGTGCCTCACGATGTCCGGCAGATCGTGCGCGGGCGCCGCTCGGAATTGCAGGATTCCATACGCAAGCAGTTTCTCGAGAAATCCGAGGCACAAGGGGTGAGCGCCGAATGGCGTGCCCCGCAAGGTGCCGCTGATGAAGCGCTGGCACTGCACGCACGCTATTGCGACCTGCTGGTCATGAGCAAGGCTGAACACACAGACACAGTCGCCTCTATCGTGCCGAATCTGGCGGAAGCCGTGGTCATGGGGGCCGGTCGCCCCGTACTGATGATTCCGAACGCCGGGCCGCTACCCTCGACGATTGGGGAACGCGTCTTGTATTGCTGGGACCAACGACGTGAAGCTGCCCGGGCCTTCACCGATGCCGCCGTGTTCATGCAGAACTGCAAGGAACTCGTTGTGCTCGAGGTCGATCGAGACGAAGAGCAGTTCAATGCTTTTGACGTCCGGGAACATGACTTCTCCAAGTACTGCGTCAGCCACGGTTACCCTTCACCTAAACATCTGGTTAAGCAAAGCGAAGGGATCGGCGTGGGCAACGTGATCTTGAACACTGCGGCAGACTATGGCAGCGATCTCATCGTGATGGGTGCATACGGTCATAGTCGCATGCGGCAATGGGTAATGGGCGGTGCATCTCGCACGCTGCTTTCTTCGATGACCGTACCTGTACTGCTGGCTCACTGAACGGGCAGGAAGTCGGCAGACATCAAGTTACGCAAAACTTTCGGCAAACATGCCGGCAAATCTTCCGACAACATGCCGGGGCCGGCAAGCCGGCCCGCCTCGGCATGAATCCATACCGNGGCACACGCTGCTTCAAACGGTTGCATGCCNTGCGCACACAGGCCAGCAACCATGCCCGCCAGCACATCCCCCGTNCCTCCGGTCGCCAGCCACGGAGCATCGCCAGCATTGATNGCCACCCGACCATTCGGCTCNGCGATGACCGTATCGGCACCTTTCAGGATGATTACGGCTCGCGATTCANCCGCTGCCCGTCGAGCGCGCTGCATCTTGTCACCATCGTACGACGGAAAGAGGCGCTGGAACTCGCCTTCATGGGGCGTCATGACACAGGGCCCGTGCAAGGCTGCAAACAGTTGT
>Ga0065721_10008952_pt1 | contig 15942 bp, 15 predicted proteins | sample Mesricmetagenome_FD_59108 | JGI IMG/M metagenome (GOLD analysis project Ga0065721, IMG submission 59108) | Mesophilic microbial community from rice straw/compost enrichment Sample: eDNA_1 v2 (version 2) | ecosystem: Engineered > Solid waste > Grass > Composting > Bioreactor | place: USA: Davis... | reverse complement strand
GGGGCGCTGATCCGGCCGCGGGCGCGGTATGTGGGGGCGGCTTAGGGTTATTCCGAGCTGGAAGGGAAGGCCCCCTCACCGGCTCGGCGGGCCGGGCCACCTCTCCCCGATGGGGAGAGGGGTGCTGCGCGATCTTGTAAAGGCGGCTATGGTGGTTGGGTGAATTCCCCCTCACGGGATCGGCGGAGCCGCGCACCTCTCCCCATCGGGGAGAGGAACAGGTTGGCACCCCAGGTGCGTGGGTTAGCCGAAGACGCTGGCGCCCCTGTCGGCCACGCCGACGAGGTGGCGGAAGCCTTCGAAGAGCTCGCGGCCCATGCCGACATGCTGGGAGCGAAGGTCTTCGGTGGCCGGGGTGCGGGAGAAGAATTCCTTCTCGTCGCCAAGGAAGGTCAGCGTGCCAGCATTGGCATCGAGGCGGATGAGATCGCCATCGCGGATCTTGCTGATCGGGCCGCCATCGACGGCTTCGGGGGTCATGTGGATGGCGGCGGGCACCTTGCCCGAGGCTCCGGACATGCGGCCATCGGTGATCAACGCGACCTTAAAGCCGCGGTTCTGCAGGACGGAAAGCGGCGGGGTGAGATTGTGCAGCTCGGGCATGCCGAGCGCCTTGGGGCCGGAGAAGCGGACCACGGCGATCATGTCGCCGTCGAGTTCGCCCGCCCGGAAGGCGCGCTGCAGACCCTCTTGCCCGTGGAATACGCGGGCGCGCGCCTCGATGACCCGGTGCTCCTCCTTGACCGCCGAAACCTTGATGACCGAGCGGCCGAGATTGCCGGTGAGGAGCTTGAGGCCTCCGGTTTCCTGGAACGGCGCCTTGATGCCCGTGAGCACCTTGGGCAGCGCGCTTTCCTGGGGCGCCGGTTCGAAGGTGAGCGCGCCCTCGGCCAGCTTGGCCTCGACCGTGTAGCCGGACAGGCCCGTGCCCCAGACAGTCTTGACGTCCTCGTGCAGATATCCGCCTTCGAGCAGCTCGCGGATGAGGAAGCCCATGCCGCCGGCGGCGTGGAAGTGGTTCACGTCGGCCACGCCATTGGGATAGACGCGGGCCAGGAGCGGGGTCGCGTCGGAGAGGTCGCTCATGTCATCCCAGGTGATCTGGATGCCGGCAGCGGCCGCCATGGCAATGAGATGCATGGTGTGGTTGGTGGAGCCGCCGGTGGCGTGCAGGCCGACCAGCCCGTTGACGAAGGCCTTTTCATCAAGGATGTGGCCGATGGGCGTGTAATTGTTGCCCAGGCTGGTGAGCGAGAGGGCGCGCTTTGTCGCCTCGCGGGTCAGCGCATCGCGCAGCGGCGTGCCGGGATTGACGAAGCTGGCGCCGGGCAGATGCAGGCCCATGATTTCCATGAGCATCTGGTTGGAATTGGCGGTGCCGTAGAAGGTGCAGGTGCCGGGCGAGTGGTAGGACTTGCTTTCGGCCTCGAGCAGTTCGGCGCGNCCGACCTTGCCCTCGGCGTAGAGCTGGCGGACCTTGGACTTTTCGTCATTGGGGATGCCCGAGGGCATGGGNCCGGCAGGAATGAAGACGGCCGGCAGGTGACCGAAGGCCAGGGCGCCAATGACAAGGCCGGGCACGATCTTGTCGCAGATGCCGAGATAGACAGCAGCGTCGAACATGTTGTGGCTGAGCGCGATGGCTGTCGACATGGCGATGACGTCGCGCGAAAACAGCGACAGGTCCATGCCGGGCTGGCCCTGGGTGACGCCGTCGCACATGGCCGGGACACCGCCCGCGACCTGCGCCGTTGCGCCGATCTCGCGAGCCGCTTCCTTGATGATGTCGGGATAGAATTGATAGGGCTGATGGGCACTCAGCATATCGTTGTAGCTGGTGACGATGCCCAGATTGAGCGCCTTGTTGCCGGCGATAGCAGCCTTTTCGGACGGAGAGCAGGCGGCAAAGCCGTGGGCGAGGTTGCCGCAGGACAGCGCGGCGCGATAAACGCCAGCTTCGCGGGCGCGCTCGATGCGGTCGAGATAGTCACGGCGCGTGTCGCGGCTGCGCGCGGCAATGCGGTCGGTGACGTCCTGGATGGCCTGGCGGACGGTCATAGCAAACTCCAAAGTAGCGCGAGGACGCGCCAGAAGGGGGCCGCTGGCGCGGATCTGCCTCGCTATGATGACTGGCACTCGCAGCGGCCAGAGCGATCAATTGGGGACCGCCCCAGGAGCTTTTCGGCCATGCGGGCATTTGCGATGCAAATACCCGCACAACCTACGGGCACCAGTAAACTGAAATCGGCGCGCCAGAGCGCAGCACGGCCCGGATGGGCATGTCTTCGACCGGACCATCGCCCAGCGCCGTCTCGAGCACCCTGGCCTTCTCGTCACCTTCGATGTGAAGGTAGAGGCCATCTGTCTCAAGCAGACGCGGCAGGGTGAAGGTGATACGCGGCTCGCCGGCGCCGGGAGCGCGAATGGCCAGCGTCGGGCCTTCCGCGCTCAGCGCTTCGGAAAGGGTATCGCCACCGGGAAAGAAACTGGCGGTGTGGCCATCGTTGCCCATGCCCAGGATAACCGCGGCAAAGGGCTTGGGCAGCTCGGCCAGCAGGGCATTGGTCTTTGCGACCTGTGTGGCATCAGGTTCGGTCCCGCCCGAATAGAGGGGGAAGAAACGGGCAACGGCGGCCGGGCCCTGCAGCATCTTCTCGTTGACGAGGAGCGCATTGGAGCGGTCATTGGTCTCGTCGACCCAGCGCTCGTCCACCAGAGTCACGATGACCTTTTCCCAGTCGATCGACCTGGTCTTGCCCAGGGCCTGGAAGAATTTCCCGGGCGTCGAGCCACCGCTGACGGCAATGGCCGCCACGCCGCGATCGGCAATGGCGGCATTGATACGGTCGGCCACGGCCTCGGCCAGTTCCCTGGCGAGGGTCGTCTTGTCGGCAAAGCTGCGGCGATCGATGGTCATTGTCTTATTCCTATTCTTCTCCCCATCGGGGAGAAGGTGGCGCGCAGCGCCGGATGAGGGGACTGGCTTCAGAGGCTCCGAGCGCGTGGCGAGGATCCCCCTCACCCGCCCTGCGGGCGACCTCTCCCCGATGGGGAGAGGAAATACGCATAGCGCAGGGCAAGCTCGTCGCCATCACGAATGAGTGCCCTCGTACCAGGTGCGGCCGTCGCGTTCGATGAGGGCCACGGCGCCCGAGGGGCCCCAGGTGCCGGCGGTATAGGTCTGGGGGGGCTCGGAGGCGCGGTCCCAGGCCTCGCGGATCGGGTCGACCCAACGCCATGCCGCTTCCAGTTCGTCGCGGCGCATGAACAGGGTCTGGCTGCCACGGATGACGTCCATCAGCAGGCGCTCATAAGCCTCGGGCGTGCGCTCGGTGAAGGTTTCGGCAAAGCTGAGGTTGAGCGGCACTTCGCGCAGGCGCATGCCGCCGGGACCGGGATCCTTGATCATCATCATGAGCTTGACGCCCTCGTCGGGCTGCAGGCGGATAATGAGCTTGTTGGCCTTGGGCGCGCCTTCCGCATGGTCGAAAATGGAATGCGGGATGGGCTTGAACTGGATGCAGATCTCGGAGACGCGCTCGGCCATGCGCTTGCCGGTGCGCAGGTAGAAGGGCACGCCGGCCCAGCGCCAGTTGTCGATATGAGCCTTCAAAGCCACGAAGGTCTCGGTGCGGCTGCCCTTCTTTTCGGCGGGCAGTTCGTCCTGATAGCCGGCCACGGCCGCGGTTTCGGACTTCACGCCGCGATACTGGCCGCGCACGGTCTCGCGGGCCACCTCGCCATTGACGATGGGGCGCAGAGCACGCAGCACCTTGAGCTTTTCGTCGCGCAGGGCATTGGCATCGTCGCTGGCGGGCGGTTCCATGGCGACAAGGCAGAGCAGCTGCAGCATGTGGTTCTGGATCATGTCCCGGAGCGCGCCGCTTTCGTCGTAATAGCCGCGGGTGCCAGCGCCGACAGTTTCGGCCACGGTCAACTGAACGTGGTCGATATGGGCCGAATTCCAGATCGGCTCGAACAGGGTATTGGCGAAGCGCAGGGCCAGAAGGTTCTGCACCGTCTCTTTGCCCAGGTAGTGGTCGATGCGGTAGACCTGATCTTCCTTGAAGATCTTGGCGACGCCGTCATTGATCTCGATGGACGAGGCCAGATCGTGGCCGAGCGGCTTTTCGATAACGACGCGCGCGTCGCGGCGATAGAGCTTCCGGGCGTGCAGATATTCGGCGATGGGCTCGAAAAGGTCAGGGGCCACGGCCAGATAGAAGGCGCGCACGATCTTGGGATCGTCGCGCAGGGCCTTGCCCAGATCGCCCGATTCGTCGGGCTTGCTGGCATCGACCGGCACATAGGTGCAGATGCCGACGAATTTTTCGATCACCGCCGGGTTCTGGTAGTCCTTCTCGACAAACTGCTGCAGCGCCTCACGCACGAGCTGCTGGAACTCGGCGTCGCTGAGCCTGGAACGGGACGCGCCGATGATGCGGCTCTGTTCATCGAACTGGCCATCGAGAAAGCGATGATAGAGCGCAGGGATCAGCTTGCGCTTGGTCAGGTCGCCAGTGGCGCCGAATACCACATAGTCGAAGGGCTGGACGGGGATGATGCGGCTGGACAAAAGCGAGGTCCTTCAGTTCGGTGCGAAGTTCTGCCGGGCGAGAATGACCGCCCCATGCAGGGGTTCGTATTTCGGCAGGGCGACAAAGTCACCATAATGCTGCTGGAGAATGGGAAAGAGACGCTGGCCCAGCCCCCCGACAATGGCCATGACCGAGGCGCCGTGCGACTTGAACCAGCGCACATAGCTGTCGATGTAGCCCAGCTGGATATCGAGCAGCCTCAGGGCCACCGGGTCATTCTGTTCGAGATGGTCGAACCAGAGCGGCATGAGCTTGCCGAATTCGCCCGGAGCCCGGCCGACCAGCGCATCGTCGCACCCCTCGCTGCCGTCATTGCTGATCAGCCGGAGGTCCATGTCGGCGGCAAAGGACCAGGTCATGATGGCCTGGTTGTCGCCACCCAGGGCCGCCGTCACCGCATCGGTGAGGGGCGATTTCTCGGCCATGCCATCATTGGCCTCGACCGTGTAGCGGACCAGTTCGCGCCCGAGAATGGCGCCGCTCATCTGGTCGCCGATGTGAAATCCCCAGCCGCCAGCCTGGTAGCGCTTGCCACCCACGATCGACATGGCAGCCGAGCCGGTGCCGATGATGACTACTCCACCTTCGCCGCCACCCAGGGCGCCGGCATGGGCGATATCGATATCGTCGTATACCTGGACCCCGGCAAAGGGCCAGGGCCGCGCAGCAAACTCGGCGCGGGCCGAATCCATGCGGCCGCCCGCCATGCCGAAGCATGCATAGGTATTGGCTGCCTCGGCAAAGTCGATGCCGGCAGCCGCGAACGCATCACGCGCGCCATCGCTGATGGCCTTGTAGGCCGGTTCGCCACCGTCGATCTGCAGGTTGGAGCGGCCATTCTTGACCTCGGCCAGCGTCTCGAGCCTGTCATTGGCCAGGCGCACGCGGCAATTGGTGCCACCACCGTCAACGCCAAGGTAATATCGCGGCACGAGAGGCTACTCCGTCGATGGGAGGATGGACGCAAAGGCTGGCTCTGCTGGCCATCGCAAACTAGGGGGTCAATTCGGCGCGGACCATAATGCGAAAGCCGCTAAGACGAAAGTAGTAGCCCCAAGAAAATGCACCCGGGGACGAGGATCTCGCATGGCCCGGTTGCGCCAGCCGCATGGGCATGTGACCGCTTGTGGAACAGCTTGCCGGTCGGGCCCGTTTGGAGCCAAACTGCCAGCCGCAAATCCGGGCAGCGGCGGCGCCCGAAAGAGGATGGATGATGACACGACATTGCCTGGTCCTGGGCGGCGCACGTTCGGGCAAGACCGCCTTTGCCGAGCGGCTGGCGCTGCATGGCGGAGCGCGGCCCGCATATCTGGCCACTGCACACACGCTGGACGGGGAAATGCGCGACCGGGTTGCGAGCCACAAGGCAAGCCGGGGCGAACGATTCACAACGATCGAAGAGCCAACGGCACTTTCGCGGGCCATCCGCGCGGCGGGCGCCCGGCATGACGTGATCCTTGTGGACTGCCTGACGCTGTGGATCACCAATCTGCTGATCGCCAACGAGGATGTGTCGACCGCNGTAAGCGAATTGTGCGCGACACTNGTCGAATTCCGCAGCGCCAAGGTGATCCTGGTCAGCAATGANGTNGGNCTGGGNATCGTGCCGGACAATGCCATGGCGCGCACCTTCCGCGACCTGGCCGGATCGGCGCATCAGCGCCTGGCCGAGATCTGCGACGATGTCTATTTCGTCGCCGCCGGCCTGCCACTGACGATGAAGGGTGACACGCCGGTGGTGGTGAACTGACCGGCCTTTCGATGGCCGGTGTTGTGACGCCGTTCGGTCAGCTTACCAGCAGGGTCAGGGCGATGAAGACGCTGAGGCCGAGCAGCACGTCGAGCGTGCGGGCATAGAGCTGCACGGCTCGCAGGATATCGCTGGGACCGAGGGCGTCGCGGCCGCTGCCGAAGGCGGGGAGGTCCACCAGTTCGCCTTCGTAGGTTCGCGGGCCACCGAGCTTGAAGCCCAGCGCGCCGGCAAAGGCGGCTTCCGGCCAGCCGGCATTGGGCGAATCGTGCTTTTGCGCATCGCTGCGGGCCGTTGCCCATGCATTGCCGGGGCTGGCGCCCGGCACGAAAAAGCATGCGGCGGTTACGAGCACAGCGGTGAGGCGGGCTGGAATCAAGTTCAGGACATCATCAAGCCGGGCGGCGGACCAGCCATAGTCGAGATAGCGCTCGGTCTTGTGGCCGATCATGCTGTCGGCAGTGTTCACGGCCTTGTAGATGGCGATGCCGGGGAGACCGAAAAGCAGCAAGAAGAACCAGGGCGCAACGACGCCGTCGGACGTGCTTTCGGCGAGGGTTTCGATAGCGGCGCGGGCAACGCCCGGCTCGTCGAGCGTTTGCGGATCGCGACCAACGACGTGGCTGACGGCCTCCCGCCCGGCGGAGAGTGACTGGCGCAGCGCATCGGACACAGCGGTGACGGCGCGGGCCAGTTCCTTTTGCGCGAGGAAGGCGGTGGCCAGCAGCATTTCGATGACCCAGCCCAGCGGTATCCAGGAGAGGATGGTGCGGATGCCCACGGTGACGATGAGCACCGAAAGCAGCAGCAGGCCCAGCGCCACAATACCCGCCAGCTTGCGCTGGGCCGGCGTGCGCTGGGGGGTGTTGAGGCGCGTTTCGCAGAAGGAGATAAGCTTGCCGAACCACATGACCGGGTGGCCAATGGTTGCGGCCAGTTTTTGCGGGTAACCGGCCTGACGTTCAATGGCGAGCGCCAGGGGGGAAATCAGCGGGTCCACGGGTCAGGCCTCCAGCGTTGCAGCCAGGTCGAGCAGGCGGTCGATATCGATATGGGCTTCCAGATGGTTGGCCAGGCCGTCGAGTGCAAGCTCTATTTCGGCTTCAAAGGCCAGATCAGGATCAGCCGGACTACCCAGGAAGGCGCGGCGGAAGCCATCGGCGGCAAATAGGCCGTGCAGATAGGTGCCGATGATGCGACCATCGGCGCTGATGGCACCCTCTGGTGCAGTGCCGACAGTGGCAAAGGGGCGTTGGGTATCCGGCCCCCGAGTAACGCCCATATGCATGTGGTAGCCGGAGATGGATTCGCCGGAGGCGCGATGGGTGGCGGTTTCGACGCGCAATTGCTTGGTCGGCGCGAGCACTGTTTCGACGTCGAGCAGGCCCAGACCCTGGCTGGTGCCGGGCGCGCCTTCGATGCCATCAGGGTCGGCAATGGTTTTGCCCAGCATCTGATAGCCGCCGCAAATGCCGAGGACCCGGCCGCCGGCGCGGTGGTGGGCCAGGATGTCGATGTCCCAGCCATTGGCGCGTAATGCATCCAGATCGGCCCGCGTGGCCTTGGAGCCGGGAATGAGCACAAGGTCGGCATCGCGGGGGATGGTTTTGCCGGGCTGCACGAGGGTCACGCGGACACCCGGCTCGGCGCGAAGCGGGTCGAGATCGTCAAAATTGGCAATGCGCGGCAGTCGCGGGACGGCAATGTGGAATGTCCCCTGCCCCGGCGCCATGGTGTCGAGCGCCAGCGCATCTTCGGCCGGGAGTTTGGTGGCGGCGGCGAAATGGGGCACGGGGCCGAAGACCGCCAGGCCGGTGCGGGATTGAAGGAAATGCTTGCCGGCTTCAAAGATCGACGGGTCGCCGAAGAAGCGGTTGATGAGGCTGGCGCGGACCAAGGCTGCATCGGCTGGCTCAATAACTCCCAGCGTGCCGACGATGGACGCGATGACGCCGCCACGATGGATATCGCCGATGAGGACGACCGGCACATTGGCGGCGCGGGCAAAGCCGAAATTGGCAATGTCGCCCTGGCGGAGATTGACCTCGGAGGCGCTGCCAGCGCCTTCGACCAGAACAATGTCCGCGCTAGCAGCCAGCTCACGGAAGGCGGCGAGCACTTCAGGCATGAGCTGGGCACGATCAGCCCAATATTGCCGGGCAGAGAGGCTGGTGCGGCGCTGACCGCGGACGACGACCTGCGAGCCGGTTTCACCCTCGGGCTTGAGGAGCACCGGGTTCATGGCCGTGACGGGGTCGCGGCGGGCGGCGCGGGCCTGAAGGGCCTGGGCGCGGCCGATCTCGCCACCATCGGCAGTGACGGCGGCATTGTTGCTCATGTTCTGCGGCTTGAAGGGCGCGACCGAAAGGCCGCGATTGGCGAGCGCGCGGCAGAGGCCCGCGACGATGAGCGATTTGCCGACATCGGAGCCGGTGCCCATGAACATCAAGGCTTTGGTCATTTACCTCTCACCTGCCCCTTCGGGGCACCTTCTCCCACAAGGGAAGGAGGGAGTCACGCCGAAGCGATGACATGGGCGTAGGAGCCCATGACGCGACCGAGCTGGCCACCCATGGGGATCTGGCGGATGCCTTCGGCGTCAAGCGCTTCGAAGAGCGGCGGCAGGCCGGATTGCTTGGCCGAAGAATAGTGAAATTCGTGGCCGTGGAGCGCTGTCGGCCAGGGCAAGGCGCTTTCGTGCAGCAGGCGGCGATAGCCGAGGACGCGCTTGGGGCGGTCGATGCGGGTGGCGACCGGCAGCAGCCCGGACATGGCGTGTGCGACCCCGTCTTTGTCCACCAGCGCTTCGCCCAGAGCCATGAAGCCCCCGCATTCGCCATAAATCAGCGCATTACGGTCGCGGGCAGCGTGGAGCCCGGCGTGGAAGTATGTGGCCGCAGACAGGGTTTCGCCATGCAGTTCAGGATAGCCGCCGGGCAGGAAGATGGCGTCGGCATCGGTCGCAGGAGCTTCATTGGCGAGGGGGGAAAAGAAGGTGAGCTCGGCCCCCGCAGCGCGCCAGCCATCGAGCAAATGGGGATAGATGAAGGCGAAGGCAGCATCGCGGGCGATAGCGATGCGTTGCCCCAGCGGCGGCAAGGCCTTGGGGGCTTGTTCGGAGATCGGCACCGGTGCGGCGCGGGTCAGCAGCGCGTCGAGGTCGACATAGTCCGACATGGCTTCGGCAGCGGCATCGAGAAAGGTGGCGAAACCGGACATGTCACCGGGCAGGACCAGGCCGAGATGGCGCCCGGGGATGACGAGTTCGGGGCGGCGAGGAACAGCGCCAAGCAGCGGGATGCCTGTGGCCCCGAGCGCTGTGACGAGCATGCGTTCGTGTCGGGCCGAAGCCACGCGGTTGAGGATGAGGCCAGCGATGCGCACGCCGGGCCGCCAATTGGCAAAACCGGACACGAGCGGGGCGACCGACTGGCTCTGGCGGTCCGCATCGACCACGAAGATGACCGGCAGATCGAGGGTTTGGGCCAGATCGGCGGTAGAGCCCTGCCCATCAGCGGCGGCATCGAAGAGCCCCATCACGCCTTCGACGATGAGCGCATCGGCGCCCGTGGCGTGCTGGGCCGCAAGGGCGCGAATTTGGACGCGATCCATGGCCCATGGGTCGAGATTGATCGCTTCGCGACCAGCAGCGAGACCGAGAAAGGCCGGGTCGATATAGTCGGGGCCGGTCTTGGCCGGCGCCAGAACCAGGCCGCGATTGCGCAGCGCGGCGAGAATGCCGAGCGTCACGGTGGTTTTGCCCGAGCCCGAGCGAGGGGCGGCAATGACGAGGCCCCTAGCCAAAGACATGCCTCCGGACTTCTTCGACATACCAATCGAGCTGGTCGCGATAGCGGGCGACGGGGCCGAGCACGACGATGGCAGGCGTGGGCACGTCGATGGGGGCCCTGGCCGCGCCAAGGGTCGTCTGGTAGATGGACTGGCCGGGGCTGGCGATATGGGAAACCACGGTCAGCGCCTCGTCGGCTGAACGGCCGGCATCGAGCAGGCGGGCGGCGATGGTGGGCAGGTGCTTGACCGCCATGAACATGACGATTACCGGCGCGGCCCTGGCCACTGCGGGCCAATCCACGGCGCCTGGAACAGCGCCGGTTTCGTCGTGACCGGTGAGGAAGATGACGGCGTGATTGGTTTCGCGGTGCGTGACCGGCATGCCGGCATAGGCGAGCCCGCCGAGGCCCGAGGAAATGCCGGGCACGATGCGGAAGGGAATGCCGGCGCGGGCCAGTTCGCCGGCTTCCTCGCCGCCGCGACCGAACATGAAGGGATCGCCGCCCTTGAGACGCAGCACGCGCTTGCCCTGGCGCGCCAGTTCGATGAGACGAATGGTGATGTCGGCCTGTCTGGGTGAGGGTTTGCCGCCGCGCTTGCCNGCATGGATGCGTTCGACATGGGCGGGCGCAAGCGCCAGAATATCAGGCGACACCAGCGCATCGTGGACGATGACATCGGCCTGCCCCAGGGCATGGAAGGCCAGGAGGGTAAGAAGGCCCGGCCCGCCGGGACCGGCGCCCACCAGCCAGACCGAGCCGGGATGGAAGGGCGGAAAATCGGCGTGGTTGAGTTGGGAGATGTGGTCACGCATGGCGCACACCTGGCTCCATGGTGCGCGTGGCAGCCGGGACCTCCCCCCGCTTGACCCCTCCCCTCAAGGAGGAGGGAGACGATGAACAGGTGTCGCTGCCTTGAAGGCACCCGGCAGCCGGGGCACATTGGGCCAAAGCAGTGGACGACGACGCATGAACATTCTGATCCTGGGCGGCACGGCCGAGGCGCGGCAATTGGCGAACCAGCTGGTGGCGCTGGGGCATGAGGTGACCACCTCGCTGGCCGGCCGCACGCAGGACCCGATCATTCCCGATGGCGCGCTGCGCATGGGGCCGTTTGGCGGCATACCGGGCCTTTGCGCCTATCTGCGCGCGGCCCATGTTGACCGGCTGGTCGACGCCACGCATCCCTATGCGGGCCTGATCTCGATCAATGCCGTGGCGGCAGCAAAGGCCACGGGCGTGCCGCTGGTGCGCTATATGCGACCGCCCTGGGAACCGCGCGAAGGGCAGACATGGATTCATGTCGAGAGTGCGCAGGAGGCCGCCGACGCCTTGCCGCCCGGCGCGGACGTGCTGCTGACCACCGGCCATACCGGACTTGAGACCTTCCTCGAACGTGACGATTGCCACATTTATGTGCGGGTGATCGAGCGGCCGGATTACGACCTGCCNGAGCATGCCGAGCTGATCGTCAGCCGTCCGCCCTACAGCCTTGAGGACGAGAAAGCGCTGCTGCGCCGTCATGGCATCACCCATCTGGTGAGCAAGAATTCNGGTGGGCCGCAGACNGCGGCCAAGCTNGAGGCGGCGCGGGAACTTGGGGTCAAAGTGATCATGATCGCGCGGCCCACCTATGGCCCGGCCGTGGAAGTGGACAACGTCGAAGCGGCGATCGCAGCGTTGGACCTCTGAAGCGGGGTGTAGCGAGACAGCGCACAGGTGACATTGGTGCCCACCCGCTTATGGGTCACCAGCGGTCCGAAGACCAGCGCGGCGGCCTCGGAGACGGATGGCGCTCCGGCCAGTTGTGAAACCAGAGCGGATGGATTGGGTACATCCCGCGTGAGGCTCGACCGCGGCAGCGCCAGGATTGGCAGGCCGAGTTCGTGAGACACGGCGACGAGAGCCGGATGGTCACCGCGGGCATTGAGCGTGGCGAGGGCTACGAGGTCGTTACGGGTGGCAGAGACGCTCAGCACGCAGGCGTCCAGCAGCGCCAAAAGCTCGGTGGAGGTCGCGGTTGCACGCAGGCCGATGCCGGCAACGAGGCCGGGAGATGATGGGAAATGCATAGCCTCGGGCAGAGGCGGAGAATCGTAAGTCATCGTCGCCTCGATTGTACGAGGCAGGTCCGCTCAAAACCGTTGCAGCCCCGGAATTGGTCCCGCAACTGGGTCGACCGCACCGGGATCTGTTTCAGTTCCATCGTGGGAACGCTGCGCTGATCCGCTTCTAGGGCGGGGAAAGCTTGTGGTCAATCAAAGGCTTGGGCGGGGCGAGCGCCGGATAGGAATGCTTCTGAAAATCGTTTGCAAATTCAGGGACTTGCGGCAAGCGCATGGGTCCGCTAAGGCCTCTGGGCAGAAGCAGCAGGAGGCAGGACATGGTGAAAGACCGCACGCTTGCCATAGCTGCGACCAGTATCCTCATCGGGCTGATTGTTCTGGGCCTCAAAGGCATCGCCTGGTGGGTGACCGGCTCCATCGCGCTTTATTCCGATGCTCTGGAATCGGTGGTCAATGTGGTCACAGCCATCGGCGCGCTGGTGGCTGTGCGGCTGGCGCAGCGGCCCGCCGACGCCACCCTGCCCTATGGCTATCACAAGGCCGAGTATTTCTCGGCCGTGCTGGTGGGCGTGATGATCGTGGTCGCGGCCATTCTCATCCTGCGCGAGGCAGTGCTGGGGTTTCTCTCGCCCGCACTGCCGGATGCGCCGGTGCAGGGCCTTGTCATCAGCGGTGCGGCGACGCTGATCAACCTTGTCTGGGCCATGGTTCTGCTGCGCCACGGGCGACAGCGCAAGTCCCCGGCCATCGCGGCCGACGGCAAGCATCTTCTTACGGACGTGGTCTCGACGGGCGGCGTCATCGCAGGCCTGATCCTCGTCTATCTGACAGGCTGGGCGCAGTTTGATGCGGTGCTGGCGGCGCTGGTGGCGCTCAACATCCTGTGGTCGGGCTGGGGCGTGATCCGGGAAAGCGTGGGCGGACTGATGGACGTGGCCGTTCCTGCTGAAACGCAAAAGACCATTCGCGAGGTCATCTCGGTCAATGCCGAAGGAGCGCTGGAGGCGCACGACATCCGCACCCGGCAGGCGGGACGGATGACATTTATCGATTTCCATCTCGTCGTGCCGGGGGTGATGAGCGTCGATGCAGCCCATGCCATCTGCGATCGGATCGAGGCCAAGTTGCGCGAAGCGGTGACGGATGTGCAGATCACCATTCATGTCGAGCCCGAAGAAAAGGCCAAGCATGCCGGGATCGTGGTTTTGTGATGTGATTGCCAAAGCGAGCTGCTCCGGGCAGATTCAGCCTATGCGCCACCTGGTTGTCGTCCTCAGCCTGCTATTTGCCACCCCGGCCCTCGCCCAATTCTGGGGGCACTACGACAATGCCCGCTTTGGCTATGGCATCGACGTGCCGCCCGGCTTTTCCGGCAATGGCGAGAGCGACAATGGCGACGGGCAGATTTTCTACCGTCTCGAGGCCGAACAGTCGCTGACTGTTTGGGGGGGCATGCTGCTGGAGAGCTTCGAGCAGGAAGTCGCCGAGCGGCAGGCCAATGTGCTGGCGGAGAACTGGTCGATCACCTATCAGGCGTCGAGCCCGCAATGGGCGAGCTTTTCGGGCCAGCGCGACCACCGGATTTTCTACACCCGCCTGATCGCGCTCTGCGACGGCGCCAGTTATGCGGCGTTCACGCTTGAATACAATATCCGCGACCTCAGCAAGACCGATGCGGTGGTCGAAGGACTGGTGCGATCATTCGTTGGCGAGAGGTGCTGAGTTCAGCATCCCAAGTCGCCTATCGTCATTGCCCGGCTTGACCGGGCAATCCACCTAGCCACGCTATCGCATGGACCACCCGGTCAAGCCGGGTGGTGGCGATGGAGGAATGGCTGCGCTGGAGCTGAGGGAGCAGGCCCTACCTGAAGCGCCGACACCCCCCTGGCCCCTCCTCTCAAAGGGGGACGAGGCTGGTCCGGCGCCTGGCTAGAACTCGATGCCCTTTTGTGCCTTCACCCCGGCGCGGAAGTGGTGCTTGATTTCGGTCATTTCGGTCACGAGATCGGCGATTTCGATCAGCTCGTCCTTGGCGTTGCGGCCGGTGACGATGACGTGCTTGTCGGCGGGCTTGTTGCGCAGCACTTCCACCACTTCGTCGATGGGCAGGTAATCATACCGCAGGCAGATGTTGAGCTCGTCGAGCAGCACCATGTCGTAACTGGGATCGGCGATGAGGGCCCTGGCCTGATCCCAGGCCTTGCGAGCAGCAGCAAGATCGCGCTGGCGGTCGGCGACGTCCCAGGTAAAGCCCTCGCCCATGGCGTTGATGGTGACCTGATCGGGGAATTTGTCGAGCACGGTGCGCTCGCCGGTGTTCCAGACGCCCTTGACGAACTGCACGACGCCGACGCGCATGCCATTGCCCAGCGCCCGGAAGACCATGCCGAAAGCCGCCGTCGACTTGCCCTTGCCCTTGCCGGTATGGACAATGAGCAGGCCCTTCTCTTCGGTCTTGGTGGCGAGGATCTTGTCGCGGGCGGCCTTCTTCTTCCGCATCTTTTCGGCGTGATAGGCATCGCGCTCGGCCTCGGTCATGAGGTCGGTCTTCTTGAGCTGCTTGTCCGGCGTGTCGGTCACGGCGTGTCCTCCAGATAGGCGAAAGCGGAATTTGAGCGGGGCGACCAGAGGCCTCTCTGCTGGGCCTCGCGGAATTTGGCAATCAGCTCATCATAGCCGAAACGGTTGGCCTCCTTGAGCCAGTCCCGCACCGCGTCGTTTTCGATGAAGGCCTCGAAGGCGAGATCGAAGTGGTGGGTCTTTACCGCGCCGGTGGTGGCGGCGAAGGCGAACATGAAATCGACTGTGGCGATGATCTCGAAGGCCCCGCGATAGCCATGGCGCTGCATGCCGGAAATCCATTTGGGATTGACCACGCGCGAGCGCATGACGTGGCTGATTTCCTGCTCCAGCGTGCGGATTTTGGGGGTTTCGGGGCGCGAATGGTCGTTGTGATAGGCGGCGGGTTTCTGGCCCGAGAGCGTTTCGGCGGCAGCGGAGAGACCACCCTCGAACTGGTAGTAATTGTCACTATCGAGCAGGTCGTGCTCGCGATTGTCCTGATTGTGGAGGACAGCGTCGATCGTGCCGAGGCGGGCGCGGAAGCGGTCCTGCATGGGGGTGCCGTGGGTCGTAGCGCCGTAGGCATATTGGCCCCAGCGCAGAACCTGATCGGCCAGATCGGCCTTGGTTGACCAGTTGCCGGTGTCGATGAGCTGTCCGAGCCCGGCCCCATAGGTGCCGGGCTTTGAGCCGAAAATGCGCGCGCCGGCTTCGAGCGCCGCCTCGGCCTCGGATTTTCCAGACGCCATGAGGCCCAGCGCCTCGCTGCGCATGCGGGCGGCAATGGGGTTGTCATCCTCAGGCTCGTCCAGCGCACCGATGGCGCGGACGGCCCGGTCGAAAAGCGCAATCTGCGCGGGGAAAGCGTCGCGGAAGAAGCCGGAAATGCGCAGGGTGACGTCCACACGCGGGCGCCCCAGCTTTGCCAGCGGGATGATTTCGTAGCCCGCGACGCGCAGCGAGCCGGGGTCCCATGTGGGTTTGGCGCCGATCAGGGCCATGGCCTGGGCGATGTCGTCGCCGCCGGTGCGCATGTTTGCTGTGCCCCAGACCGAGAGGGCAACCGACTTCAGATAATGGCCATGGTCCTGAAGATGTCGCAGGACAAGGTTTTCCGCCGATTTCCGGCCAAGTTCCCAGGCGCTGGGCGTGGGCACGGCGCGGGCATCGACGGA
>Ga0065721_10007400_pt1 | contig 15944 bp, 15 predicted proteins | sample Mesricmetagenome_FD_59108 | JGI IMG/M metagenome (GOLD analysis project Ga0065721, IMG submission 59108) | Mesophilic microbial community from rice straw/compost enrichment Sample: eDNA_1 v2 (version 2) | ecosystem: Engineered > Solid waste > Grass > Composting > Bioreactor | place: USA: Davis... | reverse complement strand
CCCGCCGCAGCACGAGCCTTGCCCGGCTCGGCCGAAGCGGCGGGGCGGTGGACTCCCTGCGCATCCGGGTGGACGGCGTGCTGCGCACTCCCGGCGGCCTGCCGCTCGGCCGAGACCGGGCCGAGTTCGACGCGCAGGCCTATGACATCAGCCTGATCCGCGCCTGGCCCCGGGCGATCAACCTCACCGACGGCCGGTACGAACTCGACATCTCGCCTCACGCCGGCTTCGGCGTGGGTTCACGCGGCGGCTCGGCCGAGGCCGGGGCCATGCTGACGGTGGGCGAGCGGCGCGAACAGCGGGCGGTGGAGGCGCTCAAGGGCCTGGGCGTGCGCGAGGGCTCGGCCTATGGCGACAAGGGCCGTTGGTACCTGTTCGCCGCCGCCAGCGGCCGGGCCGTGGGCCTCAACATGCTGCGCAGCGACGGCGACTGGCGCCGCGGCGACTGGACCACCGACGACACCGGCGAACTGGTGGGCGACGCTCAGGTGGGCGTGGGCTGGCGCAAGGGCCAGATGCAGAGCTCGTTCGGAGTGATCCACCGGGAGGTGAAGGGCGACCATATGGTCTTCGGCCAGCACACCCGCGACGATACGGTGGCCGCCTTCACCTTCTCGATCCGGCCCCAGAACTAGGCGTCGGCCTCGTCCCCGGCGAAGGGAAAGCGCCGGGGCCAGAGGTCCGCCAGGCCCGGGTGGGCGTCGATGGCCCGGGCGATGGGCGCAAGGCCCGGGGCGGCCGCCTCGAAGGCCTCCCGTCCCGGCCGCCAGCGCGAGACGACCGCCAGATAGAGGTCAAGGACGCTCGCCTCGTCGCCCAGCAGGAAGCGCCCCTCGGGCCGGACCTGGGCGTCCATCATCCGCCAGCAGTCGAGAATGCGCCGGGCCGTGCGCTCCAGGATCACCGGCTCATGGGCGGCGTCGGCGGCCAGGCGCCGGACGTCGTCGCGGATCCAGTAGAGGGCGTAGATCTGGGCCGAGATGTAGCTCATCCACCGGAGGAAGCGGGGCCTCAAGGGATGGCCTGCGGGCGGGCCGAGCCGGGCGTCCGGGTGGGCCTCGGCGAGGTGGATCAGGATGGCCGCGCTCTCGGTCATCAGTTCGCCGGACGGGAGCAGCAGGGCCGGGGCCTGGCGCTGGGGATTGACCTGTTCGATCTCCGGCCCGGCGTCGGCCTCGCCCACCCGCCATTCCACCAGGCTGTAGGGCGCGCCGGCGAGGGTCAGGGCCGCCTCCACGGCCACCGAGCCGGAGCCTTCGGCGCCATAGACCACATAGCCGCCAGCCATGATCGTCCTCCGGTTTCCTTCACAACATCTTGGGCGCGGTGGCCAACTTGCCTCTAGATGTGGGGGCGATTTGGCGCCTATCGTACCCCCAAGAAACGCTTCTCCTCGCGCGTACGGGAATCAAAAGTCGTGACCGCCTCGAACGTCAAAGCCCTGCCGGGCCTGCTCACGCCCTCCTACGCCTACAAGCCCTTCCGCTATCCCTGGGCCTTCGAGTTCTGGCGCCGCCAGCAGCAGGTCCACTGGATGCCGGAGGAGGTGCCGCTTGGCGAGGACCTCAAGGACTGGGCGGTCAAGCTGAACGACCGCGAGCGCAACCTGCTCACCCAGATCTTCCGGTTCTTCACCCAGTCGGACGTCGAGGTGAACGACAACTACATGGAGCGCTACGCCCGCGTCTTCAAACCCACCGAGGTGAAGATGATGCTGGCGGCGTTCTCGAACATCGAGACCGTCCACATCGCGGCCTACGCCCTGCTGCTGGAAACGATCGGGATGCCGGACTCCGAGTTCACGGCCTTCCTCGACTACCAGGCCATGCGGGACAAGCACGACTACATGCAGCAGTTCGGCGTCGACACCGAGGCCGACATCTGCCGGACCCTCGCCATGTTCGGCGGCTTCACCGAGGGGCTGCAGCTGTTCGCGTCGTTCGCGATGCTGATGAACTTCCCGCGCCACAACAAGATGAAGGGCATGGGCCAGATCGTGTCCTGGTCGGTGCGGGACGAGAGCCTGCACTGCGAGGGCATCATCAAGCTGTATCACGCCTTCAACAAGGAAACCGGGGCGGTGACCCGGGCCGTGGCCGACGACATCGTCGACTGCTGCAAGACCGTGGTGGGCCTGGAGGACAAGTTCATCGACCTGGCGTTCGAGGCCGGCGAGGTCCAGGGCATGACCCCGGACGACATCAAGCAATACATCCGCTTCATCGCCGACTGGCGCCTGCGCCAACTGCACCTGCCGGAAGTCTACGGCATCAAGGAAAATCCGCTGCCCTGGCTGCAGTCGATGCTCTCGGGCGTCGAGCACGCCAACTTCTTCGAGGCTCGGGCCACCGAGTACTCGAAGGCCGCCACCAAGGGCCAATGGCATGGCGAGTCCGGCGTCTGGGCCGAGTTCGACCGCCTCCAGGCCCGCCGCGCTACGGAGAACGTCCCGGCGGAGTGAGTTTTCGCGCCTCGCTTGAGGTCGGGCGTCCAGACCGCAGCGCCAGCGCGAAGGCCGCGGAGGCCTTTGCGCGTCTCTGATATTTTGAACTCGTAGAATTGTGCGACGGCGGCTGCGTTGTGCGCACCGTTCGGCGTGCGCTGACGCGCCAAGTATTTCAATTTTGAACAAGCTGAGCCGTACCCTCCGTAAACATCTTGGGCGGGGATGGCCATGATTGGGCCAAGTTCTGGCCGCCGACGCTTCCCACAGGTGGGCGCTTCCGAACGAGGAGGCAGGCGATGGCTGGCAGCACCGGGAGCGCCGCCGCAGCCCAGGCGGACGGCGGGCGCGCCGCATCCTTCCGCATCCGCGGGCGCAACTTCATGGCCCTGGTGGTGGCGCCCGAGTTGCCGGCGACGCCGTGGTTCGCGGCCCTGGACGTCCAGCTGAGCGAGGCCGGCGCCGTGTTCCTGGACCGGCCCGTGGTGGCCGACCTGGGCCTGGCCGTGGCCCAGGCCGGGCCGGACGTGGCGCCCCTGTTGCTGGAGGGCCTGGAGGCCCGGGGCCTGCGCCTCGTGGGCGTGGACGGGGTTAGCGCCCGGGCGCTGGAAGGCACCCGCTGGGCGCGCCTGCCGCGCATCCAGGGGCGGGACCTGCCCCGGGAGGCCAAGGACGAGGTGGAGGCCAGGGCCGCCCCGCCGCCGGCCTCGTCGCTGCTGATCGAAGGGCCGGTGCGCTCGGGCCAGTCGGTGGTGTTCGAGGACGGCGACGTGACCATCGTCGGCGCGGTGAGCTCAGGGGCCGAGGTGATCGCCGGCGGCTCCATCCATGTGTACGGCGCCCTCCGCGGGCGGGCGATCGCGGGCCTCAAGGCGGGCGGCGCGGCGCGGATCTTCTGCCGCCGGTTGGAGGCCGAGATGGTCGGCGTCGACCGGCTTTACCGAACCCCCAGCCAGGATGGCGGCTCCCACTGGGGCGCGGACCTGCACGGCCGGCCGGTGGAGGTGCGGTGCGACCGCGGCGCCATCCGCCTGACCGTCATCGATTAGAGGAGCAAAGGCGATGTCCAAGGTGTTGGTCGTGACCTCCGGCAAGGGCGGGGTCGGCAAGACCACCTCGTCCGCCTCGCTGGGGGCGGCGCTGGCCCAGGCCGGCAAACGGGTGGTGGTGGTCGATTTCGACGTGGGCCTGCGCAACCTCGACCTGGTGATGGGGGCCGAGCGGCGGGTGGTGTTCGACCTCGTCAATGTGGTTCAGGGCGACGCCAAGCTCCCGCAGGCGCTGATCCGCGACAAGCGGCTGGAGGGGCTGTGGCTGCTGCCGGCCTCCCAGACGCGGGACAAGGACGCCCTCACCGAGGCCGGCGTGGCCAAGGTGATCGAAGAGCTGCGGGCGACCTTCGACTGGATCATCTGCGACAGCCCGGCCGGCATCGAGAAGGGCGCCACCCTGGCCATGCGCTTCGCGGACGCCGCGGTGGTGGTGACCAATCCCGAGGTCTCGTCGGTCCGCGACTCCGACCGGATCATCGGCATGCTGGACGCCCGCACCCGCAAGGCCGAGGCCGGCGAGCCCATGGAAAAGCACCTGCTGCTCACCCGCTACGACCCGGCCCGCGCGGCCCGGGGCGAGATGATGAAGGTGGAGGACGTGCTGGAGATCCTGGCCATCCCGCTGCTGGGCGTGGTGGCCGAAAGCCCCGACGTGCTCACCGCCTCCAACGTCGGCTGTCCGGTGACCCTGAACAATCCGGCCTCGCCGGCGGCCCGGGCCTATGCTGATGCGGCCCGCCGGCTGCTGGGCGAGGACATCGCCGTCCGGATGCACGAGCCGGAGAAGAAGGGCTTCATGAGCCGCCTGTTCGGACGGAGGGCCGCGGCGTGAGCTTCCTGAACTTCTTCACCCGCGGGCGGGGCTCGGCGCCCGTGGCCCGTGACCGGCTGCAGGTGCTGCTGGCGCACGAGCGGATTTCCAGCGGCGGGACCGACCTGGCGGCCATCCTGCACAAGGAGATCCTGGGCGTGATCGCCAAGCACATCCCCATCGACCAGGACAAGGTGGTGGTGAAGCTGGATCGCGGCGCCCAGGTCTCGACCCTGGAGATCGACATCGAGATGCCCGAGGAGGCCCTGGCCCGCTAGCGCCCCTGCGGGGTCGGGCCTCCATCAGGGGCTGATCAGGCCCAGGGGCCCTTGCGAGTCACGGGGACGGCTGTGCCGCGGCGCCGCGAAGCGGCGACCGGGGCGCGCAGCGGCTGGACGGCCGCCGAGGCGCCGACCATCTGCATCAGGGCCGCAACCCGGTTGTGGGTGGCCGGGTGGGTGGAGAAGAGATTGTCGCCCCGGCCGCCGGCCAGGGGATTGATGATGAACATGTGAGCCGTGGCCGGATTGCGCTCGGCGTCCGGGTTCACATAGCCGCCCTTGGCGTAGGCCTCGATCTTCTGCAGGGCCGAGGCGAGGGCCTGGGGATCGCCCGAAATCTCGGCGCCGTGCCGGTCGGCCTCGTACTCGCGGCCGCGGCTGATGGCGAACTGCACCAGGGCGGCGGCCATGGGGGCCACCAGGGCCACGACGATCATCGGGATCACGCCCGCCGGGCGGCCTTCCTCGTCACGGCCGCCGAAGAAGAAGGCGAAGTTGGCCAGGGCCGAGATGGCGCCGGCGATGGTGGCCGTCACCGTCATGGTCAGGGTGTCGCGGTTCTTCACGTGCGCCAGTTCGTGGGCCATGACCCCGCGGATCTCGCGGCGGTCGAGCATGGCCAGCAGGCCGCGGGTGGCGGCCACGGCGGCGTGGGCCGGGTCGCGGCCGGTGGCGAAGGCGTTCGGCTGGTCCTGGTCGATCACATAGACCTTGGGCCGCGGCATGCCGGCCCGGTCGGCCAGCTCCAGGGTGTCGGCCACATAGTTGCGGATCACCGCCTCGGGATGGTCGGGCCCCACCTCCTGGGCGCGGTACATGCGCAGCACAATCTTGTCCGCGTTCCAGTAGCTGACGAGGTTCATGCCGGCGGCGAAGACGAAGGCGATCGCCATCCCGGTCGGCCCGCCGATGAGATAGCCGACGCCGATGAACAGCGCGGTGAGGGCGGCCAGGAGCATGAAGGTGCGAAGGTGGTTGCGCATGGTCCCTTTGGATCTGCGAGTGACGTCCCCACTGGGAATATGGGTTTTCGTCGGGCGGATTTAAGGAAGGCCGCCGGGGGCGGGAAGNCCGAAAGCGCCTCCGCCTCCCTAGCCGGCGGCGCGGCAACGCGGGGCGNCCTGACGCCGGGCCTCGGCCGGGCTCGCGCGCAGGAAGGCGTCCATGGCCTCGCCGCTCATGGGGCGGGCGAAGAAGTAGCCCTGCATGCGGTCGCAGCCGGAGGCGCGCAGGAACAGGGCCTGGGCCTCATGTTCGACGCCCTCGGCGACGATGGAGACGCCCAGCGCCCGGGCGGCGTGCAGCATGGAGGCCACCAGCTTGGAGACCCGGGCGTTGCGGCCGACATCGGCGATCAGCGAGCGGTCCAGCTTCACCGTCTGGATCGGCAGGTTCATCAGCGCCCGCAGGTTGGAATAGCCGGTGCCGAAGTCGTCCAGGGCCACGCGCACGCCCCGGGCGGCCAGGCGCTCGATGTGGCGGCGCGCCAGGCCCAGGTCCTGCAGCAGGAAGGTCTCGGTGATCTCGACGGTGAGGGCCGTGGCCGGCAGGTCGGTGCGGGCGAGGCGGCTCATCAGCTTGCGCGAGAAACCGGGGTCGAGCAGGTCGCGGGGGCTGACGTTGCAGGACACCAGCTCGATCAGACCCTGCGAGACCCAGGGCGCGGCCCGTCGGCAGGCGGCGTCGAACACCGCCTCGTCGATGGGGCGGATCAGGCCCAGTTCCTCAGCCATGGGCACGAAGGCGGCGGGGGCGAGCATGCCCTGCTCGGGATGGTTCCAGCGGGCCAGCACCTCGACGCCCACCACGCGGCCGGTCATGGCGTCCACCACCGGCTGGTACCAGGGCTCGATCTCGCCCGCCGGGATCGCCCTGCGCAGCTCCTGCTCCAGGGTGCGGCGGCGCTCGGCCTCGGCGCGCAGCTCACCGTCGAAGATGCTGTAGCAGCGCCCGCCGCGAGTCTTCACCCGGTAGAGGGCCATGTCGGCGAAGCGCTGCAGGTCGGAGGCGTCCTGGGCGTCGTCCGGGAACACCGCCACGCCCACCGAGGCCCCCGGAGAGACCTGCCGACCGTAGATCGCCTGGGGCTGGGAGACCACGTTCACCAGGCGCTGGGCGCGGCCGGCCAGGTCGCGGTCGGCGGAGATCAGGACGAACTCGTCCCCGCCGAGGCGGGCGGCGACCTCGCCTGGGCCGCAGTCGGCCAGCAGGCGGGCGCCGAGCTCGGCCAGCAGCAGGTCGCCCGCATGGTGGCCCAGGGTGTCGTTCAGGGACTTGAAGCGGTCGAGATCGACCACGAACAGCGCGAGGGCCTCGCCGGCCGCCCGGGCGGCCTCGAGGCGCTCGCACAGCAGGGTGGTGAAGGCCCCGCGGTTCAGCAGGCCCGTGAGCGAATCCGTCTGGGCCAGACGCAGGGTCTGCGCCCGCTCGGCCTCCAGCGCGGCGACGCGGGCGGCGAGCTCCGCATGAGTGTTTCGCGTCTCGGACACGGGACTTGGCGCTCGGCCCTACCTTCCTCGAAGGAGAGAGCTTGGGCGCAACGCGGCGAACGGGCCGTTAAGGGGCGCGGTTAACGGAAGGTTGCGCGCCGCAGGGCCGCCCGCCCGGGAAGAGAGCCCGGGCCTCCGCGCGGGGCGAAGGCCCGGGGTCGTCAGGACGGGATCAGGCGCTCTGAGGCTCGGCGCCCGGCTCCTCGATCTGCTTCTCCCACTTGGCGACCACGGCGCTGGCGATGGAGTTGCCGACGACGTTGGTGGCCGAGCGGCCCATGTCGAGCAGGTGGTCGACGGCCAGGATCAGGGCGATGCCGGCCTCGGGCAGGTCGAAGAAGGTGAGGGTGGCGGCGATGACCACGAGCGAGGCGCGCGGCACGCCCGCCATGCCCTTGGAGGTCACCATCAGCAGGGCCAGCATGGTGATCTGCTGACCGATGGAGAGGTCGATGCCGTAGACCTGCGCGATGAACAGCGTCGCGAAGGTGCAGTACATCATCGAACCGTCGAGGTTGAATGAGTACCCCAGCGGCAGGACGAACGAGGCCACCTTGCGGCTGATGCCCCACTTCTGCAGCTCCTCGAGGGTCCGCGGATAGGCCGCTTCCGAAGAGGCGGTGGAGAAGGCCAGCAGAGTCGGGGCGCGGATCTGGCCGACCAGCTTGAGGATCCGCGGGCCGACGATGATCACCCCGGCGAGGACCAGCAGGCCCCAGAGGATGCCCAGCGACAGGTAGAAGCCGCCCACGAACTTGGCGTAGGTGAAGATCACCTCGATCCCGCGGGTGGCGATGGAGGCGGCCAGGGCGGCGAAGATGGCGAAGGGCGCCGTCTTCATCACATAACCGGTCACCTTCAGCATGATCTGGGCGACCTGCTCGACCAGGGCCAGGACCTGCGGCGCGCGGTCGTCGATCGCCGCGACAGCGACGCCCACGAACACCGAGAAGACCACGATCTGCAGGATCTCGTTGCGGGCCATGGCGTCGAAGATCGACGAGGGCACCAGGTGGGTGACGAACTCGCGCAGGGTGAACTTCGACATGTCGACGGCGGTGGAGGCCACGGCCGCGTCGTCTGGCGACAGGTTCATGCCCACGCCCGGCCGCAGGATGTGGACCATGATCAGGCCCAGCAGCAGCGAGCAGATCGAGGCGATCAGGAACCAGCCGATGGTCTTGACGCCGACGCGACCGACTTCGGAGGCGTCGCCCATGTGTGCGATCCCGACCACGAGGGTCGAGAACACCAGCGGCGCGATGATCATCTTGATCAGCCGCAGGAAGACATCGGTGATGATGGTCAGGTTGCCGGCCACGCTGGCGGCGGCCTCGGGCGACATCGTGACGTTGATCGCCCAACCGGCGACGACGCCCAGCACCATGGCGCCCACGATGAGATACGTGAATAGGCGGTTCATTAAGCCCCCGGGGGAATTACGAGGGCGCCTTTGTCGCCAAGAACGCCAGTTCAGTCCAGCGAAGCCGGGATACCGTGGATTCGCATCGCTCACTGAGCGGTCTATAAGCGGCCGATGAAGAGAACTGATGCAGCCGGCGTCGTTGATCGGCTTGAACATGAATACCGCAAGAGCGTCGAAGCGCTACGGTCGTCCCTGAAGAGCTTCCTGGCGGGCGGTCCGCCGCCGGATCCCGAGGCGCGGCGCGCCGGGGCCTATGTCTATCCAGAACTTCGGCTGACCTGGCCTGAGGGCCGGCCCTACCCCCGGCTCAGCCGCGCCTACGCCCGGGTCGGCCTGCCCGGCCGCTATGCGGTGACGGTGACGCGTCCGGACCTGTTCCGCGACTATCTGACCGAGCAGCTGTCCCTGCTGCAGCAGGATTTCGATGTGGAGCTGGAAGTCGGGCGCTCCACCCAGGAGATTCCGTTCCCCTATGTGCTGGACGGCGCGCGGGACCTGGCCCTGGCCGACGTCGGGGCGGCGCAGATCGCCCGGCACTTCCCCTCCACCGAACTCGCCCACATCGGCGACGAGGTGGCGGACGGGGCCTTCCTGGTCCCGGACGCGGCGCCTCGGCCGCTGGCCCTGTTCGACGGCCTGCGCACCGACTTCTCGCTGGCCCGGCTCGCCCACTACACCGGCACGCCCGCCGAGCACGTCCAGCAGTACGTGCTGTTCACCAACTACCACCGCTACGTGGACGAGTTCGTCCGCTGGGCGGCCGCGCAGCTGAAGGTCGAGGGCGGGCGCTATACGGCCTTGTCGGCGCCGGGGGGAATCATGGTCGCCGCCGACACCGAAGACCCCGAGGGGACGGTGGCGGCGGGGCCCTGGCGGCGGCACCAGATGCCCGCCTACCACCTCATGGCCGAGGGCCGCGCGGGGGTGACCCTGGTGAACATCGGCGTCGGCCCGTCGAACGCCAAGACCATCTGCGACCACCTGGCGGTGCTGCGGCCCCAGGCCTGGCTGATGATTGGCCACTGCGGCGGCCTGCGCGGCAGCCAGACCATCGGCGACTATGTCCTGGCCCACGCCTATCTGCGCGACGACCATGTGCTGGACGGCGTGCTGCCGCCCGAGATCCCGATCCCGCCGATCGCCGAGGTGCAGGTGGCCCTGCACCGGGCCGCCGAGATCGTCACCGGCGAGAGCGGCGACATTCTGAAGCGGCGCCTGCGCACCGGCACGGTGGTGACCACCGACGACCGAAACTGGGAGCTGCGCTATTCCACCAGCGCCCTGCGGTTCAACCAGAGCCGGGCGGTGGCCATCGACATGGAGTCGGCCACCATCGCCGCCCAGGGCTATCGCTTCCGGGTGCCCTACGGGACCTTGCTGTGCGTGTCGGACAAGCCGCTGCACGGCGAGATCAAGCTCCCAGGCCAGGCCAACGCCTTCTACGAGCGGGCCATCGGCCAGCACCTGCAGATCGGCCTCGCCACCGTGGCGCTGCTGCGCGAGGAAGGGCCGCGCCTGCATTCGCGCAAGCTGCGCAGTTTCGACGAGCCGCCGTTCCGATGATCGACCAATCCATGAGCCGTCACCTGCCCTTCGAGGGGATCGAGAACTTCCGCGACTTCGGCGACTATGTCGCCGGAACCCGGCGGCTGCGGCGCGGGCTCCTGTACCGCTCGGCGCACCACGCCGAGGCCACCGAAGCGGACCTGGCGAAGCTCGCCGGCATGGGCGTGGCGGTGATCGTCGACCTGCGCCGGTCCAACGAGCGCCAGAGCCAGCCCTCGCGCCGCTGGCGGCCGTTCTCGGCCGAGGTGATCGAAAACGACATCGGTCAGGAGCACGCCGACGAGTGGCACGAGTTCATCGCCGGCTCGGACCTGACCGCGGAGTCCTTCCGGCGCTACATGCTCGACTACTACGACGGGGCGCCCCACGCCCGGCGGCACGTCGATCTCTATTCCCGCTACTTCCAGGCGCTGGCGCGGACGGACGGGGCGGTGCTGGTGCACTGCGCGGCGGGCAAGGACCGGACCGGCATCCTCTGCGCCCTGACCCACCATGTGGCCGGGGTGCATCCGGACGACATCATCGAGGACTATCTCCTCACCAATGACGAGGCGCGGATCGCGCGGCGGCTGCCCACGATCCGGCGGCGGATCGCCGAGGCTTCGGGCCGTGAGCCGAGCGAGGAGGCCCTGCGGGTGGCGATGCGGGTGGAGGCCGAATATCTGGAGCGCGCCTTCGCCGCCATGCGGGCGCGGCACGGCTCCATCGACGGCTATCTGGACCAGGCCCTGGGGCTGACGCCGCAGCTGCGCGAACGCATCCACGACCGCCTGCTGGGCTAGACGACTACGCCCGCCGCGGGCTCCGCAACCCGCGGCGGGCGATGTCAGGGACAGACCTCAGAGAAGCCGTCCGACTGTGCGCTCATCCTGCGCCGGGCGGCCAATCACCTGCCCGTGAATCACGGACTGCTGATTGCGGCGCAGCCCCGTTGCGGCTTACGTGGCGGTCGACGGCCGACGCCAGATGCGGCCGCGAAGGGGTGTGAAATGCTCAATCCGGAATCCGTCGATGCGCGTGGTCCTGCGTCGGTGGTCGATCCGCCGGTGACGGCGACCGTGGGGGGCGATGGGCGGCTGAACCGTGGCGGCGTGGCCTGGGCCCTGTTCCAGGGCGGCCGCGACCCGTTCATCATCCTCGTCACCATCTACATCTTCATGCCCTATGTGGCCGCCACCCTGGTGGGCGACGCGGTGCAGGGCCAGGCGGTGATCTCCCGCTGGGACCAGTACATCGGCTGGACGGTGATGGTGACGGCCCCATTCCTGGGGGCCTCGATCGACAAGCTGGGGCCGCGCAAGGGATGGCTGGCGCTGATGGTGGGGCTGATGGTCCCGGCCATGGCCGCCCTGTGGTTCGCCAGGCCCGGCGGGCCGCTGTCGCTTACCGCCGTCCTGGCCCTGGTGGCCTTCGTCCGGGTGCTGTTCGTCTACAGCGAGGTGCTGCACAATTCGCTGCTCGTGCGGGCGGCAGGGGTCGAGGGGGCGCACAAGGCCTCAGGTCTCGCCCTGTCCCTGGGCAACCTGTTCTCGGTGGCGGCCCTGGCCTTCACCGCGATCGCCTTCGCCCTGCCGGGCAAGGTGGACTGGAGCTTCGTGCCGGCCACGCCGCTGTTCGGCCTCGACCCGGCCACCCACGAGCCCGAGCGGGTGGTCGCCCTGATGGCTGCGGGCCTGCTCGCCCTGGGCTCGGTCCCGCTCTTCCTGTTCACGCCGGACGCTCCGCGCACGGGCATTCCCATGCTGCGGGCGTTCCGCGAGGGCGCGGCCGACCTGGTGGCCATGATCCGGGCCGTGGGCCGGCACCGGGACGCGGCGGTCTATCTGGTCTCGCGGATGTTCTTCGTGGACGGGATGAACGCCATCCTGATCTACGCCGGGGTGCTGGCCGTGGGCGTCATGAAATGGGGCGCCCTCGAAATGCTCGCCTATGGCGTCCTGCTCAGCGTCTTTGCGGTGCTCGGCGGCTATGTGGCCCGCTGGCTGGACGGGGCGCTCGGCCCCCGCATCGCGCTGCAGATCGAGATCGCCTTCTCCATGCTGGCCCTGACCGCGATCCTGGGCATGGCGCCGGACCGCATCCTCTTCTTCTGGCCCTACGACCCGGCCGCCCACGCGCCCCTGTGGTCCGGGCCGGTGTTCCGCACCCTGCCGGACTGGATCTATGTGGGGCTGGGCTTCGTCTCGGCCGTCTTCATCACGGCCCAGTACGCCTCGAGCCGGACGCTGCTGGTGCGGCTGACCCCGGCGGCCCAGAGCGGGGCGTTCTTCGGCGTCTTCGCCCTCTCGGGGGTGGCGACCGCCTGGCTTGCGCCCACCCTGGTCAACCTCGGCACCGAACTTACCCGCACCCAGCAGGGCGGACTGGCCACCATCCTGCTGCTCCTGGCGGCGGGTCTTGCGGGCCTGTTCCTGGTCCGGGGTGGCGGGCGACNTGGCGGCGAAATCGACTGAATATTGTGAGTAAATCNCCGGTATTTCTAGGTGTGGTTAATCGATATAAATGCTGAATCTGAATAAACCATAGAATATTGGCGGATAGAGGTATCGCCTTTACTGCGGATTAAGCGAGTTTGGCGATGTTGGTCGCGCCATCGGGGCGAGCAGGCGTCTGCTTGATGTCCCCCAACGTCTGCTCGCAGACACAAGGAGAGTGACCATGTCGAAGTTCGTTACCCGCTTCATGAAGGACGAGTCGGGCGCTACGGCCATCGAATACGGCCTGATCGCCGCCCTGATCGCGGTGGTCCTGGTCGGCGCCCTGCAGCTGCTCGGCGGCAGCCTGAACGACAAGTTCAACCAGATCAGCGACGAAGTGAGCAACGCCGGCGCCTAAGCCGGCCGTGGTTCCCGCGTGACGAGGGCCCCTGGCGCGCGTCGGGGGCCCTTTCGTTTGCGCGCGCGGATTGCGCGCGGCCTTTTCCATTCGTTCACGGGTGGCGTGGCAGGGTCGCGCCCATGATGGCCGCCGTCACCCTCTGGACCGCCGCCCTGCTGGCCCTGGTCCTGCCCGCCCTCGTCATCGTGGCGGCGGTGAAGGACGTCACCAGCTACACCATTCCCAACTGGATCTCCCTGGCCCTCGTGGCCGCCTTCATCCCCGCGGCGCTGGCGGCGGGGCTGCCCCTGTCGCAGGTCGGCCTGCACCTGGCGGTGGGCCTCGGCGCCCTGACGGCGGGCCTGGTTCTCTTCGCCCTGCGGGTGATCGGCGGCGGCGACGCCAAGCTGATGGCGGCGGCGGCCCTGTGGCTGGGCTGGCCGGCCCTTACGACCTTCATCGTGGCCACCGTCCTGGCGGGCGGGGCGCTAAGTCTGCTGATTCTCAGCCTGCGGGCGCCGCTGGTGCGGCCGCTGGTGCTGTCGGCGCCGGCCTGGTTCGTGCGTCTGGCCGAGCCGGAAGAGGGCGTGCCCTATGGCGTGGCCATCGCCGTGGGCGCCCTGGCGGCGTTTCCGGTTTCCCCGTTCCTCGCTCCACTTTCGGCGCTGTAAGTTGCAGTGGAAGGGCGCATGGGCGAGAGGAAAGAGATGTCCGACGTGATCCTCGAGGCCTGGGACGGCGAGACCGTGCCCGTGCACGCCCTGACTGCGGCGCAGGTCGAGGGGCGCCTGGCGTCGGATCCGTTCGCGGCCGCCCTGGCCGCGACGGCCGGGTTCAAGGGCAAGGCGGGCCAGGCGCTGCTGGTCCCCGGGCCGGACGGGGCGCTGTCGCAGGTTCTCTTCGGGCTCGGCGAGGCGGCCGAGGCCATGGCGTTCCGCGCCCTCCCGGCCAAGCTGCCCGCCGGCGTCTATCGGATCGCCGAGGCGCCCGAAGGACTGGCGCCGGAGCGCATCGCCTTGGCCTTCGCCCTGGGGAGCTACCGCTTCGACCGCTACAAGCCCCGCGAGGCCGCGCCGCCGCGGCTGGCGTGCCCGGGCGCCGACCTTTCCGAGGCTCGCGCCGTGGCCCACGCCTGCGCCCTGGCCCGGGACATGGTCAACACCCCGGCCAACCACATGGGCCCGCGCCAGATCGAGGCCATCGCCCGGGAGATCGCCGAGCAGCACGGCGGCCAGATCACGGTCATTGCGGGCGAAGGCCTGCTGGAGGCCAACTATCCGGCCGTCCACGCCGTGGGCCGGGCCGCCCATGCCGACCGGGCGCCGCGGATCATCGAACTGACCTGGTCGCGGCCCGGCGACGCCGACCGGCCCCTGGTGGCCATTGTCGGCAAGGGCGTGGTGTTCGACACCGGCGGCCTCGACATCAAGCCCTCGGCCGGCATGCGGCTGATGAAGAAGGACATGGGCGGCGCCGCCCACGCCCTGGCCCTTGGCCGGATGATCATGGCCGCCAAGCTGCCGGTTCGTCTCGCCGTGCTGTGTCCGGTGGTGGAGAACGCCATCTCCGGCGACGCGATGCGGCCGGGCGACGTCCTGGACACCCGGGCCGGCCTTACCGTGGAGGTGGGCAACACCGACGCCGAGGGACGGCTGATCCTGGCCGACGCCCTGACCCGGGCGGCCGAGCTGGAGCCGGCCCTCACCCTGGACCTCGCCACCCTCACCGGCGCGGCGCGGGTGGCCCTCGGGCCGCAGGTCATTCCCTTCTATACCGACGACGATGCGCTGGCCGCGCAGATCGCCGCCGCGGCGGAGGCCGAGGGCGACCCCCTGTGGCGGATGCCCCTGTGGAAGGGCTACGCCGAGGCCCTGGACAGCGACATCGCCCATCTGAAGAACGATCCCGACGCCTGGGCCCAGGCCGGATCGGTGACGGCGGCCCTGTTTCTGCAAAGGTTCGCGCCCGCGGGCGCGTGGGCCCACTTCGACATCTTCGCGTGGAACCCCAAGGGTCGGCCGGGCTTCCCGGCCGGGGCCGAGGCGCAGGCCATCCGCGCGCTCTATCGCATGATCCGGGAGCGGTTCGCATGATGATGGATCCGCGCGTCACCCTGCTGCGCGACGGCATCGCCACCCGAGCCCTGGAGGGCGTGGTGGAGGCGGAGGTCTATCTGGACCCGACGCCCATGAGTTGCGTCGTCCCGTCGGCGGGGATCCACCGCGCGCCGGACTCGGCGTCCGAACAGATGGACCAGCTGCTCTTCGGCGAGCGCTTCGACGTGCTGGAGGAGGACCGCGGCTTCTACCTCGGCCAGGCGTCGCGGGACGGCTATGTGGGCTTCGTGGCCAAGGCGGCCCTGGGCCCGCTGGCGCCGACGCCGACCCACCGGGTGGGCGCGCTGCGCACCTATGCCTTCGAGGGGCCCAGCATCAAGAGTCGCGCCCTCATGGCCCTGTCGCTCAACAGCCTGGTCGCCGTGGAGTCCGAGGACGGCAAGCTGGCCAAGGTGGCCGGCGCCGGCTGGGTGAGCCTGGACCACCTGATCCCCATCGGCGTCTTCGAGGAGGACCCGGCGGCGGTGGCCCTGCGGTTCCTTGGCGCGCCCTATCTGTGGGGCGGGCGCGAGAGCCTCGGCCTGGACTGCTCGGGCCTGGTGCAGCAGGCGCTGACCGCCTGCGGCATGGCCTGTCCCCGCGACACCGACCAGCAGCAGCGCCTGGGCCGGGACATCGCTCCCGACGAGTTCGGCCGGGGCGACCTCGTGTTCTGGAAAGGCCACGTGGCCCTGGGCCTGGGCGAGGGGCGGATCGTCCACGCCAACGCCTCGCACATGATGTGCGCCGTCGAACCCCTGGCCGAGGCCGTGGCCCGGCCGGCCTATGGCGAGCCCACGGCCTATCGCCGGGTAATGTAGGCCCGCCCGGGCGGGCGCCGGTTCCCTGAAGCCAGATATGGAAAAGCCCCCGCGCGGGCGGGGGCTTTCGCAAACGATCGCCAAGGCGCGGCCCCTGCGGGCCCGCCTGAACGCGCGGGCCTCAGGCCGCCGGAGCGGCTTC
>Ga0065721_10051173_pt1 | contig 15945 bp, 16 predicted proteins | sample Mesricmetagenome_FD_59108 | JGI IMG/M metagenome (GOLD analysis project Ga0065721, IMG submission 59108) | Mesophilic microbial community from rice straw/compost enrichment Sample: eDNA_1 v2 (version 2) | ecosystem: Engineered > Solid waste > Grass > Composting > Bioreactor | place: USA: Davis... | reverse complement strand
AAACCCGCGGCCATTAAATAGGGCAAGCGACCGATGTGGTCGATATGGACATGCGTAACAACTAACGCGCGCAGATCATCGAGGGCAAAATTAATCTGATGCTGCGCCATAGCATCCACACCAGCATCCGCCCCCTGAAATAAACCACAGTCCACCAGCAGCGACTCACCCGGTGCCCAGGTTAATCGATGGCAACTGCCAGTAACGCTATCGGCGCCGCCGTGATGGGTAAAGGAAGGGAAAAGCATACAAACTCCTTTTAATGAACATCCTGCAAAGAAAGCTAAATTGAACTGCAACGCTAATCTACTTCCATCGACGAGCTGCATGGGTCCAAAATCCATAAGCCATACATCCTCCCCGGTGACGATCGATTAATTCGGGAGCAAATCTTTTTACCTCCCTACAGTCATCAGGCTTTAAAGCAATTAGTTTATAATGGGCACCGTTCGATTTATATATATATTGATGCGCAGGAATATTATCACGGCGAGGATCAACAGGAATAGATGCTAAATATTTTGGAGATAACCCTTCTATCCAATTTGAAGTTTCTCCTGAGTTGCTAACTACGCTATCCCAGTTTCGGCCGGAGGGATGGTAACCACTTCCAGAGCTCATAGGATAACTGTGATTTTCCTGCTTATATCTCTCTAAGGCAATTACTATCTCTATAAGATCTATAACTCGCTGTTGCGGTAACTCTTTAACGGCGTCGATGGGTTGAACTGTTTTAGGAATCACGACATCATGGCTTTTATTATCTTCTGCACTATCCGCACAACCAGAAATTGCTATAGATAATATTAAAAAAAAAGTGAGATTTTTTAATTGAAAAAGTAAATTTAGATTTAACATTCTTGGACTCTATTCAAACGATGCTTACCTAAAAACAAAAAACAAAGCACTAAAGATCGCTTATCTAAATCCTAAGCCTGAATGTTCTCACCATATCCAAGCGATTTACCTGCTTGCAACCATGCCCCAACCCCCAATGAAGAGCCACCAGCCATTGAAGCTCCCACACCCAAATGACCAAAATCTCCAATGGTGCAATGGTGATCTATTACCGCTCCACTATTCACTATCACGCCAACACCAAGAGAGGTTTCCGCTCCAATCACAGCACCCGCCATAAGCATACTGCCATCCCCAATAACGGCACTGGGAGAGACAATAGCATTAGGGTGAACAACGCTAATCATTCTAAACCCAGCCTCTATTAACTGATATTGAAGAGCTGCTCTGACATGATTGTTCCCAATGGCGACAACTGCCCTATCAGTCAAGTCGCGATATTTCGAAAGGTTTTGAGTATCACCTAAGACCGGGATACCCCAAATGTCCAAAATCTCCGGAAAGTTATCATCTACAAAACCAGTAAGATTAACACCTAACTCCCCCATTAGCACAGCCTCAGCCACCGACCTCCCATGGCCTCCAGCACCTACGATGATCATATGCCCCCCCCTACAAACGTATATCCACAGCTTCCTTGGGGAATACATACTTCAAATCATAAAGTACATGTACAGGCTTACCCCATCGATGAACTTCAGCAGCCATGGAATAAAATTCTTTATGAGCAACAGCTAGAACTATCCCATCGTATACATTAGGAACAGGTTTATCTATCGGGTTAACTCCATATTCTTGTTCTGCTTCAACTTTATCCACTTGAGGGTCGTATACGTCCACAAAGATGTTGTATTCAGACAGCTCTTTCGCAATATCTATGACACGAGTATTACGGAGGTCCGGACAATTCTCCTTAAATGCTAGCCCCATTATCAGCACTCTTGCACCATCAACTTGAATACGCTTTTTAAGCATGCTCTTGACTAATTGACCAGCTACATAAGCCCCCATTCCATCATTGATGCGGCGACCAGAAAGAATTACCTCGGGATGATACCCGACCTGCTGAGCTTTATGGGTTAAATAATAAGGATCTACGCCTATGCAATGCCCACCCACCAAGCCAGGACGAAACGGAAGAAAGTTCCACTTCGTTCCGGCAGCTTCCAAAACTTCCAGTGTGTCTATACCCAAGCGATTAAAGATTATGGCGAGCTCATTTATTAACGCTATATTCAGATCTCGCTGAGTGTTCTCGATTACCTTCGCTGCTTCTGCTACAGCAATAGAGCTAGCTTTATGCGTTCCTGCTGTAATAATCTTTTGGTACAAAGAGTCAACAAAATTCGAAATCTCTGGTGTTGATCCTGATGTAACCTTTTTGATGTTAACAACGCGATGCTCTTTATCACCAGGATTAATCCGCTCGGGGCTGTATCCCGCAAAGAAATCTACGTTATATGTTAACCCCGAAATCCTTTCTATAATAGGAACACAATCACCCTCTGTAGCTCCAGGGTAAACCGTAGATTCATAGATAACTACATCTCCTCGCCCTATAACTCGGCCCAACGTTTCACTAGCCTTGATCAACGGGTTCATATCAGGCCTACAACTGGAATCTATAGGCGTCGGGACGGTTACAATATAAACATTGCAATCACAAAGATCTTGAATCTCGGATGTAAATGTTAGCTTTTCTGCTGCCCTAAGCATATCCCGCTCAACCTCATGAGTATGATCAACCCCCCTTTTAAGCTGGTCTATACGATTTACATTTATATCAAAGCCAATAACGTCAAAAATTCTCCCAAACTCTACCGCCAATGGTAGTCCGACATACCCTAAACCTATAATAGCTATACGGATTTTCCGGAATGCTAACAAATCGTTCATGCTTAACGCCCCCAAAACAGAAAATATCTACTGGCTGTCCGCATCACCAGCTTTTAGCCTATACGCCAGAAGTATAAGAGGAAAATAAGCAATTATAATCCCAACGACGCCATCAACCAGTCCATGTGTTACCGCTGCAGCAACAGGTAACAACCAAATCAAATTCACCGCACCAAATAATAACGATACCGTCTTATGCGTTCCCCATTTTCTAGCTAAGTATTGGTAGGCATGACTTCTATGAGCCTCGTAAAAGGCTTTACCCTTCAAAACACGACGAACAAGAGTCAGCGTAGCGTCTACAACGAAGGCACCAAGCATAATTATCCAAGCCCAAAACAATGCCTGATCTAGGTGTGCAGCCATAATAGAAAACAACGCTAACACAAGACCAATAAAGCCGCTGCCGGCATCTCCCATAAAAATTTTGGCTGGAGGAAAGTTCCAGATTAAAAATCCAACTATTGCCGCTACTAATAGAAAAATGAGTGGCTGATAAGAAGCAAATTCGTACCCTTTTGATATAAGCAACAATAGCAAACTGCAGCAAACTGTTATGGCTTCTATACTAGCGATACCATCAATACCATCCATAAAGTTATATAAATTGAGCAACCAAACTATATAAACAACAGCGAACACATGGCCTAGCCAGCTTAAATCACATGTAACCCCAAAAAATTCAATTGGTGGCAGTCCACCGAGCCAATATAATCCCCAGAGAGCCGCAATAAAGTGCAAAATCAAACGCCATCCTGCTGGAATATGACCGTGATCATCTATGAACCCTGTAAGAGCAACTATCAACCCACTGCCAAATACTGCGGAGAAATACGTAGCGTTAATAAATCCAATACACCATAAGAAAATAATACTTATCAAAAAGCTCAAAACAATCGCAACACCACCACCGCGCGGAGTCGGCGTACTGTGCGAGCTTCGCTCATTAGGAATGTCAACCATACGATAGGATAAGGCATACCGGCGAAGCAGGCCGGTAAGAAGCCAAGAAGCTACCGTAACTGTAATCAATAACGACCAAATCATTGATGCTTCACCTCATCAAGATATGCTAAAGCAGTATCCTTTAAGGCCTTGTTAACTGAGACGGGAGGAATCCATCCCAAGACGCGTTTAGATTTAGAGATGTCGACTTGTAAAGACCCACACAACCTCTGAGCCACATCGCTTTTTCCAATGGCAGAAGAAACTAAATTAAGCAGCCATGACGGAACCGGAATTAACTTGGCGGGGCGTCCCAAGGCTGCTCCCATACGACGCAAAAGATCTGGTGTAGATAAATCCTCACCATCCCCTGCTAGAAATATATTATTTGCTGCGGCTGGATGAGCAATACATGTGGTAATTAGACTAACTAGATTATCTATATAAACTAAACTTCTCTTATTATGAATAGCTCCTAGTGGAAGCGGCAAACCTTTATAAAGCCAATTCATTAAATATTTAAAATTAGCTTTGACTCCTGGCCCGTATACCAACGGAGGACGAATAATAACTACTTCCATATTTGTCTTCTCAGCGAGTTCAAGGAGGGCAGTTTCTGCCTCAAATTTAGAGAGGCCGTATGCATCCGCAGGTTCAGGGAAATCCAACTCAGAGAAAGGGTTACCTAAGGGAGTGGCATCACCATTCACCTTGATAGAACTTATAAATATAAAACGTTTCACACCTCGCGTTACGCAATGTTCCGCTAGCTTCATCGTCCCCAGATAGTTCACCGCTCTAAACGCAGCTAAAGGATCTAAAGTACGGTCATCCATAATGTGTACGCGAGCAGCCGTATGAATTACCACATCTACACAGGAAAGAAACTCGTAGTCAGACTCCACCGACGATACCAAATCCAATTTCCGATATGCTGCACCATCTAAAGAAAACTTAGCCACCTCCCTAAGCCCCAGTAATAACTCGTGCCCCAATGAGGAGACCGCAGCCGCCACTTTCCTACCCACAAAACCGCCAGCGCCCGTTACAAGAACTCTCATCAAACAATCACCAAATCATAACCAGAATTCATAGAAATATTCAATTTTACAGACCATTGGGGGGTTTCAATCTTGAAGCATCCTATCTAAAAAATCTCTCAACATCAGACAAGATACTTTTACCAAATGAATCAAATGAAGAGACATACTCCTTGGGAGAAAATTCTTTCAAGCGCTGTAAAACAGAAGAGAATTCTTCACCTTCCTCCCAGACCAGAACAAACCCAGAAGATAAAAAAAGCTTAGCAATCTCAGTTTGATGATCATCATTATGTTCAAAAAATTTCTTCATCCTCGGCATGACAATAACTTTTTTTCCTAGACGTAATCCTGAAATTATTGAGCCTGTCCCCGCGTGAGTAACAATAAAGTCCGCATCAGCGACAAGCTTCATCAGCTTGTCGTGAGCACAGTAATCGAAAACCTCAAAATTTGGAGCACTTTTAACCACCACCGACCCAGCCTGAATAACAAATTCCTGCTCACATGTAGATTCAGATGCGAAAGAAATTATGCCGTCGACCAAACGGCGAAAGGGGATTTCCTGAGTGCCCGTAAGTACAAGTATCAATATATACTCCCAACAAACTTCGCTTTCTTATAAAACTTGAGCATACTTTCCCATTGAACATAAAATGAATCTGCTATGGGATGTATGATTCTTCCTGTAATCGTAGGAGTGTTTATCTTTGCAAACGTTTCTATATAAATTACTCTAGATCCAATAAGTTTACCGAGATAACATGTTGGCACCGCAGTGTGCGCACCGGTCGTAATAATGACCTTTGGCCGAATCGTCAACACCCTAAAGGCACTAATAAGTATGTTTACCAAAAACTTGAATGGATAAACCAATAGCTTCTCACGCCCCCCGTGAGGAAGTAAGTACACAGATTCAAAGCCTTCAAATGATTTAGAACTTGTAGATGTATTTTTTTCGGTAATAAGGGTTAAATTATATTCCCGCAATGCTTTGCTTAAAGTTAAAAGTTGCAGAAGGTGTCCGCCAGACGAACTTATTAGCAATATCTTATTGTTCAGTAGCATAGATATTTAATAACCGAGGTTAAATTTACTATCATGTTAAATTTGCGCATCAGCTATACGACGGTAATAGTCCTTGACCCTTAACGCTGCAAACTCACTAGTATATTCGGAGTGCTTCATGTGGTTTCTTAGCTCTAATCTCTTCTCCATTGTCTCAAATTCTGAGATTGCCTCAACCACAACATCAGCCACTAGTTTAACATCCAGCGTATTTAAAACATACTTTGAATAGGTGGCGCTGAGTATATTTTTTACACCACCAACATCTCTCGACACAACAGGAGTACCGCACACCAAGGACTCTTTCACTGAATTTGGTGAGCCTTCAAAATCAGAAACCAGCAAATGACAACTCGCCGCATTAAAATAATAAACAACCGAGCTTCTCGGCACATTACACATTAAGAGAGGCTCTACAGGTAAGCCCCTACATTTCAGCTCTTCAACAACCGACATAAAAATATCATATCTTTTCTCTTTTCTTATCGAGTTAGCACTCACGAAAAGAAGATATATTTTATTAGCGCTTAAGCCAATTCTTGCCTTAGCATCAGCTCTTGACATTACAGGAAAAGATTTAATATTTACCCCATTGGGAATCAATTCCTTTTCGCTAAAATTTCCGAACGAAGGAACGCTGGATTTATATATCCCCCAGCGGACATATTTAGTTAACAACCAGAATAAGAATCCACCGAAAAAAGATAATTTACCTTTTAAATTATTTTTTCCATCACTCATAAATGAAATTAATAACTTTGATTTCGGGACAGAAATAAATCCAATAAAGCCTGTTAAAATGTGATGGCAATGAATAATGTTGTATTCTTTCTGGAGCCTTCTTAGATAAAGAAAAGCATCCCAATAAGAAACAACTCCTCTTTTAGGAACATCAAGAATGTATCGATCAACAGTTATATCATCAAAGGAAGCCAGAGCATCAATCTGTTCCTTAACAAAAATTCCTCGAATCGGGCTATTCTCGGAAGGGTATGCGTTGGTAACATGCAAAACTTTCAACTCTTTCAATATCTCCAACCTCAAAAAAATTAATTGCTCTCTACCAACCTAGGCTCGGCAGAAGGCAACCTTGTTACTCCTAAAAGAAAAATAAAAAAGTAAAAAGCTGTAGTAAATAAAACAGTCCCTAAAACTCCGTTAATCATCAGATAATAGACCATAATCAAATATGGCTTTACAACACCATCTTCTGACCAATGCTTTCTTAGCCTGTAAGTAAGCGTGAGGACCAACGGAACAATCAAGAAAAAGCCAAATAAACCTGACTCGACCAAGATCTTCACCAGGTCAGAGTGCGTAGAAAACGGAGAGCCATCTTGAGAGTAAAAACCGGCCGAAACTGTTCTTTCCTGTCCTACACCAACTCCAAATAGAGGCCGATGTTTCAATGTGTCTTCAACCAAAAGATACCAATGACCAACTCGCCATTGAAATGAATTATCCAACTTGCTTCCAATGATCTCTGTAGGATCCATGGTTGAGGTTAACACACGCTCAATTCTTTCTTTAACACCGGAGTTGACGAGAACCACAATCAATGAAAGCAAAAATAAAACAACCAATTTGCTGAGCTTTTTCTCATCAATTACCAAATAGATCGCATAAGCAACACCCAATGCTACAAGAGCCTTGAGAGTATTATTAAATGCTAGCAAAGCTGCCAGTATCAAAACCAATAAGAATAAAAAACTTCTGTACAAGCCTTTTCTCTCAGCTTGGCAGGCCAAAAGAAAAGCGATGCATCCCCCCAAAAAAGTACCATATATGCCAATCTGATCGTATAATCCAGAAAACCTCATGTCGCCATGCACTACTCTAGCTGGAACAGCAAACAGCAAAACAATATCTATTATCACCTGAACTAATATTATTAGCACTAGAAAATTAAGCGCTTTTCTTCTCTCAATTTTACGTCCAATATCGACTGCCACTATGTAAAGCGCTATAAAAGTAAAATACCTTAATGCATCTTTGATAAAATCGTATAGCCTCTCCGAGCTAGTTAATATATCCGGCCTAAATCCAGTAAGAATTACTAGAGAAATAATAGTCATCGCCATTAAAGCAATTCTATTAAGACGCCCTTTCTCAATCACCACAAACAAAGCAAGCGCAATTACAAAGCAAGCGAAAAGACTGTTGTATAATTGATTGTTTACCATGAAGGTAAACCTGAAAAAGAACAGGAGAAAAAAAATCGTTCTAAGGTAGAAGTTCATACCGATCCTAGCAAACATATTTCATTAAAGAATCTTCCATTCTAGAAGCCATCGTTACCTTACTTGCATTCGCGACAATATCTTGGACCCTGCTGACATCAATTGATAAATTAATTGATATATATCAACGTATATATTAACCACAGCAACAGACAAACGCTCTAATCGCTCCACAAAAGCTGTCACTATCAAACACCTCTACAAAACGTACTATTTGATGAAGCCACTCAGCATAAAAATGGATAGATCTTTTTAGAGCAATCAACCAGTAAATTTATCAATATACCGAGCCATACTCTCTGCATAAACCCTTTCAACAGAGAGCTTCGTGTAGTTTTTTTTCCATTCTCCATCAATACTCTCATAAAAACAGTTAGCTTTTTCCTGCCCCACCGTTCCAAAATACAAAAACTGCATTTCAATTAGAAAGAACTCTTTCTCATCGTAAGCAATATCTAGCGATACATGTGGAACATTTAGCGCTTTATATATCGAGCTTGCAAAATTCAGCATTCCCTCCGGGACCACTACCTGATCGCCATACAGATAATTCTTATGACCACTACCACTTGCACGAAAATCTCCCGCTCTAACTGGTCGCCTGAATACGTAAAATCGAGAGCCAAAAACTAGCACTTTCCAATCTGAATCAAGATTTGGAATAAACTTCTGTATCAAAAATTTGTTTCTTCTAGCAGAAACTTTCTTATATCCTTTATGAATCCACGGCCTAATCTTGTCTTTTAGATCTGCAAAAAAACTAGGGCTACTGGAAATTCTCATTGCTTTTCTTAGCAACTCATTTCGATTTCTCGCTATATCAACTCCCCTACTCATGGAACCATGAGCCCGCTTCAAAACAGTTGGATATTCACTATATTCGTCCTGTTTGCTCAATAAATCTTCGTGTACTCCATAAATGTCAGTAATGGGCGCATTAAGTATGGAGTTCTTATAAGAAGTCCTCAAGATCTCCATAAAGACTTTGTTTTCATGCGCTCTAAGAAAACGGTACCCAGGAAAAACTTTAACGCCGCATATTTCCAAACCAAGAACAACATCCTCTATGTAGCTCTTGTATAATAAACCGTGGTCTTCCGAGGACGTGTAAATAACGGGGGCATCTTCGACAATTGAACCACCTCTGGAAAAGACATTTGCGATTGGCAAATACTCTAAATTATATCCATTACTCTTAAATTCAGCTGCTAATTGAGCCTTATTAAACCCACTTCTATACGGGACGGCACCCCGCTTTGTTCCAAACTGACCATTGTAATCAGTTAATGCGATAATTTTTTTCAATTTCAGCCCCTTATGATTACGACGACTAATTATTTACTCTTTTCCACCAACTTATCTAGAATATTAACCAAAACTTCATGGTGAGATTCACATCTAACTGTATTCAACTTTGTTCTTAATGAAGACCGCCCTATACAAAACTTATACAATGAAAGAACTTTGTTTAGCCTGCCGATACCTTTAAACCGATAAGGAAAATATTGTGCCAAAAGCATAGACGGAACCATGGAATCGCAGTATTCATTCCACTCTTTGGTATAGCTTTCTTCATTTTGAAAAATATCACATTTACGTGCGAGATCAGCCCAAAAGGACTCCAACTCTTTTCCTTGAAGTTTTCTAATGCCGCCAGCTTCGACTGATTGAATATAGGGAACAACTTGATAAGAAACTAAAGCTTTATCATCTACTCCATATGTAAGCTTAACAGAATATCCTATTTTCCATCCTTTTGGAGGATTGGAGTGATCAAAAAGTAAGTTCCCTAAACTATAAAAAATGGGTTTGCCTTTATAAAACTCATAGACCCCCGGAACGTGTGTATGATGTCCGATGACGCCGTCGGCGCCTTGATCAATTAAAAACCTGCAAAGTCGTTTTAATCCTGGTCTTGGATAACAGAAATACTCATTGCCACAATGAATAGTGACCAGAACAATATCGCATTTTTTTCTTGCATCGGTTATTCGCTCTACCATTGAGATGGGATCAAAGGAAGCAGCACCAGCAGCGATTTTCGTAGCAATTCCAAACTCTGACTCCGCCGCAGCTAAAATTCCAACCTTAACTCCTTTGTTATTGGATATTACAGTTTCAGATGCATCAGAAATATTAAAGCCGGCCCCACAGCAATCAAGGTTGTACCGCCTACAGGCATCCATTGTTTCACGAAGCCCTTCTTCACCAAAATCCATTATATGATTATTAGCCAGCCCCACTATTGAAAATCCAGCATCCGCTATGGCAGCTATACATTTCGGATCAGCTCTTAATGATGGTCCAGTCTTCTTGACGGATTCTTTTTCTTCACACAATGGCGACTCAAGATTCAAAAAAGCAATATCGGATTCTTTAATGTCATTCAAAAGATCGCCAAAGACATCAGCACCAGAATCCAGAACTATGGATTCAAATTTTCTCGCGGGTGAAAAATCACCACAAAACATGATATTTATATTGTTCATTGAAATATCCCGAATCCAAGCCATTTCGCGTTAGACATAGAAAGAAATGCTCACAGCATCTCAAATGCTATTTTCTTTAGTTTTTTTACTTGCCATATATTGCTTTAATACAGCAAGTCCATGCTTGAAAGTATCTACCACCTGAATATCACATGCTCTGCAGTTGCGATATAGTTCGATATATCTCTTTCTAACACTTCGAATTTCAAAGTTTTCTTCAGAGAATTTTTTTAAGTAAGCGGATAGCGCCCTATTTCTATCCCGGTCTTTTATCACAGAAACTATTTCTTCATATACATCACCCTCAGTGAGATTTGCTATTTCGGCTCTATCCGAAAAGTTAGCTCTGAACAATGATGTAATTTTTTTCTCATCAACCAGAACAGGCAAATTGACAGAATTGACAGGTGACAGCAAGATTTTGCCCTTAATAGCAGCCTCCATTGCACCTCGGCCAGTCCCAATTACATACTCAGCAACATCAATTACCTCAGATGAATTTATGGTGTACTCATCACTTGATAAAATCATTAAGTTTTTATTATTTAATCCAACCAGCCTTTCATACACCGCTTGATCCTGGACAGATCCGATCAATATAAGCTTCGACTTATAACCATCCTCAACAAGCCTGCCCACCAATTCAACCGCGCCGAGAATGCTCTTTTCGTGATGTTTTGAAAAGCGAGATATACGAAGAAATGTAATGTAGTCATTTCCAATGGCAACCTTCAAAGCTTTAACTTTCTCTTCATTGCACTCAATTTCCGACACCCTGTTTGGAATTAAAGAAATATTCTTAACTCCTTTTTTTTGAAAAAAATCAAAGTCCTCTTCACTAAAAACCACCAAGTTTGTCACTAGCGGGAAGTATCTTTTTGGCTTTGGACCACCACACTTTGAAAGTAGAACAGGAACACCTGAGAAGAAAGAAACCAACCTAGCATAAAGATATGAGGAAACATCGAAAGAGTGTATAACATCAACCTTATCTCTTTTTACAACTCTCATCAGACGGAGCAGGGTTCGAGGAGAAGGAAAAGATTCAATCAAAGGAATATAGTTATCTAATTTGGATAGTACAGGTGATTTTCCGGTACCCACACTTGCCACAACCACATCTGCTTCTTTGCTCATTTCTTCGGCTGTTGTTCGTAAACTGTAGAAATGTCCGCCACGCCCATGACCAAAACACGATATTAAATAAAGAATTTTCATGATCTCTGTTCTCACCACCGAGAAAGGAGTTTTAAGGTTTGAATAATTTGTTAAGAATGCTGTTCAATAACTCTAAAAACTAGAAACAGCGTAACCAAATAATGAATTGATAACCCAACGCTGTAAAACGTGATTAGACTATTCACAGCGAGATCAAAAAAGTACGGCATCATAAAGATAGAGAAAACTATTAATAAACGCACCACATTAATTCTTAAATACATCCACTGCTTTTCAAAAACGCTTAAGACATTAACAAAGGGGGATGAGATAAACTGAACGAGCAAGTAAACGGATAGAATTTGACAGAAAAACCCTGCTTCACGCCATGCATCTCCAAATGCCAACACAAAACCATCGGCAGCCAGGAAGAACAATACAAGAAAAGGAATGACACTTAACAAGCAGAGCCTTTTCATTACCTGAATAGAGACCTCTTTAACCTCAGCAGCCTGACCTTTTCCTATCCTTGCTATTTCAGCATAATAAGCTTGTGCTGTTGATGTTCCAACGAGCCCCATAGGAACACCCACGATCCCTATCGCCAACCCTAATTGACCGGCTGTCGCAGTCCCAAAATGTATTGCAGTAAAAATTATTGGAGCCTGGGCCGATACGATGAGTAGCAACTGCGAAGGGAGACGATACAATGGAAAGTCAAGGTACCGACGTGCTGTATACTTGATATGAGAATATCGAAACCGATAGACGGTCATTTCAAAGTCTTTTTTGAGCTGAGCAAATAATCCACCAAGTGCACTCACTTGTGAAGCTACGCTGCCAAATAATAACCCTAAGGGTTTGAGACCAAAGATACCTAGAACGATCTTAACGAGTGCTCCTAATACAGATTGAACCACACGCGATATGGATACTTGTTTAAATGCTTTTTTGCGAGTAGCCCACGCCACCAATGTTTCATATAACCCGATTCCTAACAACGCTATGGGAAACAACCACCAATACGGAACAACCGCCATCGCCGACAAAAAAGAAAATACCTCATGTCGATAAAAAATGAGAACCACAAAAGAAAGGCAGGATGTTATAACACTTGAGAAAATACATATTACCAGTAGGTTAATCGCTATAGCATCCGTTTTAGGAAGCGGGACTGCATTTGAATATTTAAGGGTAGTGAGTGGCGCTAAAACAGATAGCACAGCCGTAAACACACTTAATGTGCCGAGATCTTGAGGCGAGTATATTCTGGTAATAATTGGCAAGGTTATAAATGCAACTAGCTGGGCTGTAGCTGTGCCACTCGCAAGCAATAACATGTTTCGAAAGATACCTTTACTTTTTTTCTCATTATCTTCGAACCTACTTTTATTAAGTTTTTCTATAATGCGCTTTAGAAGTTGCATATCGATCTACCAACCGCACTGCAGTTATTAGTGTAGAAATAGTTTTCAATATGACTGTTCATAGATCTAGTTCTTCAGCTTTTTCATGGGCGGGGATAATTTCACCGTTGGGTGACACATACCTTGCTTCGGCAGGCATCAGGTATCCTGTTTCCTTCCAAACGGTCTCGCGGATTAAATGAATCAAATAAAGAACATCAGACGCCTTTGCACCACCACAGTTAACAATAAAGTTGGCATGCATGGGGGATATTTGAGCTTGATTTCTGCTTAAGCCTTTTAATCCACAACGTTCGATAACCGCACCAGGAGGTCCATAGTCTGCATACATGGCGGGATTACTAACAAAAACAGATCCACAGTTGGGCATTTTTTTGGGAAACTTTCGCCGACGGTCGCGCAGAATAGACAGCATCTCTCGTCTTACAGCTTTCTTATCCTGAGCTGTGGGATACTCGAACTCGGCATCAACAATGATATGGCGATTGCTTTGAAATATGGATTCTCGATAAGCAAATTCACATTCTTCTCGTTTAAATACTACCAGTTCACCAGCTGGCGAAACAGTTCGAACACTTATGACATGATCTCCCACCCCTTTGCGAAGACTGCCTCCATTCATACATATCAGTCCCCCAAGGGTTCCGGGGATTCCAATCATATGCTCTGCGCCAGTCAATCCCGCACGCCCAACTTTACGTGAGAATTCCGGCACCCAGATACCGCACTGCGCGGTTACTTTATTTCCTGATATGTTAACTGCATTTATTTGATCGCCCAGCAAAATGACCAGCGCACGAAGTCCTTCATCGGCAAACAGCAGGTTACTGCTCGATCCAATAGTCACGTAAGGAATATTTTCCTTTACGATTAACGACATTAACCCTGCAATATCCTCGGCGGAGCGTGGGGCAATTACAACATCAGCAATGCCACCAATCTTCCAACGACTGTATTCCGCAAGACTTTTGTTGCGATATAAAACACCAAAGCGTTCTATATCTTTAAGTAAATCATCCGATATTTTATTTTCTGCAGCGCTGATCATTAAACAAGCCACCCAAACAGCTAATTGTTATTTAACTTCTATGGATGCACCTAACGAACGCATCTTGCTGGCAAATTGATCATAGCCGCGAGTAATTTGCCATGCATCAGTAATTTCGGTCTCCCCTTCCGCAAACAAACCGGCTAAGGCAAGTGCTATACCTGCGCGCAGATCTAACGCTTTAACCTGCGCGCCATGCAGAGAATTACCACCATCCAGTACCAACATATTTCCATCAGTGTGATTCTTAAGCCCCATTTTTGCGAGTTCCTGTGCGTATCCGTAGCGCCCAGGAAAACGAAGATCAACAAACTTGGATTGGCCTCTTGCTTTAGCAGCATACACAGCGAGAATAGGCTGCATGTCAGAATTAATACCAGGGTAAGGACCGGTGCTGAGCTCCAGCGGATAGCATTTCGATCCTTTAACAATCAAGTGGTCTCCACCACGGAACATTCTAGCGCCTGATTCTTTTAAGTAAATGAGCGGTATTTCCAGATGGTCAAAGGGGAAGTTGAGAATTTCAACCTCACCATCTGTCACCGATGCTCCAACCAACCACGTCAAGGCCTCAACATTATCGGGAATAACGTTGTGGGTGACTCCCTCCAAAGCCTCACAGCCTTCAATCTCAATATGTTCCTGACCATGGACTGTGATCTTGGCTCCCATCCCCGTCAGGAACGCAATGAGATCAAGAATTTCCGGGCGAATGTGAGGATTCCATACGCGTGTAATGCCATTAGCCAAGCATCCCGCGATAATAGAGTTTTCCGTTGCGCCCGTAGAACGCAAAGGAAGATGGATATCAGTGCCCACCAGCCCCCCGGCGGGTGCCTGCGCATGAAGATAGCCATCTTCACCCCACACTTTCGCGCCCAACCGTTCTAATAGCATTACATGCAAATCGTAGGCACGTTCACCTGTTGCACCGATATTACAACCTCCGGGTAACGGAACGGCCCCGTACCCATAACGGGCAACAAGTGCTCCTAATATCAGCAGGGTGTTCCGAATAGATCGCCCTTCCCACTCCAACTTTGTGTTGAGATCATCAGGCTCGTCAATATGGAGACGATCTCCGGTTACTACACATTTTTTTCCCAATACTCGCAACATATCCAAGTGAACTCTTGCATCGAGCAAAGTCGCAGGATAGTTGGTAATTACGATAGAGTCTTTAGACAAAATAGAAGCAGCAAGCAGGCGCAATACGGAGTTTTTGGCTCCACTTACCTTTACTGTTCCATGTAGTCTGGACGGCTTAATCTTGATGACCGAAACGTCTTCAGCCAGTGGTTCTTTCATATTCATCAAAATTTCTCTTTTAAGCAGGAATAAAAATCTAAACACCTCAGCACGTGAGGTTCAAACGCACCCGTTTTACAAAGTTCTTCAGATTCTGCGTCTATCTGTAATTACAACGTTTATTGTTCTTGACTCTTGTTTAAGAGTCACCACACAGGCTCACTGTAGTTCTTGCAGCGCTGTGGGACACTTCAATTCTTGGGAGCAAGAGCTTTTCTCCGGAAGACTTAATATCTCACGCCGAAGTTCTTCTATCTCGGTCTGAAGTGTTTGAACTTCAGACAACTTCCTATTGAGGAAGCGAATTGTCACTTTGGCCTTATCTTCTATCCCTTTGGGTGTCAGCAGATAAGCATAGGCGTGTTTGTTCTGGCTGTTTTTAAAGTTACTCGCTTTTACGATGCCCTTCTCTATCAAAGCGTGGATACAGTAGTTAACCTTCCCTAAACTGATTCCCAATTCACGGGA
>Ga0065721_10006151_pt1 | contig 15945 bp, 17 predicted proteins | sample Mesricmetagenome_FD_59108 | JGI IMG/M metagenome (GOLD analysis project Ga0065721, IMG submission 59108) | Mesophilic microbial community from rice straw/compost enrichment Sample: eDNA_1 v2 (version 2) | ecosystem: Engineered > Solid waste > Grass > Composting > Bioreactor | place: USA: Davis... | reverse complement strand
CGACCTTGCCGGCCGCGTCGATGACGCGGGCGCCGGCGGGCGCGCCGCCGGTTCCGACCGAGGCGATCTTGCCGTCGCGGATGACGACGGTGCCGTTCTCGATGACCGAGGTCCCGGTCAGGACGCGGCCGCCGACGATGGCCACGGTCTCCTGGGCCAGGGCGGGCGCGGAAAGGCTCAGCGCCGCGACGGCGCCGGCGATCAGGTGCGAGAGGCGCATCAGCGGGCTCCTTCGGCGACGTTGGCGGCGGTCAGGGCGTAACCCGGCTGGCCCAGCTCGAAGTCGCTGGTCGGCTGATAGGCCGGGTTCATGCGGTCGAAGCTGAGGGCGCCGTCGACGAAGACCTGGTCGGCGCGGGCGTAGATGGAGAAGGGATCGGCGCTCCAGATCACCACGTCGGCGCGCTTGCCGGTCTCCAGCGAGCCGGTCTGGTCGGCGATGCCGATGGCCTTGGCGGCGTTGGAGGTGATCCAGCCGATGGCGTGTTCCTCCGAGATGTTCAGCCCGGCGCGGCGACCGGCCGACAGGGCGGCGGCGGCCTCCTGGTTCAGGCGCTGGGTCAGGATCGGGTCGTCGGAGTGGATGACGGCGCACGAGCCCTCGGGCGCGTCGACCAGGGCGGCGTTCTCCTCGATGGCGTCCAGCGCCTCCATCTTGAAGCCCCACCAGCCGGTCCACATGGCCGCGCAGACGCCCGCCTGGGCCAGTTGCGGCGCCAGCTTGTAGGCCTCGGTGGCGTGATGGAAGGTGGTGACGCGGTAGCCGAACTCCTTGGCGATATCGAGCATCACCGCCATCTCGTCGGCGCGGTAGCAGTGGTTCTGGACCAGGATGGAGCCGTCCAGCACGCCCGACAGGGTCTCGTTCTGCAGGTTGCGGGTCGGCGGGCTGCCCTCGCCGTCCTCGCGCCACTTGTCCCACTTGGCCTTGTATTCGCGCGCGGCGATGAAGGCGGCGCGGTAGCCGGCGACATTGCCCATGCCGGTCGCCGGGCTCTGGTTGCGGCCGCCATAGACGCGCGACGGGTTCTCGCCGCAGGCCATCTTCACCGAATAGGGGGCGCCCGGCATCTTCATGCCCTGCATGGTGATGGAGGGGACGTTCCTGACCGTCACGCCGCGCCCCCCGAACAGATTGGCCGAGCCGGGCAGGATGTGCAGCGTCGTCACCCCGCCCGCGCGGGCGGTGTTGAAGCCCGGGTCCTGGGGCCAGATCGAATGTTCGGCCCAGACCTGGGCGGTGTTCGGGCTGGTCGCCTCGTTGCCGTCGCTCATGCCCATGACGCCGGGCGACGGATAGACGCCCAGGTGGCTGTGCACGTCGATGACGCCCGGGGTGACGTAGCGGCCGCGCGCGTCGATCACCCTGTAGCCGCCCGGAACGGGGGTCGAGGCGTCGCCCACGGCCGCGATCCTGCCGTCTGTGACCACGACGACGCCGTTGTCGATCTTGCGGTCCGTGCCGGTCAGGACCGTGGCGCCGACGATGGCGAAGTTCTCGCGCGGCAGGCCCTGGTAGGTCGAGGGGAAGGGATCGGGATTGGCCGCATAGTCCAGGCCCGGCGCCAGGGCCCGGTCCCTGGGCTTGTCCGCTCCGGAATCCGCGCTGGATCCGCTGTCCGTCGTCGCGCAGGCCGCAAGCATGGCGCAGGCGACGACCGCGAGGCTGGCGCCCCGAAGACGATGTCCGATCATCGATACCCCTCAGTTCCCACAGGCCCGCCGCAGGAATGCGGCCAGCTGAACAGCCGGCATAGAAACCGCTCCGGCCGGGGCCGTCAAAGTGTTTCAGCGTTCTGTCACATGGGCGTCGATGTGGGCGCGGACCTCGGCCTCGTCCAGCCCGTCGATCTCCAGCCTCTTAAGCCGCGACTGTCCGCCGCGCGCCAGGTCGACGGCGCGGCGCGGCACGCCCAGGGCCTGGGCGATCAGGGCGATCAGGGCGGCGTTGGCCTCGCCCTCCACCGGGCGGGCGCGCACCCGGACCTTCAGCACGGGCCGGCCGTCTGCGTCCAAGTCCCAGCCGTCGATGCCCTCGCGCGCGGCGCCGGGCTGAAGGCGAACGGGAAGGCGGGCCATGCGGGCGCTCCGGAAACGAGAAGGGCCCCGGCGTCGCCGCCGGGGCCCCTCAAGTCTAGATCAACCGATCGGATCAGTCGCGACGACGACGGCCGCGATCGCCGCCCCGGTCGCCGCCTTCACGCTTCGGACGACCGCCGGTGTCTTCCGACAGCGGGGCCTCGCCGCGTTCGGCGCGCTCGGCATTGATCTTGTCGGTGATGTCCTCGCCGGTCTCCTGATCGACGACCTTCATCGACAGCTTTGTCTTGCCGCGATCGTCGAAGCCCAGGAACTTGACCTTGACCTCCTGGCCTTCCGACAGGACGTCGGCCGGGTTGGCGACGCGCTCCAGGGCGATCTGGGACACGTGGACCAGGCCGTCCTTGGCGCCGAAGAAGTTCACGAAGGCGCCGAAGTCGACGACCTTCACGACCTTGCCGGTGTAGATGGTCCCGACTTCCGGCTCCGAAGCGATGGACTGGATCCACGCCTTGGCGGCCTCGATCTTCTCCTGCTCGTTGGCGGCGATCTTGATGGTGCCGTCATCGCCGATGTCGATCTTGGCGCCGGTCTTTTCCACGATCTCGCGGATGACCTTGCCGCCCGAACCGATCACTTCGCGGATCTTGTCGACCGCGATCTTGATGGATTCGATCTTCGGCGCGAACTCGCCCAGTTCGGCGCGCGGCGCCTCCATGGCCTTGTCCATCTCGTCCAGGATGTGCAGGCGGCCGGCCGAAGCCTGGGCGATGGCCTGCTTCATGATCTCCTCGGTGATGCCGGGGACCTTGATGTCCATCTGCAGCGAGGTGATGCCTTCACGGGTGCCCGCGACCTTGAAGTCCATGTCGCCCAGGTGATCCTCGTCGCCCAGGATGTCCGACAGGATGGCGAACTCGCCCGACGGCTCCAGGATCAGGCCCATGGCGATGCCCGAGACCGGACGGGCCAGCGGCACGCCGGCGTCCATCAGGGCCAGCGACGAACCGCAGACCGTGGCCATCGAGGACGAGCCGTTGGACTCGGTGATCTCCGACACCAGACGGATGGTGTAGGGGAAGTCTTCCTTGGACGGCAGCATCGGGCGGATGGCGCGCCAGGCCAGCTTGCCGTGGCCGATCTCGCGACGGCCGGGCGACCCCATGCGGCCCGCTTCACCCACCGAATAGGGAGGGAAGTTGTAGTGCAGCAGGAAGCTTTCCTTGTAGGTGCCGGTCAGGCTGTCGATGTACTGCTCGTCCTCGCCGGTGCCCAGGGTGGCGACGACCAGGGCCTGGGTCTCGCCGCGGGTGAACAGGGCCGAACCGTGGGTGCGCGGCAGGACGCCGACTTCCGAGACGATGGCGCGCACCTTGTCCAGGGCGCGGCCGTCGACGCGGTGGCTGTTCTCGATGATGTCGCGACGCAGGACCTCGGCCTCGCATTCCTTGAAGGCGGCCGAGAACTTGGAGGCGTCGACGCCGTCGGGGTTCTCGTCGGTCTTCACCAGGGCGGCGGCGGCGGTCTTCTTGGCCGCGTCGACGCCCGAGCGGCGGTCGTACTTGCCGGGGTGGGTGTAGGCCGTCTTGATCTCTTCGCCGACCAGCTTCTTGATCGAGGCGACCACGTCCGAGTGATCCTCGGCCTGGAAGTCGAACGGCTCCTTGGCGGCGTGTTCGGCCAGGTCGATGATCGCGTCGATCACCGGCTGCATGCCGGCGTGGGCGAACATCAGGGCCTTCAGCATCAGGTCTTCCGACAGCTCCTTGGCTTCGGATTCGACCATCATCAGGGCGTCCTGGGTGCCGGCGACCACCAGGTCCAGGTCCGAGGTCGGCATCTGATCGATGGTCGGGTTCAGCACCAGTTCGCCGTCGATCACGCCGACGCGCGCGGCGCCGATCGGGCCCATGAAGGGCACGCCCGAAATGGTCAGGGCCGCCGAGGCGGCGACCATGCCGACGACGTCCGGATCGTTCTCCAGGTCGTGCTGCAGGACGGTGACGACGACCTGGGTCTCGTTCTTGAAGCCCTTGACGAACAGCGGGCGGATCGGACGGTCGATCAGGCGGGAGACCAGGGTCTCCTTCTCGGTCGGACGGCCTTCACGCTTGAAGTAGCCGCCCGGGATCTTGCCGGCGGCGAAGGTCTTTTCCTGGTAGTTGACCGTCAGGGGGAAGAAATCCAGGCCCGGCTTGGGCGCGCGGCCATAGACGACGGTGGCCAGAACCACGGTCTCGCCGTAGGTCGCCAGCACGGCGCCGTCGGCCTGGCGGGCGATGCGGCCCGTCTCCAGGGTCAGCGGGCGTCCGGCCCACTCGATCGTCTTGCGTTTGATGTCGAACATTTCTCTTCTTTCGTATCCCGCCGGCGTATTCCGGTCGGGGGCGGAGCGTCAGGCGTTCAGTCCTTCGGATCCCGTTGCGCCCGGCGGTCGCCGGGCGGGTGGATGAGGACCGTTTCAGCCCTCGCGTCTGCGCCGTGTCAGTCCCGCGGCGCGCGGGTTGTCTATGCGGAAAGAGGCGCAGGCATGACGCCAGCGCCTCCTCTATCGAGTCCGTCCTCGCCGTGTGGCGAGACTCCAGACTCCCGGTCTTCGATGACGTGTCACCGGCGCCGCCGAGCGTCTGGACCCTCGGGACGAGCCCGAGGGTGACGACCTCGGGATATTAGCGGCGCAGGCCCAGCTTGGCGATGATCGCCTGATAGCGGTCGCTGTCGACCTTGTTCAGGTGATCCAGAAGGCGACGACGCTGCGAGACCATCTTGAGCAGGCCGCGGCGCGAGTGGTTGTCCTTCTTGTGGGTCTTGAAGTGCTCGGTCAGGTTGGCGATGCGTTCCGAGAGGATCGCGACCTGCACTTCGGCCGAACCGGTGTCGCCCGTGCCGCGGGCGTTGTCGGCGATCAGTTCCTGCTTGCGTTCAGCAGTAATCGACATCGTAGAGTCCTTTCTTGGCCTATCGCGCTTCGCGCTGCTTGAGGCCGTCCGGTCCCTGGCTCTTACGAGCCTTGGAGATTGAAAACGCGGTCGGGTTCTAGGCGACCGGCCCGCAACTGACAGAGGGCGACCAGCGTCTGGCCCTGAAAGGCGGAAACCGTTCGCGACCCGCCCGAAAGGCGGCTCTTGAGGGTCTCGACCTGACGGGGGAGCAGAACGATCGGCCGTCCCTGCCGAAGCGAGAAGGCGTCTTCTGGCGTCACGGCCTGCTCCGGGATGTCGTCCAGGGCGGTCGCGACGGGAAGCAAGCCTTCCGAGGCGGCGCCCCTATGCACCATTTCCTCCAGAGAATCCAGAGTGACCGCATTTTCCGTGCTGAAAGGCCCCACGCGCTCGCGACGAAGTTCCGACACATGGCCCTCGGCGCCCAGGGCCTGGGCCAGGTCGCGCGCCAGCGAACGCACATAGACGCCCTTGCCGGTCAGGATGGTGATTTCGACATGGTCGGGGTCGGGCGCGGCGCTGATCTCGGCCGAATGGATGGTCACGCGGCGGGCCGCGAGCTCGAAGCTTTCCCCGTCGCGGGCCAGATCATAGGCCCGCTGGCCGTCCACCTTGATGGCCGAAAAGCGCGGCGGAACCTGGTCGATCTCGCCGACGAAGGCGGGCAGGGCCGCCCTCACCTGCTCCAGCGTCGGGCGCACGTCGGAGCGGGCGACGATCTCGCCCTCGCGGTCCACGCTGTCGGTCGAGACGCCCCAGTTGATCGTGAAGCGATAGACCTTCTGCGCCTCCATCATCATGGGCACGGTCTTGGTGGCTTCGCCCAGCGCGATGGGCAGGACGCCGCTGGCCAGCGGGTCCAGGGTGCCGGCGTGACCGGCCTTCTGGGCGTTGAACAGGCGTCGGATGCGGCTGACCGCCTCGGTCGATCCCATCTCGAACGGCTTGTCGAGGCAGACCCAGCCGTCGACGAGGTCGCCTTTTTTCTTGCGCGCCATCTAGATCCTCCCCCAGCGGTGCGTCTCTCCCTCCCCCTGCGGGGGAGGGTCGTTGCGAAGCAACGGGGTGGGGGCGGCCGGGCAGGACGGGGCGAATCGCCAGAAGTTTGTTCTCGATGGGTCGCCGGGCCGCCCCCACCCGACCTCGCTGCGCTCGGCCACCCTCCCCGGGACGGGGAGAGAGAAGGATGTCTCGCTCACTCCCCGTCCTCTTCGCGACGCTCTAGGTCGGCGCGGACGCGGGGGTCGGCGAACAGGCGGTCCATGTGGCTGGCGGCGTCGAAGCTCTCGTCGTGGCGGAATTTCAGGTCCGGCGTGAACTTCATGTCCAGCTTGGGTCCCAGGCGGCCGCGCAGGAATTTGGCGTGGGCGTTCAGGGCCTTGATGATCTCGCTTTCGTGGCCGGTCGTCTCGGCCGCGTCCACGCCGGCGCCCAGGGGCTCGACGAAACAGGTGGCGTGACGCAGGTCCGGGCTCATCCGCACCTCGGTGACGGTGATCGAGACACCGGCGAGCGCCTCGTCGTGGATTTCCTCCTCGCGCAGGATGTCCACCAGGGCGTGGCGGATCAGTTCGCCGGCGCGAAGCTGGCGCTGGCTGGGTCCCATCGGACCCGAGGCGTTGCGGGTATGCTGCTTGCGGGCCATCGGCCTCACTCCTCTGCATCGCTTGCCGGGGCTCGGACCTGGCGGGAAAAGCGAAAGGCGGGCGGTCTAGTCCCCGCGGCCGTCCGAGTCCAGCGCGGCGGCGCGCGCGGCGTCCATCACCTCGACCGAAAGAACGGACCGCACAGGCCGGACGCCCACGCCCCCGGCGGCCATCACCTGAGCCGTCCAGTGGTTGCACAGATGGACCAGGGAGAAGGTCTCGCGGCTGGCGAAGAAGCGCGTGTCTTCGCCCGGCCGCGCCGCCGCGACGCGCGGGGCTCCGCCGGACAGCGCCAGCGACGCCTCGATCCGCCCGGCCATGCGCGAGAAGCCGGCCGGCGAGACAGCCAGGGCGACGACCTGCGCCGGATCAACGCCTTCTCCGGGATCGCCTGTCTCGGGGTCCAGCATCACCACCGAGGGATTGCCGGGCCGGAAGAAGGCGCGCGCGCCGTCGGGCAGCCGATCCGAGATCGGGCTCTGGTCGACGTAGAATTTCGCATCGCCCCAGCCGACCCGCACCCAGTCGCCCGGCCCCAGGGACCGCACGGCCTGGGCCAGGGGCCCGCCCCGCGCCTCAAGCGGCCGTCGCGGCAGGGCCAGGTCGGTGTGAAAGCCGTTGTCCAGAAGGCGGACGGCGACGCCCGCCTCCGGCGGCCTGGGGGCCAGGTCGGGCGCGGGCGGCGTCCGCCAGGTCAGCAGCGCGCCCAGAGCGCCGAGGCTGGCGGCCAGCATCGTGCGCCCCAGCATCCTCAGCGGCGGTCCAGCACGCGGACGGGACACAGGGCGGCCGGCGAACGGTCCGCCCCCGGCGCTTCGCCCGCGCGCAGCGGCAGGATGTCGACGCCGTCCGCCCGCACCGACAGCGCCAGCCAGCCGACAAGGCCGTCAGGACACAGCGGCGCCGCGCCGGACGCCACCCGCCTGACCTCGATCTGGACGTTCGGCGGCGCGCCCAGCGCGGCCGCATAGGACACGCCCCTGGCCGCCGTTTCGGAGGCGACCGCCAGCCGGTGCGGCGCGGTGACGAGCCTCTGGCCGCCGAGGACCAGGGCCGCGCCTTCGACCCGAAGCGTCAGCCCCTCCGCGGTCGCATAGTCGCCGGCCAGAACCAGATCGTTGACGGGCGGCGTCGGCGGGGCCTCAGACCGCATCGTCCGCGTCGGCGCCGGATCGGGCGACGCCGGCGTCAGCAGGCGATGCAGCGCGGGCTCGACCACCAGGGCGCCCAGAGCCGCAAACAGCACGGCGCAGACGGCCGCCCCCGCCAGGGCGGCGGGGCCGGGTCGGCCGGTCGGTTGCAGCAGGAAGGCGGTGCTCACCCCGCATCATAACCCGGCCCGAACCGGAGAGGCGAGAGCGCCTATTCGGCCGGAGAGGACATGGGCGCGGTCGCCCATTCGCCGCGCCAGGTGTAGCTCAGCGTCACGCAGGGCCGGAACGTTCCGTCGGCCCATCGGCCCACCGCGTGCATGGTCAACGGCCGCGCCGCCCGCACCCGCCCGGCCACCAGCCAGGCCGCGTCGGCGCCCGGGCACAGGGCCCGCGACAGCCCGCGCCCGTCGCCTTCGGGGGAGATGGCGTAGACGTCGCTTTCGTCCGTTCCCGGCGCCAGGGCGCGGCGCACCCCGTCCGGCCCGCCGCTCTCCAGCCGGGCGGAGCCGCGGCTGGTGGTGGAATAGAGGCCGTTCAGCCGCACCGCCCCGAACAGGCCGCGCTCGACCTCCAGCGTCAGCCCGCGCGTCATCGCCTGGGTGATCCGGTCCGCCGCGTCATAGGCCAGATAGCGCACGTCGGCCCGGGCGGGCGCCGCGGCGGCGGTCAGCAGCGTGGCGGACAGGAGGACGGTCGGAATGCGCATGGCTGTGTGTTTTCTGGACCTTTGCGTCAGGATCGCGGCGTGGCGGCCGCGAGTTCAGGCCTCGCCCAGGCAGCGCAGGGCGACTTCCAGATTCCTCAAGCCGTCCTCGCCGGTCACCGCCGGGGTCTCGCCGGTCGTGATGGCGCGGGCGAAGGCCTCCAGCTCTTTCCTCAGCGGTTCGGCCGGCCAGCTGTTGAGCATCCGGGTGGAATAGGAGCCGTCGGGCTGCTGGCCGAAATATTCGGTGACCTGGCGGGTGATCAGGTCGGCCACCACGAACTTGGACTTGGTCGCCACCTGAAGGGCGCGGGTCTTGTAGGGGGTGACCCAGTTGGTGGTGATGTGGGCGATGACGCCGTTGTCGAGCCGGAACTGCAGCAGGGCCGTATCCTCGCGCTCGGCGCGGGTGCGGGCCAGCTGGGGCTGGACCTCGACGATCTCGGAATCGGTCAGGTGACGGATGATGTCGATGTCGTGCACCGCCAGGTCGATGACCACGCCGACCTCGCCCATGCGCGGCGGGAAGGGACCGACGCGGGTGATCTGGATGGAGATGATCTCGTCGTCCTGAATGGCGCGCTTGACGGTGTCGACCGCCGGGTTGAAGCGCTCGACCTGGCCGACCATCAGCACGCGGTCGTTGGCCCGGGCCGCGTCGATCAGGCGCTGCGCGTCGGCCAGGGTGGCGGCGATGGGTTTCTCCACCAGGACGTGGACGCCCTTCTCCAGCAGGGCCACGCCGATGTCGGCGTGAAAGCGGTTGGGGCTGGCGACAACCGCGGCGTCCAGGCCCGCCCCCACGAAGGCGTCCAGCGTGGTGACCGGGGACGCGCCGTAGGCGGAGGCCACGCCTTCGGCCGTCACGGCGTCGGGGTCGAACAGCGTCGTCAGGTCGAACTCGCGCATGTCGGCCGCCACGCGCGCATGGTTGCGGCCCATGACGCCGGCGCCGGCGACGCCGATCTTGAGGGGGGTCGGGTTCGGCATGGGATCAGCCCTTATAGCTGGCGGCGGCGGCGACGACCTTGTCCTGGGTCGCCTCGTCCAGGTCCGCGTGCATCGGCAGGCTGACGACCACGTCCTTCAGCCGCTCGGTGACCGGCAGGCCGCCTTCGCCGCGGGGGAAGTGTTCATAGGCCGGCTGCAGGTGCAGCGGGATCGGATAGTAGACGGCGGTCGGCACGCCCTCAGCCTTCAGGTGCGCGGCCAGGCCGTCGCGGTCGGGATGCTCGATCGTGTATTGCGCCCAGTTGGAGATGTTTCCGGCCGGAACGTCCGGGACCTTGGCGACGTGGGGACGCAGGGCCTCGTTGTAGCGGGCGGCGATCCGGTTGCGCCATTCGATCTCCTGGCCGAAGACCTTCAGCTTCTCGATCAGGACGGCGGCCTGGATGGTGTCCAGACGGCTGTTCAGGCCGATGCGCATGTTCAGATATTTGGGGTCGTGATCGAAGGTGCGGTCCTTCAGGTCCACGGCCACGGCCTTGCCGTGCACGCGCACGGAATCGATCAGCTGCGCCAGTTCCTCGTCATTGGTCAGCACCGCCCCGCCGTCGCCGTAGCAGCCCAGCGGCTTGGCCGGGAAGAAGCTGGTGGTGGTGATGTCGGCCCACTTCAGCGGATGCTCGCCATTGATGGTGCAGCCGAAGCCCTGCGCCGAATCCGAGATCAGCTTCAGCCCGTGCCGTTCGCAGATCGCCCTGATGGCCGGATAGTCGGCCGGCTGGCCGAACAGGTCCACGGCGATGACCACGCGCGGGGTCAGGCGCCCCTCAGCCTTGATCCCTTCGATGGCGCGTTCCAGCGCGGCCGGGTCCATGTTGTAGGTGTTCTCGTCCACATCGACGAAGACCGGCTCGGCGTCGAACCAGGGCACGACCTCGGCGGTGGCGGCGAAGGTGAAGCTGGGGACGAAGACCGCGTCGCCCCGCCCGATCCCCCACGCCATCAGCGGCAGGGCCAGGGCGTCGGTGCCGTTGGCGCAGCCCAGGGCGTGCTTCGCCTGGCCGAAGGCGGCCAGGTCGGCCTCGAACTGGCGGACCTGCGGGCCCATGACCCAGGCGCCGCCGACGACGGCCTCCTGGACGGCGGCCTCGATCTTGCCGCCGAGGCGAAGGCGCTGGGCCTGAAGGTCGATGAAGGGGATCATGGTCGCTCTCCACGCAGAGTCGGGGCGGCGGCGCGCGCATCGGGGCCGCAAAGAGGGTCGTCCCTAGCAAACCCGCGCCCGGGGACCAAACGAGCGGGCGTCACTTCGCGTTGCCCTTTGCAACGAGGCGGCCCTTGGCGGGCGGCGCCGGACCGCCTAATCCGGGGCCATGACCGATCTCTCCGCCGCCCGGACCCGCGTCTCCGACTGGCTGTTCGACCAGGCCCTGCCGCTCTGGGCCGAACGCGGCGTGGACGGCCGGGGCCGCTTCTGGGAGCAACTGGATTTCGACGGCCAGCCGGTCCAGGGCCTGAAGCGGCGCACGCGGGTCCAGGCGCGCCAGATCTATGTCTTCTGCGAGGGCGCGGCCCTGGGCTGGGACGCCGGGCGCACGGTCGCCCGGGCGGGACTGGACGGGCTGATCGCGACCTGCCGTCGCGACGACGGCCTGTGGGTCGTGGCGACGGACGATGCGGGCGTGGTCGTGGACGCGACGCCCGACCTCTATGACATGGCCTTCGTCCTGTTCGCCCTGGCGGCGGCGCACCGGGTGCTGGGCGATCCCCGCGCCCGGCCGCTGGCGCTGGAGACCCTGGCGGCGATCGATGCCCGGATGGCCGCGCCGCACGGCGGCTGGCAGGAGGCCCTGCCCGCCCGCCTGCCGCGCCGGCAGAACCCGCACATGCACCTGCTGGAAGCCATGCTGGCCTGGCGGGCCGCGGCGCCCGATCCGGCCTTCGAGGCGGCGGCGTGGGAATCCTTAGGCCTGTGCCGCACGCATTTCCTGGTCGACGGCGCGATCCGCGAATATTTCACCGAGGGCTGGGCGCCCGATCCCGAGACCGGCCATGTCGTCGAGCCCGGCCACCTGGAGGAATGGGCCTGGCTGCTGACCCAGGCCGAAGCCGCGGGCCTGGGCTCGGCCGAGGCCGCGCCGGCCCTGCATCGTCGCGCCTGGGCTGAGGGCCTGAACGACGGCTTCCTGATCCGGGAGATGGACGCGGACGGCCGCCCGCTGGACGCCGGCCGACGGCTGTGGGCGCAGACCGAGGGGATCCGCACCGCCCTGCTGTTCGATTCCGGCCAGGCGGCCGGCCTGACCGAGCGCGTGTTCGACACCCATCTGGCGACGGCGGTCCCGGGCCTGTGGATCGACAGCTATGACGCCGAGGGCCGGGCGATGGACAAGGCCGTGCCCGCCTCGACCCTGTACCACCTGATGACCGCCTTCACCGCCCTGCTCGGGACCGCCGCGTGAGCACGCCCGGCGCCTTTCTGGATCGCGACGGGGTTCTGATCGAGGACAGCGGCTATCCGCACCGGGACGAGGACCTGAAGCTGATCCCCGGCGCGGTGGCGGCGGTGCGGCGGCTGAACGCGGCCGGCTATCGCACGGTCATCGTCACCAACCAGTCCGGCGTCGCGCGCGGCCTGTTCGACGAGGACCGGATGCACGCCTTCAACGCCCTGCTGACGGCGCGGCTGGCGGACGAGGGCGCGCGGATCGACGCCGTCTACGCCTGTCCGTTCCACGCCGACGCCGTGGTCGAGCGCTACCGCCATCCCGACCATCCGGACCGCAAGCCCAACCCCGGCATGATCCTGCGCGCCGTGGCCGAGCACCACATCGACCCGGCCCGGTCCATCCTGATCGGCGACCGGGACAGCGACATGGAGGCGGCCCGGCGCGCGGGCGTTGAAGGCCTGCTGTTCGAGGGCGGCGACCTGGACGCCTTCGTGCGGGGGCGCCTGAGCCTCTGACGCGGCCGGCGCCGCATCGCATTTCCCTCCGCGATGAATTACGCTGGCGGAAAACGAGGGAGATGACGCCATGACCGCGCCCGGGAACTTCGCCGAACGTCGCTGGACCTCGCCGGACGGCCTCAGCCTGTTCGCGCGCGATTATGCGCCCGGCTCGGGCGCCGCGAAGCCGCCGGTGATCGCCATCCACGGCCTGACCCGCAACAGCGCCGATTTCGGCGCCGTCGCGCCACTGCTGGCGCAGAGCGGGCGGCGCGTGCTGGCGATCGACGTGCGCGGCCGGGGCCTGTCGGACCGCGCGCCGGATCCCATGACCTATACGCCCGACGTCTACGCCCGGGACGTGCTGGCCCTGATGGACCAAGCCGGGATCGAGCGGGCGGTCTTCCTGGGCACCTCCATGGGCGGGCTGATCACCATGGCGCTGGCGGCGATCAAGCCGCGCGCCATCGCCGCCGCCATCCTGAACGACGTCGGGCCGGAGGTGGCGCCCGAGGGCCTGGCCCGTATCGCCGCCTATACGGGCCAGCCGGTCGAGATCGGCGACTGGAGCGACGCGGCGGCCTATGTCCAGCGCACCAACGGCGTCGCCTTCCCCCATTACGGCCCGGCCGACTGGGACGCCTTCGCCCGTCGCGTCTTCCGCCAGCGGCCGGACGGGGAGATCGTGCTGGACTATGACCCCGACATCGCCGTGCCCATCCGCGCGGCGGGGGCCAAGGCCCTGGTTCCCAATCTGTGGCCGTGGTTCCGGCGGCTGGCGAAGAAGCGCCCGACCCTACTGATCCGGGGCGAGACCTCGGACCTGCTCAGCCCCGCCATCGCCGACAAGATGCGCAAGGCCGCCCCCGAAATGGCCTTCGCGGAAATCCCCGGCGTCGGCCACGCGCCCATGCTGGAGGAGCCCGAGGCCAAGGCCGCCATCTTCGAATTCCTGGCCGGGCTGGACTGACCCGCCGCCCTTGCGCCCGCCGGGCCGGCGGGCGATAGGCGGGCCATGACCCGTTCCAGCGACATGACCTACGCCGGCTATCTGGCGTTGGACGACCTGCTTTCGACCCAGCACCCGCTGTCGGACCAGCACGACGAGATGCTGTTCGTCGTCATCCACCAGACCAAGGAGCTGTGGCTCAAGCAGATCCTGCATGAGGTGGCCCTGGCCCAGTCGCTGATCCGCGTCGGCGACCTGGTGCCCGCCTACAAGAGCCTGGCCCGCGTCAGCCGCATCCAGTCCGTGATGACGCAGAGCTGGGACATCCTGTCGACCATGACGCCGGCGGACTATCTGAAGTTCCGGGGCGTGCTCGGTTCCTCCTCCGGCTTCCAGAGCGACCAGTTCCGGCGCTTCGAGACCCTGCTGGGGCTGAAGGACCCCAGTTTCCTGAGGTTCCACGAGGAACGGCCCGAGGCCCATGCGGCGCTGAAGGCGGCGCTGGCCCAGCCCAGCCTCTATGACGACGCCCTGGCCCAGCTGGCCGTCGCCGGCCTGCCGGTTCCGGCCGAGGTGCTGAACCGCGACGTGACCCAGCCCTATGAACCCTCCGAGGGGGTCGAGGCGGCCTGGCTGGAGGTCTATCGCGACACCGAACGCTGGTGGCCGCTGTATCAGCTGGCGGAAAAGCTGGTCGACCTGGACGACGCCCTACTGACCTGGAGGCACAAGCACGTGGTGACGGTCGAGCGGATCATCGGCCGGCGGCGCGGCACCGGCGGCACCGAGGGGGTGGCCTATCTGGCCTCGACCCTGACGCGGCGCTGCTTTCCCGAACTGTGGTCCTTGCGCACGAAACTTTGACGCAACCGGGCCCGGGCGCTCCGGGTTTCATCCTCGACCGCAGAAGGAGCGATCGAGATGAGCACGCCCAATGACCATGACATCAAGGTCCTGAACGGCCTGATCGAGACCACGCTGGACAGCGCCGACGGCTATCGCGAGGCCGCCAGCGAGACCGAGGATCCGCACTATCGCACCCTGTTCGAGCGCCGCAGCTTCGAGCGTCGCCAGGTCGTCGACGACCTGTCCGCCGCCGTGCGCGGCATGGGCGGCGATCCGGAAGCGGAAGGCTCGATCCTGGCCAAGGCGCACCGCGCCTTCCTGGACGTGAAGCACGCCCTGCTGCGCAACGACGATTCCGTCGTCGGCTCGATCGAGAACGGCGAAGGCTATATCGCCCAGAAGTTCGAACGCGCCCTGCACGACGGCCAGATCTCGGCCACCACGCGCGAGACGGTGCGCCGGAACTACGAGGCGGTGAAGGCCGGCCACGATCAGATGCACGCGCTGAAGCACAGCCTGCAGAGCCAGCGCGACGCGTCCAACCCGCTGTATCCGACCTAGAGAAAGCAAAAGGCCCGGCGTCGCAGCCGGGCCTTCTTTATCTCAAGTTCGAAACCGAGATCAGGCTTCGTCGCCGGCCTTCTCGGCCGTGCCGGATTCCGGCACCACGGCGCCCTTGGCCGGGCGGACGGTCTGGCGTTCGGCGATCCGGGCCGACTTGCCGCGACGGTCGCGCAGATAATAGAGCTTGGCGCGACGCACGACGCCGCGACGCTTCACCTCGATGGACTCGACGTTCGGCGACAGGATCGGGAAGCGGCGCTCCACGCCCTCGCCGAAGGAGATCTTGCGGACGGTGAAGGTCTCGTTCACGCCCGTGCCGTCGCGGGCGATGCAGACGCCTTCGAAGGCCTGAACGCGTTCGCGCTCGCCTTCCTTGATGCGCACGTTGACGCGCAGGGTGTCGCCCGGCTGGAATTCGGGAATCTTGCGGTCGCCCAGGACCCGGGCTTTTTCTTCGGCGGCGAGTTGCTGCACGATGTTCATGTCATTTCTCCTCGGGCTTTTCGCCCTTTGCCTGTCATTTGGCGGGGCGAGCCCCGCAGGTCCGCAAGGTCAAGCCTTGCGGTGGTGAGCGAGATGGGCCGCCCAGAGGTCCGGACGCCGCTCCCGCGTGGTCGTCTCCCGTTGCGCCTGGCGCCATTGGTCGACCTTCTTGTGGTCGCCCGACAGCAGCACCTCGGGAATGTCGAGCCCCTCGAACGTCCGCGGCCTGGTGTACTGCGGATGCTCCAGAAGCCCGTCCTCGAAGCTTTCGGACGACAGGCTTTCGCCTGAGCCGAGCACCCCGGGGATCAGTCTTACGCACGCTTCGATCGCCACCATCGCCGCCGCCTCGCCTCCGGCGAGCACCGCGTCTCCGACGGAGACCTCCTCGAACCCGCGCGCGTCGAGCACCCGCTGGTCCACCCCCTCGAAACGGCCGCACAGCACGACGATCCCGTCGGCCTTCGCCCATTCCCTGACACGCGCCTGGGTCAGGGGCCTGCCCCGGGCGCTCATGTACAAAAGCGGCCGCCCCGGCCCTGACAGGCTATCCACTGCCCGGGCCACAACGTCCGCCTTCAACACCGCTCCCGGACCGCCGCCCGCAGGGGTGTCGTCCAGGAAGCCGCGCGTATCTGTGGAAAAGGCGCGGATGTCAACCGTTTCCAGGCTCCACAGCCCCTTCTCGCGCCACGCCGTCCCGATCAGCGACACGCCGAGCGG
>Ga0065721_10051174_pt1 | contig 15950 bp, 16 predicted proteins | sample Mesricmetagenome_FD_59108 | JGI IMG/M metagenome (GOLD analysis project Ga0065721, IMG submission 59108) | Mesophilic microbial community from rice straw/compost enrichment Sample: eDNA_1 v2 (version 2) | ecosystem: Engineered > Solid waste > Grass > Composting > Bioreactor | place: USA: Davis... | reverse complement strand
GAGCCTGCCGGAATTCCAGTATGGCGGGAACATGATCTCGCTGAATCGGCAGAAGGCCGGGCAGTGATCGGTCGTAAGTGACCGGCCTTAATCTTCCGGCTTGCCGGAACGAAGCCGCTTGATGGCGGACCGCTGGCCCTTGGCTTCCAGGCGGCGACGCTTGGAGCCGAGGGTTGGCTTGGTCGGGCGGCGCGGGGTTGGCGGAATCGCGGCCTCCCGGATCAGATCGATCAGCCGCTCCAGCGCGTCCTGACGGTTGCGCTGCTGGGTCCGGTGACGATCGGCCACCAGGATCAGCACGCCGTCCTGGGTCAGCCGGCTGCCCGCCAGCCGCTCCAGCCGGTGCCGCACGTCGTCCGGCAGGTTGGGCGAGCGGCGCACGTCAAACCGCAACTGTACGGCTGATTCGGTTTTGTTGACGTGCTGCCCGCCGGGGCCGGACGCCCGGATGAAGCTCTCCTCGATCTCGTTGTCGTCGAGGCTGATGCGGTGATTGACTCGGATCATGATCTGATAACGGTCAATCGGCCGCGACGGTCACACCCTCCTGCTCATCGACCGCGAGGTCCAGGAGCGGGAGGAAGCTGGCCGGCTCCTGCGCGCCGGACAGCGCGTAGCGACGGTTGAAGATGTAGCAGGGCACCGCTTGAAGCCCGAGTTGACGGGCCATGGAGTCGGCGCTGGACACCGCCGCGGCCTCGGCGTCCGTGGACAGCAGGCCCTTGATCTCCTGGAAATCGAAGCCCAGCGTCGTGGCGGTCGCCGCCAGCGTGTCGCGGTCGCCGATGTCCAACCCGTCCACGAAATAGGCGTGGAACAGCGCGTCGGCCATGGCGTCCCCCAAGCCATGCCGGGCCGCCATGCGGACCAGCCGGTGCCCGTCGAAGCTGTTGGGCGTGCGCCGGACGCGGTCCAGCCGCAGGGGCAGCCCATCGCGCTCCGCCGTTTCCTCGACCACCAGATGGATCTGGCGCGCGCGCTCCACCCCGCCGAACTTCGCCGCGAGATAGGCGCTGCGCTCCATCCCGCCCGGAGCCATGTCCGGGTTCAACTGGAAGGGCTGCCAGCGGAGTTCCACATGCACCCGCGGCCGATCCGCCAGCGCGCGCGCAAGGCGGCGCTTGCCGATGTAACACCAAGGGCAGATCAGGTCGGCGAAGGTCTCGATGAGCATGCCCCCACTATTCACCAACATCGCCCTGCCACGCAACCGCCCAACCTCTTGGGATTGCCGCGTTCGAGTCGTTGTCATGAGAACATCGCGCCGGTTGCGCAACTCTTTGTTAACCCATCCGGTCCGACAGTCGGCCAAGGCTGCGGAACGGGTCCGCGGCGAGCGGGGGCGCGCGGGCGATGGGCAATTCCTACGTGGACGGCAAGGTGCGCGATGCGCTGATGGCGGCCAAGGGAAGCCGGGCCACGGCGCAGAAGCTGCTGATGACCTGGGCGGTCGAGGACCCGCAGCTTCTGCTCGGCATCGCGCAGCCATTCCTGAAGGCCATTGCCGCGGCCGCCATTGAGCGTGGTGCCCGGCCTGCGGGCGCCGGCCGTTCCCCGGCGCCAGGGGCCGGTCGCGGCCGTGCCGCTCCGGAAGCCGCTCTCAGCAAGGAAGCGCTGGCGAACGTTCTCAACCGCCTGGGCCGCGACCCGGACGAGGATGTGCCGCAGCCGCGCGCGGCGAAGCCCGCGGCTCCCGGAGCCATGAAGTCGGCGACGATGGTGGTGCCGGCCTCCGGCGGGGCGCCGTCGGGCGTCAGCCATGAAAAGGCGATGATGGCCATCGCCAAGGCCTTCGTCGCCAAGAAGATCCGCTGAGCAGCGCTCATACGGTCGGCGGCTGAACACTTCCAGTGCCCGCCGTCCGTATCAGTCGTCGAACCAGCCCTTTTCCTTTGGAAACGGCCTGATGTCCGGCGGCGGGCTGGCCAGTGCGGTGTAGCCGTTCTTGTACGGATCCGGGATGTGGTGGCAGTCCACGTCGGCCAGCGTGCGATAGCAATAGACCTTGGACCGGTCCACGACCACCTTCTCCGGGCAATAGTGGCCGGTCTCGCTGAAGGTGACGGACGAGCAGTCCTTCCCTGTGGCCGCCGAGGCGACGTGATCGCCCAGCGTCTTCTTCGTGCTGGTCAGGGACACGAGATCAGCGCCGGTTCCGGCCACGGTGACCGCGGCCGGCGTGATGAGGCATCCGCCGAGCGGCAGGGTCGCAACCACCAGGACCGCCATTGCGCCAATCCGTTTCATGACCATCCCATCACCCGTCACGCCGCCCCATTTCCGGGCGGTTGCCGTTAAAAAGATGTGAATTAGCGCAGCAGGGTGCAAATCCGCGACCGGCACTGCACCAGGACGAAGGCGTCCTTGTCTTCCGTGCAGTTCACCTTGAAGACTGTCTGACCTTCGCGACCGACCGCGTATCGCAGCACCTCCAGCTTGCTGGGAGTGCAGTTTCCTGACGAGCGCGCGGCCTCCTTCGCCTCGGCCTGCCCGGCGGAGACGTTGGCTGCGTTGGCCGCGTTGGCAATCAGAAGGCCAGTGATCAGAAGACAGGCGAGAAGGGGCAGGGCGAAGGCGCGCATGGGACCGCTGGAAGGCAACCGTTCGGAACCGGGATTATGGCACGTCCCCAACGGAAAGGTTTGTGCAAAAGCAAGCGCAGGGACTCGGCCGGCGGTTTATCAATGGGTCGGTCCGACCGCGGGGCGGGGATGCTCCAGGAAGAAGCGCAGCATTTCGCGGGAGGCGTCCGGACCCTGCGGATCGGTGTAGCTGCCGGCCGGGCTGCCACCCGACCAGGCATGGCCGCTGCCATGAACCAGCCATTGCTCGCACAGGACCATCCCCGCGTGGTTGGTGTGGATGGTGCGGGTGAAGCGGTGGCCGCCTGGCACATGCCCGATCTCCGCCTGTTCCCAAAGGTCCTTGCCGATGGTGAGGATTTGTGCGGTGACGCTGTCGCCGTTGCTTGGATGGACCGTCCTGTCCTGATCGCCATGGAACACGATGGTCGGAACCGTTGGTCCGCCGGGTTGCGCACGGTTCGCCGGAACCCCGTTGCGCATTGCCATGAGAGCGGCCGGAACGTTGCGGGCGGCACCATAGGGCAGACCGGAATGCACCCCCACCGCCGCGTAAAGGTCGGGGTAGGCAGTGCCCATGATGACGGCTGCGGCCCCTCCCGCCGAGAGCCCGGCGACGTAGACGCGGCGCGGGTCGACCGGATGCTCCTGCATGATCCGGCGCGTGATGCCGGCGATGATCGACGGTTCCCCCTCCCCATGGCGCTGGTGTTCGGGGCTGAACCAGTTCCAGCACTTGTGGGCGTTGGCGATCTTGGGCTGGGCCGGGTAGGCGATGAGGCAGCCGTGTTCCTCCGCCAGCGCGTTCATGCGCGTCCCAGCGGCGAAGTCGTCCGGTGACTGCGTGCAGCCGTGCAGCATGATCACGAGCGGCAGCGGTCGACCCCCGGAGCGGTTCGGGATGTAGAGCTTGTAGGCGCGCGTTCCGAACTCGTTGGTGAAGCTGCCGTCTACGAACGCGCCGTCCCCGGCCGGTTCCGGCGGTGCTTTGGACTTGGGAGGGCGCTGCCATGGAACGACGCGGCCAAGCAGTTTGCCCAGGACGTCCCGCAGGTTCCGACCAGCCGGCTCCCCAAGGGCACCCACCGCCTTCCCCTTGATGAGGCGCTGAAGGAATGCCGCAGCCTTGGCCAGTTCGGGATGCTTTGGCGAACTTTCGGTCATGCGGGTGCTCTCCAATGCGGCGGTTGTCTGGCGGAGGGCAGCTTGGGCAGGATGGTCGCCGCCATGCGGGCATCCAAGAAAAAAGCCCACCGGCAGGACCGGCGGGCTTTCTCCACGAGAGACTTTGGGAAACCCGCCGCACCCCATGGACGGGCGGGTCCCCAAAGACGGTCTGAAATCAGACCGAGTAGTACATCTTGGAATGGATGTAGCAGCGGGCAGAGTGCTGAAACACAAAGCTTTTTGCCCCTTCAACGGCTTGGATCGCGCCGATAGGTACACCGGGACGGTACACCGGAACGCCAATCGGGGCCAGTTGGAGAAGGTGCCCGGTGCTTCACGTTCAGCGTAGAGGGGGTGGGTTTACGTGGCGGCGCAAGGTCCCGATGGGGCTGCGTTCACGATTCGTTAAGTATGAACTGGTGCTGTCGCTCAAGACCCAAAGCCGTTCCATCGCTATCGCCAGGGGGCGACGGCTGAGTACGGTTGCCGACAAGCTGTTTACCCGTGCCATGACCGATACCAGCCTCACTACCGACCGTATCAACGCTCTCGCCCGCGAATGGCTATCCGCAGAACTGGAAAGGGCGGAACAGGAGTTGGAGCGGGTAGGGGCAGGGGAAGCCCTCTACACGGAAGCCGACTCGGATGAGGAACCCATTGACGCGGACCTAAGGCTGTTGTCCGACCTGATTGGGGATAGTCGGGAGGCCCTTGCCGTAAACGATTATCGACAGATTGAGGTGGTTGCGAACGAATTGATCGGCGCTGCCGGGATCGCCATTGACCGCAACAGTGCGTCCTTTGGCCGGTTCTGTCGGGCACTGCTAAGGGCCCAAATTGAGCTATTGCGCCAGACGAAGGCCCGCAGGGCAGGAGACTACAGCGAGCCTTCCCATGACCCGCTGTTCGCATTGCAAGCGGGGGCCGTGCCTTCTCAGGCCAACGATGATCCACGCTGTAAATCCCTGCCTCTATCTGATTTGGTGGAAGTGTTTATTGAGACAAAGATTAGGGACGGCGTATGGAAAGAAGCCACGCGGAGGAATAGTCCGCGTAAGCTGAGGCTATTTGCGGAAACTCTGGGCAATAATCCGGTGGATATGGTTAGCCGAAACGACATTCGGGATTGGCGTGATACGCTTGATGATCTTGAACTAGCCCCGAATACAATAAGACAGCATTTTAGCGTTATTGGATCGTTGTTCAATTGGGCCAAGCAAGAAGGGAAGGCGACTCTTGATAACCCAACGAAAGGGCTTGCGCCAAAGGGCGATAAGCAAACCCGAGAAGCGTTTTTGCCAGACGATTTGATGAGGCTATTTCACTCTCCACTCTATATCGGCCATTGGCGGGCTGACCGAAGAGAGCGCCCTGGTAATGTTCTAGTGCGTGATCATAAATATTGGCTGCCTTTGGTGGCCTTGCATTCGGGAATGCGTGTTGAGGAAGCAGCCAAGCTAACCGTCGATGACCTCCGGGATATTGATGGGATTTGGTGCTTTCATATCGAAGACGCAAAGACACCTGCCGGGAACCGCGACATTCCTGTGCATCCACGTCTTATAAAGCTGGGCTTGCTTGATCATAGAGAACGGGTAATTAGTATTAAATCTAAACAGCTTTGGACAGAACTGAAGAAAGGATCGGAAGGGCGCTATAGCCATGCATTCGTACAATGGTGGTCACAATTCAGAAAGCTGATTGGGCTTGGTCGTGACGGATTAGTATTTCATTCGTTTAGGCACACCTTCATTTCGACTCTATTGAACGCGGGAGTTCCGCAATCGACCATCCAACAACTCGCAGGGCATTCGGCTTCTGACGTAACTGTTGGTGTTTATGGCGGTAAATTGCTGACGGCGCAGGATAAATTGAGTGCGATACAATCTATTACTTTTGGTGTTGACCTCAATCATCTAAGTGCGCGGAGGTGATGTAGCCGTCATATCCTAGACATAGGGCAAGCATTGAAAGCGTGTCCTTTCACGGAGCGGATGAAGGTGTTGGAGAATTCTACGGGTTGCCCTTTGCCGTTGGGGGTAGAACAACAATCAACAACGCGACCTTTAACCCTTTTTGCGAAGTGACTTTCCTAAGTCCGGAGAGGGGCAGAGGGTCTCGACAGTGGACGGGGCCCGCCACCGCCTTCGCTGCGTCCTCCAATCGGGAATCGGCGGGTAGCCTACGGTGAGGCTGGATCATTGGCCCGCCGAGCAGTGCGGCGTTCGCTTTCGGCAACCCGGTGCCGAACCCCCAAAAGTGTTTCTTGACAGCGACTACGAGCGGCGGTTGCCCATTCTTTAAGTTCAGCACTAGCCTCCCGCAGCGACGCAGAGGCACTCGCCTGCGCTTTGGAACATTTACGGGAGTATTCGATAGCATCTTGTGCTAGTTGGCGCGTTTTACGCGACCGCTCAATCAAGGCGTCTACGTTGGTTTGCATCGCACGACTCCACTTCGCAACGCTAATTCATCCAGAAATTACCAAATTGCTGAAGTGGATATTAGGAGAACGGCGCGTCATGAAAGCCAAGCAAGCGGATGGGCCCGCTCTTATCCCGCCGTCTCGATGATCCGGTAGACGCTTGCTCGACCGATTCCAAGTCGCTTGGCGATTTCCGAAGCGCCAATGCCCTCGGTCTTCAGGGTCTTCACTGCTTCGGCGTCGATGGATGGCTTGCGCCCCTTGTAGATGCCTTCGGCCTTAGCCTTGGCAATCCCTTCCAACTGGCGTTCGCGGCGGATGTTGGTTTCGAACTCGGCAAAGACGCCCAGCATGTCGAGGAAGGCTTTCCCGGCTGCGGTGCTGGTGTCGATGGGCTGTTCGGTCGCCTTCAGTGCTACGCCCTTAGCCTTCAGTTCCCGCACGATGTCCTGAAGATCACCGACGGAGCGGGCGAGGCGATCAATGCGCGTCACCATCAGCGTATCGCCAGGACGGAGGAACTGTAGCAGTGTTTCCAGTTCGGCCCGTCCGTTCCGGCTGGTGCCGCTGACCTTCTCCGTACGGATTACATCACAGCCTGCTTGCCGAAGGGCCTCTTCCTGAACGGTCAAATCCTGTTCGGACGTGCTGACCCGCGCATAGCCGTAGACCGCCATGATAACCCGCCTCGATGTCTCGTTTGCCTCTAGACCCTCTCTTGATACGGTGTATCGGAATGGAAAGCAACCCAAATAAGACACGGAAAGCCTAGGCTTGGCTGTCTCGTTCATTCGACTCGGTTGGGTATACCCGCCCAAGACATGACGCCGTCGCAATAGCCTGATACATCGTACGGGATATGTACGCTGACACAACGCACTTACTTACTGATACCGCCGCCCAGCACCGTCACACGCTCGCTGTACCCATGTCACCACATCCTGTTCACAGAGGACTTTTATCTCTGGCACATAGATTTTCTCATTAGTAGCTGAAAACATAGCTGCGAGAAGGAATCGTGGATTAACTCCCATATTTGCCGCATATCGGGCCACAATGCCGTAAACATCACTGCCCGGCGAGATATCCACACCGTAGATACTTACTTGGTGGAAGCCAAGTTCGGCGTATGGAGACCAGACAAGGCGCCGGACGCCACCAAGGAAGGCAATCGTGCAAGCCGAGTAGCAATTACTCCACAGTGTCGTGCTCAATCCGAGAGCACGGATCATGCTCCCTGCCTTGATTGCATCTGACAAGCTACCTCCCGCGCTCCCGAAAGCCACCGTATCAATACCTGGATTTTCGGCGATGGCGCGGGCAATGGCTTCCCCAAATCCTTTCTCGATGTTGCCAACAACAAACAACGTATTACCGTCCACGCGGAAGCTTGTTTTGATTCCAGCGGTACTGATTGACGCTGATGCTGGAATATTATGCTTACCCACACACTCTAGGTTCCACAGATTGATGCGCTCCGGCTCAGATGCCTTGAGCATTGTTTTGGCAATTTCAGCAAAATTGTCCATTGAGTTCACAAAAAGTCGTAACTTAGTCAGATCATCCTCTGACATCATGGTTTCAATCGCTGGTTTGTCCCAGCGCTCAAGATGACCAACTAGCTTTTCCTTGCCCAACATCCGGCCTAACACTGCGCAAGTGTGCTTTGGAACATGATACTCATTGAACATCGTTCCCAAATGCGGAGCGTTCCGCTTTCTGGCCTCTTCCGAATAGAACGTGGCTAGACGCTCTGCCTCAGTGATCCGCTTGGCCCAATAGGCCCGTGACGATTCAGTACGAGATTGAGTTGCGGCGGTCGCGTGTGCGTTGAGGGCCAGCATGAGGAACAGCGCAAGTATGCTTTTTAAAAGAGTTTCCATCGTGAAGCCGGGTGTCACAGTGGTTGAAACCATGGCCAGGATTGCGCACGGCGATAGGTAGCGTCAAGCTCCCGTCCTAAGGCTGCTGCGTGTGTTTGCGTGACAGAGGTTTGATGTCACGCCCCAGCACCCCTGTGGTTTGCTTCCCGTGATCCACACGGAGACCACCGCCATGCCCAAGCCCCTCAGGAACTGTCCAGGAACCACCAGAGCCGCCGCTGAGCTGTTTGCGGAGCTTGGGAGAGCTTCAGGTCCAGAGGTCCTGTGACCTTCCTGGAGGCGCAGTGGCGGAAGGCTGAGGCTCAGTGCCGTCTAGAGGATGCTGTGCGGGAGGTGGCGGGAGTTGGTCGGAAGCACCACGCGACTCAGGACGGCGGATGATAGCGGGCTCCCTGGTGGGTTCCTCATTCCCTGAGGAACAGCCCTCACCTTGTGTTGCATTTTAGCAACGGTTAATCGGCTGTAGGTGTTCTGCAACGGCTGTTGGCAAGGCTGAGGGCATGAGTGGACCCAAAAGTTCCGGTGTAAGTCATATAAGAGCCTCAGGCTGCTAAAAGCTGTGCGATTGCCTTTCTAACACCTCGTTCAGAATACCCGGACAGCGCAGCCAACTCTGCCTGTGGGAGGTAGGGGTGGTCGTTGAGCAACCATTTCAGCTTGTCCTGCTTCTTGTGAATAGAAAGAGCCTTATCAACAATCTCCTGATAATTCAGACACCACAGTATGTCCGCAATCTTCTCCTCATAGAAGACAGGGAAGGTGGCGGCTGTGTTGTATCCCTCCAGGTGCCCAATCCGGTTGCTTGGGACTACATTGTGTCCGTATCCCGCCTCTACAACATTGTCCGGAACCAGCCTTCTACGCTGTAGGCCACCATACGGAACAAGTTCAAGGAAGCCATGATGCTCCAAGAGAGCAGTGAGAGTGGCCTGGGGGATACCTGCTTTACCGGCAAACTCTGCCACACGAAGCCCAATCCTCCGAGAAGTGTGAACCGCCTTTGGCTGCTCCTCGTCCTCTTTGCCGTAGTGTCTATCGTCAGACACGGAAAGAAGATCGCTTCGCTGTCTGGCGATCTGTTTGTAAACGTCCCGGACTTGTTCAGGATTGTGACGCCATAGACGCTCTTGAATGAATGATAACTTTTTGCCTCCAGCAATGGCATCAGCGATGGCGAGCCGAACAGACCAGCCAAGCTCCCCAACAACTTCGTAAAATTGCTCCATGCCACCCTCCTTCTGTGTGTCCGGATTGAAGGAAGGCAATGGGACCGGACGCACCCCATCGACCTTGGAGGAGCGTTCAGCACTCCTTCATAAGTCGGGGGTTTGTGGCCGGTGATGGTATTAATGAACTGATTTAACTGAGAAAATTGGCTTTTTCGTTCGCCAGCGCCAAGCCGCTCCTGGTGACGCTGTTTGGATGCGCTGAGAGAACGTGGGTGGTCCAATCCAGGGCTTCGCTGGAGGGGTTGCCCAAGATCATCACTGGGGGCTGGTGGAAGACTCCTGGGTGCGTTCTGCGAGGGTGTCGGCTACCCATGTAGCTCGGAGAGCTTCAGGACGCTCCTGGAGTCCCTGAGGAGGTGAAGGAGTCACCGAGGTGGTGACGAGGGGGGGGCCTCATCAGCATCACACCGGGTGGGGGCGAACTCCTCATCCTGGACAGGCGCATCATGAGGGGCTGAGGTTGGTCGGCTGGTAGACCATGGGCAGAAGGGCGCTGGCGCCTCGCCGAGAGCTGTGGAGCGCTGGAGGTGGGGATGCGACCCCTGACCTCTGGCCTCCTTCATCTTGTATCGGGTGAGTCCCCAGCGACTCGGAAGAGGTCTGTGGAGCGCCGGAGGGCCACTGGAGCCCCACCACAATTCAATTCCTGAGCCGAAACGGTGAAGCTGCTGTTCGCTGGCACCGGGTGGTGGGAGAGGGGGGCTTGTCCGCAGTTGCTCAGGCGAAAAGAAAGGCTCCCCAAGTTGCCCTGGGGAGCCCGTTGACAAGGTACACCGGACAGGTACACCCTCCTTAATGGGAAGGCGAAAAGCCCAGCAATACCAAGCCCTTCATCAAACGCTGTAGTACATCTTGTACTCGATCGGGTGCGGCATCGTCTCGAAGGCCAGCAGCTCCTCGGTGCGCAGTTCGATGTAGGACTCGATCATGTCCTTCGTGAACACGTCGCCCTTCTGCAGGAAGGCGCTGTCGGCCTTCAGGCTGTCCAGGGCCTCGCGCAGCGAGCCGCAAACCGTCGGGACCTTGGCCAGCTCTTCGGCCGGCAGGTCGTACAGGTTCTTGTCCATGGCGTCGCCCGGATGGATCTTGTTCTGGATACCATCGAGGCCGGCCATCAGCATGGCGGCGAAAGCCAGGTACGGGTTGGCCGACGGGTCCGGGAAGCGGACCTCGACGCGCTTGCCCTTCGGCGAGGCGACGTACGGGATGCGGCAGGACGCCGAACGGTTGCGGGCCGAGTAGGCCAGCAGCACCGGAGCCTCATAGCCCGGGACCAGACGCTTGTAGGAGTTGGTCGACGGGTTGGTGAAGGCGTTCAGCGCCTTGGCGTGCTTGATGATGCCGCCGATGTAGTACAGCGCCATCTCCGACAGGTCGGCGTACTGGTTGCCGGCGAACAGCGGCTGGCCTTCCTTCCAGATCGACTGGTGGCAGTGCATGCCCGAGCCGTTGTCGCCGAAGACCGGCTTCGGCATGAAGGTCGCGGTCTTGCCGTAGGCGTGGGCGACGTTGTGCACGACGTACTTGTAGTACTGCATGTTGTCGCCGGTGCGGACCAGCGTGTCGAACTTGATGCCCAGTTCGTGCTGCGAGGCGGCCACCTCGTGGTGGTGCTTCTCGACCGGCACGCCCATCTCGGCCAGAACGCTCAGCATCTCGGCGCGCAGATCCGAGCCGCTGTCGACCGGGGCGACCGGGAAGTAGCCGCCCTTGACGCCCGGACGGTGCGCCAGGTTGCCGTCCTCATAGTCCTTGTCCGAGGTGTACGGGCCTTCCTCCGAGTCGAACTCGTAGGAGACCTTGTTCATCTCGACCTTGAACTTGACGTCGTCGAAGACGAAGAACTCGGCTTCCGGACCGAAGAAGGCGGTGTCGCCGATGCCGGCCGACGCCATGTACTTCTCGGCGGCCTTCGCGATGCCGCGCGGGCAGCGCGCGTAGGGCTGGCCGGTCGACGGCTCGTACACGTCGCAGAGGATGTTCAGCGTCGGCTGGGCCGCGAACGGATCCATGACGGCGGTGGTCGGGTCGAGCTGGAGGATCATGTCCGACTCGTTGATCGCCTTCCAGCCGGCGATCGACGAACCGTCGAACATGATGCCGTCCTCGAACACGTCCTCATCAATCGTGGAGACGTGCTGGGCGGTGTGGTGCAGCTTGCCGCGCGGGTCGGTGAAGCGGAGGTCCACGTACTTGACGTCGTGTTCCTTGATCAGGTCGAAGACCTTGCTGATGTCGGACATATCTCTTTTTCCACGCTTAAGAGGTTTGGGTCCCGCAGCGTCAAACCGACCGTTGGAGTAGGTGGTGACGGCGCTCGCGGCGGACGTTATGTCACGCCTTTCTCCGGCGCACAACGTGGCAGCACAAAAAGTCGCGCCCCCTGGGTTTCCGCGCACGATTATCACCGTACGGGGCGCGCCGGGCTGTTCTGTCCATGGCAGGGAAAAGACGCATGTTGGCAGGGGAGCGGGGGCGTGTCCGGCGCGATCAGATCGCGTCGGCACCCTTCTCGCCGGTCCGGATGCGGACCACTTCTTCCACGGGGGTGACGAAGATCTTGCCGTCGCCGATGCGGCCGGTGTGGGCGGCCTGTTGGATCGCCTCGATCGCCCGCTCGACCAGGGTGTCTTCCATCACCACTTCGATCTTCACCTTGGGCAGGAAGTCGACCACGTACTCCGCGCCGCGATACAGCTCGGTGTGACCCTTCTGACGGCCGAAGCCCTTGGCCTCGGTGACGGTGATGCCCTTGATGCCGACCTCGTGAAGGGCTTCCTTCACCTCGTCGAGTTTGAACGGCTTAATGATGGCTTCGATCTTCTTCATGGGTCTCTCGTGTACGAGGTGCCAACGCCGGCAGGCACCGTCCACGGCACTGCCGACGCCCGTTCGTAAGCACGCGGCGTGCCAAGCGTGGAGGTTGCGGTCCGACAGCGCAGGATGCCGGCCGCCGCGGGGCCGATGCCACCGGCGGCGGCACGGGACTGCCGCCGGATGCGGCGAAGTGAACAATAATTGTGCAGTTTGCGCAAGCGGTCCGCGTGTCCCATCCGTTCGGACGGGGTAGGCATAAATTTTTTCGGAACACGGAAAACAGGACTTGACCCGTTCCCTCCCATGGGGCAAATAGGCGGCCCCGCTGCGGCGATGGTAGCTCAGTTGGTAGAGCCCTCGGTTGTGGTCCGAGTGGTCGTGGGTTCGAGTCCCATCCATCGCCCCAGTCCCCCCTTTTCTGGCAGCGACATTTCAGCGCAACGCGCCTTTCGGTGGCGGTGGCTGTTGTTCGTGTGACGGAAGGCGGGCTGTCCGTCGGATGGAGTTCCGGCGGTTCCACGGTGGCGATGGTAGCTCAGTTGGTAGAGCCCTCGGTTGTGGTCCGAGTGGTCGTGGGTTCGAGTCCCATCCATCGCCCCAATTCCTCCATTCCATCCAAAAATCAGACCTCTCCATGCGGCTGGCTTCTCGCCGGCCCGGCCAGCGCCTATGCTGCGCGAAACGCCGTGCGGGGGAGGAGACATGTTCCGCGAAAACAGGCTGAAACGCACGCTGGCTGAAGGGCGACCGGCGCTGGGCTGCTGGCTCGACATGGTGAGCCCGGTCGCGGCGGAGATCGTCGGGCAGGCCGGCTATGACTGCGCCGTCATCGACCATGAACACGGTCCGGGCTCGTTGACCGACGGACTGGCGCTTTTGCAGGCACTTTCCGGAACCGGGTGCACAGGATTGATGCGCGTTCCAGCGAACGACCCGGTCTATATGAAGCGCGCGCTCGACATCGGCGTCGAGGGCATCATGGTTCCCTCCGTGAATTCGGCGGCCGAGGCCCGGGCGGCGGTCGCTGCCTGCCGCTACCCGCCAGCCGGTCTGCGCGGGGCGGCCTATGGCATGGCGCGGGGCGCCGATTACGGACTGTGCGGAGAGCAGTATCGCGACACCTGCGCGGACGAGCTTTTCATCATCTGCCAGATCGAAACGCTGGACGCGGTGGAGGCGATTCCGGAGATCGCCGCGGTGGACGGAGTCGACATGCTGTTCGTCGGCCCCTACGACCTGTCGGGCAGCTTCGGCCGACTCGGCCGCTTCGACGACCCGGAGGTGATCGCCCTGCTGGAACGGACGGAGCGGGCGATCCTGGCGTCCGGCAAACTGTACGGCACCATCCCGGTGACGAATCGGCCCATGGAGTCGCTGGTCGAGGCGGGGTGCAAGCTGATCGTGGCCGGCGGCGACATTGGCTTCGTGCGGGCCGGCGCCGTGAGCCAGGTCGAGGCTTTCCGCAAGGCCGCCGGAGGCCGGTGATGGACGAGTTGCTCGCCGTCGCGGAGATGTACCGGGCCGACGCGCTGACCATGGCCGGCGGCGTGCCCGGACCGGTGCTGATGGAGGCGGCCGGCGCGGCCGTCGCCCGCGCGGTGTGCGAGCGCTGGGCTCCGCACCCGACGGCCGTGCTGTGCGGGCCGGGCAACAACGGCGGCGACGGCTTCGTCATCGCGCGCCTTCTTCTGGAGGCTGGCTGGCCGGTACGGCTGGCCCTGCTCGGTACGCGCTCGGCCCTGCGCGGCGACGCCGCCGTGGCCGCGGAGCGCTGGGGCGGCCCGGTGGAGGCCGCCGACCCGGCGATTCTCGACGGCAACCCGCTGGTCATCGACGCGCTGTTCGGCGCCGGGCTGGCGCGGCCCCTGGATGGCATGGCGAAGGCCATTGTGGAGGCCATGGCCGGCCGCACCGTGGTCGCCGTGGACGTGCCGAGCGGCGTGCACGGCGACAGCGGGGAGGTGATGGGCGTCGCCCCCCAGGCCGCGCTGACCGTCACCTTTTTCCGCCGGAAGCCGGGGCACCTGCTGCTGCCGGGGCGAGCCCTGTGCGGCGAGGTGATCGTTGCGGACATCGGCATTCCGGACACGGTCCTGGACGCCATCGACCCGAAGACCCTGGTGAACGGCCCGACGCTCTGGCGCCGCCGCTACCCGTGGCCGCGGCTGGATGGGCACAAGTATGCGCGGGGCCACGCCGTCGTTCTGGGCGGCGCCCGCATGACCGGTGCCGCGCGGCTGGCGGCGCGGGCCGCCCTGCGCGTCGGGGCGGGGCTGGTGACCGTCGCGAGTCCGCCTCAGGCGGTCCCGATCTACGCCGCAAGTTCTCCGAGCCTGATCGTCGCCGATGTGGAGGACGCCGCCGCCTTCGAGGCGCTGATCGGCGATTCGCGCAAGAACGCCGTGCTGCTGGGGCCGGGCGCCGGCATTGGCCCGAACACCCGCGCACGGGTGCTGTCGGCGCTGGAGGCGGGAAAGGCTTGCGTGCTGGATGCCGACGCCCTGACCAGCTTCGCCGATTCGCCGTCCGATCTGCTGGACCGGCTGAACGAGCGCTGCCTTCTGACCCCGCACGAGGGGGAGTTTGCGCGGATCTTCCCGGACATTGCGACAGCCGCAGGCGGCAAACTGTCGCGCGCCCGCGCCGCGGCGGCCCTCTGCGGCGCCGTGGTTCTGATCAAGGGAGCCGACACGGTGGTCGCCGCGCCCGACGGGCGCGCCGCGATCAACACCAACGCGCCGCCGGACCTTGCCACCGCCGGGTCGGGGGACGTGCTCGCCGGCATAGCCCTTGGGCTGCTCGCCCAAGGAATGAACGGCTTCGACGCGGCCTGTGCCGCCGTGTGGCTGCACGGGGAGACCGCCAACACCGTGGGGCCGGGCCTGATCGCGGAGGATCTGCCGGACGCACTGCCGGCGGTGTTGAAGCGGCTGAAGGTCGGTGAGATCTGAGCCGATTATATAGGCATACATACGGCCGGGCAGGGGGCTTTACCCCTGTGGCTAGGCTCCAGCTACCGCTTGCCCGGAGCGCATTCCCGCGTCAGATTCGGCTTATGAGCGACACGCCGAAGCTTATGAGCGACACGCCGAATATGACCACTCCCGAGTCCGCCCCGTCAGTGCCTCGGTCCGCGGTGCCGCAGCCGGGCCTGCTTGACCGCACGCTGGACACCTTGCGGGCGCGCTGGCGTGAGATCGCCGCCTCGGCGCGCGGTGCGGTCGGGGCGCCCCCGCGCGCCTCGCTGCCCAAAGAGGATGCTGAGCGGCTGAAGGAGCAGATCGAAGCCTGCCTGGAAGCGCGCGGCGGCGAGGTGTCGGCGCGGGCGCGGGCGGCGCAGCTCGGCCGCACCTACCTCGCCCTCGATCCGAAGGGACGGCGCAACTTCCTGCTGATGCTGGCTCGCGATTTCGACGTGGACCGCGCCGCCGTGGACGAGGCAATGGCGACCTTCCTGGCCGCGACGGACCCGGTCGGGCGAGGCCACGCGGAGCGCGCTCTTCGTCGGGCGCTGGAGCCCCCGCGGCTTCGGCTGCTGACCCAGTTCAACGCCCTGCCGGAAGGCGTGAAGTTCCTGGTGGACCTGCGCGCCGAACTGATGGAGATGGCCCGCGGGGAGCCTCTGCTGCAAGCCCTGGAAGACGATCTGAAGAGCCTGCTGCGGAACTGGTTCGACGTCGGCTTCCTGGAGATGCACCGAATCACCTGGGACAGCCCGGCCTCGCTGCTGGAAAAGCTGATCAAGTACGAGGCGGTGCACGAGATCAGCGGCTGGCAGGATCTGAAGGACCGGCTCGACTCCGACCGGCGCTGCTTCGCCTTCTTCCACCCGCGCATGCCGAACGAG
>Ga0065721_10005146_pt1 | contig 15954 bp, 16 predicted proteins | sample Mesricmetagenome_FD_59108 | JGI IMG/M metagenome (GOLD analysis project Ga0065721, IMG submission 59108) | Mesophilic microbial community from rice straw/compost enrichment Sample: eDNA_1 v2 (version 2) | ecosystem: Engineered > Solid waste > Grass > Composting > Bioreactor | place: USA: Davis... | reverse complement strand
GGTGCTCGCGTTCACGATCGCGTCGATGTTCGGCGGCGCGGCCGGCTTCCTCTACGTCGTCGCTCTGCAGTACACGTCGAGCGAGACGCTCTCGTTCGGCCACTCGATCGAGCTCGTCATCGCGACGATCGTCGGCGGTGCCGGGAGCATCGTCGGCTCGATCCTCGGCGGGGTGTTCTACGTGCTCGTCCCGCAGATCACGAACGCCTTCTATCCCGAGGCCACCACGGTCGTGCAGGGCATCGTCATCCTGCTCGTGCTGTTCCTGCTGCCGGGCGGCCTCTCCAGTCTTCCCCGTGCGCTCGCGCGTCGCCTGCGACGCCGCCACGGCGGACCCGACGTCGGCACCGGCTCCGCCGGTCCGGCAACTCGAAACACCGAGAACTGACCGACCCTCGAAGGAGAGGCATCACATGAACACCACAGGGACCCGCAAGCGCGCTCTCGCGCTCGCCGCGTCGGCCGGTGTGCTCGCCATCGCGCTCGCCGGGTGCGCGCGCGGCGGCGAAACCCCGGACGGCGACGGCGCCGCCGCCTCGCCCGGCATCACCGACGACAGCATCCTGATCGGCGTCTCGACCCCGCTCACGGGGACGACCGCGGGTCCGGGCAACTGCACGGCCGACGGCGCGATCGCGTACTTCGGCCTGCGCAACGCGGAGGGCGGCATTGAGTTCGGCGACGGACTCACCCGCACCGTCGAGATCAAGACCTACGACGACGAGTACAACCCCGAGAAGTCGGCCGCCAACTTCCAGCAGATGGTCGCCGACGGCGTATTCGCCGCCGGTCTCGGCCTCGGCACGCCGACCAACCGCGCGTGGCGCGACGCCGCCGCGGATGAGGGCGTTCCGCAGGTGCTCGTGATGACCGGTGACCCGGTCTTCAGCAGCCGCGAGGAGGGCTACCTCTCGCTCGGCCTCGTCCCGACCTACATGCAGGAGGGCGGCGCCTTCGGCGACGCGCTCGTCGCGGACGGTCAGGAGCACAAGGTCGCCGTCCTCTACCAGAACGACGACTACGGCAAGGGCTACCTCCAGGGGTTCAAGGACGCCATCGAGGGCTCGGACGACATCGAGATCGTCAAGGAGCTCAGCTACGAGCCCACCGCGTCGAGCCTCGAGGGTCAGATCACGGAGCTCCAGGCGACCGGCGCCGACGTGCTGTTCCACGCGGTCTCGGTGACGCCGCTCGCGATCGCCGACCTGCAGAAGGTCGCGGCGCTCGGCTGGAAGCCGATCGTCTTCCTCCCGTCGAACACCGCCTCGCCCGGCGGCATCCTCACGCCCGCCGGCGTGACGGGTGACACCTTCGAGGGCGTCTACGCGGCCGGTTTCGCGCAGGCCGCCGCGGCCCCGCCGTTCGCGGAGTCGGAGGCCGGCAAGGTCTACTTCGACGCGATCAAGGAGTACGTGTCGGGTCACGAGCAGGACGGCAAGTCGTTCCCGCACTGCGTGTGGTCGTGGATCGGCGCGCAGATCCTCGAGGAGGCGTTCAAGACGATGCAGGAGCCGACGCGCGAGTCCTTCTACGAGGCGCTGACCTCGATCAAGGGCCTCGAGACCGACTTCGGCTTCGGTCCGATCGACACCACCGTCGACGGGCAGCCCGCGGTGCAGACCGTCGTGCTCCAGAAGTTCAACGGAGCCGGCTACTCCAACGTCGAGGTCGTCGGCTGACGATCGCCTGACGTGTCCGGGCCCGGTCCCCTCCGAGGGGCCGGGCCCGTTCCCTGTCCGCCCTGCCGCGCGGTACCCTGCTCGCGTGATCCGGCATCCCGACCGTGACGCAGAAGCGGAGCGCTCATGACGTCGTCGTCGCACCGGGGCGCTCGTCTCGCCGCCATCGCCCTCGCGACCGCGCTCGTCGCGGGCTGCACGGCCGGCGAGGTCGCGGTCACCGAGGAGGAGCCGAGCCCCGGCATCACCGACGACGCGGTGCGCCTGGGCATGTCGGGTCCGCTCACCGGGCCGGTGTCGGATGCCGGACTGTGCGCCGTCGCGGGACTCGTCAGCTACCTCGAGGCGGGCAACGCGGCCGGGGGCTTCGAGTTCGGCGACGGGCTCACGCGGGAGGTGACGCTCGACTACCTCGACGACGGCTACGACCCGGCGACCGCCCAGTCGAACTTCCGCGAGCTCGTGGACGACGGCGTCTTCGCCTACGTCGGGGGCCTCGGCACGTCGACGAACGCCGCGATCGCGCCGATCGCGGCCGAACTCGAGGTGCCGCACGTGCTGCTCATCACCGGGGCGCGCGCCTTCTCGGTCGACCAGACCGCGAACCCGTGGACGATGGGGCTCGTGCCGAGCTACTACGACGAGGGCTACGCGTTCGGCCGGCTCCTCGTCGAGCGCGGTCGCGAGACGACCGTCGCGACCCTCGCGCAGGACGACGCGTACGGCGACGACTACGTCGAGGGGCTCGAGGCGGCCATCGAGGGCTCCGACGTCGACATCATCGCGGCGTCGACCTTCGACCCGTCGAGCGCGTCGCTCGATTCGCAGGTGCGCGAGCTCGCGGCCTCGCAGGCCGACGCGCTGCTGAGCGCGGTGTCGGTCTCGACGCTCCAGACGGGGGTGCTCGCGGCGGCGCAGGCGGTCGGCTGGCTCCCCGAGGTGTTCCTGCCGTCGAACACCTCGACGCCCGCGACGGTCGTCATCCCGGGCAACGGGATCGCGTACCCGGCGGTCTACACGACGTCGTTCGCGAAGGTGCCGGCCGACCCGCGCTTCGCCGGCGACGCCGACGTCGTCGCCTACACGGCGGCGTTCGAGGCGGCGGGCGCCGCGATCGCCCCCTCCTACACGCCGCACTGCGCCTGGAGCTACACGGAGGGCACCATCCTCGAGGAGGCGTTCGCACGGATGACGGCGCCGACGCGCTCGGCGTTCCTCGCGGCGCTCCGATCGCTCGAGGGCGTCGACGCGCCGCTCCTGCTCGACGGGGTCACCGTGGACACGACCGACCCCACGCGTCCCGCCATCCGCGACCTCGTGCTCGAGCGCTTCGACGGGCAGGTGTTCGAGCCCGTCGACTGACGCCCCGGGCTCCTCGCCCCGCTCCCCCGCTCAGGCCGTCGGACGCACCGGGATCGTGAGCGTGGAGGCGAACCGCCCACCCGTGTGCAGCACCTGGGGACCGGTGTTGATGTCGGTCTCGTGGCGCGAGTAGACGAGCGGCTTGCGGTAGTGCTTGAGGTCGTGCCCCTGCACGACGAGCACGAGGCTCTCCCCCGCCTCGAACCGCGTGCCCGACGGCAGGATCTCGATGTCGAGCCGCGTCGGCCCGTCGGACTCGAGCGGCAGTTCGCGCCGGTGCGCGAGCACGGGCAGGTAGTCGCTCGAGCGCTCGGCGTCGAGCTCGCGGTGCGAGGCGCGGATCCAGCCGAGTGCGACGGGCCCGTCCTCGAACTGTGCGAAGTACGCGAACGGCACGATCTCACCGTCCGCGTCGCGCTTGAACAGCCCCACGAAGACGTCCATGTCGTCGGCGGCGGGCGCCGACATCCACAGCGTCGCGCGGGCGTGGCCGACGACGTCGGTGCGCTCGTCGAAGCGGTGCTCGAACACGACGCGGGAGGCCGCGAACGGGTCGCCGAGCCCGTGGTAGGTCGCGCTCGACTCGCTCGCGACGGGGTCGGGACTCAGGATGCCGGAGCCGGCGTCGAGGTGCAGGGTGCGGTACCCGACCTCCGGCAGCGGCCACGCGGTGCTCTCGATGAAGGTGCCGACGCCGTAGCGCTCGCGGAGCTCCGCCCGCACGCGCGGCCATTCCGCGAGGCCCGTGTCCTTGCCGAGCAGGTAGTGGTCGAAGAACCGGCGCTGCAGCTCCACCATCTCGGGCCGGTAGTACTCGGCCCACTTCTTCGCGCCGTGCACGTGCAGCCACTTCTCGGTGCTCGAGATGCGTCGGAAGCCCTCGAGCGTGCCGCGGGTGTGCAGCCCCTGGTCGGTCCACGACGCGACGACGAACGCTGGCACCTCGATCGCCTCGAGGTCGGCGGCCTTCGTCGCCCAGAATTCGTCGAAGAACGGATGCTCGCGCGTCTCCCGTTCGAGATCCTCGATCTCGCCCGTCGAGGCGCCCCAGCGCTCCCAGATGTAGGGCCAGAACGACGTCTCCGGGATGCCGCCGTGCCGCGCGACCTCGCGGTAGGTGTCGGTCCAGCCCTCCCACGGGTTGATCGCGACGAGGTGCGGCGGATGCGTCGCCGCGACCCGCCACTGCGAGCTCGTGAGGTACGACACCCCCGTCGTGCCGACGCGACCGTTCGACCACGGCTGGACGCCGGCCCACTCGATGAGGTCGTGGTAGTCCTGCGCCTCCTCGGGCGAGAGGTACGACGCGGGGCCCTTCGCGTACCAGGTGCCCGGGATGTCGGCGATGACGAGCGCGTAGCCGCGCGGAACCCAGTAGACCGGATCGGGGCCCTCGAAGGTCGTGAGCTCGCTCATCCACTCGGCCTTCGCACCGCTCGCCGGATAGATCTGCCCGATCGGCGCGGGGTCGTGCTTGCCGTAGGGCGACCACGCGATGAGGACCCCCGCGGGCTCCCCCGACTCGGGGCGGTACACGTCGGCCTGCACGGTGCGGCCGGAGCGCGCGACGACCTCGACGTCGCGGTCGATGAGCATGCCGGGATAGGTCTCCTGGCGCGGGTTCGGCGGGGTGCCGAAGCGGGACTCCGGGGTGCTGCGCGGCGGGCGGGTGGGATACGGGAACTCGTGGGACATCGTCGTCTTCCTGGGTCGTGCTGGTCCGACGCTATCGGCGGGGCCGAGCGGCGACGACGCCGAACCTCACGACGTGGAAAGTCCGCGTCGGGCGCTCAGGCGAAGCACGACGGCAGCTGCCGCCGGATGAGGTCCACGAGCTCCGGCGGATCGAACGGCGGGCGCTCGGCGAGCAGCTCGGCGAGTGACCACCAGCGCGCGCCCGCGGGCTCCTCCCCCGGCGCGATGACGGCGCTGTGCACCGCGAGGTCGCCGCGCGACCACACCGGGGCGCCCGGCGCGGGGTCGAGCGCGGGGGCGACCCAGCGACCCTCCTCGAAGACGAGGGCGACCCGGTCGCCGCGGTCGAAGAGCAGAGTGCGGGCGGTCACGGGCGTTCCGGCGCGTGCGCCCGAATGAGCGCGGGCAGGTGGGCGGGCTCGACCTCGAACGGGTCGCGCTCGAGGTCGTCGGCCGACGTCCAGCGCCACTCGACGACGTCGTGACGCTCCTCGTCGGTCCAGCCGTCGCGGGAGGGTTCGAAGGCGTCGACCCGCAGCGCGTACCAGGCCCAGCGGCCCTCGTCGTAGGCGTGCCAGCGCTGGTCGGGCGCGAAGTCCTCCTCGAGGAACGGCGCGGGCACGGCGTCGAGCCGCAGCCCCGTCTCCTCCCACGTCTCGCGGATGGCCGCGGCGTCGAAGTCCTCCCCCGGGTCGACGCCGCCGCCGGGCGTGATCCAGCGCGGCGGCACGTCGTGGTCCTTCCCGCGCTGCAGGAACATCAGAACCCGGTCGTCCGCGTCGAAGAGCAGCACGCGCGCCGTCGCGCGGAACGTCATCCCCGGGTCGGCCTGTAGTCGAGGAAGCCGCTCACGTCGCCGACATAGCGGATGCGGCCCTCCGGCAGCGGGTCGACCGCGGCGCGCGCGACCTCCGCCGCGAACTCGGCGACCGTGTAGAGCTTGCCGGCGTCCTCGCGGCGCGCCTCGATCGCCCCCGGACGGGCGCGGTCGAGGAGCGTCGCCGTGATGGTGCCCTCGATCATGTCGCCCGAGACGACGACGAAGCCGACGCCCTGCGCGTCGAGCTCCGGGATGCGCTCGCGCAGGGCGTCCTCGCCCGCGCGCTTGCTCTTGGCGACCTGCACGTACTCGGGCATCGTCGGCACGGTGTTGATGAAGTGCGCCTGGTGGCTCGTGACGAACACGATGCGCGAGCCCTCGCCGAGCAGCGGGAGCGCGGTCTCGAGCACGTTCACCTGCGCGTCGCGGTTGAGCTTCATCGCGTAGTCGGGCTCCATGCCGCCCTCCATGCCGCCCGAGGCGTTGAGCACGAGGAGGTCGAGACCGCCCCACGCCGCGGCGACGGTGTCGAACATCGCCTGCACCGACGCCGGATCGGTGAGGTCGCCGCCCGCGGGGATGGCGACGCCGCCCGCCGCCTCGATCTCGCCGATGAGCTTGAGCGCGCGCGCCTCCTTGTTGCGGAAGTTGATCGCGACCTTCGCGCCTGCGGCCGCGAGGTAGCGGGCCGTGTCGGCGCCGATGCCGCGCGACGAGCCGGTGATGAAGGCGCGCTTCCCGGCGAGGGAGCCGGCGGGGAGGACGGGGGTGGAAGTCTCGGTGCTCACGGTTCCCGAGACTATCCGCTCTGCTAGGTTCGAGACATGTCAGGGGAATTCCTGGTCACCTGGGGCTGGGTCCTGTGGCTCGCCCTCATCCTCGTCTTCGTGATCATCGAGGTGTTCACCCTCGACTTCACGTTCCTCATGCTCGCCGGCGGCAGCCTGGGCGGACTCGTCGCGGGGTTCCTCGCGGCGCCGCTGTGGGCGCAGATCGTCGTCGCGGGCGTGCTCGCGCTGCTGCTGCTCTTCCTCGTGCGGCCCCCGCTCCTGCGGGCGTTCCGCAAGGGCGGCGATCCGACGCCGAGCAACATCGACGCGCTCATCGGGCTCACGGGCACGGTGGTGAAGGAGTTCGCGGACTCCCGCGGCCAGGTGAAGCTCGCGAACGGCGAGACCTGGACCTCGCGCCTCGCGGACGGCTTGTCGGGCGAGCTCGTCGAGGGGGAGCGCGTCGTCGTGACCAGGATCGAGGGGGCGACCGCGGTGGTCGTCCCGGCCCCGACACCCGGAGGGACCCCCGCATGACCGACGCCGGCATCTTCAACTCGGTGATCCTGTGGATCGTCGTCGCGATCGTCGTGATCTTCGTGTTCACGATCATCGCCCGCTCGATCCGCATCATCCCGCAGGCCTANGCGGGCATCGTCGAGCGCCTCGGGCGCTACCACAAGACGCTCAANCCGGGNCTCAACATCCTCGTGCCGTTCATCGANCGGCTGCGCCCGCTCGTCGACATGCGCGAGCAGGTCGTGTCGTTCCCGCCGCAGCCCGTCATCACCGAGGACAACCTCGTCGTCTCGATCGACACNGTCGTCTTCTTCCAGGTGACNGATGCCCGGGCGGCGACGTACGAGATCGCCAACTACCTCGGCGCGGTCGAGCAGCTCACGACGACGACNCTCCGCAACGTCGTCGGTGGNCTCAACCTCGAGGAGGCGCTCACCTCNCGCGACAACATCAACGGCCAGCTGCGNGTCGTGCTCGACGAGTCGACCGGCAAGTGGGGCATCCGCGTNAGTCGCGTCGAGCTCAAGGCGATCGACCCGCCCGTGAGCATCCAGGACTCGATGGAGAAGCAGATGCGCGCCGAGCGTGACCGGCGTGCCGCGATCCTCACGGCCGAGGGCACGAAGCAGTCGCAGATCCTCGAGGCGGAGGGCATGCGGCAGTCGGAGATCCTCAAGGCCGAGGGTGACGCGAAGGCCGCGGTGCTGCGCGCGCAGGGCGAGGCGGAGGCCATCCAGACGGTCTTCAACGCCATCCACGCCGGCAATCCCGACGACAAGCTGCTCGCCTACCAGTACCTGCAGACGCTGCCCAAGCTCGCCGAGGGCGAGAGCAACAAGCTGTGGATCATCCCGAGCGAACTGACCGAGGCCCTCAAGGGCATCGGTCAGGGCTTCTTCGCGCCTCGTGACACCCCGCCGGCCCCGTAGCGGTCGACGGGATCAGGGACCGCCGACCTATTTCGCACCCGCTCCCCCGCGGGTGCTGGCCCATCGCGGGCTCGCGCTCGAGGCGCCGGAGAACACGCTGCTCGCCTTCGCGAAGGCGATCGCGCTCGGCGTGACGCACGTCGAGACCGACGTGCACGGCTCCGCCGACGGCGTGTCGATGATCAGCCACGACCCCGACCTGTCGCGGCTCGCGGGTCGCCAGGTGCGCGTGGAGCAGCTCACGTCGCACGAGCTGCGGCGGGTGGCGCTCGGCGAGGGGCAGGGCTTCTGCTCGCTCGCCGAGGCGCTCGACGCGTTCCCCGAGACGCGCTTCAACATCGACATCAAGTCGGCGTCGGCGATCGAGCCGACGGTCGCGGCGATCCGGGATGCCGGCGCGACCGACCGGGTGCTCATCGGCTCGTTCAGTCCCGAACGCCGACTCGCGGTCGTGCGGCAGTTGCCGGGCGTCGCGACCTCGGTCTCGGCGCGCGGTGCCGTCGCGGCGGTGAGCGCGGCCCGCTCTCCCGGCGGGGTGCGCACGCTGCGCCGCATCCTGCGCGACGTCGACGCGGTGCAACTGCCCCTCTCGGTGCTGCGGATGGCGACGATCACGCCGCGCACGGTCGCCGCGTTCCACGCCGCCGGCGTCGAGGTGCACGTGTGGACGATCAACGACGAACCGACGATGCAGCGCCTGCTCGATCTCGGGGTCGACGGCCTCGTCACCGATCGCGCGGACCTCGCTCTCGGGGTGCTCCGCGCGCGGTCCTGAGCGGTTCTCGACACCCACTTCGGATGCCCTCGGCAACCGCTGTGAATGCACTGGGAACGGCCGCGCTGCGGGATGGTCGAGGCCACCCTGTTCGTTATAACGGGGGGTGGACTGGAGCAGAACTCCGGATCAATCCCCCCTCCCTCACCCCAGGATTCAGGAAGAAGGCCACACGATGGCAGAACGGAACCTCCGGGGCATGCGACTCGGATCGCAGAGCCTCCAGAGCGAAGAGGGCGTCGAGTTCGTCTCGCGCCGCCGCAGCACGTACCGCACAGCGGACGGCTCGACCTTCGAGGTGACGTTCGCCGCCGACGCCGAGATCCCTGAGACGTGGGAGTCGCCGCGCACCGGCCAGGAAGGCCGCCTCGTCGCCGAGGACGGCTCGCTCGTCGAGACCGAGGAGGTCGAGACCAAGGCCGCACGCACCCACTGGGACATGCTGCTCGAGCGCCGCACCCGCGCCGAGCTCGAGGAGCTCCTCGAGGAGCGCCTCCAGCTGCTCCGCGCCCGTCGGGGCGAGGAAGCCGCCAAGAACGCCAAGAAGTCGGCGTAGCCCCGACTTCGCGAAAGGGCGTCCGCTTCGGCGGGCGCCCTTTCGGCGTCCCCGGGGACCGCGGAGGTGACGATCGCTCGACCGCTAGCGTGCGAGGGTGTCCGTCCCCCTCACCCCTCCGCCTCCGCCCCCTCCTCGGCCCACCCCTCCTCAGCCCGCCCGTCGTCGCTCCCCCGGCTTCCTCGTCGCCCTCCTCGCGGCGATCGTCGGCTGGATCGTCGCCGCCGTCTTCGCCGTCATGACGCTCGGCTACTCGAACGCCGAGCGCTCCGCCGAGGCAGACAACGCGTACCAGGTCGACTGGATGTGCACGCGGCTCGAGGACGACCCGACACTGCTCGACGACTGGCGGGCCGCGATCGAGCTCGACGACGCCGTGACGGGCGAGCTCGTCAACCTCACCGCGTCGGAGTCCCGCGTGCGCCCGCTCAGCCGCGTGCTCGCGCCCCTCGCCGGGCGGCTGCTCACCCTCGCCGGGTCCGAGCCGTTCGAGGTCGAGGACGGCTGGTGGGGCCACCGCGACATCCTCGGCGCGGCGATGTACGCGTCCCGCGCGGCCGCCGCGATCGACGCGTGGGACTTCGCGGACACCCGGTATCGGATCCTCCAAGGCCAGATGAGTGCGTCGCTCGAGTTCTCGGGGTCCCACACCACCGGCCTCGGCTACGCGTCAGACCTCGACATCCTCGCGGCGCGCTGCTCCTGAGCGGCCCCGAGCGGCGAGGCCCGCGATGAGCAGTCCCGCGAGCCCGACGATCGCCGCGAGCCACTCGAGCTGACGCCCGACGAGCACGGCGGGGGTGACGGTCGTGAGCAGCGGCACGTCGGCGACCATGACGCCCGGCTCATACCAGGGCAGTTGCACCTCGATCGCGCCGTCGGGCAGCACGATCGCGCTCGTGCCGACGGTCGAGACGTTGACGACCGTGCGGGCCGTCTCGATCGCCCGGATCCGCGCGATCGCGAGTTGCTGCACGCTCTCGTCGGTGCGGCCGAAGTCGGCGTTGTTGGTCTCGGCGAACACGAGCTGCCCGCCCTGCTCGACGATCTCGGTGAGCAGCTGGTCGTCGACGATGTCGAAGCAGATCGCGTTGCCGGCGATCACTCCCCCGCCGAGGTCGAACACGGCATCCGTCGTGCCCGGCGTGTACTCGCGCTGGATGAGGTCGATGAGGTCGGGCGCGAACTGCCGCCAGAACGCGCGGTCGGGCACGTACTCGCCGAACGGCACGGGGTGCTTCTTGTCGTAGTAGTCGACGGGGCCGACCCCGTCCTCCTCCCAGAGCAGCACGGTGTTGAAGTACTCGGGCACGGGTTCGCCGTCGGCGTCGACCTTGTCGAGCTGGCGCGTCGTGATCGTGCCGCCGACGAGCGGGGCGCCCGCGCGCGCGACGACCTCGTCCCACAGTTCGGCCGCCCAGGCGTAGCGCAGCGGGTCGGCATCCGACGCGCCCTCGGGCCAGACGACGACGTCGACGTCCTCGTCGTAGAGCGGCTCGGTCGCCTCGACCTGCCCGAGCAGGTTGTCGCCGAAGCGCTCCGGCGGGTCGAAGTAGCCCGCCTTCGTGTCGCCCTGCACGGCGCCCACGCGCAGCGTCGGTGCGTCGGCGGGAGCCGTGCCGGGGAGCGACGTCCACGGCGGCACGGCGACGAGCACGAGCGTCGCGAGGGTCACGAGCGCCCCGAGACCGAGGGCGCGGCGCGGGGCGCGGATGCCCTCCTGCGCGGCCGCGACGGCCAGGGCGGTGAGGAACACCATCGCGAACGAGACGCCGGAGACGCCGAGCCAGGCGAAGAGCGGCGAGAACGGGCTGTCGGACTGCGAGAACGCCACGCGCCCCCACGAGAACCCGCCGTAGGGCCAGACGCTCGCGATCGCCTCGCGCGCCGTCCAGAGGCCCGCGACGACGGCCGGCAGCAGCAGGAGGCGCCCCGCGGCCCCGGCCCAGACCTGCGGGACCCAGCGGTAGGCGAGGGCGATGAGAGCGGCCGCGGCCCCGTTCCACAACGTCATGACGCCCGCGAGGGCCGACCACGGCAGCAGCCCGAGGAACTCCGAGGCCCATTCGATGTGCGGCCAGTAGAAGGCGGCCCCGAAGACGAGGCCGACGAGGATCGCGGCGCCGACGCGGCGGCCCTGGAGGGCGAGCAGCACGAGCGCGATCGCGGGGAAGGCCGTGAACCACCACCCCGTGTCGGGGAACGCGGTGTCGAGCAGAAGCCCGGCTCCCGCCGCGACGACGAGGGCGGGCAGGAGCGGCAGCACGGGACGTGGCTCGGGGGTCACGCGACCCCCGAGTACGACACGATGCCGCGGCGGATGCCGTCGATCGCCTGGCGGGCGCGGCGGCCGAGCGGGCCGTCGGCGACGATCGACAACTGGTCGAGCAGATCGACCGCTTGCTTCATCCAGCGCACGAAGTCGCCCGCGGCGAGGTCGGCATCCCGGAGCACGACGTCGAGGGCGGCGCCCTGCGCCCACTTCTGCGTCGCGAGCGCCAAGCCCGCCGACGGCGCCTGACCCTCGGGCAGCCGGTGGTGCATCTCGAGCGCCGAGAGCTCCTCCCACACGGCCTCGGTCGCCTCGAGGGCGGCCCGGAAGGCTCCGCGCGGCAGCCCGCGGTCGCCGACGTCGGCGCCCTCGCGGCGGGGCTCGTAGACGAGGCAGCTCGCGAGCGCCGCGAGGCCGGCGGCGTCGAGGTCGTCCCAGATGCCGCGCCGCAGGCACTCCGCGACGAGCAGGTCGCGCTCCCCGTAGATGCGCATGAGCACCCGTCCCGGGGCCGTCACCTCGAGGTCGCCGTCACCCGCGACGTAGCCGAGTTCGGCGAGCACCTCGGTGACGCGGTCGAACACCTGCGCAACGGCGCCCGTGCGGCCCGAGATCTGCGACCGCAGCTGGTCGGTCTCGCGCTTCAGTCGCCACCAGCGCTCCGCCCAGCGGGCGTGCGCCTCGCGCTCCGCGCACGCGTGGCAGGGATGCTGCTTGAGCCGGCGACGCAGGTCGGCGATCTGGCGCTGGCGCCGGTCGCGCTCCCCGCGACTCTCGTGCTGCCTGGGGCCTCGGCCCTCGGCGCGGGCGTTCTTGCGCTCGAGGTCGGAGAGCTCGCGGCGCAGCGACGAGTATTCGCGGAAGTCTCCGAGGTGGCACGTCATCGCCTCCTCGTAGCCGCCGAGCGACTCCTCCTGCTTGCGCACGCGGCGGGCGAGGTCGACGACGGCCCGGTCGGCCTGGAACTGCGCGAACGACTGCTCGAGGATCTCGCGCGTGCGCTCCCGCCCGAACTGCTCGATGAGGTTGACCGCCATGTTGTAGGTCGGCCGGAACGACGAGTGCAGCGGATAGGACCGCCGGGAGGCCAGCGACGCGACGGCGCGCGGGTCGACCCCGCCCGTCCACTGGATGACGGCGTGACCCTCGACGTCGATGCCGCGGCGGCCGGCGCGGCCGGTGAGCTGGGTGTACTCCCCCGGCGTGATCGGCACGCGCGCCTCGCCGTTGAACTTCTCCAGCTTCTCGATGACGACCGTGCGCGCGGGCATGTTCACGCCGAGCGCGAGCGTCTCCGTCGCGAACACGACCTTGAGGAGCTTGCGCTGGAAGAGCTCCTCCACGACTTCCTTGAAGATCGGCAGCATCCCCGCGTGGTGGGCGGCGATGCCGCGCTCGAGGGCGTCGAGCCAGCCCCAGTAGCCGAGCACGGCGAGGTCGGTGTCGGGGATCGCGCGGCAGCGCTCTTCGACGATCGAGCGGATCTCGTCGCGCTCCCACGCTTCGGTGAGCCGCACGTCGCTGCGCGCGACCTGCTCGACGGCGGCGTCGCAGCCCGCACGGCTGAAGACGAAGAAGATCGCCGGCAAGAGGTTGCGCGAGCGCAGGAGCTTCACGACATCCGCCCGCCCCATGCGGTCGCCGAACAGGCGGTCGCCCGACGGGGCGCCGCCGCGCGCCTGCGTGCGGTCGGCCTCGCGGCGCTTGCCCTTGCCGGGCCGCCCGATCGTCTGGTGCCGGTAGCCGCCCGCGCGGTCGGCGGCCCCCGTGAGGCGCGTGAGCTCCGGGTTGACCTTGCCGCCCTCGTCGCCGTGCACGAGCGTCGAGGTCTCGAACAGGTCGAGCAGCTTGCTGCGCACGAGCACGTGCTGCTCGAGCGGCACGGGGCGCTCCTCCGAGACGATCACGTCGGTGTCGCCGCGCACCGCCTGCAGCCAGTCGCCGAACTCCTCGGCGTTCGACACGGTCGCCGAGAGCGACACCATGCGCACCTCGGCCGGGAGGTGGATGATGACCTCCTCCCACACGGCCCCGCGGAACCGGTCGGCGAGGTAGTGCACCTCGTCCATGACGACGTAGCGCAGGTCGCGCAGCAGCGGGCTGTCGGCGTAGAGCATGTTGCGCAGCACCTCGGTCGTCATGACGACGACGCGCGCGCCCGAGTTGATGTTGCTGTCGCCCGTGAGCAGGCCGACGCGCTCGGCGCCGTGCTCGGCGACGAGCTCGCCGTACTTCTGGTTGCTGAGCGCCTTCATGGGCGTCGTATAGAAGACCTTCGCGCGCGGCTCGGCGAGGGCGAGGTGCACGGCGAACTCGGCGACGATCGTCTTGCCCGCGCCGGTCGGGGCCGCGACGAGCACGCTGTGGCCCGCCTCGAGTGCGCGGCACCCCTCGAGCTGGAACGGGTCGAGGTCGAACGCGAGGCGTTCGCGGAACTCCTCGACACGCGGCGTGCCGCGCTTCGCCTTCGCCGCGGCGTAGCGCTCCGCGGGCGACAACTCGCTCACGACGCGAGGCTCGCGGCGAGCCGGCGGTCGGCGACGCGGTCGTGCCAGACGGCGATGCCCGCGGTGAGGAAGAACAGCACGACGAGCGGGCCGGCGATGAGCGCCATCGCGACGACGTCGGCGGCGGGCGTCGCGAGCGCCGCGAACACGACGGCGACGAGGATGCCCCAGCGCCAGCCGCGCAGGATCGTCATGCCCCGGATGACGCCCGCGAAGTTGAGGATCGTCAGGAACACGGGCGAGACGAACGCGACGCCCGTCGCGAGCACGAGCTTGAGCACGAAGTCGAGGTAGTAGTTCGCGTTGTAGAACGACGCGTCCTCGGGCGGCACGAACTGCGCCATGAACTCGACGATGCGCGGGAAGACGAGCCAGCCCGAGACGCAGCCGATGAGGAACATCGGCACGGCGCTGAAGAAGAACCCGAACACGTAGCGCTTCTCGCGCCGGGTGAGCGCGGGCACCAGGAACGCGAACACCTGGTAGAGCCAGACGGGGCTCGAGATGACGATGCCGAGCACGAGCGCGACCTGCATCTGCACGCCGAAGGCGCCCGTGATGCTGTCGTAGTTGATGACGGCGTCGTGATCCTTCGCGATGTCGAGGATCGGGTCCCGCAGCCGGTCCCAGACGAGTTCGGAGAGGAACCAGCCGCCGACGGCGCCGGCGACGATCGCGAGCCCCGCGAACATGAGGCGGCGCCGGAGTTCGACGAGGTGCTCGCCGAGGCTCATGCGCCTCTCGGGGTTCGGACCGCGCGACCGCTGAGCGGCCATCCGGCTACTCCTTGTCGGCGTCGGACTTCGCGGTCTCGGACTTCGCGGCGTCCTGCTCCGGCTCGGCGTCGGACTTCATCTCCTGGCGGAAGCTCTTGACCGACTGGCCGAGGCTCTTCGAGAGCGCGGGGAGCCGCGTCGCGCCGAACAGCAGGAGCACGATGGCGAGGATGATGACCCAGGTCTGCCACTGGTTCACGAAGTAGAGGGTGAACACGCGATCTCCTCGGTTTCGGCGGGTGGGCCCAGTCTAACCCGCGGCGTCGTAGCGCGCCGCGCCCGCGGCCGCCCACGCGGCGACGGCATCCCGTGCCTCGGCGGGCTCGACGACCGTCACCACGCCCGGCATGCTCGCGATGAGCCGCTTGAGCCCGTGGTAGTGCGACACGCGCACCGTCGTGCGGATGCGGTCGCCCTCAGGCCGACTGCGCGCGCCGTCGGGGATGTAGTCGGCCAGGAGCGGCATCGCGGCCGGCTCGACGTCGATGACGACCTCGAGGTCGTCGGGCGCCGGCGCGAACAGCTCCGGCAGGCGCACGTCGCTCGCGCGGTGCTCGATCGCCGCGTCGGTCACGGAGGCGTCGGCGATGCGGTCGAGCCGGAACGTGCGCACGGCCTCGCGCAGGTGGCACCAGCCGCGCAGGTACCAGTCGGCGTCGACCGACTCGACCTGGAGGGCATCCACGCGGCGCCGCTCCCGGTCGCCGCGCGCGTTGAGGTAGTCGAACTCGAGCTGGAGTCCCCGTTCGACCGACGTGCGGATGAGCTGCAGCGTCGTGTTGAGGCTCTCCTGCGACGCCGCGCGGCCGACGCCCACGGGGGCGACGGCGCCCGAGGTGCCGCGCGACAGCTTCGCCTTGAGGCTGGAGATCGTCGGCCGGTCGGCGTACTCCGGCAGCGCCGAGAGGTACTCGAGCGACGCGATGAGCGCCGCCGCCTCGCGGGCGGAGAAGCGCGGCGAGTCGTCGATCGCGACGCGGTGGGTCAGCACGACCTCGTCGTCCTGCTCGAACGCGTCCCAGTCGATGTCGAACAGGTCGTCGTGCTGGTAGGCCGACGTCTCGCCGGGCAGCCCGCTCACCGCGATGAGGTTGACGGCCTCCCGGATCTGCTCGGGCGCGACGCCGAAGTGCGCGGCGGCGTCGGCGACCGACACGCGGTCGCGGTCCATCAGGTAGGGCACGAGCGAGAGCAGGAACGCGAGCTTGTCGCGCGCCTGGAACGGCTGCGGCTTAGGAGCGGCCATGCGCGGCGGCCACCCCCTTCAGTCGGGCGACGACGGCGTCGCGGAGTT
>Ga0065721_10005477_pt1 | contig 15959 bp, 14 predicted proteins | sample Mesricmetagenome_FD_59108 | JGI IMG/M metagenome (GOLD analysis project Ga0065721, IMG submission 59108) | Mesophilic microbial community from rice straw/compost enrichment Sample: eDNA_1 v2 (version 2) | ecosystem: Engineered > Solid waste > Grass > Composting > Bioreactor | place: USA: Davis... | reverse complement strand
CAGGATATAAATGAATTCGCGGCCTGGGTATTCGAGCATGTGGAGAAGGTAGATGTGTTGATAAATAATGCAGGTCCTTTTATTCCGGGAAATATTTATGATGAAGAGGATGGTGCTTTGGAAAAAATGATGTCTGTGCATTTATATGGTGCCTATCATCTCACCCGCGCATTCCTTCCTTCAATGATGCAACAGAAGGCGGGACATATTTTTAATATTTGTTCAATTGCCGCTCTTGCTGCCTATCCGGGTGGGGGATCTTATAGCATCAGCAAATTTGCTTTGTCAGGATTTACAAAAAACCTCCGGCATGAGATGAAGCCTTATGGAATCAAGGTGACGGCTGTTTATCCCGGTGCAGCTTACACTGATTCATGGAAGGACGCCGGAGTGGATCCGGAAAGGCTGATGAAGGCTGAGGATATAGCTCGCATGGTTTATGCTGCAGCTCATTTATCACCGCAGGCTTGTGTAGAAGAAATTGTGCTGAGGCCCCAGGCCGGTGACCTTTGATTCGGGTTTTTGGAGCATTCATCCATATTTATCAGTCAAGCCTCACGCGGTTTAATATTTTTACGGTATATGCATTCAGCCTGGCCATATCGTATTCTGAGCTTTTTTGGTTTGTTGTTGATCAATCTATCCCTGGATGCCCAACCTGTTTTGCAAACTTTGGTCACATCGGGACCAGTAACTGCAGGTGAACCATTCCAGGTACAATATGTGATGGAAGACACGGATGAGGAAAATGAATTCTTTCCACCCGACTTCAAGGATTTTCGTTTTATCAGCGGACCAAATATTTATACCGGCTCAGCCCTTGGACAGTCTGGTCCGCGCAAACTTCGGAATATAGTCTATACACTGGCAGCCACAAAGTCCGGTAAATGGGTCATACCCGGCGCGTCATTGCGTGTTGGTAACCGGCTGTACCGAAGCAACAATGTAAGCTTACAGATAATAAGTCCCGAACAGACGATCAGGCAGAAAAAAAATCAGCAGGCCGTGGTCAACGAGGATATCTATTTAAACCCCGGGGAAGATGCACAGGCCAAGATCCGCAGGAATCTTTTTATGAAAGTATTGGTCGATAAAAGAGCCTGTTTTGTAGGAGAGCCTGTCACTGCCGTGTTCAAATTGTATTCAAGGTTAGACTCACGGTCGGATATCGTAAAAAATCCCGGCTTCTATGGTTTTACTGTGTTGGATATGATCAACCTTGACAGTAAGCAGACGGCTACTGAAATTGTTGACGGGAAAAATTTCGATGTTCATATTGTACGTAAGGTGCAGTTGTATCCTTTAAGTGCGGGCATGTTCCAGGTGGATCCAATGGAAGTAAAGAATCGTGTTCGTTTTTCCAGAAGTGCCGTCAACAGAGTTCCGGAACAGGAAATTATTGAAGGTGTAGTTCCATATGATGCCGAAAACGAGGATGATGAAAACAGTGTGATAATCGAAAACGAAATGTCAACAGTCCCTGTTACGATCAATGTGAAGCCGCTCCCGGAAAAAAATCGCCCGGCGGAGTTTAATGGTGCTACAGGGAAATTTCAAATTCACGCTTCATTACTCAATAAGGAAGTGGCAAGGAACCAGGAAGGTGAATTAGTCATAACATTAAGTGGCCTTGGTAATTTTTCACAGATATCTGCTCCCGTGATCAGGTTACCGGAAGGTATTGATGTATTTGAACCTGTTGTAAAAGATTCATTGGACAGTCAACAGGTGCCTTTAAAAGGGAAGCGGGAATTTCATTACCGGTTTGTTGCGAACCGGGTAGGGACTTTCAAAATACCTTCTGTGAATTTCAGTTATTTTAATCCTGACTCAAATACATATTCCGTAAGTAAATCCGGTGAACTTGAGTTGGTTGTAGATAATGAAAGTCGATCTTCTGTTGTTGTGTCGGAAGAGAAGGGTGTAGCGAAATCCGGAAGTGGTGTTTTGAAATGGGTATTGCTTACCGGAGGATTGGTGATTGCAGCGATTATATTTTTTATGTTGAGAAAAAGGGAGAAGGCTGTTATTTTGGTTGAGATGAAGGAGCCGCAGCCTGTTTCTGTGGATCGGTTTCTCAGACCGGCACGTGTTTTAGCGGGATCAAAGGACCGGAGTTTTTATATGGCCTTGCGTGTTGGTATCTGGAATTATTTTTCAGACCGGTTTTCGTTGCAGGGAAGCAGGCAGAGTCGTTCTGAGATTAATCTTCTTATGCGGAAAAAGGGTGTTGACCAGGCTTTGATTGTTTCTATAATGGAGTTGCTTGATGCGTGTGATACGGGTGAGTTTGGTAATGTGCAGTCCCAGGGTGAGGAGATTAAGCGGTTGGATGAGGCTTTGGAATTGTTGAAAAGGGTTGACGAAAAGATTTTGGAGGAGGGTAAATAAATTGAGCTTCCGGCATTGTTTCAGCTGCGCCATTCTTTTAACCGGCTTTCGGCCGGCCAACGGCACCATTTTTTCTTCAGCCCCTCTGGGCCCTCCCTCCCCCGCCTCCACCTCCGTTTTTCAGGATATGGATTGGCGTGAGAATCCGGCCGAAGCCTTCCGGAATTTACATTCATCCATAACCTTTACGAAAGCTGTAAAGCTATTCTTCATCAATCAATCCCTGTTGCTTGCAATAACCGGACGTTTCAGGATGTAAATATCGCATCAATCTTTTTTCAGGCAAGGTGAAAATCAACGGCAATAATTAGAAAATAACCGGGATTTCGTGATGAAAACTCTGACTGGTTCTGAATCCTTGGTTCAAATCAGCCTTGTTCGGAGTATTTATACCCCACGCCCCGTACAGAGTGAAAGTATTTGGGGTTGCGGCTGTCTTCTTCAAAATATTTTCTGAAGTTGAGAATGAAGTTATCAATGGTGCGTGTGGTGGGATATACATTATATCCCCATACTGACTGAAGAATCTTTTCTCTTGGTACAACTTCATTCTTGTTTTCGATCAGGAGTTTCAGCAACATTGTTTCTTTTTTGCTGAGTTGAATTTTTTGTCCTGATTTATTGGAGGCTTCCTGGGCTTTGAAGTCGATGATATTATCGCCGAAGCTGTAACTGTTGCCAACGGTTGATTTGTCGAGAAGCTTTTTGTTTTTATTTATCAGCTTATTTACGCGGAGTAATAACTCTTCAAGATTGAATGGTTTGGTGAGATAATCGTCTGCACCTTTTTTCAAACCGAGTACGCGGTCAGCGCTGGTGTTTTTGGCGCTCAGGATAAGGATGGGTACTTCGTTGTTGCTGATGCGAATTGTTTCGGCTACGGTTACTCCATCCACTTCGGGAAGCATGACGTCGAGGATGATCAGGTCAAAGTATTCATTATTCACTGCGTTAAGGGCGGAGGCGCCGTCAAAAGCGGAGGTGACGTCATAACCTTCGAGCTCGAGGTTTAATTTGAGAGCTTCGTGCAGGTTTTCCTCATCTTCAACCAATAAAATGGATGATTTCTTTTCCTGGCTCATGTCGCTGCTATTTATGTTCGGCAAAGTATTTTATATAAAAAACCGGACCACAAAATTAGTACCCTGTGGAGTATTGTCTGTCACCGTTATGTCCGCATTATGGTCATTGGCGATCTTGCTGCAAAGATACAACCCCAATCCGGTGCCTTTTGTTTTACGTGTGGATTCGCTTCCGATGCGATAGAAGCGGTTAAAGATTTTTTTTCTTTCTTCTTCGGGTATGCCTGGTCCCTGGTCTTTTATTTCCAGTTGAATCGTGGATTCATCCTGTTTCAGTACTGCTGTAATCGGACTTTCACGTGGGGAGTATTTGACAGCATTTTCAAGAAGGTTGTTGATGAGAATTTGTAACAGGAGGGGATCTCCTTTTATGTCTACGTCCGGTTCGGCGTCTTCGATAAATTCCCTGTCGGTAAAACGGTTTCTGAAATCCTGGATGCAATCTTTTAGAAGGTCTGACAGGTCAAGTTCTTCGTGGGCAAACTGGTAGCCGCCGCCTTCCAGTTGTGAAGCGATCAGGATATTATTGGTCAGGAAGTTCAGGCGGTTTGTTTCTTCGAGTGTGGTATGGATCAGTCGTTTTTGTTTTTCCGGGTCGAGGGTATAACGCAGCATGGTTTCCAGGTTGAGGCGGGCAACTGCAATGGGCGTTTTCAATTCATGGGTGATCGCCATCATGAAGTTTTGTTGCTGTTGTTGCTGCTTGAATTGTCGCCTTACAGTGCGGTAAACGAATATGGCAGAGACGACGATCAGGGCGAAGAAGAATATGCCTTCTCCGATATGTTTGAAAGCTTCGCGTTTCCGGAAGTCGGCAATCTGGGCATAGCCCGTTTGGTAAGCTTCCGGCGATCGTATGCTGTCAACCGTTTCGTTAAGTTGGCGAAGTCTGAAATCAGCCAGTGCATGGCTTTGTCTTTGCAGGGAAATAAGCCACCAGGCCAGGGCTGCCAGGATATAGGTCAGCATGAGCCAGTAAGTAAATGTGGCCCTCCTGATTTTTTTTCGGCTTATGCCAGCCATGTCTAATTTATTTTTTCGATACGCAATCCGGCGTTTAGAACATTCTTCAGCGGATTTTCTCTCATGATCTGTTCAATGGAAAAGGTATAGGTGCCGGCTTTCAATGTTTGTGCTGGTGCCAGGGGAATCCGGTGTTCATAGATATCATCCATACCTGTGCCAAGCCAGCCTTTTTCATTGGTTGCAAGTAACAGGTCTTTCTGGATTTTCAGGGTGGAATCCTGCCCGGGTCCTTTTACATATACATTCACATATATATTGTTGTAATTGTACTTCTCATTATGCCTGATGATGAAGAGCAGCTGGTAAGAAACCGTGGTGTCCCTGATGGTGAAATTAAATTCCGGCTGGTAATTCCTGTCCCACTGGTGCCCTGGTATTGTTACGCTTTTTTCATAGAGGTCAACGGTTGTGCAGGAATGTATCATCATGCACATTAGAATAATGGGAAGTAAATGTATACCGGGATATCTTTTCAAGGTTTAGTTTTTTACAAAAATAATGGGAACTCTGCAGGGTAGAAAGTCTACAGCACGTTAAGCACCTGCTCTTTGGCCTTTTCCAGTTCATCTTTCATTTGTACTACACTTTTTTGTATCACGGCATCGTAAGCCTTGGAGCCGGTGGTATTGATTTCGCGACCGATCTCCTGCAGGATGAATGAAAGTTTCTTGCCTTTGGACTCTTCCGGTTCTTTCAGGATTGAAAGGAAGTAATCGCAATGGTTTTTTAGCCTGACCTGTTCTTCTGTGATGTCTATTTTTTCGATATAGTAGATCAATTCCTGTTCCAGGCGGTTTCCGTCATAGTTTTCCTTGCCCACGTTTTCTTCAAGTAGTTTTACAATGCCTTCCCGGATTTTTACTTGTCGTAATGGTTCCTGGCGAATGACCTCCTGCTGGAGCCGGATAATGTTTTGGATGCGGTTAATCAATTCCTCCTCGAGTGACTTGCCTTCATCCAGGCGGTGTGCGTTGATATCGTCAATTGCAGAGTGAAGCACTTCCTGGAATTGTGCCCATTCCTGATCGTCGAGCGTCTCACTTCCGGGAGTGATTACTTCCGGAAGTTTCACAAGCGTGCTGAGAATATGCGAGGGGTCGAGGTTTAGTTCATTGGAAAGCTCGGCAAGTGTCTTATAGTATGCTCTTGCGAGGTCGGTATTAATTGTAACAGGCTTAGCGGTTCCTGTGTCTTTGAGGCTGATCACGCAGTCTACACTTCCACGGGCAAGGCGTTCTGAGAGTGTGCGACGAATATCAAATTCATAAGGTTTCAGGAGAGCAGGAAGGCGGAGTTGCAATTCAAATTGTTTACCATTCAGTGATTTGATGTCAATGAGAAAAGTCTTGTCACCAACGGTGTTTTCCGCTCTTCCAAATCCGGTCATCGATTTCAACATAGGTTGCCTTTTGTTATGAGTGATAAAGATATTCAAATATTATTCTCCGGGAGGAATCAGTGGTTTGCGACAATAACAGCTGGTCATCTGAAAAAAATGGATCTCTTGAAATGCAGGACAGTTAAGGGTTACAGGAACTGATTAAAATAAGAATCCCTCCGAAATTTCGAAGGGATCATTATAATGGATGGGTTAGTAAGTACAGGGAAAAAAATTCCCAACACAATATTAAATATAATTTTTACTATCTAAAAAATTTTTATTAAGAATTTTATTCACATTTTGTTTTGGCTTGTGGAAAAGGAAAGCCATCAATCGCTATCATTACTCCGGTTTGCTCAACCGTTTTATGTGTTGAATCAATCATAAAACGTTTTTCATTTCAAAACAGAAACGCGATTTCATGCTTGCTTTCATTGACCGGCGATAGTCATTTCTTCTTTGATACTTCGACTTCACTTGTTATTCCGGTAATTAATCTTTCGGGAAATTAGATGAATGAAGCGTTGAGCGGACTCTTTTACCTTTGCCGAAATATTTCTCTATGCGATTTGATAAACCGGTTCCTCTCACAGAGATTGCCAAATTGATAAATGCCGAATTGATTGGAAACACTTCGGCTTCCGCAACAGGTATCAATGAGATTCATAAAGTGGAAAAGGGTGATTTGGTATTCGTGGATCATCCCAAGTATTATGAAACCTGTATTCAGTCTGAAGCCAGTTTTATTATCATAAACACCCGGACAGAATTTCCCGCTGAGAAAGCACTGCTTGTCACCCCGGATCCTTTTGAAGCATACCAGACAATCGTAAAACATTTCAGGCCTTTCAACCCATCCATGAAAACAATGAGCGAAGATGCAGATGTGGGGGAAGGTACAGTGATCATGCCGGGAGCGTACATAGGAAACCATGTTCGTATCGGGCGGAATTGTGTGATCCATCCCCAGGTAACCATTCTTGATCATTGCGTGATCGGAGATGAAGTGGTAATACAGGCAGGAACTGTCATTGGCAGCGATGCATTTTATTACAACAAGAAAACAAACCGGGATATTCATTACCGGCGGATGCTAAGCTGCGGAAGGGTGGTGATAGAAGACCATGTAGAGATAGGGGCTGGTTGTACTATCGATCGTGGCGTGACCGGCGACACAGTAATTGGGGCAGGCACCAAGATTGATAACCTGGTGCATATAGGTCATGATACGGTTGTTGGTAAAAACTGTCTCTTCGCTGCGCAGGTAGGCATTGCAGGTGCCACAACGATCGAAGATAATGTGATTCTATGGGGACAGGTGGGAGTGAGTAAAACTCTCACCATCGGGAAGGGTGCTGTGCTCAATGCACAAAGTGGTGTCAAAGGATCACTTGAGGGTGGGCGATCCTACTTCGGTTCACCTGCCGAAGATGCACGCGAGAAAATGAAAGAGCTTATCTGGATTAAAAGGATACCAGAGCTATGGGAAAAAGTAATGGGTAAGAAAAGTTAGGTTTGATCCTCAACGGGAATTCAATAGGGTGAATAGTCATACGGCAGGAGGTCGGCCAGGTTCTTCCAGCTCCAGTAGCCCTGGTTGACCCAGTCCTTCTGTTCATAATAATATCCATTTTCCATGATGACTATCGCATTGGTCAGATCTATATACGATAACTGAATCGGTACATCTTCAGGTAACCGGTACTGCTTCAGATATTCGGGTTCAGGTTTCTGACGCAGGTAGCCCACACTTATTTTTTGAGGGAACCAGATTTCCACTTCGTTGGTGCTGTCAAGCACGCCATAGTATTGTGTGTCGTAAATATTCCGGATGCGACTGAATTTGCTGGTGCTTCCCTTATTAAGGATATCGATCACAAAGCCTTCCTGGATCACTGTGCTGTCGTAGTAACTGCGCAAGAAATGAAGCTTTGATCCATCGTAAGCCTTTTTACGATTAACAGTCCACGCAGCCCGTAAACTGTCATCACCTTCCAATTCGGTAAACAGACAGTAACCGACATAGGAATTGATGTCGTTATCATAATTGTAGATAAATGAATCAAGTTGAAAGCGCAGCATATAACCTAATGCGAGGTTTTCGATCTGCAAAGGCTCAGTGGCCAGAACACGGAGTTTGTTGCTTCTCTTTAACAAATAAAACTTCAGGACTTCAGGGTTTAGCAGCCTGGCATTTTTCGCATTGGCGGTGTTGCCAATAAAATGTTTAAGAAAAAAGCTGCCATATTTATCCCAGCCTTCTTTCACTTCGTTGCTCGACTTAATGATCACCTCTCCCAGGCTCTTTTCTTCTTTGATCATTTCAATGTCCGGAATCTCCGCGTTACTGCCGCTAATTTGCACACGGTGATTCTGATAACCAGTAAAACTTACAATCAGTTCGTATCCTCCCGATTTCAACTGAAGTGAGAATGCGCCGTCGCGATTAGTGGTGGTTCCGATAGTTGTATTCTGACAATAAACAGATGCGCCATTAAGCGGTTCGCGGGTGATGGAATCGATAACCCGGCCATGTACGGTAAACTGGGAAACAGCTTCGAGCGATAACAGGCAAGTGAATAAGACCAGGCTAAGATGAAGTTTTTGCATAGAAGCTGAATTAAGTAATAAATATACGAATTGCCGGGGCGGGATAATAGCGTACTTGTGCTGTGAAAATTACGCGGAATCACGGGTCCAGGCCGGCTCAACCTGTTTGACGGTTTTATTTTCCACGGAATCCTGCAGTCCGTTCAGATATTTTTTACATGCTTTTGAGATCGTTTGTTCAAGTGGCGTAAAGCTGAAATCAGGAAGAGCCCGGAGGATCTTTGTGTTGTCAAAATATGTTTTGCTGATGGCAACCCTTGCACTTTCCTTTGTGAGTAATGGCCGTTTACCGGTAAAAAATGATTTTGCTTTTTCAAGCCGCCATGCCAGGTTTAATAATGCCGGTGTGGACTCGCGGGTTGGACTTTTGCGACCCATATTTGCTGCAATGGTGTCCTGGAGTTTTTTAAACTCCCAGTTGTCTCCATTGACAATAAATCGCTGTTCACTGATTTCTGTTTCCATTATAGCCACCGCTGCTCTTGCCACATCTTCCACGTCCACAAAGCCATTGATACCCGGAGCATACCATTTGAATTCTTCGTATACATTTTTGAATATGGCGCAACTGCCCGTATTCCAGTCTCCATAACCCAGGAAAGTGCTTGGGTTTAGAATTACTCCGTTTAGCCCCTCACTTATTCCCCGCCATACTTCGAGTTCACCCCGGTATTTGCTCTCGCCATAACCGGTATTCACCTTGCTGTTCTCCCATTTTTTTTCCTCGTTCACCTTACCCCCGTGCACTGTTCGCCCAAGTGCAGCCACCGAACTGATATGAACGAAACGGTTTACATTTTTTTCAAGAGCAATATTGACAACATTGGCTGTACCCTCAATATTGATCTTTTGCATACGATCATGATCTTTTTTTACAAAGGAGATCATTCCCGCTGAATGAATGACTGCGTCTACATTATGCATGGCCTCTTCCAGTGATACCACATCGAGTATATCGCCTTCAACCCATTCAACGCGATCCAGTATTTCTTTTGGGATAAATGCTGGCAATTTGCCGGTTCTCCGGATGGCACGCACGGCATATTTTTTTTCAATCAGCTCCCTGATGATATATGCACCGAGAAATCCGGTACCTCCGGTTATGAGAATTTTTTCAGCCAATAGTTTGCTTTAAATGGCGAAGATACCGCATCGACTATTCAGGTGAACACCGGCTATTCATATTGGTAATACCCCTTACCTGTTTTACGCCCAAGAGACCCGGTTTTAACTTTTTCTTCCTGTATGGGTGAAGGACGTAGTCTCTCCGGCCGGTTTAACTGGTTGTACACGGAGCAGCTCACGGCGTAGTTGACATCGTTTCCAATCAGATCCATCAATTTGAAAGGTCCCATCCGGAATCCGGTCGCTTCCATCAGCTTATCCATGGTTTCAAAATCTGTAATCCCGTTTTCAACAAGGCGCAATGATTCTATATAAAACGGCCTGGCAACCCTGTTTACAATGAATCCCGGTGAATCCCGGCAAACAACCGGCACCTTATTCATCTGCTTTGTCAATTCAACGACGGCATCCAAAACCTTTGAGGCAGTAAATTCCGTTGTCACAACCTCTACAAGTTTCATGACGGGTGCAGGATTAAAAAAATGCAGTCCTGTTACACGTTCCGGGTTTTTAATTTTTTCCGCAATTGACTGTATCGACAGGGATGAAGTATTACTGGCAAGAATTGTTTCAGGTGTATTGATTTCGGCAAGTTTATTAAACAACTCAATCTTGATATTTTCTTTTTCAACGATAGCTTCAATAACCAGGTCTGCCTGGCACTGATTAATATCAACAGTAAAATGCAACAATTCGAGTGTCTGATCTTTTTCCCGGCTGGTGATCTTTGTTTTTTCTACGAGATGTGCCAGGCTTTTATCAATGTGTTGTTTTGCCCTGGACAATACGTCAGCATTGACATCATACAGAATCGTTTTCAAACCGGCTCTTGCCGCAACCTGTGCGATTCCATGACCCATGGTACCGGCTCCGCATACACCAATCGTTTTGATCATCATTTAATCTTTACCCGGGTAAAGGTATTGCAGATTTATGCCACGCCCGTATTTTTCATTATCTTAAATTAAAAATTAAGACCATGAATGAACCCGCCACCTTCCAGGAGCTCGCCAGCCAACCCAACACAGTTGCCGCGCAGGTGTCACCATTGAGGATGCCGACGATCACAAGTTTTGGCCTTGGCATCTTACTTTTTTTTCTGCCATTCCTCAATATCAAATGCAACAATATGGTTCTTCAAAAAGTAACCGGCGTACAACTTGCGACTGGTTTTTCCGTGAAAGGGCCTGGTTCGGATAATTCATTATTTGGAAGCCTGGAATCTTCATTTGGGAGTGGCAGAAAAATTCAAAGCACTAAAAGACAATCTTCAAATATGCCGGCATTGGCAGCACTGCTTTTAGGGGTGGCCGGGTTCGTGTTTGCAATAAGGAATAATAAAATTGCCAGCTTGTTATGTGGAAGTATTGCTGTATTGGCTTTAATAGCCTCCATGATCGATATAAAAAGTAAACTGAAAACAGAACTTGGCACAACAAATCCATCCGGTGGATTTGGCTATGGCAGGGATGCAATCGTGGCAGTAGATTTCGGTCCGGGATTTTACCTGGCCATACTCGCTTTTATCGCGGCTGCATTTTTCAGCTATCGCTGGATGAATACAAAACCTGAACCTCCCGCTTCCTAGCACAGACGATTATATCGAAGCACTGAATTGTTTCAGGAAGCGAACATCATTTTCGCTGAACAGCCTGATATCATTGATTCCGTATTTCAGGATGGCGGGTCTTTCTATGCCCATACCAAATGCGAACCCCGTATACTTATTGGGGTCGATATTGCAGTTCTGCAAAACATTCGGATGTACCATGCCGCATCCAAGGATTTCTACCCAACCTGTTTTCTTACAAATATTACATCCGCTGCCACCACAAATAAAACAGCTGACATCCATCTCGGCACTCGGTTCGGTAAAAGGGAAATAAGACGGACGGAAACGAACTTTCACGTCCTTACCATACATCTCCTTTACAAAGAAGTAAAGCGTTTGCTTCAGATCGGCAAAGGACACGTTCTCATCAATATATAATCCTTCCACCTGGTGAAAAAAGCAATGGCTCCTGGCGCTGACGGTTTCATTGCGGTATACGCGGCCCGGCATGAGCATACGAATCGGCAGGCGGCCTTTTTCCATTTCCCGGATCTGCACACTGCTTGTATGCGTACGCAATACCCAGTCGGGGTTTTGCTGGATATAAAATGTGTCCTGCATGTCACGCGCCGGATGGTGCGGAGGCAGGTTAAGTGCTCCGAAATTGTGCCAGTCATCTTCAATCTCCGGTCCTTCCGCAACGGCAAAACCCAGTCGCTGGAAAATAGACACAATCCGGTTCTTCATCAATGTAACGGGGTGGCGGCTGCCAAGCGGAATACTGTCACCGGGCAGGGTGAGATCAATCTTTTGTTCCTCTCCATTGGATGAAGATAAGCCGCCTTTCAATTCCTCGTATCTTGATTCGGCAAACTGTTTGAAATCATTCAGAACCTGCCCGAAAGACTTCCTTTGATCAGCAGGAACATTTTTCATTTCGGCGAGTGTGGCTTTCACAATGCCTTTGGTACCCAGCCATTTTATGCGGAACGCTTCCAGTTGTTTTTCATCTCCTGCCTGCTGCGAAGCGATTTCTTTCTTATAAGTCTCTATCTGCTCTAACAAACTTTCCATGGCGCAAATATAAGTAACCCCGGCGCGACATAGGCACCGGATTCGATTCCTGTTTTGGCGTTTCAGCTTATCTTGCAGGTATGTCAGATTACCTAAGTATTTCCGATTTCCTTTCCCCGGTAAACCGCCATATCATCTCAAACGACGAAGGATACCGTGAAGGACAAATAGGTTATTCCATTTCATTGTTTGATGAGACATTTCCTGGACTGGAAGCTGTGCAGGTAGTCCTGCTGGGTTGCGCGGAACAGCGTGGGAGCGGCCTTATAGCCAGTGGCAATGAAGCCCCTGATGCTGTCCGTCACCAGTTGTACAAGATGTATCATTGGCACCGCGATGTTCAGATTGCCGATATTGGAAATATAAAAACAGGTGCGGGATTTAATGATACCTACGCCGCGTTGAAAACCGTGGTGAATGAATTGATCAATCATGGCAAAACCGTTATCATCATCGGCGGATCACATGATCTGACACTTGCCCAATACCAGGCTTATGCGATGAACAAAAAAACCATCGAAGTGGCCTGCGTGGATACATTGATCGATCTTAATATTGATTCGCCTTTCCGTCATGAAAACTTCCTGATGGAAATGCTGACGGGTGAACCGAATTACCTGAAACATTACAATCATATCGCTTTCCAGAGTTATTATGTACACCCCAGGATGATAGAAACCATGGACAAACTCCGGTTTGATTGTTACCGTGTCGGACACATAAAGGAAAATATTGAAGAAATGGAACCGGTGATCCGGAATTGTGATATGCTTTCCTTCGATATTTCTGCCATCGCAAATGCCTATGCTCCGGCTAACAATGTTTCACCCAATGGATTGAATGGTGAAGAAGCCTGCATCTTAACCCGGTATGCCGGCATGAGTCATTCTATCAGGTCAGTAGGAATATATGGGTATAACCCTGCACATGATAAGGATGAGATGACTGCCAAACAGATTAGCCAGATGATCTGGTATATCTTAGACGGGCGCAGCAAGGGCAATCGCGAGGCACATTTGGAAGAGAAGGAATCGTTTAATGAGTTCCACATGGCATTTGCGGAAGTGGAGACGGTATTCATACAAAGTAAAAAAACTGGTCGTTGGTGGATGCAGCTGCCCGATCACAGGTATATTGCCTGCAGTTATAAGGATTACCTGCTGGCAAGCAGTAATGAGATTCCAGAACGATGGTTAAGAGCCCAGGAAAGGAGTTGATTGGATTGAAGAGCCTGATGCTGTATTTCAGTTAACTTTTATCATAAAAAAAATGATCATCAAAACCGGCATTTGTTCATATGGCATGAGCGGCAAATTGTTTCATGCACCCTTTGTTGCCAATCACCCGGGTTTTGAATTGACAGCTATTGTTGAACGCACAAAAGATGAATCCCGGGAAAAGTATCCTCATTCAAAACTTTACCGCTCGGTGGAAGAGATGCTGGAGGACGAAAGCATCAGCCTTGTTATTGTTAACACGCCCATTCAGACCCATTTCGACTACGCGCANAANGCCATCAATTCCGGCAAACATGTGATCGTNGAAAANCCTTTTACCGTCACAAGCCATGAAGCGGAAGAACTGGTAAGGCTTGCCGCAGAGAAAAATGTACTTCTCTTCGTGTATCAGAATCGCCGGTATGATGGTGACTACAGGGCAGTGAAGAATGTGCTTGAAAAAAAATATCTGGGTGACATAAAAGAAGTGGAGATACGGTACGACCGTTACCGGCCTGCGATCAGTTATAAATGGCATAAGGAAACGGATCTCCCGGGAGCAGGTACAACCTACGACCTCGGTGCTCACCTGGTAGACCAGGCATTGCAGCTCTTCGGGCAACCCGATGCTGTGTTTGCTGACCTCGCTTCCATGCGTGATGGAAGCCCGGTGGACGATTACTTTGAAATGATATTGTATTATCCTTCATTCAGGGTTCGCCTGAAAAGCACCTCTTTTGCAAAAATGCCGGTGCCGGAGTATATACTGCACGGATCCAAAGGAAGTTTTCATCAAAACAGATCAGACCAGCAGGAAATAGCCCTGATGAACGGAGCTATTCCGTCTCTGATGCCATGGTGCCCGGGACCGGATGCACCTGATGGCTTTCTTTATCTCGCGGATGAAACAGAGGATATAAAGCGGGAACTGATTTCAGAACCGGGAAACTACATGCAATATTTCGACGAAGTATTCGAAGCCATACATCACGGTACACCCAACCCTGTTCCGGGTGAAGACGGTATGCGGGTTATTCGGATAATTGAGGCAGCAAAACAAAGTGCTGCAGAAGGAAGGGTTATCCGGTTTTAAAATTTCATTCACCACACCTAAGAATAAATTTTCATGATCAAATTATTTCGCTATTACAAAATGCCTGTCATTGTACTTGGCAGCATGTTCCTCTTTTCCTGTTCTGTGCAAAAGCGTATAAGCAGGTCTGCAGAGAAAGATGTTTTGAAAGCCCCGTCTTTGCAAACTGCTCATGTGGGTATCAGTATCTATGAACCCGCTACCGGTAAGTACTGGTACGATTTCCAGGGTGATAAGTATTTTGTTCCGGCCAGTAATACCAAAATACCGACGCTCTATGCGGCCATGAAATACCTGGGTGACAGCCTGGAAGGTTTAAGGTATGTTGTATTTGAAAATGATAAAAAACAACGTACCTATTGGATTCAGCCAACGGGTGATCCTACATTACTTCATCCTGACTTTCCAAAACAACCGGTGATTGACTTTTTTAAAAAAGATACAGGTGCCACTTACCTGTTAACCGGAGCGAAACAATGGGAAGACAGTCCCTGGGGCTCCGGATGGTCATGGGGTGATTACGCAGCGTACTATATGGCCGAGCGCAGTGCCTTTCCCGTTTATGGTAATGTTGTACATGTATTCGGTTCAAACAGTGGCGTTCACATTGCACCAGCCAAATTCCCCTGGAAATACCAGGGACAGGATGGAGACAGTGTGTTCAATTATTCGAGGAACAATTATTCATTTGGAAGGGATATGAAACAAAACCTCTTCACGTGGAGAAAAAGTTCTTCAACTATAAGAAAGGAAGAGATTCCATTTATTACATCAATGGATCTTGCAGTGACACTTTTAAAAGACACTGTCAAGGGGCTTAAACTTTCTTTATTTGACAACACCACCCTTCAAAATCCGCGATCAGTATATTCCCAGCCGTCAGATTCGATGTTTAAAATTTTGATGTATCGCAGCGACAACTTTTTTGCCGAGCAAAGTCTGCAAATGGTGAGTTTTAAATTACTTGGTGTGATGAATGATTCAAAGGTGATTGACACCATTTTGAAAACCGACTTTAAAGACCTTCCTCAAAAACCGCGTTGGGCAGATGGTTCCGGTCTTAGTCGCTATAACCTGTTTACACCCCAGTCCTTTATTGCCATCCTTGGAAAGATCAAAAAGGAATTTGGGATGGAAAGGGTTCGCAACATTTTTGCAACCGGTGGTACGGGAACCATCAGCAATTATTACCGTGAAGACAGCGGTTATATATATGCGAAAACCGGAACCTTATCAGGGGTAGTTGCCTTCAGTGGTTATCTGGTCACAAAGAAAGGGAAAGAGCTGCTGTTCTCTGTTTTGGTCAATAATCACAATGCTTCTTCGGTGGACATCAGGCGTGCGGTGGAGAAGTTTTTGCAGGGGATAAGAAATAAGTATTGATTGGGGAGTGGCGAGTGGGAAGTGG
>Ga0065721_10005296_pt1 | contig 15963 bp, 15 predicted proteins | sample Mesricmetagenome_FD_59108 | JGI IMG/M metagenome (GOLD analysis project Ga0065721, IMG submission 59108) | Mesophilic microbial community from rice straw/compost enrichment Sample: eDNA_1 v2 (version 2) | ecosystem: Engineered > Solid waste > Grass > Composting > Bioreactor | place: USA: Davis... | reverse complement strand
AAGTCGGCGACGTGACCCAAGGAGATCTCATCGTCTCCGCAAAATGCGGTAAACCATGCTCAAGGCCGCGAGGGCCAAGACGTGAATATGGGTGGTGAGAAGTCATACGAAGGGATAGTAGTGACAAAGCCTGCAGGAAAAGCCGCAATGGCAGGTGAACCGGCACCTGGTTGCCGGTGCAAGCCCCGACTCAAAAGGCGGGGACTTGGCGCGAAGCCTGGAACTGGTGTAAGAGAAGTGCCGAAAAGTATCGCCGTGTGCCAGACAGTAGTCGGGGAGCCAAGAAGTGCGTAGAACCGAGGTTGAACAAACGGGTAGACCGTCTGGGGCGAAGTACCAACCAGTAACCCGGCATATTGCCGAAAGGCTAAACGACCGGGACTTGAAGGGAAGCAAACGACACATGGAAGAGAAGACGCAGAGCGTCAGGCTTTTCCGCGAGGGAGTAGAGAACGGTAAGAAGCGCAGATGGTACAGCCTGATCGACTAGATATGGGCGATACCAAACTTGGAGGAAGCCTTTAAAGAGGTCAAACGCAACAAGGGAGCCGCAGGCGTGGACCGAGTGACCATAAAGGCATTCGAGTCGGAGATGGAGGACAACGTAAGAGCCCTTCATGACGCATTGCGGACGAAGACATACCCGCCCAAGCCGGTGAAACGCGTCTACATCCCGAAGGCGGACGGAACGCAAAGACCTTTAGGCAATCCTGGGCCATCTACTCATTCCGTGCGAAGAGCACGCTCAGAACGAGCTTAATGTTGCTTATGCAGCATCAGCAACAAGCGATTTAAAGTCTTTTGGTCCTGTTAATTCTTACTCCTACACTAATTCAGCCTGGGTTTCGAATGACAATGGGTTCTTAGCTTCGAAAACAACCGTAACAAAAAATCCATCTAGTGGAACAGTACCAGTCGGTTACATGGGAGCAAGTGCTAGACTTTATAGTTCCACGGGACTGTGTGCAACTGCTCCTATTGGTTACAACGATGTGGCCACCAACACCTTTTCTTCCTTGTTAGTGGGGCACAACGGTTGTGGAACCGGGAATTATTACTCTCAAGGCTACACCGAAGTCTATAACGGAAATGGATACAGTGGCTACTACACAAATCAATCACCAAAAGTCTCTTTTTGAGGAGGTAATATTTTGCGACTTCAATTAAACGGTTTGCGCGTCTTTATTATCGCTCTTGTTTTTGTATTTGGAGCGACAACGGGAACCTTTATTTTCAGTAATACATCTGCAAAAAGTGAAACCCAAGCATCTGAAAAAGCACTTCCGAAAGACGAGAAGGGTCAAACTATCTTCCCAAAGAATGAAAGTGGTCTGTCATATGGGTCTGCTACACATGCAACTTCTCCAGACAATGAACCAGACCTGATTGAAGCATGGGGAATTGACGGGACCCTCGGTTACGTACTTAAATCAGACTTGTATGGTAAAAAGCCTAAGAATCCCGAAGAAGCCATTACAATGATGAAACAGCAACAGAAAGCCGGCGATCGAGCAATACCGCTGTATGAATCCGATGGAAAGACAGTAATTGGAACATTCATCATTAATCAGGGGACCGTCCTTCAGGAATAGGTCTTCTGGCGAAGTCATTATCTCAGATAATGACTTCGCCTTTTTTCGCTCATATTGAAATCTTTTGTTTCCGCCAGGAGCCCTCATTCAGAAAATACAAACCGATCTCGGTTCCTATGCTGATTTCCTCCATATTCAGTAGCAAGGAGAAAGCCGGCCCTAACGCCACTTAACGCCTTCGACGAGGCGATGGAGCGAATCCCACTCTCTCCGCCACCAACCTAAATAATTAGACAAACCGAACCTTCTACAGAGTAAATGTGGAAGGTTTATTGTCGTTCCTAGAGTCTTGATCGGACCATGTAAACCAATCACACATTTTCGTTATTTCTATTAGCATTCAATGACAATGACTCCGGAAAATCAATGTAATATAATCTAACAAAGAAGATATGAGTTGACTCAGACTTCACATAAAGGAGTGACCGACGATGTTCATTCAAGGAAATCCATATCCCTATCCGTATGACGGGGATTTAACGGCGCAAAATACGGCGTTGATCGTGATCGATATGCAGATCGACTTCTGCGGACCCGGGGGTTACGTGGACCGGATGGGGTACGATCTATCGCTGACCCGGCGCGCGATCGAACCGATCAAGCGCCTGCTTGCGACGGCGAGAGCGATTCCCGGATTTACGATTATTCATACGAGAGAAGGCCATCGTCCGGATCTCTCGGATCTGCCCGCGAACAAGAGATGGCGAAGCAAGCAGATCGGCGCGGAGATCGGTTCCGCGGGCCCGGCGGGACGCATTCTCGTCAGAGGAGAGCCCGGGTGGGAGATCATCGGGGAGCTTGCGCCGGAGAAGGGCGAGATCGTGATCGACAAGCCGGGCAAAGGAAGCTTCTACGCCACGGATTTGGACCTGATCCTGAAGACGAAAGGCATTCGGAATCTCATTCTGACGGGCATTACGACCGACGTGTGCGTTCATACGACGATGAGAGAAGCGAACGACCGCGGCTACGAATGCCTGATCCTGGAGGATTGCACGGGCGCGACCGATCCCGGCAACCATCTGGCCGCGCTGAAGATGGTCACGATGCAAGGAGGAGTATTCGGCAGCGTCTCCGATTCCGGGAAAGCGATCGAAGCTCTGGGCAAGCTTGCGAAATAAGCGGAAGGTTACGAGAGATTATAGATCGGAAAGGCGGCTGACGATTATGCAACCCCATCTTGCGAACGCGCGGAAGCTATCGATACAACGTTTAAGGCAAGCCTACCGCAACAAGGAAACGACGCCCGAAGAGGTCGTCCGGGAAATCATACGTTTGGCGGAGACCGACGAAGGGCTGAACGTCTGGATAACCCCGCCGAGAATGGAAAGGATTAAGCCCTACTTGGACCGCTTGGCCGAGCTTGATCCAGATGAAACGCCGCTATGGGGAATCCCGTTCGGGATCAAGGACAATATCGATCTGGCCGGCGTGCCGACGACGGCCGGCTGCGCGGATTACCAATACGTGCCGAGAGAGAGCGCCGTCGCGGTCGAACGTCTCGTTCGGGCGGGCGCGATTCCGCTGGGCAAGACGAACCTGGATCAGTTCGCGACCGGTCTGGTCGGGACGCGGAGCCCCTATGGCGAAGTGCATAACGCGATCAGGGAAGAGCTGATCAGCGGAGGTTCCAGCTCGGGGTCCGCGGTGGCGGTCGCCAGAGGGCATGCGGCGTTCTCGCTCGGAACCGACACGGCCGGTTCGGGACGCGTGCCCGCCGCGCTGAACGGCCTGATCGGATTCAAACCGGCGCTGGGCGCTTGGCCGACCAAAGGCGTCGTCCCCGCTTGCGCGAGTCTCGATTGCGTGACGGTATTCGCGACGGAGCTGGACGACGCGCTGGAAGTGGACCGCATCGTCCGGGGAACGGAAGAGAGCGATCCATGGTCGCGCGAGCTGAAGCCTCTTCGGCCGTCGCTCCCCGAGAAGCTGCTGCTCCCGCAAGAGCCGCTCGAATTTTTCGGACCGTACAAGGCGCAGTACGAACAGGCGTGGGAGAAGACCGTCCGGAGATTGGAGCAGCTCGGCTTGCCGATCGAATACGTGGACGCTTCGTTGTTCCGCAGAGCGGCCGTGCTGCTCTACGAGGGGCCTTTCGTAGCGGAGCGCTGGGCAAGCTTAGGCGGGTTCGTGGACGCTCATCCCGGCAGCGTGCTTCCGGTCACGGACCGAGTGCTCCGTTCGGGAGCGGACCCGCGATACGACGCGGCGTCGGTGTTCAAGTCGTCTCACGAACTGCAGGAGATGAAGCTCCAGGCGAACCGGTTGATGAAAGGCGCGGCATTGGTTCTGCCGACCGCAGGGGGGACGTGGACAAGGGAGCAAGTCCGCGCCGACCCGATCCGGACCAATTCGCAGCTCGGCATCTATACGAACCACTGCAATCTGCTGGATCTGTGCGGCGTAGCCGTACCTTCGGAAGAAGCGGGGGAGCATTTGCCGTTCGGGATCACGTTCTTCTCCTTGGCGAGCGAAGAAAGCCTGTCGATCGGCGCGGCGAAGCTATTGGGAGGCGAATCGCCGGCCGGACCGGATCGCCCTGCCGAGGGCTATACGTTCGTAGCCGTATGCGGCCTTCATATGAGAGGTTATCCGCTCGAGAAACAAATGGTCGAGCACGGCGCGAGATTCGTTCGCGAGGGCAAAACGGCAAAAAAATACGCGCTTTACAAGCTTCTTACCACGCCACCCAAGCCGGGCATGGTGAAACGACCCGGCGAAGGCGGGGCGATCGGGCTGGAAGTGTGGGAAATGCCGTTGGACGGCTTCGGCCGATTCGCTTCAAGCATTCCGGCTCCGCTCGGTATCGGCAAAGTCGAATTGGACGACGGAACGGAGATCCCCGGGTTCGTGTGCGAGGCTTACGCTTCGGCGGACGCGGAAGACATCACGGCGTACGGCAGCTGGAAAGCGATAACGTAAGGGGAGAGAGCGACCGTCGGGAAGAAGAGACGGCCGCTCTTTTTCTACAGAATCTATGTAAGGTTTTTGTGACTTTTGTGAGCGAAATATAATCAATAACCCATAAATTTGTTCATAATGTATAAAGAATCTAACATAAATCTGAGATATAATCAGATCAGAAGCAAGAAAGAACGAAATTAGTTAAGTTATATGACACAAAGGAGGCGGATGAGATGACCCCATCACCAGACAATCTTCCCTATCTCCTTCAAACGAGCGGACTCACGAAGCGATTCGGATCCTTGGTCGCGAACCGGGACATCGACCTGACCGTCTACCCGGGCAAAATCCATGCGATATTGGGCGAGAACGGGGCGGGAAAAAGCACGCTGATGAAAATGCTGTACGGCGTCTATGTCCCGGACGAAGGCAAGGTGTTCATGGACGGGGAGGAGGTCGAGCTTCATCCGCCGACGAAAGCGAGAGCCCGCGGAATCGGCATGGTCTTCCAGGACTTCCGGGTCGTCCCCGCGTTGACGGTGCTCGATAACATCGCGCTGGCCGTCGAGAAGGGCTGGCTGTTCAACCGCAAGAAGCTGCGCGAACGCATTCTGGAGACGTCCGCCAAGTACGGGCTGGAGGTGCAGCCGGACGCGCAGGTCTGGCAGCTCGACCTGGGCCAGAGACAAAGGCTCGAGATCGTGAAAGTGCTGTTGACGCCGGGAACGAGAGTCGTCATTTTCGACGAACCGACCAGCGTATTGGTCCCGCAAGAAGTGGAATCGTTCCTGAACATGCTCGACCTTCTTCGGAAGGACGGGTACGGGATCCTGCTGATCACGCACAAGATCAACGAAGTGTTGGCCGTCGCCGATCAAGTCAGCGTGCTGAGAAGCGGACTTCTGACTTACGCCGCGAAGCGGGAGGACGGCTTGACCGCCGAGACGCTGATCGGAGCGATGATGGGCGAGAAGACGCTGAAGCCGGTCGTGAAGACGGAGACGGCCGCGCTAACGGACATCGCGAACGAGACGGCGGCGCTCGCGATCTCCGGCGCGACGATTAACGGCGATCACGGCGAACCGGTGCTGAACGGCGTAGAGCTCGAGCTGCCGAAAGGAAAAATCGTCGGCGTCGCCGGCATCTCCGGCAGCGGGCAGCGGGAGCTGGCCGAAGCGCTGTTCGGCCTCCGGAAGCTGGCGTCCGGACGGATCCGGATCGGCGGCAAGGAGATCAAAGGCGGAACGAAGGCGTTCATGAACGCGGGCGTCAGCTTCGTCTCCGAGGACCCGATCAAGGAATCGGTCATTCCCGGCTTCAGCATTCTCGAGCATATGGTGCTCGACGGCATGCCGATGCAGCCGAAAGGACCGGGCATCGATTGGAAGGGAGTCCGGGAACGGCTCGAGGGCAGCGCCGAAGCGAAGGCGCTCGCCCTGGCCGAGAGCGGACGCAGAGCGGATACGCTGTCCGGAGGCAACGTGCAGCGGATGGTGCTGTCCCGCGCGCTGATCCGCAGGCCGGACATTCTCGTGATCAGCTATCCCAGCCGGGGACTCGACATCGGCACGACGAGAACGATCCAGCAGCAGCTGATCGAGCTCGCGGAGCAGGGAACGGCAATCCTCCTGTTCTCGGAGGATCTGGATGAATTGTTTAAGCTATCCGACCGGCTCGTCGTCCTGTCCGGCAAAAAATTGATCGGCCCTTATCTGCCCGCCGAGACGGACGCGACCGAGATCGGCCATCGCATGCTGAAAGGAGAATCCGCGTGAAACCACATACCGCATCTTTGCCGCTATCCGCAGGTTCTCGACCTTCCTTCATCCGATGGAAAAAATGGGGCAAACAGACGCTCGTCTTCGTCTCCCCGTTCGTCTTGTACGGATTGTTCCTGCTCGCGTACGGCGTCAATCCTCTCGACCTGTACGTCTCGATGGTCAAGACCGCTTTCGGCGACCTGTACGGTTTCGGCGAAGTGCTGCTGAAGGCGACGCCGTTCGTCTTGACCGGCCTCGCGGCCGCCCTTCCGGCCAAAGCGGGTCTCGTGAACGTCGGCGGGGAAGGACAATTGGCCATCGGAGCGTTGTTCGCCGCTTGGTTCGCCGTTTTCTACCTGAACGGATTTCCGGCTTGGCTCGGCATTCCGCTGATGCTGGTCGCGGGCGCGCTCGGAGGCGCGGTCTGGGCCGGCCTGGTCGCGGTGCTGAAGGTGAAGGGGCGACTGAACGAGACGATCACGAGCGTGCTGCTGAACTACGTCGCGACGTTCACGGTCGGGTTTTTCGTTCATGGCCTGCTGAAGGATCCGGAATCATTTAACTGGCCGTTCTCCCCGGAAATCGCCTCCTCCTTAAGATTGCCTATCGTGAACGGCACGCGGCTGCACATCGGATTCGTCGTCGCGTTGGCGCTGGCCGTCATCGTCTGGTACGTACTCGCGAAGACGCGGCTCGGCTTCCGGATCCGAGTACTCGGAAGCAATCGGCTCGCGGCCGAACGGGCCGGCTATAACAGGAACAAGATGTACTTCTGGGTGCTCGTCGCGGCCGGCGCGATCGCCGGAATCGCCGGCATGATCGAGATCGCCGGCATCGAAGGGCGGCTGCGGGCGACGACGGGGGCGAACTTCGGCTACCTGGGCTTCCTCGCCGCGATGATGGCTTGGAACCATCCGCTGCGGCTGATCGTGACGGCTTTCCTGCTGGGCATGATCAGCGTCGCGGGCAACACGCTGGAGATTGGCTCGGGCTTGCCTTCTTCGTCCGTCAACATTTTGATGGCGCTCGTCCTGTTCTTCATTCTAGGCAGCAGGAGGTGGACGAAATGATCCTCGCGGATATTCTGACCGGGGCGATCCGCTCCGGAACGTCGGTTATGCTGGCTAGCCAAGGAGAGCTCGTCTCCGAGAGAGCCGGGGTCATCAACCTCGGCACGGAAGGCTCCATGCTGGGAGGGGCGCTCGGCGGCTTCGCGGTCACGGTGTGGACGGGAAACCCTTGGCTGGGCGCGCTGGCGGGAGGCCTATGCGGCCTCTTGATCGCCTCTATCCACGCGTTCCTCGTGCTGAGCTGCGGAGCGAACCAGCTGGCGACGGGCTTGACGATCATGTTCTTCGGAATGGGGCTGACGGCCTTCTTCGGACGGGACTTCGTCAGCGAGCAGATCGTCGGCTTTAACCCGGTCGCCATCCCGGTCCTGTCGGACATTCCGTTTCTCGGTCCGATCCTGTTCAACCACGATCCGCTGACCTACCTGTCGATCCTGCTCGTTCCGCTTCTCTGGTACTTGATCTTTCGGACCCGATTAGGCGTGATTCTGAGGACGGCCGGGGAGCGGGAGGAAGTGCTGTTCGCGAGCGGGATCAATCCCAAGCTCGTTCGCTACCTGGCGGTGCTGGCCGGCGGATTCCTCGCCGGGATCGGCGGAGCGCAGCTCTCCGTCGCCTACACCCATGCCTGGGTGGAGAACATGACCGCCGGACGCGGCGTCGTCGCCGTCGCTCTCGTCATCTTCGCATCCTGGAAGCCCGCAAGGGCCATGCTCGGCGCTTACTTGTTCGGCGCGGCCCAGGCGCTTCAACTGACGGTTCAGCAGCAAGGCTACGCGATCTCTCCGTTTTTCCTGTTCATGGTTCCGTACCTGCTCACGCTGCTGGCGCTGCTTCTCGTGGAACGCCGCAAGTCGAGCCGAACGCCGGAGGCGCTGGGCAAGGTATTTGCGGGAGAAGGCAGCGGTTAGGCGGCGATATCCGATCCAGGTTTCAAAGCAACGCCAAATATAGAGTAGATCAAAGTGGAGGGAAACCAGATGACCAACAAGAAATCCGTAAAAAGAAAAGCGAACGCCTTCCTGTTCGCCTCGCTCGCCCTCATCATGCTCATTACCGGATGCAGCCAGCCGGGAAGCAACAACGCCGGCGGCTCCTCGAATGCGGGAGGCTCAAGCTCGGCGCCGGCCGACTCGGGATCCGAGACGATGGGAACCGGCGGAAGCGCGGTAGGATTCATTTTCGTGGGGACGAAGGACGACTACGGATACAACCAAGCGGCCTACTTGGGCAGCGTGGCGGTAGAGGAAGCTTATCCGGACCTGAAGGTGCTTCGCGCGGAGAACGTACCGGAAACGGCGGAAGCTGAGCGCGTCATGGAGCAGATGATCAAGGACGGCGCGAAGATCATTTTCCCGACCTCCTACGGACATCTGGAGCCCGCGTTGAACGTGGCCAAGCGCCATCCGGACGTCGTGTTCTACCACCAAGGCGGCTTGAAGACGTCGACGAACGTCGGCACGTATTTCGGCACGATCTGGGAGCCGGTCTATCTGGCGGGCGTGGCGGCAGGCAAAATGTCCAAGACCGGCAAGCTCGGCTACATCGTCTCCGTACCGATTCCGCAAGTCTTGCTTAACGTTAACGCGTTTACGCTCGGCGCCCGTTCCGTCAATCCGAACGCGACGACGTCGGTCGTCTTCACGGGAAGCTGGTGCGATCCGGGGCAGCAAGCCAACGCAACGAACTCGCTCATCGACGGAGGCGTGGACGTGCTCAGCCTTCACCAAGACTGCATGAAGACGGTGATCGAGACGGCGGAACGCCGCGGCGTCATGACGGTCGGCTACCATGCCGATGCCTCTTCCCTTGCGCCGAACGGATGGATTACCGGCTCGCTGTGGAACTGGCCGGACCTGTTCGTCGACATGGTGAAGACGGCTCAAGAGGGCGGCTTCAAGGGCAGCAAATACGACGGCAAGTATCGCGGCACGCTCGCCGACAACGTCGTGCAGCTCGGCTCGTTCGGCAAGAACGTTCCGGCCGACGTCGTGGAATTGGTGGAAGGCAAGAAGCGGGAGCTGCTGGACGGCACGCTGTTGCCGTTCGTCGGTCCGGTCAAGGATCAAGCGGGCACGGTGCGCATCGAGGAAGGCCAGACGCCTACCGTAGAAGAGCTTGAAGGCGCGGATTATCTGGTCGAAGGCGTCATCGGCAGCATCCCTAAATAACGGGAAGACATCGCGAGAGAGGAGCGACGGCCAAAGATGAACGGATTGGGCGGATTGAACAAAAGTCCGGACGGGGTAGTCATCGGCTTGGTCCAGATGAAGCTGCCCGTCGTGGACACTCCCGAGCAATTGAAGGGGCAAGCGGCGCGCATCGTGGAACTGACGGCGAAAGCCCGCCGGGGACTGGGAACGATGGATCTGGTCGTCTTCCCGGAATACTCGCTACACGGCTTGTCGATGAACACCGATCCGGCGCTGATGTGCCGGGTCGACGGGCCGGAGGTCGAATCGTTCCGGCAAGCTTGCCGCGACAACAAGATCTGGGGCTGCTTCTCCATCATGGAGGCGAATCCCGACGGGAATCCGTACAATACGGGACTGATCATCGACGATCAAGGCGAGATCCGGCTGAATTACCGCAAGCTGCATCCTTGGGTTCCCGTCGAGCCCTGGGAGCCGGGCAACCTCGGCATCCCGGTGTGCGACGGCCCGAACGGAAGCAAGCTCGCGCTCATCATCTGCCACGACGGGATGTTCCCGGAGATGGCGAGGGAGTGCGCGTATATCGGCGCGGACGTCATGATCCGGACGGCGGGCTACACCGCGCCGATCCGCCATGCGTGGCAGGTGACGAACCAGGCGAACGCCTTCTGCAACTTGATGTATACCGCGTCGGTCTGCATGAGCGGCAGCGACGGCACGTTCGATTCGATGGGCGAGGCGATGATCGTCGGCTTCGACGGCGTGCCGATCGTAGCCGGCGGCGGCCGGGCGGACGAGATCGTCTCCGGAGAAGTCAGACCTTCGCTCGTCCGGGAGGCTAGAAAGATCTGGGGCGTCGAGAACAACATCTATCAACTCGCGCACCGCGGTTACGTGGCGGTGGACGGAGGAGCGGGAGATTGTCCGTACACGTACATGAAGGATCTGGTCGACGGGAAGTACGCACTGCCGTGGGAGGACGACATCGTCGTGAAGGACGGCACGTCCGAAGGCTTCCCGAAGCCGACGCGGCGGTATGCCGGGAAGGCGGGGGAAGCATGACGGAAGCGCGGACGACGGTAAGGGAAGCGGCGAAGACGGAATGGGGCAAAATGCCCGATCATATCGAGCTGTACCACCGCGAGATTTTGTCGGTCGGCGAAGCCGACGGTCTGGGCGTCCGGGCAAGCTCGATCCTGTGGGAGAAGATCGGCGTCGGAGGCGCCGTTCTCCCGCACTTCCATAACGTGGCGGAGATTATTCACATTACGGTAGGCAAAGTGAGGCTTCTCTGCAACGGAGAGTGGAAGTCCTACCGGGCCGGGGACACGTTTCTCGTGCCGGCCGGGGTCGTCCACTCGGTCGCGAACGACGACGAGGCCCCGACGGAGCAGATCAGCGTGTTCTTGCCGGTCGAGGAAGGCGCGCCGGGCAACCGGTTCTTCGAAACGACGTTGGTGCCGGTTCCGGCGGATCTCAAGGCGGAATAGCGCGACCGGCGATTCAGGGTCAATAAGGGGAAGGAGGCGGGCAGGATGGGAACGGTGAAGGATTCGCTACCGTATCCGTACGAATTCGAGCCTTCCCGCACGGCGCTCGTCGTCATCGACATGCAGAACGATTTCTGCTCGCCGGGCGGGTTCGGAGAGAGGCTCGGCAACGATATCGCGCCGACGCGGGCGATTATACCGACGATCCGGCGGCTGCTTAAGGCGGCGAGGGAAGCGGGGCTTCTGATCGTGCATACGAGGGAAGGCCATCTGCCCGATCTGTCGGACTGTCCGCCCGCGAAGCTGGAGCGGAGCCGCAAGCAGGGCGCGGGCATCGGCGAAGAAGGCCCGATGGGCCGGTTGCTCGTCCGGGGCGAGCCGGGACACGCGATCGTGCCCGAGCTCGTTCCGCTGGAGGGGGAGACGGTCATCGACAAGCCCGGCAAAGGCGCGTTCTACCGGACGGAGCTGAAAGGCGTGCTGGAACGCGGCGGCATCGATTCGCTCATTCTGTGCGGCGTCACGACCCACGTGTGCGTGCATACGACGCTTAGGGAAGCGAACGACCGGGGGTATCGCTGCCTCGTGCCCGAAGACGCGACGGCCGCGTTCGATCCGGCCGATCAGGAGGCGGCGATCCGGATGGTTCGCCAGCAAGGCGGCATTTTCGGCTGGACCGGGTTCTCGGATTCGATCATCGAAGCGATGGGAGCGAAGTAAACGCAGGCTGGCGCGTTCCCGGCAGGAAAGGAAGGTCCATCATGGAAGACGCGAGAAGAGAAGGGTTTACGGTCAGAGCCTTGTTCGACGTTCCCCAGCTTAAGGAAGCGGTGCTGCTGGGCGGGGAAGCGGGCATGGACCGGCCGATCAGCCGGATCAACGTCATGGAGGTCCCCGACGTCGTCGATTGGGTCCGGCCCGGAGAGCTGCTCATGACGACCGGATACCCGTTCAAGCACGATCCCGAGGTGCTCGTGACGCTGATCGCGCAGCTCGCGAGCAAAGGCGTCGTCGCGCTCGGCGTGAAGACGAAGAGATTTTTCGACGAAGTGCCGAAGACGGCGATCGAGACGGCCGAACGGCTCGGGTTCCCGCTCATCGAGCTTCCCCCGAGCACGACGTTCTCCGACATCGTCCGGGAAGTGATGGAGCGGGTGCTCGTCTCGGAATCCAAAGACTTGTCGATCCTGCAAGGACGCGTTCAACGCCTGTCCCACGTGCTGCTGCACGGGGACGGGCTTCATGCGTATTTGAACCACCTGCAGACGATGATCCGCAATCCGATCGTGCTTCTCGATCCGCATAACCGGATAGCGGCGTCCTCGGAAGCGGAGCCGTTGATCGAAGGCGTAGGAGAAGAGGAATGGGCCAGATACCGCACCGAGCAGACGCTCGAGACGAACGTGCTGCAGATCGGGGAGCGAAGCGTGCGCGTTCACGTCTCGGCCGTACCGGACGGGCAAATCCGATCCTATCTGATGCTGATTCTAGAGTATTCGTCGGACTACGGGACGGTCGACACGCTGACGATCAACTGGGCGGGGCGCTTGCTCGGCTTCGAAATCGGCAACCTGCTGGCGCGGAAGAACATCGAGACGAAGTATTTCGACCAGTTTCTGCAGGACTGGCTGGCCGGGCGCATCGTCTCGGTCGACGACCTGAAGCTTCGCGCGGAGGCGTGCGGCTGGCCTCTCGAGGACGAAGCGGGATACGCAGCCGGAATCGTGGCGTTCCGGGAGAAAAAGCCGAGCGTCAAAGAGCTGCTGGAGCTGGCCAAAAAGCTGAACTGGGAGTGCGATTCCCGGAAAGCCGGAGCGAAGTGGACGGTGCTGGAAGGCGAGCTGGTCGCCTTGTTTACTCGCCCGGCCGGCTCCTCTCCCGCGAAAGAAGGGGATCACGATCCGAGCCGGATCTGGGCTTATCTCCAGCCGGCGTTCCAAGACAAGCCGGTCGCGCTTTGCCTGGGCCGCGAGACGGGGAAGCAAGCCGACGTCGGCGGGAGCTACCGGGAAGCGAAGAGAACCTCCGATATCCGGAAGACCTGCGCTCTGGAGGAAGACATTCTTCGTTACGGCGAGTTAGGGGTGTATTTGCTGCTCTACCGGCTTCAAGGAACGGAAGAGCTGGAGGAATATCGGCGGATGTACCTTCGCCCCCTGCTCGAGTTGGATCGGAAGCAGCAGGGAGGGTCGCTTCTGAACACGCTGCGCCACTATTTCGATTGCAACTGCAACGCCAAGGAGACGGCGGAACGCATGTTCGTCCATTACAATACGATCAATTATCGGCTTGAGCGAATCAAGAGCGAGCTCGGCCTGCGTCTGGACGACCCGGAGACGAAGCTGCTGCTTCAGCTGGCGATTAAATCGAACGACATCGACTAAGCGCATATAGAACGAGGCAACCTCCCGACGGTCTTCGGGAGGTTGTCTTGCTTTACATGTTGTCCCGATATACAAGCCGTCGCTTCGGTGACGGGGGATTCATTTAATAGATAAGGAGGTGAGCAGAATGGCCTTGGAAAGCATCATCGGTTTCTCGCAAGGCGCCGGAGTCGGACAAGGATACTTCTCCGCGATCGATCCGCTGACGACGAATGCGCTTATAGAAGTCGGTTTGAATGCCGGAAGCGGTCCCGTTCAATTGGTCGTGACTCGATTCGGAGGATTGCCTCCGGTACGAATCGATATTCCGGCGGGTACGGAATACGCGATCCACATCGCGAATATTCAAACCATAGGAATATTGAATATTTCGGACGCCTTGGCGACAGGTACAATTAGCATCGATATTGGCGCATAACGAATAATTCCCCGAATCCCCCGTTTGAGCCAAGCCTATTGCTAGGCTCTATTTTTTTCCGATATGCCCCGATTACATAAACGTTCATCCCCCATCCTCTCGGGACGGCGAAAGCCGGGTTTATTGCTTCAAAAATAAACGAAGAACCCCTTGCGGGGTTCCTCGGGCGACGGGTAGTGAGTTTCTTCGAGTGCAATCGTAACCAGTCGTTGCTGATGTCAACTCAGCGCTTCGGTCTGCCGGAAATGTCTCCGCGTGTCTCAGACGAACGTGTCTTTAGCACAACGCCTCGCTTCCGTGTCCTACTCCGGTTGGAACGTCTCCTCTTGCGGTTGTTGCCCGATCTCGTTCAACGGAACCACACCTCTCGTTTACCGTCGCCGAGATATAGAATGTCCCGTATCCGTCTCCGATATTCATCCGGCAATCGAATTAGCGCTGGCGCTTGACTTTTTTCCACTTGCGATTGTGATTGGACGTCTCCGGAAACCTCTCGCCTTTGTTCAAGTACACGTGCTGGGGATTGTTTATTCCCATGTGAAAAGAATCCTCGCCGATCTCCATGTACTCCCCGTCGTTCGGCGCGCGTTGGCCAGGCTCGAATTGCGTCTGTTCGCCCATGCTGCTCACCCCCTGTCCGACGTTAGTGTAGCGCGATTTTCCTTGCGGTATTCCGTCCGTTGTGATAAAGTATTCAGGTATGCTATGTATGGCATACTCCTTGCTTCCCAGCCGATAGCCAAGCTGTCGGTCTGCCAAGTGGGAGGCCAAAGACCTTAAGGAGGTGAACGGAAGATGCGCAACTACGAGTTGATGTACATCATCCGTCCGGACGTGGAACAAGAAACCGTTCAAGCTGTCACGGAGAAATTCCAGGGCATCATCGGGAACGGCGGAGAGATCGTCAAGCACGACATCATGGGTAAACGTCGTTTGGCTTACGAGATCAACAAGCACCGCGAAGGGACGTATGTGCTGGTTCATTTCAAGAGTTCGTCGGAAGTCGTGGCGGAGCTTGAGCGCGTTCTGAAGATTACGGACGAAGTCATTCGTCACATCGTCGTCAGAGATCAAACCGCGTAACCGCACCGTACCGGGCGGATGACCGCCGCAAGCCTTAACATGTCATGTTCTAGTGGAGGGAAACCGCGATGCTGAACCGAGTGATTCTCATAGGGCGCCTGACCAGGGATCCCGAATTGCGCTATACGCCGCAGGGCGTGGCCGTCACCCAATTTACGTTGGCGGTGGATCGCCAATTCTCGGGCAACCGGGAAGAACGGGAAGCCGATTTTATCCCCATCGTAACTTGGAGACAACTCGCCGAGACGTGCGCGAATTACCTTCGCAAAGGCCGTCTGGCCGCCGTGGAAGGCCGGATTCAAGTGCGCAACTACGAGAATAACGAGGGCCGGCGCGTCTACGTGACGGAAGTGATTGCCGACAACGTCCGATTCCTGGAATCGCCGAACCGCGAGGGCGGCGGGCAAGGAAGAGACGACTTCGGCAGCGCTCCGAGCGGAAGCGGCGGCGGTTACGGAGGCGGCGGAAGCCGCAGCGGCTCCGGACCTCGCAGCAGCGGAAACAACAGCGACCCCTTCGCCGATGACGGGCGACCGATAGACATATCGGACGATGATTTGCCATTTTAACTGGAAAGGACGGAGAACGAATGAGCGAACAACAAGCACAACCACAAGCACAAGCACGTGAAGAGCGCGGACCGCGCGGACCGCGGGAAGGCGGGGAGCAACGCGAGCCTCGCAAGTTCCGCCGCGGCGGCCGTAACAAACGGAAAAAAGTTTGCTACTTCACCGTAAATAAAATCACGTATATCGACTACAAAGAGTTGGACCTTCTTCGCAAGTTCATCAGCGAGCGCGGCAAAATCCTGCCACGCCGCGTGACGGGCACGAAGGCGAAATACCAACGCATGTTGACGGTCGCGATCAAGCGCGCTCGCCAAATGGCTCTTCTGCCATACACGACGGAGTAAGCTTCGATACGATCGCTAAGGCATCCCGGAAGGGGTGCCTTTTTTGACATTATAGAATTTATAAGTTTCACGCTTATGATTACCTGTATCGTCTCCGCAAAGCTTCTTCCGGCGTCCAAGGACGCCGAAGGCGTTTTTGCTTGCGTGCGGAGGGGAGCTTGCTTCGTCGTCTTTGACCCGTCGATAGAGGCGGAAC
>Ga0065721_10001763_pt1 | contig 15966 bp, 14 predicted proteins | sample Mesricmetagenome_FD_59108 | JGI IMG/M metagenome (GOLD analysis project Ga0065721, IMG submission 59108) | Mesophilic microbial community from rice straw/compost enrichment Sample: eDNA_1 v2 (version 2) | ecosystem: Engineered > Solid waste > Grass > Composting > Bioreactor | place: USA: Davis... | reverse complement strand
CTCTAGGAGGCTGCTGAAAAACCTAACCTTTCCAGCAACCAACTTTTGGATAGGTCAGATATTTTCTACAAAAAAAATTGGCCGAAATTCCTTTCAACAGCACACCAGAATAAATATTAGTCGACAGATGCGCTGACTTTTACTATCAATTTGCGAAGCCGGACTATTTCAAGCCTTATTTAAGCTATCAAGCTCTTCATCCGCGTAATATTGTACGCAGCAGCCGTAAATCGAAAAATCCAAGCCACCTTCGCTCGTCCAATGTGGCGAAGTTTTCGCATCAGGCCAATATCCTTCATCCAACCAAAGCATTCTTCAATGCGTTTTCGTTTTACCTGACTTATTGTATAGCCATTGGTCGATGTGGTTCGCCCATCAACTGCACTGCCGCTGCTCTTGGCTGCCACATGCGGTGTCACTTTCAGTCCTCGACAACCTTCAACAAATTCACCGGTGTCATATCCCTTGTCGGCGCCAACTGTCATCCCCAACCTTGTGCTTTGCCTGGCGAGCATCGTCGTGCCTGCATCCCATTCTTGGCTGGTGTTCGCCTCAGTCACCTCTGCGTCGACGATTAGACCATTGCGATTCTCTGTCAGCAGATGCCCCATATGACAGAGCTTTGATTCCTTGCCTTTACCCTTGCGAAATAGCCGCGCATCGGCATCTGTTGTGGATTCGTGCGTTTCGTTACTGCGCTTCTGACCGTGAAAATTTTCATTATCGTCATCATCGGNGCCGTCCTTTGGTTTGAATGATTTCATCGATGCGCAGGCGTCCAGCAGCGTGCCATCAACACTGAAGTGGTCGCGGGACATCAGTTTTTTGGCATAGGCTTGTTTCTTAATAGCATCGAAGAAAAGTTCATCGACATTGCCCTTCATTACCCTGTCTCGATTTTTGGTGAATACTGTCGGGTGCCAGACCTTGTCATCCATGCCAAGGCCGACAAACCAGCGAAACATCAGGTCGTAGTCCAAGCGTTCCATTAGCTGGCGTTCAGAACGGATAGTAAATAGAATTTGCAGCAGCAATGCGCGGATGAGCTGTTCGGGAGGGATGGAGGGCCGACCAGTGAGCGAGTACATATCATCGAATGCAGAATCCATATCCGCCAGCGCTTTATCAACCACTTTGCGGATCTTTCTGATTGGATGATCTGCGGGAATACGTGATTCGAGGCTGACGTAGCTGAACAGTTCGCTTTGTTTTGAAGTTTCGCCGCGCATTTTTTGTTCCAATTAAAATTGCTGCGCAATTATTGCATTTTTTGGGTTTTTCAGCAGCCTGCTAGGTAGATAAGTATCAGACTCGCAAAAAAAAACCTACAGGCGAACGAAATAGCATCACCATCGCACTGCACCTCCTGTCCAAAATCCATAAGCGTGGCAATCTCTAACCTGATCTATAAGCTCAGGAACTTTAGACTTAACAAATTCACAATCATCAGCATTCCCTGCAATCAATTTATAATGTGCGCCATTTGATCTATAACCGTAATGAAGCTTAGGGTTTTTGCTGTTTCTTGGGTCTCGGGGAATGAATGAAATATATTTCGGCGCCAAGCCAATAATCCAGTCTTCCCTATAGGTACCATCTGTGGACAAGTAACGATCCCAATTTCTAGTGTAATCTGAACTTAGTGGGTAGCTGTGATTTTCACGTTTATACTTTTCCAACGCAATGGCGATCATAGTTAAATCAGCAACACGCCTTGGAGTGAATGATGTGATTGGTTCCGGCACATAAGTTGTGGTTGGGACAATCTTGGGCTCCGACATAATTAATTCACAATTATTCTTTGCGCAGCCAAGCTGCATAATACTTACAAAAACAATGAGAAAAATTAATTTAAATTTTTTCATACAGAGAAACCAAGTTTAACCTTAGGATACGAATAAGCCCAGTGACGGCCTGATGATTTACATCTAGCTTTCTTTCATCAAACGCTAAAAATTTTTATTAATTTAAATCATGATGCTTGCTCACGCGCACCGGCATTATATTTTACGGCGAGCAATACTAAAGGTGCGTATGCAAAAAACACAGCAAGGATGCCATCAACTAAACCCAAGACTACCGAAACAGCCCAAGGCAACAACCACAGCAAATTGATAATACCTACAAATATAGAGACAACTTTGTGTGACCCATAGTAACGAGATGCATACTGATAGGCATGAGCCCTATGAGCCTCATAAACACGATCCCCTCTTAACAGCCTTCGGAGCAAGGTAAAAGTGGAATCGACGGCAAAGACCCCTAGCAGTATTAACCAACCCCAGAGGAGATTCGAATGAATCGATGTCGCCTGCAACGACAAAAGAGCAATTGAAAATCCTAAAAACCCACTACCCGAGTCCCCCATAAATATCTTAGCCGAGGGGAAATTCCAGATAAGAAAACCTGAAGCAGAAGCAGCCAAAACCAACAGCAATATCACAGGTTCGCGATAATCCAACAACAAATAAAGAATAATACCGCCAATGCATATCGAAATAGCCTCAATACTAGCAATGCCATTTATTCCGTCCATAAAATTATACAAATTTATAGTCCAGACTATAAAAATCAGAGCAAGAAAATTGCCAAATAAACCTAGATCAATCTGCACTCCAAAAAAGGTTAATGGCGGCAACCCATTAAGCTGGTACAATGCCCAGACTCCTGCAATAAAATGACCGCACAACCGCCACTGAGCAGGAATATGCGAATGGTCATCCCAAAAGCCTATTGCAGCCACCAATCCACCGGAAAACAACAAAGCAAGCATTACGGGTAAATTGATATAAGAGAAGCTATATAACAAAACTGCAAAACCGAGCAATACTCCTACAATTGCCACTCCTCCCCCCCTCGGGGTCGGCACAATGTGAGAACTGCGACCTCCGGGAATATCTACCACATTATTCTTTAGCGCATATGAGCGGACAAAACCCACTAAAACCCATGTTAGAAAACCGGCACCTAACATCCACAACCATATCTGCACCGGCATTCTCAACCCTCCAACTTATAACTTTTCATTAGTAAATGCCTCACCAGTAAGACGCAACGCATCCCTCACTTTAAATGGCGGATTCCAATTTAATAGCGTTCTTGCCTTCGTTGAATCAATAACCAATGAGTCACACAGCTGCTCATATATGGAGGTCTTCCCCAGCAAGGTCGTCACCCCCTTCATCAGCCACATTGGCACTGGTATGAGATATAGCTTTTTATTCATTGCTCTGGAAAGTACCGTTAACAGCTCAGGAGTAGATACGTCCTCAGCGTCCGAGACAAGAAACAGCTCGCCTCCCGCAGCTGGGTGATCGACGCACTTACATAGAAAATCAGATAGATTTTCCCTATAGATAAAACTCTTTCTATTTTTAACCAATGCAAAAGGTAAAGGAAAACTAGTACTCACTATTTTTAATAACCGTCCAAAATTACCTGGAGCATCCTCTGCATACACCAGCGGTGGTCTAACTATCACTAGCTGCATCATAGAGTTTTCCACCAGTTGCGACAGCTGTTGCTCCGCCTCATATTTCGAAATAGCATATAACGCCATTGGATTAGGGATTGATACTTCACTAAAAGCCTCATCCTCGCTTGTACTTGAACCATTTACCCCTATAGAACTAACAAAAATAAATCGCTTTACATTATTACGAATTGCCGCGGCAGCAAGAGCAATTGTTCCAGAAACATTTACCTCATAAAATGCAGAAGCCGGATCAACCACATCATCCTTTATTACATGCGCTCTGGCGGCGGTATGGATTATTACATCGACGCCTTCTAAGACCCTGTCCCAGGCTGTATCTCCATTAATCTCACCAGTCACAAAAATTTCAATCTCTGAAGTCACGTAAGATTTAGATGATCTAACACTTCCAATAACATCATGGAGACCTTGGCTCAATAGCATGTTAATTAGGGATCTTGCCAAGAAGCCGCTTGCACCTGTAACTAAAACTCGCACAATATATTTCCTTGGTAAGAAGATCAGCTCCGCCTTGGATCAAACACTCTTAGCATCTTATATAACACATGCTGAATTTTGGAGGGAAGCAAAGCACGGAAAAATGGAACGAAACACGCAAAGCGTTTCCAGAACGGCATTTCAAGTTTTGATGAACCTGTATAGCCAATCTTAGCTTGCTCCCACGCCAAGGCAAGGGGCTGCTTTTTATGGCTATATTGATTAAAGCGATAGTAAAGAAGAGGCTGCCCGATATTGGCAAATTTCAATCCCGCATATGCACAGCGAAACCATAATTCGTAATCTTGTCTTCGGCGTAATGTTGGCTCGTAGTTACCGACAGCAATTATCTTTGCTGTTCGAAACATTACACTTGGATGGATAAAAGGGCATGCCCACAAATTTTCAACTATATTTTTATGTAGCAATGGCATCTTGCGTAATGCACCAGTCGAACCATTCCAGTCAACTTCTGTAGCATACGAGCCAACGATATCTATATCCGTATTCTCAGTAAGAAATTTTATCTGAGTCAGGAATCTATCAGGATAAGCAATATCATCAGCATCCATCCTGGCAACATATTCGTTACTACAATGTCGCAGTCCGATATTTAAAGCGGCACCCAAACCCCTATTTTCCGGCAATTCAATCAACTTAATAACATCTACAAGTTGCTCACCCCATAATTTCACCTCTGCATACAACTCATCAGATAACGGCCCATCTAACACAAGAACAATCTGTGTCGGCTTCAGTGATTGCTTGCACCAAAGACTGTCCATTGCTAGAGAAAAATGCTTTGCTGAATCGTTCTTAAAAAGACACATAAGGACGCTTAAAGTCATAGCGTCAACTCCACAAAACACAACTTCCTCTTCCCGTCTTGTACCGAGTCAAAGAAAACTTTCCTCCTATCATGGGCTAATCGCGGATGGAGGTCACACCGTGACTCCCCTTTATATTCAAACCCATGAAAAAATTCACCCAGATGAATCGATTTCTCAGTTTTAATATTGGATAATATTAGATGCTGCATTCTTGCCTTGTCTGGATACGTATCGGTAACAAAAAAATCTTCTGCTGCATGTGGATGACCGTCGCCATAGCGACTTAATAATGCATCTTTTATCTGAATAATATTCCCTGTATACACATCAAGCCAATAGTATGAATCCACTCCATGAGGTCCCCTCATATATACAAGCAGCTTGTCCTTACCCACCCAAGAGTAATGACTGACCATTTCGTATGATACAAGAACTTTAATCGCACCCTTAACTGCGTCCGCCAACATGAGTCGATCATAACGGCGATTATTGATAAAGTACCTATGGAGAAAAACAAATTTATCTCCCCCAGGAGATATCATAACGTGATTAACTTTGTGGATAGCCTTTTCAAAAATTTCAATATAATCGACCTTTAAAATATCAGACAGCGAGTATACTAATTCAACTTCTCCAGATGAGAATTTCACCTTCCACAACCCATCTTTGTCGAGATTCTCTCTCAACTCACTATTCGTCATTTTCGGAAGATTACGATATCCATAGTCGGGACGCAGCGTATCTAAACGCCGATAATTTAGAGAAATAAAATACTCAGTACCATAGGAGTCTTGAACCGGAAAAGGGAAGATTTTGACTTCCTTCAAAAGCCTTTGAGAATATACACGTGATATATATGTCCTCCTTTCCATATCAAAATCATTAAAAATAAATAGATCATCATTTAGCCAATGTGTGCGGGAGCCCTGCTGCCAGTTATATGCAGAGGTGGGAACTCGCAAAAGCAGATCACCCTCCGAAGAAAAAAGACATACGTCTATTTTCTTGTCAGACGAGGGTAGACCAGATGTTCTTAGCTTTGATGCATGACATAGGAGAAAGCCGCCTTCGCTGGTCGGAGATTTATCGTAATATCCAAAAAAAGTCTCTTCCTCTGGCAAAGAGATCACTTTCAACTCGTTCTCGGTCTTATATCGATAAGCCCTTTTGTTCTTGAAATAAACGACTCTTGCATAAATATCTTTGGCTATTGATTTCGCTAAAGGAAAGCGAGTCAATGATCTGGCAATAAGTTTTTCGACAAAGCCATAATTAGTATTCATCAGTGCCTCCCAGACACCTCTCATATAACGTCTGGTAGTTTTCAGACATCCGCACAGCAGAAAAAACATTACCAGCTACGCGAATTGCATCTTGTTGAAGGTCTGAAAGAGAAGTCTCATGAAATGAACGCATTTTCTCTATCAGTTCGCACTCCGATTCCAAAGAAAAGATCTGACATGCCTCGCTACACTCCACTTCAATTTCCCTATGAGATGGAATATCCGACAATAGAACCGGTAGCCCAGCAACCAAGGCCTCCAATACAGTGTTTGGCAGTCCCTCGGAAAATGAGGAAGATAAGAAGCAATCTGAGCGCAGCAAGTAATCCGATACATTCTTAACATTTCCCACAAAGTAGGTCTTAGGCCCCGCAGAAGCCTTTAACTTATCTCGCAATGGCCCATCACCCAATATTAGTAAAGAACCTTTGTTATCTTTAGAGTAATCATTAAAAGCCTTAATTAGGAACTCCATATTCTTGCGATAGATTAAACTTCCGACAGAAATAAAGACTGGCTTTTCCAGTGGATCAAAATCTATCACCGTTGAATTCATTCTATCCTCCAACTCAACTCCGTTTTGAATCGCGACCGCACTAATATCATGCTTTTGCAGTTCCTTTTGTATCGCTTTTGAGCAGGCTACAGGTGTCCTACACTTTTTTAAGGCAACAATATGCCTCCATGCCATTATATACCCTCTTAATCGCCCAAATTTCATCGGATAATCATGCCAAGGATAATTACGTGAAGTCGCAATCCATGGAACATTCAACTTCATTGATGAAAGAAGAGAATCGGGTCGAAATCCTTGCGAATGCACCAATGCGGGATTAATTATATCTATTAACTGTTGTAAACTACTTTTAGCTTTACGTAGACCCTCCAAACGTCCCATGTTCATTTGATGAATCTCTAGATCAAGCTTTGTATATCTCTCAATCAAACTATCCTCAGGTTCCGCGGAAAGCGTCACAACCACTGGATAAAATTTGGTTCTATCTAGGTATCTAATTAAATTATGCATTTGATTAGTTGGTCCACAACGGGCCAATGTAGATGTCACAAAAAGCACTTTAAACATGAAATTTCTCGAAATTTATTTTAACAAGACCTTAATATCTTATTCTTGCTGGGGGGGGACCAGCGAAAATGATATACAAGAAGGAAAAAAATTATACCTCCAAAAAACTTCTCACTTTCTATGGGAGAGCTGAAAATTGAAAAATACATTACATATAGTAGGAGCAAACAAGCAACCATCCCCTTCAAATCACCAACTCGTGTAAACTTTTTGTATGCTACCCCAGAAAGAATCCCCAAAAGAACTGCCCCAAAAACAACACCGAACCAGCGGCCGTCTAAGTAAAATGTATAGAGGATGGTGTAGTAAGAATTATACATTCGGCGCCCTTCCTCAGCTCCTACATCAGTAAAAGTGCTCCGATATGCTGAGTGAACAGCCATCCCTCTATCAATATCGTTCAAAAACTGCTTGGTAATAACCAATGGGTAGCGGATTAACCCAGAAAACGATGCACCACCGTACATAATATTATTATTGATTGGGGAGTCTTGATCACCTAGGGCATCATCAAATAGGGTAAACCCTACGGTATGGTATTCAAACACATACCTATCAAGGAGATCAGGTATCTCTTTCCCCTCTCCAGCTCTGATTAGAGATATAGAGATTAAAACTAAAAGTACTAAACTCACTATTACCGCCGGGAAACCGGTTTTTTTTTTAAAGCGATCTCCATTTATGCCATCAGTCGAGAAACCTATTTTTTTCAAAGTTGATTTTAAGAAAAAACCAGCCATAAATAGAAAAACCAGATGGTAGAAATAGAATCTGCCGAGCATCATAACTGAATCGAACAAACCTAAAACGACTACCAACAGTATAAGTCGATAACGTCCTGTCATATAGAAAATAGCTATGCCTATAAAAGCCCCAATAAATAATATCGGGGACACAAACAGCCTATAGACTAGCTCCAATTGTAAATTTTTAAAGATTACTGACGGTGACTCTCTACTCCCGTAGGTTAAATCCCGATAACCCTCAACTCCATTTAGAGCCATGTACTGCAACCCCTGGATAAAGAAGAAAAATACAAAGGGAGAGATAAGCAAGTATACCCATAACAATCTCCGCTCAATGTTTAGAATTTTGTTAATAGAAAAGCCTACGGTTTTACTAGACCGGCCGACAGTTAAAACATAGGCAATGGTAAAAAAAAGAAAGAAAAATAAGTAGAAGGCGGAAAAACCGAGCACGGTTGTTACTGATGGATTCCTAATCGTATCAACAAAAAAGTATCCATAATAAAGCCAAAAGAGACCAAACAATCCAACAAGTATGAAAGGCATTTTATCTCCGACAAGTTAGGCGCCTAAATTTCGCTCCAAGCTCTTAGCAGTTAGTCAACTTAGATTGATATCAAAATCTTTTCATATCTCGATAAAATAAACTCAGAAGAGAATCTTTTTGATGTAGCAATTACATCCTCTAAAGACCAAGCTTTGGTTAATGCTTTGGATATGGATGAAACCATCATTCCAAAATCCAAGTATTTGACCAGGTAGCCATTGACACCATCTATAACAATTTCGCTCGGGCCACTAGGGCAGTCAAAAGCAATTATTGGTGTGCCCAGCGCAATGGATTCAATCAGAACATTGGGAAAACCTTCAAAGAGCGAAGTTAAAAGGGTTGCTTTTGCCCCGAGATAATAAGGTATCAAATCGCTTTGATAGCTTTCAAAATCGATGCGATCTGCCAGATTAAAATCTTGAGCAAGCTTCCTTAGGTTCTGTTCTTCAGGCCCTTTGCCTACAATTTTTAGGCGCAACTCTGGATGGTCGTGCGCCACACCAGAGAAAGCTTGTATTGCATATTCAAATCCTTTTTGCTTATCTAATCTACCGACACAAAGAAGATATGGCTGCCCTACTCCTTGTTCAGCCAGAGTATTCTCATCACAAAATTTTTCTATCGACTGATTGATTGGATTATTTATCACTACCACCCTATTTGAAGGAATGCCCAAATATTCTACGAGGTCAACCTTCATAGCTTCAGATTGCGCAATTATTATATCCGACCGAGGGTACATCTTTCTCACCAAGAGCTTTGATATGAAACCATGCCAAACACCCTTTTTCCCGGCCTCAGCAACAGAAAGGAAAATTATGTTTCTAGAAACAAGCTTAAATGGTATGAAGTATTTTATAAGTGCAAGCAATACAGAAATTTGCCTATTAAATGAAAGAATAATCGAGGGTCTTTTACACTTAACGTATTTCCAGATATAAGGTAATGCATATCGAGTGTGACCCACCCCAAGGTTTATCAAGTTAACCTTAGACGAAAGCTCGCTTTTTCTAACTGCATCAACAAGATTTAAAACAACCAGATCAATTTGATACCCTTTTTCTGACAAACCATTTGCCAAAGTCACGCATACTTTTTCAGCCCCACCACCTCGCAACGAACCAATAATAAACGTTATTCTTTTACTCATTTCTTTATCACTCTTCTTGCATTTTGATAAATCCATGTATGCATAAAAGCTCTCCTTTCCGAAAAGAAGTCTCTCAAAGAGTAGCGAGATTCAGCCTCTGCTGATTTAATATTGTACTTTTCAATAAATATTGACAATGAAGCCATCCACGCCATTTTCTCATCCAGACGATCAGCTTGCCCGCCTCCCAGCTTACCCCAATGCTTCATCCAATACTCAAGTGACCTCTCGTTAAATATATTAAGACCTTGGAGCCGGCCACTGGATAGTCGCGCTAAAATATAGTTCTTACAATCACACCTCAACCACCGCCCATAAAGGTTGTTACTCTTTAAATAACCATCAGCCTTCGAGTCACCCTGTCCATACCGCTTCCCAGTTCTCGCCCATGGTATCTCAAGTAAGTTTCCGGGAAGATTTTTCAGCATATGCGTGTACACGTCGTCATTTCTCGACATTGAGGATAATTGCCACATAAAGCCAAAGACTTCTGGCTTAGTAAACATTTGATACAAAGGGATTTTATTATCTATAACTGACATGCATGTATTGAGTTGCCGGCGCATGTAATGCATCTGCCTTTCAATTTCACGATATGAAATTTCGCTTCTTTCTGGGAATTTCTCTCTTGAACACTGCAGATCTAGCTTTATCTGAGTAAGCGCATCTGTTTCTATATCTTTTCGTATTAGCGAAAAATGGTTCATGTGGCTTGATAGAATGTCTGGAAGCTGGTGGACTCGCTGGCCGGAATACTCCCCGCGACCTATACTATCTCCATAACTGCCCGCCAAAATTCCATCAATATTTTTTAGCTGAGCCACCAATTTCATTGCGTGTAAATGCACGGGAGAAAATTCAGCCCCCATATCTGCTGCAAGGTCAATATTCTCAAGAAGCAACTCGGGTGTCAGCGGAAAGTGAACAAACTCCCAGTTAAATTTTCTAGCGATTTCTGCGGCATAAACCACGTCTCTTGAATTTTCTACTCCCCAAGTTACAGCTACCACTTGGCCTGCATATTGACCCTTAAGTTGTAGCTCTCTCAGTAGACCCGCTACGATACGACTATCCATACCCCCACTTAAGAGAACCCCTATTGTATTTTTCCCTGATACAAACTCACAAGCTTCGCTAATCATCTCTCTCTTAAGCTTTTCAGCGATCAGATCTGCAGACATCTGAATATTCGAATGCTCAGGAAGAGCTGAATGTAACCATCCCCCGTTCTCATCAGGCTTCGACATCCATGGAGTTCTCTGCACATTGGATATCATTGTTCTATCTGCAATTGGGTAGTTTTTCATCACTACACCAAGGACTGCAACCGGATCTATCTTAAGCTCAAGGTCACTTTGTTTAGCGATTAAATCAGAAAGATTTTTCTCACAGGTTAAAGAATTACCCTCTTTGCAATAGTACGTTCTAGCACCTAAATAATTATATTTTTCAAACATATTTTTTAGTTCGCAGATTTTAAATAGAAAGCAGCACAGTTTTAGCCCGTGTTTGCCAGGTATATTTTTGGATAAAATCCAGCTTCGCATTATCAGCTAACCGTTTCCGTGCTCCTTCATCACCCAGCTCATTTATTGCTATAACCCAGTCATTGACGTCATCAGGCGAACATAATTTCGCATTAAAATCCTGCTTGAGAACCTCCTGAAGAACTGGAAGATCCGAGCTAACTATTGCTTTGCCTGCAGCCATATACTCAAACATTTTTAAAGGAGATGTCCACTCGCCAATATCGTGCCTGCCACCGTGCGTCGCAACACTTCGTTGATTAGGCAACAAAACCACATCAAACTCATTTATGAACCTTGATACTTGCGCATGAGGCAGAAAACCATGGTAAAAAATATTATCCGCACCCTCAGTTTCTTTTCTCCATTTTGCAATATCCTTATCAACCCCACCAACTATATGAAAATCAACCGACGGCATTAAACGACAAAGCTTGCTAATAAGCTCCATGCCCTTTCCTGAATACAACTGCCCTACATACCCAACCATTAATCTTTGCCCTGTTCTTAAATCCAATGGTTTAATATTTTCGGGTGACGGATCGGCTGCATCTGGCGCAACGATGATTTTACCCGACAGTTGTGGGTAAAGCTTCAGAAAATAACTCTCTAGCGATTTGGTTATCACGACCAGTTTTTTAAAACTTTTACTTCTCACCAACTGATTAAACAGAATTCTTGCGGTATAGCCGTACGAGGAAACCGGTTGATGAATTTCAAAGACCGTAGGAATATTGTTCCTTGCACAAAGGTATGCAGCAAGCAAATTTCTTGAAAACGATAGATCTATTCCATTTTTCAGGGATTTTCTTACCGCAAGGTAACTGGAAATATATGCTCTTCCCTTGATATTCGGATAATAAGTTTTAATAATTTTAAACGCCTCTCCCACCCCATAAAAATCAAAAATATTTTCGACATTAGCCTCTATTCCACAATCTACGTCAGGCGCATATAAAGTGACATCATGAGATAGCTTAGACAATGCATTGCACATTTTCATTACATGAATACTGTTTGCCGTTCTGGATGGCAAGATAGCGCTCGAAAAGTAAGAAATCTTCAACTCGCGCCCTCCACGAATTCATTTTCCTCAGCTGTTAAGTTTAGAGCCAGACCAATCAACAGCATAAATTCGTTAGAACGATTTGCTCTTCCATTCATATGACTCTGCAGCAAACAATCTAGATCTATCCATGGAACTACTTTATTCGCTGCCAGATAGGTAAATGCTCTGATGAGAACATCTTGGTAATCCTGCCTTATGCGGAAAAGCCTTTCATAATCAACATAGTTTAATAGTGCTCCTGGCGATGAGCATATTTTAGGTAGACGGACACTTAGATGCTTTCTAAAAATGTACATTTTTTTCGCAAACCAAGCGTGCATAGATTCCGGCTTAGCCCCGTAACTATATTTACTTGGAAACTTTGCTAGCTCCGGGGACAACTCTATTAATGCGCGCAGGTATAGACTCTGATTTTTTTTGTCATTTTTTGGAACCCTTAACCAAAATTTAGCCCACAAAGGATGCGCAAATGGCGCAATCATAAGATTTCCCTTTTTTATCTCGCCTCGATAATCCCCCCAACCATTCATTCTCTTTTCGGGCGTTACAATAGGTGCTATACAATTCGACTGACGAATGGCAATATCCCAATATTCACTCATTGATATATTTTTTGGTGTATTAACTGGAGGGATACTTGACACCGGGTCAAAATCGGATGGTGTCAAGTCAAAACGAGACCTTCTCTGCCGTTTTACAAATTCAACCTTCGTGTCGTGGGCTGATTCGAAACATGAATAATGGCCCCCAGTCAGCGCCTCACCCAAGAAACCACTTAATATTACATCTCCTGGCTCAATGGCGTGCGAGATACTGCTCTTATTAAAGTAGGAATCTGGAACATAAGTCCAAGGATTGTTTTTTACAGAATTTAAAAGCTTGTCCCATGAAAAATCAAGTTCTTCTAGATTAATCGCAAAGTGATTTATTGCATAGCTCTCAGCTATTTTTCTTCCAATATCAAAATCTAACTGTCCGGGAGCACCGAAGCTTAATAACCTGATTCTGCTTTTCTTAAAACGTCTCATAGCCGCGGCCAGCAAGAACCTACTATCCCACCCCCCACTTATTGGAATCACACAGTTGCAGCCCCCATGAAAGTATTTTTCAATTTCCTCGTCAAGAATTGCCATTATTAATTCAGCAGCACTTGAAGGAGTTCGGTGCTCTGCGTCACTCCCTGCTTCAAAACATTCCTCCAACCACTCAGGGCTAGTTTCGGGGGGAAGATATCCATAATAAAGATAATTCCGAATCTTTCTTGATTTATCTTTCATTGTTACAGGCCAAGGTTATTTTATATATAGACGCCAAACTGACTAGATAATGAAACGCTAAGCCAACACTATAAATTAAGAGTGTTGCTTTTGGTTCACAGCTGCTCCAAGCACAAAATGTGAATATCGAGACCATGATAATTAAACGAGAGATATCTAGAATTGGTAAGAGCCAGTTCTTCTTGAAAAAGTTTAACAATGGTCCACCTAACGGAACATAGAGAAACTGAACAATTAAGTATATTGCTAATATTTCTGAATACACACCAGCCGAATACCAGTTCGACCCAAAAAAAATCCCAAACATATCAGCAGATAAGAAAAATAATGTGAAAAACGGAAGAATGCTAACGAAAGCAAGCCTTCTAAGCAAAACGAAGAAAGTTCCCCTGATCGCAGTTAAATCAGATGTCCTGTAAGCCGCAATCTCGCCATAAAAAGCTTGTCTTGTTGTTTGACCAATAATGGCTATAGGTAAAGCTACTATTGTTAAAGCCAATCCTAATTGACCAGCCTCACCTGCACCATACTGTTTTGCAAAGAAAAACAGTGGCAGCTTAAGTGAAAATGTACGCATTAGCTCTGACGGTATTTGATATACAGGAAAAGAAATATAGTATTTTGTTAAGAAGCAAATGTTTTTCCATTTAACTTTACCAAGATTTTCTCTGACCCCTTCCCCGCTTCGAAGAATAATACTCACCAAACCAGAAACCTGCGAAACAACATGACCAATCAGCAAACCATAGAACTTCAACAAGCCAAAGCCGAGAAGGATCTTGACTAACCCGCCGAGAAGCGATTGCGTGAATTTTGTTTTAGCTAAGACCTTAAACTGCTTTTCTCTAATCGCCAGAAAACTAAAGGCCTCATAAATACCTATACCCATTAAACTCAAAACAAACAACCAACGAAAAACTTCTAGCTTGTCTGAGGGTATATCATCGTATAGATAACTTCCCACATAAGGAAATAAATACCCTAGGATCAGAGAGAACATCAGAGTTAAAGCGATACAAAATACAAGTAAATTTGTAGCTGTTTCTTTTCTTCGAGGCAGAGGTATTGCTACCACATAACGCAAATTTACGAGGGGTGTAGCTACAGTCAATAATGCTACAAATATAGCAAGCAAACCAAATTCAGTCGGCGTATAGATTCTTGTCAATATTGGAACAAACAGAAACCCCAGAATCTGCGCCCCTGCTGTCCCTGAAGCCAGTATTAAGATATTTTTTATAAGGTTGCCACCAGCCTGATCCCCGGTCAAAGCCAGCCTGACCTTTTTTATTAGCACTTTCAATGTCGTCAAATCCTCTTAGAGGTAAAACTCAGATATCATCCCTCAATCACTATGAACCAAGCAGCTTTGCTGCCAGTACCTGCTCATCGACCGTCTGAGCTGACACACAATTTCATCATAATGTTTGGACTTCACAGAATGCTAATTGAGCGCAGAATCATCGGTGCCAAACGCCTCTCGCCGCAAGTTTTCAATTTCAACTTGCAGTCTTTCATACTCAGCCAGCTTCCTTTCAAGAAACCGGACAGTCACCTTTGCTTTGTCTTCAATCCCTTTAGGTGTCAGCAGATAAGCATAGGCGTGTTTGTTCTGGCTGTTTTTAAAGTTGCTCGCTTTTACGATGCCCTTCTCTATCAAAGCGTGTATGCAGTAGTTAACCTTCCCTAAACTGATTCCCAATTCACGGGATAGCTCCCGCTGGCTGATGTGCGGATTATTGGAGAGAAGTTTGAGGATTTTGTACCGGTATTCGTCAGTAAGCATGGCTGCCATATGCGTTCACACAATGAACGCGTATGGTATTCCTTTGTAAAAGTCGTTTCAATTATTTTTTCCGACAATTAAGGGAGTTTTGGTGCGAGAGGGTTCGAGCAAATTTCCGAAGGTTGGGGGTCGTTTCAGATGAGCTTAAAGGATGTCAAACAGATAAAGCATTTGGCAGATAAGACAGGTAGTACCAGAAGCCAGCCCTGGCAGCTGCCCCGGTACCCGAGGCAGCTGCACAATCAGCTTATCAAGCTCTGCCAACAGAGTAATAAGTGAAGCCTTTTTTGGCCATTCGCTTTGGCTCGTACATGTTGCGTCCGTCAAATACCACCGGCTCTGACAGCATTTGCTTGATAGCGTCAAAGTCCGGCGCACGGAATACCTGCCACTCGGTTACGATCACTAAAGCATCAGCACCTTTCAATGTGCCTTCTTTGGTGCCACAAAGTGTCAAATCATCACGATTGCCGTAAATCCGCTGTGTTTCTTCCATCGCTTCGGGGTCAAAGGCCTGTACTTTTGCGCCGGCTTTCCATAAGGCTTCCATCAATACACGAGATGGGGCTTCGCGCATGTCGTCGGTGTTGGGTTTAAAGGCAAGGCCCCAGATGGCGAAGGTTTTGCCTTTGAGGTCGCCTTTGAAGTGCTTGTCGATCTTTTTGAAGAGCGTGGTTTTCTGTTCGTTGTTT
>Ga0065721_10005162_pt1 | contig 15967 bp, 15 predicted proteins | sample Mesricmetagenome_FD_59108 | JGI IMG/M metagenome (GOLD analysis project Ga0065721, IMG submission 59108) | Mesophilic microbial community from rice straw/compost enrichment Sample: eDNA_1 v2 (version 2) | ecosystem: Engineered > Solid waste > Grass > Composting > Bioreactor | place: USA: Davis... | reverse complement strand
CCGTGCGCAACCAGGCGGAGGAGAGCTGGAAGTCCACCAGCGGCGTCAACACCGACGAAGAAGCCATCAACCTGATGCAGTACCAGCAGATGTATCAGGCCAACATGAAAGTGATCGCCGTGGCCAACGAGCTGTTCGACAGCACGCTCGCGCTGTTGGGCTGACGATATTCGAGGGGCTCACTCATGATGCGCATCTCCAGCACGCAGTATCACACCACCATGAACACGGCCTTGCAGAAGGCGTCCTACCGTCTGGAGGACATTCTGCAAAAGATGGCCAGTGGCGAAAAATACTCGTTGCCGTCCGAGCATCCGGTGACGACGGTGCGCATGTCGCGCCTGTATCGCGAGGAAGCGGCGCTGGATCAGTACCGCGACAACATCTCCGCCCTGCAGAGCCGCCTGACCCAGAACGAGGTGTATCTGAACAGCATGTCGGATGACATGCTGAGCGTCCGCGATCTGCTGGTGTGGGCGGGCGACGGCTCGAATACGTCGGAGGACGTTTCGGCCATGGCGCAATCGCTGCAGCCGCTGCTCGACAGCATGTTCTACGTCACGAACAGCTCCGACGCGGAGGGCCGCTATATTTTCTCGGGCACGGCCGTCGCTTCACCGACCGTGTCTTACGACGCCACCGCACCGGTGGGCTCGCGCTATACGTTTACCGGCAACACCGAAGCGCAGCGCGTCGCCGTGGGTCCCGGCGTGACGCAGCCGTCGAACGTCACCTTGCCGGAAATGGCCGGCATGTTGAACCAGCTGGAGCGCGTGCTCACGACGTTGCAGACTCCGGGCGTCAACGTGAACGATCCGGCCGTGCGCGCCGACATCACTGCCGCAATGGACTCGCTGGATGAGGTCATCGAAAGCATCAGCGGCCGTATCGCGGGGCTGGGTGGCGCGCAGAACATTCTGGCGACGCTGGAGACCAGTCACGCCAACGTCAGCCTGTCGAACAAGCAGGCGGCGCTGACGCTCGGGCAGCTCGATTACAGCGACGCGGCGGTGAAGTTGAACGGCTACACGACGGCAGTGCAGGCGACGCAGAAGGCGTACGCCCAGGTGAGCAAGCTGTCGCTGTTCGACGCGATCTAACAGCGCCTTCGGGCACAGTCTTGCATGCAACTCTCAGTCATAGATTCAGGCCGGCAGGTTACAGCGCGGGGCGCCGTCGAAGGCGTCTCGCTGACGCGCACTGAATTTCCCGCGCCGGTCGGCAAGGTCGAGCCGGTCGCCCGGACCACGCTGCGCGGTGGCCTGAAAACCTACAACAGCCAGCTGAATCGACAGGTGTCGGGCGCGCAGCAGGCGCTGCAATTCCTGGCCGAAGCCGATGCCCGGTTGCGTGTACTGCGCAAGCAGCTGATGAGCGGAGACGCGGCCGCCGGCATCGAGAAGTTCGACAAGTTCTGGCAGCAGCGTTCGGCCGCGAGCGCCGGCACGCTGGATGCCAATCTGAAGTTCAAGGCCGACGCCAAGGCGACGCAGGAATTCGCCGTGCGCGGCTTGAGCTTCGAAACATTGCGCAATGGCGATGCCGAAACACTGAGCTTTGCGGTCGGCCGCTGGTCGCGGCAGTCCAGTTCCTTCACCGTCGACCCCACGCAATCCGAGTCGGCGATGGTGGGGGCGCTCGATCGCGCGTTGGCGCCAATGGGCGTGCGTGCGACTCGCGATGCGAAGGGCGAGCTGGCGTTCAGCGTCGCGGAAGCCGACTGGCCGCAGGTGCGCGACTCCCTCGCGATTCGGGGAGGCGGTCGGCGCTTTCCCACGGGCCAGTTCAATCACGTCCGCACCGTCCTGGCGGAGCAGGCGATCCAGCCGTCGCAGTGGAACGCAGCGGATCCGCGTAAAGCGCTGCAGGATATCCACCAAGCTCAATTGCTGATCCGCAAGTCCTATGGCGATGTGCGTGGCGTCCTCGCAGAGACCACGCAGCACGTCGACAATGGCGCTGCGGCGGACGCTCGCGGTGCCTATCTGCAGGGGTTTGCCGAGCAATATGCCAACACCCTGGCCCGGGCCGACGGCGCCGCCCTGGCTGCAACTGTACCGGCCGTTGCTGGTATCTCCAGGCGCACAGTGTCCTCGCTGCTCGCGGCCGCGCCAGGAACGACTTAACTTTTGCTAGCATCGTCCTCCGGCGTCACCTCGACGCCCGAGCGACGAGGCCATCGTGAGCGTGGAATATCAATTGCGGCCAGCCAGTGCCGCGGACGAGCCCATACTTCGTGATCTGATCGCACGCTCGATTCGCGAGCTGGGCGCCGGGGATTACACACCCGCTCAGATCGAAGCAGCGCTGCTCGGCGCATTCGGCGTCGATACTGCATTGATTCGCGACCAGACCTACTTCGTCATCGAGACGGCGGCGGGCGAAATCGTCGGCTGCGGTGGCTGGAGCCGGCGCAAGACCCTGTTCGGCAGTGACACTCGGGAATCCCGCGACGATTCCTGGCTCGACCCCGCCGTCGATGCCGCTCGCATCCGCGCCTTCTTCATCGATGCACGCCACGCCCGCCGCGGCCTCGGTCGTATGCTGCTCGATCGTTGTGAAACCGAAGCCGCGCGTGCCGGATTCACCGAGTTTGCTTTGATGGCGACTCTGCCCGGCAAGCGTTTGTATGAAGCCTGCGGCTATGTGGGCGACGCGCCGATCGAGCATCCACTGCCTGGCGGGCTGCACATCACCTTCGTGCCCATGACGAAGAGTCTCAGGAAATGACCGATCGCATGCAATGTCGAAGCTGTCGTCGGGTGCTTCCCCTGGGCGTCCTCATCCTGGGCGGGACCGCAGCAGCAGCGTCCGCCGCTTTCCTCGATGTAACGGCTACACACGTGCCGGCGGCCGATCAGTTGCATGCGCTCGATGCGGCGTTCGTCGACGTCGACAAGGACGGTGACCTCGACGTGGTGCTGGCGGTCGAAGGCGCTGTGAATCGTCTCTATATCAATGACGGCAGCGCCAGATTGAGCTGGCGAGAGGGAGCGTTCGGGACGGTCGCCCACGACACCGAGCATGTGCTCAGCGCCGACTTCAATCGGGACGGGAGCGCCGATGTGATGTTCATTGCCGAGGACGACCAGGTGCATCAGCTGTTCTTCGGCGACGGCAAGGGCGGCTTCACGGACGCGAGTGACCGCTTGCCCGCGCGCAGCGAAGGGAATGGATTCGCCATAGGCGACGTGAACGGCGACGGCTTTGTCGATATCGCTCTGGGCAACACCGGCAAGGGCGCCCGCAACTTTCTGTGGTTGAGCGACCCCAGCCGGCCCGGCTATTTCATCGATGCGAGCAAAACCAATCTGCCCGACCTCGAGAATGCGACCCAGGATATCGCGCTTGCCGATCTCGACGGCGACGGCGACCTGGATATGGTGCTCGCGAACGAGGTGCCGCCGAATCGATTGCTGTTGAACGATGGGCGAGGGCGCTTTGCCGATGCCTCGGATCGCCTGGTGTCGTCCGTGCCATTGCATACACGCGAGGTGCACGTCTTCGATGCCACGGGCGATGGCAAGCCCGACCTTCTGTTTCTGAATCTCACCAGCAATGCGCGTCAGTATGAGCGCGACCCGCAGGCGAGGTTGCTGGTGAACGACGGGCGCGGCCGATTCGTCGACGAATCCGCCCGGAGATTGCCGGTCAATACGTTTTCTTCCTGGGGCGGCGCGGTGCTCGACTGCAACGATGACGGACATCCCGACCTGATCGTGGGCGCGATCGAAGTGCCTGGCTTCAAGCCGCTGCAGGCGCGAGCGTATACAAATGACGGCAAGGGAAACTTCAAGGACGCGACTGCCGGGATCCTGCCGGCCAGCGTCGTGGGGCGCAGCTGGAGCATGGCGGTCGGCGATCTGAATGGTGACGGCAAGGACGATGTGTTCATCGGCGGCTGGGGTACGCAAGCCCGCCTGTTACTTAGAAAATAATTGCGCTAGCATCGGCGCGCTCGTCGCATGCATGGAGGCCGAATGAAGCGCAAGTGGCAGCTGATCGCCGGTGCAGGGGTGCTGCTGATCGGTATCGGTGTGTGGAGCGCAAAAGATACATTTGCGACCGCACGCATCGGTACCGCCTATGTTGCCAAGCAAACCTGCTCGTGCCTGTTCGTCGCCGGCCGTCTGCTCGATTCGTGCAACACGGATTTCGAGCCCGAGGCGCTGCGATCCGTCGACGTTGTCACCGGCAACAGCGCCGTGACTGTCTCCGCTCTCGGCGGCCTGATCTCTTCGCGCGCGGAGTTCCAGAACGGTTTTGGCTGCCATCCGGTGAACTGAGCGACGACACTGCATCGGGAGGGACCTCGCGATGGTGCGATCTCTGCTACTGGCGATATTGCTCGGCGCGCCGATATCTCACGCCTACGCCGACTTGGTTCCGCTGCCCACACAGCCCTACGACGTGCCGTGGCCAACGGTGGAGTGGCCAGTCGGCGCGTTGCCTGCCGACATGGACACTGCAGCATTCAGCGCTGCAATGGTCGATGCATTCGATCGGTCCGCTCCAGGATTGGGAGAAACCCGCGAGGTGGTCATCATTCGAGGCGGGCGACTCGTCTACGAGCGCGCCGCATCGGGGTACAGCACGAACATGAGATTGGTGTCGTGGTCGATGGCCAAGTCGATCACGCATGCGTTGGTTGGAATCGCGGTCGCGCAGGGAAGAGTGAACATCAACCAACCGATGGGCAGTCCACATTGGTCGGCGGATGATCGTCGCGCTCGAATCCCCTGGCGTCATTGGCTGCAGATGACGGATGGTCAGCGCTATCTCGAAATCGAAGCAGCCACGATTGCGCACAGCGACGCATCGAGGAAGTTGTTCGGTCCGGGTCGTCTGGACGTCGCGCGCTACTGCGCGGGTCTGCCGCTGATCCATGAGCCCGGCACCCACTGGAACTACAACTCCTGCGGCATCGTGTTGACGGCCGATGCGCTGACTAGAGCGATCGTTCCGAGCCCCACCTCACCGGAACAGCGTCGCGCGACGATGATGCGATGGATGAATGTGAGTTTGTTCGACGTCATCGGCATGAAGCCGCAACCGGAGTTCGACGCCACCGGTTTGCTGTACGGCAGCGCGCTCATCTATGCATCGGCGCGCGACTTCGCCAGATTCGGGTTGCTCTACTTGCGCGATGGAATGTGGGATGGCCGGCGGGTGCTGCCGGAAGGTTGGGTGGACTTCGCTCGCACTCCCGGCACCGGCACCAATGCGGACATTTACGGCGCAGGGTGGTGGCTCGCACCAAAAGAAGGAGACGGACGGCCTTATCCCAATTACGTGGACACCGGTCCCGAGCGCGACGGCTTCAGCGCGCAAGGCTTCGAAGGCCAGTACACGCTGCTGGTTCCTTCCAAGGATCTCATCATCGTGCGCTTGGGCATGACGCCGGAGCAGGATCTGCGCAGCGGGGCGCTGAAGGACTGGATGGGGCGCGTGGCGCGGACGTTTCCACCCGTCGCCAACACGTCCTCGTTCACTACTGAATAGCGCTCAACGTGAGGCGCGCTTCCGAGTGCTCTTCGCGGTCGTCGAACGACGCCGGCGCCGGGCCGCCTGTTTCGCTTGCCGCGACAGGGCGCGATGCGAAGCGGCCGATCTGGGCTCGTTGCGCAATGCCTTCGTCGTAGCGCGTCGGCGTCGTGCCGACGTGGATCGAGGCTTGCGGCGACCCTGACCGGTCGCCAGATCGCGTTTGGCGCTCTGACGAGTGCGTCGCGAGGTGCTGCCTTCCTCGGGTGCTTGCAGCGGCACACCGGCACGACGAGCTTTGGACAGACCGATCGCGATCGCTTGTTTCGTGGAGCGAGCACCATGTTTGCCTTCGCGAATGTGCTCCATCTCCTCACGCACGAATTCACCTGCGGCGGTCGATGGCTTCTTACCGGCGCGCAAATCCGCCTTGGCACGCTTTACCGTGGTCTTGCTGGGCATGACTGACTCCTTTGCGGCTGGTGTAGCGAAATGACGAACGTCCTGTGGCCGGTGTTCCGTGCCATGCTGGACATTCGCGCCCGGCGCATGTACATCTGCGCCATTCCTTTTTCAGACAGGGTCCGCAACCCATGAAATTGGCCGCCGCGCTTCGAATGACCGCGTTGCTGCTGACGTTCAGCCTGGCCGGCCCGGCGCTGGCCGAAGAAAACACGCTCAAGGAAGGTGCCAGGGAGGTTGGCCGGGCGGTCGGAACCGCCGCCCGGGAAGTGGGCGACGGTGCCAAGCAGGTCGGCAAGGCCGTGGCGAATGCCGCCAAGGAAGTGGGCGAGGCCGCCAAAGAAGGCGCGAAGGAAGCCAAACGCGCCATGCAGAAAGATAAATAGCGCCTCAATAGCGCTGGGCCGCGAGCGTTACCAGCCGATCATCGTTCGCATCCTGGCCATGAATTCCTGCTCGGTCAGCGACTGGCGCAGCTGTGCGAGCATTGCGCTGTCCGCACCTGCGGGATAGCGCAACTTGTCGTCGCTGCTGGTCGCGGCAGCGTAGGCTGCTTCGGCCACATCAGTCTCGGTCGTGTAGGCGGTCGGGTACTTCTGCATCGATGCGAGATAACGCGCGGCGAAGGACGCGTAAGCGGCGGGAAGAAGATCGTCTCTGCGACCGCCGGACTTGGCGGCGAAGCTGGTCGTAGGCGCAAGACCGGGTTGGACGATCTTCACGCGCACTCCGAACGTGGCCAGTTCGTGGGCCAGCGACTCCGAGTAGCCTTCGATCGCGTATTTGCTCGCGGTGTAGACCGCCACCAGCGGCATCGGTGCAATGCCGACGCTGGATGTGACATTCACGATCGTGCCCGAGCCACGCTCGCGCATGTGAGGGATCACCGCGCGAGCGGTCGCCATCACACCAAAGGTGTTCGTTTCGAACACCTGCTGCGTGACCTGAGCTGGCGTCGCTTCGGCGGCTCCAAACAAACCGACGCCCGCGTTGTTCACCAATGTATCGATTCGTCCGAAGCGGGTGATCGCTTGCGTTACGGCCTCTGAGATGCTGTGTGCATTGGTGACGTCGAGCGCGGTCACCAGCAAGCGGCTATGGTTGTCGAACAACCCTGCATCGGGCGAGCGCATGGTGGCGACGACATTCCAGCCGCGGGCCAGGAACAATCTGGCGCTCGCCAGGCCGAAACCGGAAGAGCAGCCGGTGATCAATACGGTGTGGGTCATGGGGGTCTCCGTGGGTGATGCGGAAAAGGTAGCCGCGCCGCTCTGGACGAGCTATAAGAGACCGTCCGAGATTCGTTTTAGAGAGTCCGAAATGGATGCTCTGGCGGCCGTCGTCACCCTGCTGAAGCCACAAACCATCCTGTCCAAAATCGTCCGCGGCGGAGGTCGCTGGGGCGTGCGGTATCCGCGCTTCGGGCAACCGAGCTTTGCCCTGGTGATCGATGGGCCGTGCTGGCTCACGGTGGAGCAGTCGCGTCCGACGATGCTCGAGCCCGGCGATTTCATCCTGTTTCCGGCGACGCCCGAATTCACACTGGCCAGCGATGCACAGGTGAAGCCGAAGGCGATGCAGACCATTCCGACGGAGCACGTCGACGAGGTGATCCACGGCGATCTGAGCGCGGCGCCGCTGGTGAGCCTGCTGGGCGGCTATTTCGCATTCGATCCGATCAATGCGTCGATGCTGGTGGATCTGTTGCCGCCGATGTTGCACATCCGTGCCAGGGATCCGGCGAGCAGGAACGTCGCGCCCATCGTGGCGCTGATCGAGCGGGAAACGAGCGACAAGCGCCCGGGGCAGGCGCTCGTGCTGACCCGACTCATCGAGATCATGCTGGTCGAAGCGCTGCGCTCGGCGCCCCCGGATCAGCAATCCGGCGGACTCTTGGCGGGGCTGCGCGATTCGCAACTCGCCATCGCGTTGCGCGGCATTCATATGAACACGTCTCATCCATGGACGCTCGCCACGCTGGCGCGCCTGGCGGGGATGTCACGATCTTCTTTCGCCGAGCGGTTCTCTCGTGTCATCGGCACGACGCCGCTCAATTATCTGTTGCAGTGGCGGATCGCGGTCGCCAAAAACATGCTGGCTCATGAACAGAGGTCGGTGGCGGAAACCGCGCTCGCGGTCGGATATCAATCGGCCAGCGCGTTCAGCACGGCGTTCAGTCGGGAAACGGGGCGCTCGCCGAAGGAGTTTGTCGATGATGTCGACCGAGCTTACATGGCCGACGCCGCGCCTCGCCGTGTCGTGACGTAATGTGCTGACGGAATTTTAGTTCTTCGGTCGTGGCACACGGCTTGCTGCGACACGCATCGTCGTCATCAGCTCAAGGAAACACATGAGCGCTCTGCACGAGAGGATTCGAATCCCGGCACTGCTCGGTTTGGCCATCGCGACCTGCCTTGCGTCGACGGCCAACGCGACCATCATCTATAGCGGCCCGTCCACGTACACCATCGACTCGACGGTCAACGACAACGTCATCGTCAATAACAGCGCCGCGGTACTCAATGTCGAGTCGGGCGGCGTCGTGCAGGGAGTGAACGATCCGACAGTGCTCGGCGCGGTGCGCACTCAAGCCGGCACGCTGAACGTTCGGGGCAATGGGCGAATCGAAGCCGGCGCGGGGCAGAGCACCGCGATCAGCATGCGTGGCAATCCGGCCATCGTCAGGCTCTCCGAGCAGGCTTCGGTGACCGGCAATGTCGTCATGGAATTCACCCCGGCCGGGTGGAGCACCGAGTCGTCGTCCGTTCAGCTTCATGTGCAGGATCAGGCCGAGATCAATGGCAACTTGGTCTACGCGGGCTACGTGCGGCTGCAGGATCAAGCTCGCATCAACGGCAACATCAGCAATGGCGACAATGGCAGCATCCGCCTGGACATGCTCGGCGGCGAGGTGGCCGGGACGGTCACGTTCGGCGGCTTGAACGACTACGTATTCAACATGTCCGGTGGCTCCATCCTCGGTGGCTTCCGGGGTGCTGCCGGCTATGTAGACATGACGATGACAGGCGGCTACATCGGCAACGGTTTTCGCACCGGTGACGCTGTCGATGGCACGATCAGAGGCGGCAAGATCGACGGTGGCATCGAGCTCTTCGGCCGTACCGGCGGCGGGAGCAATCTGATCGTGACGGGCGGGCGCTTCGACACGGTCGCGGGCGACTACCTGTTATCCATGACGAGCTCGCTCTCTCCGAGTTCGCCGTGGCCCAACAGTCTCGACATCCTGGGCGGCCAGTGGGGCTATGACGAAGCGGGGTTGGGGTTCCTGTTCGATACGGGCGTGAACTTCAGCATCACTGGCTGGGACCTCACCTTCATCGACGGCCTGCTGAGCGGCTACCTGCTCGACGGCAGCTGGTTCAGCAATCAATTCACCTTCGGCGCCAACTGGTACGGCACCTTCACGATCAACAACGTTCCTCAGAACGTGCCCGAGCCGGGCACCCTGGGGCTGCTGCTGGCAAGCGCGGTGGGGATGATGTTTGCTCGGCGGCGTCGGGCGGCGGGCTGACAGCTAGCTCTGGCCCGCGTCGTCCGTCGTCGCTTTGTCGATCGCGTCGAGCACTTGCTCGGGCGAGACGTCGCACTCCAGTTCGTCGAGCTCCGGTATTGGCAGCTGCGCGTCCACTTTCTTCGCGATCGCATTCACCAGCTGGATGACGCGGGTCAACTCATGCTCCGTGAGCAGGCTGATCTGCAGATCGAGATCCGCGCGCCGATCCGCCTCGCGCTGCATGCGATTCTGGGTGACCAGCACGAACGTGCTCAGAAAGATGGCCTCGACCGACGCCGCCGTGGCGAGCAGGACGAACGTGGGATCGAAAGGCTTCAGTGGCGTCCAGCCGACGTTGATCAGCGTCCAGACCGCGACGATCGCGAGATGTACATAGACGAACGGCAGACTGCCGGCGGCGCCGGTGATCGCGTCAGCGATCCGCTGCTGTAACGTCCGCGATTGCTCCTCTCGACTTTGTCTTTGCAACAGGGCATCGATATTCCTCGCAACGACACTCGGGCCACCGGGCGATTTGGTGAAGGTCTGCCGCTCCATACCGACGCGAACGCGTGCCCGACGAATCAGTTCCTGGCGGTCGACCGGCTGCGTCAGCGTACAATGCAGCCTGAACTGTCATTGCCTGCCATTCTCATGTCATCCATGCTCTCGGTCGACGCGCGCCTCTATCTGCCCCTGAGCGAGCAACAGCTGGCGTCCGTCCTGGATGACAGCGTCGACTTCGAGACCGCCATCGCCGCGCTGGACGTTCCCCAGCTGGCCTCGCTGATCCTGCTGCATTCGCTGCCTTCGCTGCCGGTGGAGCAGGCGTCTCGTGCGGAGTTCATGCTCGGTCGTGCCATCGAGCTGGCCAATGCGCAATGTGCCAATGTGGGCCTGGCCGAGTTTCGTCGAGGCGTGAGTCGCGACCTGAACCGAGCGCGCCTGCAGGCCGGGCAGCGCCTGATGGATGACTACGGCATCGCCCTCCTGGACAACGAGCTCGCCACTTGGCGCAGCTACCTCGATGAAAACCGCGAGTGGGATCGCGAGTTCTGCGACCGTCACCGAGAGCGGCTGCGGGAACGGCTGGAACGAGTGGTGTTGCCCTCGGGAGAAGGGTGCCTGCTCACCGGGCAGCAAAGCGGTGTCTACCGAACGGTGATGGCCCAATCGGACGATCACCTGCATGTGCAAGGGTATGCAGGCACCGGCAAGTCTCTGCTGATCCACGCGCTGCTGGATTTGTTGGGAAGCGGGCCGCGGCAAGTGCTGGTGCTGGCGGAGCGACCGCGTCAGCTGCGCGCGCTCATGGCGGGTATCGAGGGCATCGATCGGGTCGAAGGAATGACGTTCGGCCAGCTGGCGGCGCAGATCACCCCGGCCGATTTGATCGGTCGCGGTCAACGGGGCCGATACTTCGACAACGACAGTCGGCATCCGATGTACGACGACGTGATGGTTCGTCACCTGGGCGTGCATCCCGTCGGTGCTTACTCCGCGATCCAGATTGTCCGGCTCGCGCGCCGGACCGTCGCTTCGTTCTGTGCGACGGGCGACAGCGAGATTGGAGAGCAGCATCTGCCGGGGGGAATCGATGACCCGGTCGCGCGACAAGTTGTTCTGCATCACTCAGCCGAGCTGTGGGCGGCGACGATTGCTCCGCCGTCCAGCGATTTCCGGCCGCCGCTGCGCGTCTTTCATCAAATCAAGCTCGCGGCGCTCCAGCGGTGGCGCGTCCCAGCGAAGTACACGCACATTCTGCTCGACGAGTGCCACGATCTGTCCAAGCCGCTGCTGCAGATCCTGGACGCCAGCCCGCAAGCGGCCATTTCTTTCGGAGATGAATATCAGCACCTGCGCGGGCGCGCTCAGTCACGCGGCAGGACCATCAGGCGATGCGAAATCACTCATTCGGTGCGTTCGGCCAAGGCGATCGAGGCAATTGCCAATCCCATCATTCAGGCGCATCCGGGCGACACCAAGGCGCCGTTCCTGGGACATCGCAAGTTTCGCGCTGAAGTGGTCTATTACCCGACCGCGCAGATCCCGTCGCGACCTGCCGCCATCCTGGCGCGAGATCGTTGGGAGCTGTTCGACTGGGTGGACCGGCTGGCCAGTCGGGGGCTCACGATGCGACCGTTGAGCGACTTCGCGCAGCTGGGGCAGTGGGTCAACGATTGCATCGAGCTCTATGCTCATGGCTCGCGCCCGAGGGACGCGTCGCTGTTTCGTTTCCATTCTTGGGACGATGTCCGCGACGCGTTTGGCACGAATCCTGGATTTCAAACGGTCGATGAACTGCTGCGGAAAGGTTACTCACGCGAGCACTGGGCGCGAGCCGCCGATCATGTCGTTCCGAATGCGATTGGCGGATATGCGGTGGGGTTGATCGAAGACGTTCGCAATCTGGAGTTTCCGGAAGTGATGGTGGCGCCGAACGTCGTGACGGATCTTTGGAGCGAGGTGCCGAGCGTTCGTGTCACCGCAAGCTCGTTGGTGTACGTCGCGGTCACGCGTGCTCAGCATCGGTTGTTCGTGCCGCAGGCGTTGAAGGATTGGATTGAGGATCGGCGGTAGGGACTGATGGACTCGGGATCACGGCAGTGTGGCCTGTCCCAATGCGAATCCCTCCAGGTGGAAGAACTTATTCGACGCATAGTCCACCAACGTTGCACTCGCCTTGTCGCTATGCAAGGACGCGAGCCGCCCGATGACGTTCAACAGCGCGCCGCGACTGAGCGGGCAGGTCACATAGGCGCAATGAAGTAGCGGCACGTCGATGCCTGTCCAGCGTTTCGCAGACACGACGATGTGAGGCTGGGCGCCTTCCCGGCAGAAGTTCCAGATCAGTGTGCGGGTTTCCTCATCGGAGAGCGTCGACGAAAGCACGGCGACGTACGATGCATCGCCCAGCTGCTCGTGGATGACGGCCCTCTGCAGCTCGTGGCAGAGCGCGTTCGCCGTTTCGATGGAATCGACGACCACCAGCGCCTTACCTGCGAAGATCTGCTGGCGTTCGGAGAAATGTGCCACGATGTCGCTGGCCAGCAGTTTCATTCCGGCTTCCGTCCAGCGGAAGCCCCGTGGCTGGAGGACGTCGATTTCATCGACGGTCAACCATTCGTCCAGTCCCGGGTCCAACCAGTCCAACTCGTCGGCGCGGGGCAGAATTCTTTGCAACAGATTCACCGGGGTGGCGTAGCCATCCTTGATCGCCTCAGGTAGCGAATAACTTCCAATGATTGGCACCGGGGGCTCAGAGCCCGGCCGCACTCGGACCAGGTGGTGGAGGAATGAAATGACGTGCGCCTGGGGCAGCAGCTTGCGAACGGCGTGATCGATCACATCGAAATCGTAGCCGATCAGCAAAACATTCTTCTGAACGGGATCGCGCGCCAGGGCCTGCATCAGCCCCTGAATGGTGATGATGTTTATGGTGCCAGCGGCTCTAACACTCTCGCTGAACCCTTTGCTGCCCGGCGCACGTACCGGGCATGACCCCTTTCGGTCGAGATGCTCGAGGCGGTAATACAGCTGCTGCGTGCTCGCGCTTCGGTCCGCAACGATGAGGACAGCCCAATCCGCCAGGGGCAGTTGTTGCGATAGCAATGTGACATAGGCGTCGACCGTGAGTGACAGCCCGGATCCCACCGATTGGCACACGTATCCGATCTCATGTCGGCCTTCATCGATACCTTTGAGCGTGGCATCGACGGCTCGTAACGCGAGCGTTGCCTGGTACTCGCGCAAAGGCGCTTCCACGCGTGCCTTCAACTGCTCCAACCGCTCCTGCAGGGTGCGCAATTCCTGCGGATTGGCGGCCACTTCCCGTTCGTCGGCGAGCGAATCTGCGATTGCTTCGGCCCTGCTCAACGCATCGATGAGGTCTCGGCTGGTATCTGGCGCATCCTCGTTCAGAACGCTGGCCAGCACTTGCTCGTCGGTCGGCGTGACCGCGGACGCCGCAGCAATGAGATCGCGCAGCGCTCCGATGTCTTTGCGAAGCTCGATGACGGCCGCGAAGATCTGATTCTCGGGCGACGGCGCATGCGTGGTCTGGATTTCTACCGGTTTGCCGGAAGTCTCGGCAGCCAGCAGCGCGTCCGCATCCACGTTGAACAGGATCGAGAACACCCAAACCGCGATCCCCCGCAGCGACTCGACATCCTCTCGCTTGGGTACGCTGACACTGTTGGCGTGATATAGATCGTTGCGAATGCGGTGGTAGTAGATGATCTCGGCCCGTTCCACGAGCATCTGCTCCTGCAGCACCCGGCAGACGTAATGCTCCAGGAAATCGAGCTTGCTGTGATAGTTCCTCAACCACTTGGAAACGTCGGCCTCCGGGAAGCTTCGGTTGGCGCGCTGCGAAGGGTGCAGATCCAGATAGGTCGTGATCGCCAGCTCGATGGCATTGTCGTAGCTGATCAATGCCATGCGGCGATCGAAATCGCCACCGTCGTGACGATGCTGATCTGCGTGCCTGAGCAGCTCGTAGGGGCCGATAGCCCACCGTTTCAAGGTCGCCATGGTGACCGATTATTTATCAGCCGCGGCGGGTTGTGAATCTTTCGATGTTGGAGCCGTTACGGCGAGGGTAATCCTGCACGTGGAGGATTCTTTGCCGCTCGGCTTCGACGCAGCAGGCTCGCGACGGCCATGCCGAAATCCATTGGCCCGCCGTCCCAGCGGGTGATGGCGGTCGTTTTGTCGATGATGATGTCTTTCCGCTCATGCTGGCGAGGCAGTTCGCGCCAGTCGCTCACCGGGTGGCTGTGACCGGTTGCGATGCTGTCGAAGCACTCGCCGTTCGGCTGCACGAAACGAATCGCGCCATCGTCCAATACTTGGATTTCAACCTTGCCTTCGTGTACGGCGCGGTGGTGGAAGCGGCACAGCGTCACGAGGTTGGATAGCTTCGTCTCGCCGCCGTGTGCCCAATGGTGGATGTGATGAGCGTCGGTGTATCGGGTGTTGCAGCAGCCGGGGAATCGGCAGCCTTTATCACGAGAGCGGAGTGCGCGTTGTAGGGCGGGTGGGATGCTTCGCGTCTTGCGGCCGACGTTGAGTGGATCGCCGTTCTCATCTTCCACGATGCCGACTACGCTCGCATCGCACGCGAGCCGTCTCGCGGTCTCTGTTGCGATGTGAGTTCCGTGTTCGATCTCGCAGCGGCCGGCGCAGCCGGTTTGCAGTGTTTCGGCGTCGACGTGGACAACGATTTGGTATTTGTCGCCGCCGTTGGTCGTTGCGGCGCCGTTGGCTAGAAAGCTCTCTGCGAGTAGTTCGAGGGCATCGGCGCGGCGCGTACGAGTGGGTGGGAATTTAACATTCGGCACTCCAGCTGGAGGATCGGACTCTACGGCCTCCGGTTCGGTCTGCTTTAGATCCTCGGCGGCCGCTTCGAGTGCTTTGATCAGCAGTGCGCCTGCTTGAGCGGGGAGGCGGCCTTTGATGACGAGCGAGCCGTCATGATCAAACCAGTACCGCAGTTCTCGTCCTTGCTGTTGGCGCTTTTCGCGGGAGAGTTCTTCGGATTCCTTGGCGGTGCGGTAGTAGTGAACGAGGCGCTCTACGTGCTGCGCGGTTCCGTGGGTTGCGATCATCAGGAAGTAGTCTTCCGTCGCGGGGCAAGCGACGCGCGTGATCTCTCGCACCTTCGAGTAGCTGATCTCGCCGCGCTCCATCGCCGCGCAGATCTTCGGCAGGTTCTCCAATGCGCGCGCCGTCCGCACCTTCTCGCGCGCCGCGCAAAAGCCGATGCCGCACTTCCAGTTCAGCCAGTGTGCGCAGGATTGCGTGGCGCCGTCGTTCCAGCCGGCGCGGCGGTCGAACTCGGCGATGAGAGATAGGAAACGATAGTTGGCGGAGTTGATGTGGCCGGCGAGCTCAGTGATCTGGTCGGCGAGGGCGCGTGTTTCTTCCATGCGCGCGAAGCGGGCAGCTTGATCGTCGGCGAAGGAGGTTTCCATCGGCGGTCTCGACGAATGGCTCACGAGGGAAGCAATGTTACTTGGAAGTCTTGCGGCTGTATATAGAAACAGTCATGCGAACCATACGGACATGGTGGCGCCAGATGTGGCGGGCACATCGAGATTCGTGCATGTTGTCGTCGTCGCAACCGGTGGGGCGCTAATGGGGCATCCCTCGGCGCCCGTCAATGGCAACGTAGCGCCGCAATCGGCGTATCATCCGAATGATCTGAACTGATAGTGCTACGTTGTGACTGGCGATCTTTTCGAGAATGGCGAGCCGCGCCGTCTGGACTTGCCCGATGCTGACATTCGCTACTGGTCTCGAGTTGACCTGGGTGCGCCTGTTGATCGCGTCCTGCAAGAACTCATCGAGGAAACGCCGTGGCGAGCCGAGGTCATCACTCTATACGGCCAGCAGTATCCACAACCGCGATTGACTGTGTGGTACGGCGAACCAGGCGCGCATTACACATACTCCGGTCTGGCGCTCCAACCGTTGCCGTGGACGAGCTTGCTCGCGGACATCCGT